>Ga0194116_10000553_pt1 | contig 64228 bp, 45 predicted proteins | sample TA2MahsurfametaG_4_FD_148617 | JGI IMG/M metagenome (GOLD analysis project Ga0194116, IMG submission 148617) | Freshwater microbial communities from Lake Tanganyika, Tanzania - TA2015008 Mahale S9 surface | ecosystem: Environmental > Aquatic > Freshwater > Lake | place: Tanzania: Lake...
GGGGTAGAATCACCCCCACTTTGAGTAGAGTTGGCAGTATCCATTTCCACCTCAATCTTCTGCTGCTCCTGCGTATACTGCAGAATCTTACGAGCAACTTCTACAACTTCATCGAAGGTTTCAGCGACTTCCAGTTCATCAACCAGAACTTTCTCTTCAGGTTTCCAAGTGAATACCTCGCCAGCATGAACACCAATCTTAAAGTAAAGATTGATACGGTCAATCAGTTGGTAGGAATCCATGCTGCGCTCACCAACGTCAAAAAAGTCAGCATCATGCAGCTCTTTGTATCCAGTGTAGAAGTTGCGAGCGAGACCAGGAAACTTACGCTTCATCATTTTCTCAATGCGAGCATCTTCACAGACATTGAGATAGGATTGGGGGATACCATAATCTTGCCCCCACTTATCAGGCGTATATAGAGCGTGACCCACCTCATGCCCTACGAGCAGATCATAGACATTGGGAGATGCCACATCCCACATAGGCAGCGTGAGCACACGGTCTTTCACGTTGAACATAGCGGTTTCAACCTTGCGATGCTCAACGATGAGGTTTTCGGTGGCGAGGAGACGGGCAAGATTGCCCTTGACTTCCATGTTCAGCATTGGTCTCTTGCGTTGTTGAACCTACTATACGACAAAAGGGGTGCCAAAGCAACCCCTGTTTTCATTTCCTTATCAATAAAGTTTTATTGATTAGTATTGCTTATACGATTGATTTCATATAAATTTGACGACATATATTTTTTAAGTTTTTTCAAACTTTTTCTGGCGCTAGCAGCACGAGAAAGAATAGTATCTCTCATCTTAGCATTTGCTTCGTCAATTTGCTGCTGAGTAAACTCAAGCGCCTCATCTCTTTCAGGTTCCACTATCTAGTTCCTCCATGTAACTAAAGTTTTTATGTTTTTCATATTTAAGAACACGTTTAAATTTTTCTACCATATTTTCTCGGTGAGAAATTACAAACACATTTACATTATCATCAAAGGTTCTGAGAATAAAACTCAACTCATCAGATCCAACTGTGTCCAAAGATCCATCAAAAATTTCATCCAGAATTAGCAAATTAGTATTAGTAGAATTTTTTAGTTTTGCAATTGCTCTCCAGGTAAGTAATAAAGAAATATCAATTCTTGCTTTCTCACCCTCAGAGAAACTTTCGTAACTAAACTCATCTCTATATCGAGATTTAATCACTTCCTCAAAATTTTCATTGAGTGTAAAACTTGCATAAAAATCTAAGGTTTGCAAATACTCATTTACCAACTTGTTCATGATTGGTAAATACTGCTTGATGATTTGTGTTTTAATTCCACTGTCCTTAAGAAGAGCAGACGCAACTGTACATAAATCTTTGGTCTTCTTATTTGCGATTAAATCTTGTTCTGCAGATTTCAAAGAATTAACATCAAACATTAATTTTTTAGCTTCTTGCTGAACAGAAACTTTATTGCTTTCAATAGTGCTGATTTCTTTTTTCAGATATGCAATTTGATCGTTATGATGTTTTATGCTTAATGTTGTCTCTGATATTACCTTAGAGTAATCCAGTAGTTTGGAAGAAAATTTTTGAAGGATTTTTTTCTGTTCGGTCAATTCATTTGAATACGTTTGCACTTCTTCAATCTTTACGTTGAACTCATCAATCTTTTCGTTGATAGAATTGATCTTATCTTTTTTGAATTCTTCCGTAATAGTTTGAGTGCAAGTAGGGCAAGTAGAATTTCCAGAAAAGAAATTTTTCTCGGAAGAAACTAGTTCTAATTTTGCAGATAACTTAGAATGAATAGTATTCAGTTCTTTTAGTTTTGCATCAGGATTTTCCGTTTGACTGATCTTCTCATTTACCTCTTCCAGTAATTTTGTATTGGAAGATATTACCTTTTCATATTCCTGAATTTCACCATTCAAGTCAGAAATTTTTTCTAGTTTACTATTGATATCTGCAGTCTTTCTTTGTTCAATATCCAGAATATATTTTTTCTGCATTTCAATCTTTTCCTTTAGCAGAGAGACAGTGCTTTCAGAAAGATTGATAGTCTCTTTAACTTCTTTCATTCTATCTTTCAATAGGACATTCATAGTAGAAAAAATTTGAATGTCTAATAGATCTTCGATAATCTCTCTGCGAGAAGCAAGAGGAAGTCTCATAAACGGGACGAAAGTAGAAGATCCCAGTACTACAATTTGAGTGAAAGACTTATAGTTTAATTTTAAAATATTTTGCTCTAGATTTTTCTGCTGATCTACCGCACTAGCACTCTGATTTAACAGGGATCCATTCTGATATATCTCAAATATTGCTGGTTTAATTCCTCTGCGTACTAAGAATTCTTTCTTTCCAATGGAAAATTCAATTTCGGCAAGACATTCTTTTTCGTTAACACTATTTACTAATTGAGGTTTATTAATCTTACGAAATGGTTTCCCAAACAGACTAAAGGTGAGAGCATCTAGAACAGTGCTCTTACCAGATCCATTAGTACCAATAATTAACGTAGATGAAGATGCAGTTAAATTTACTTCAGTAAATTGTGCTCCCGTGGATAAGAAATTTTTCCAGCGAATTGTTTTAAAAATAATCATATTAAAGTTTTGGAGGAATTACAATATCATCGTTAGTAACTAAAAAATATTTTAGTTCTGACATCTCACAGAAATCTACTATCTCATCTTCAACTTCTACAACAGAAAGGGGAGGATACTGGTCTTCTGCTTCAAGCAGTCCCACATATCTTTCTACATCATCTTTTTCTTCAAAAAGATATAGAAGTTTATCTCCGCTATCAGATAAAACTGAATAGGCACCTTCTTCTTCTTTCCCCTTTACTGCTATAACATACATATCAATTCACAATGTTACAACTCTCTATATATAAAGATCTCATAAGGTTTTTTAGTTCGGTTTTGTCCACCGAAACACTGAGATCTTCGACATACTTATCGAGAAGAGTTAGAGTATCTTCGATTTCGATGTTGTCTGAAGATGATTCTGATAGTTCAGAATTAATAAAAGTTTCTACAACTTTTACATCATGCACACCTGTATTATACAGGGTTTCGATCAGATTGTCAAACTGCGAATAATTTGTTTTCTCATCCACCACAACCTTAACAAAAGTTTTTTCATAAGATGAGCAATCAAACTCATCATAATTTGTTTTGATATCGTTGTAGAATATTTTTTTGTATATTGTATATGGATTTGGAATAAATTTTAATTTCTTACTGGTCAGATCTAGTTCATGAAATCCTCTAGTATCAGAGTAATCATTCCAATACATCTGATATGGATTACCCAAGTATTTAATATTTCCTTTCTCCGATTTAAAGTGAAAGTGTCCCGAATAGACTTGTCCAAAATCTCGGAATAAAGATGCATCCATTCCATGATCCATAATTACTCCAGGTCTAGAAATAAATCCCTGAAGTTCTAAATGCCCAATGGCATATTCTTTATGTGAATTATCGATCGCTTCAAATGTCTCTGAATAGTTTTCAGCACAAATCCATGGAAGCATCATGAAATAAGAATTACCAAGTTTAATTTCCTTAGGTCGTGAATAAACATTTACATTAGGAAACTCATTTAAAAGTAGTTCTGGAGTATTTACATCAATGGTGTTTTTATAGAACGTAGTATGATTTCCCACGATCATGTGAACAGTAACACCAAGATCCTCAAGTTTTTTGTAATAGTTTTCTTTTGCCCACTTCAGTGATACAAAGTCAATAGACTTTCTGTTATCAAAGGTATCACCAAGATCAATAAGTGTTTTAATTTTATTCTCTTTCAGATACGGAAAGAAAACTTCATCATAAAACTTTTTATAATAATCTTGGAAAATTTGACTGCCTTTATGAGAACCAAAATGCTGGTCTGTAATTAAACAAATTTTCATTTTTTCATTCGTGCTTCGATGTTTTCTTTAATACTATTCAAAGAGGATGGAGTTGTATTATATCCCGTCATTGTACCATCGTAACGATCTGAATACAAAACTTCATCGTACCCAGACTTTTCTAATATTTTTTGCTTAATTTCTAACTGCTTCTTTTCTTTCTGAATTCTTCTCAGGAAAGCAAAGTAAATGATTTGAGTAAAGTATGCAAAAGGATTGGTTGATTTTTCAGTGTTAAAGTTATCAACGTATTGTAAACAATTTTCTACACCATCACAAATCATATCTTCCCTAAACATGTAGTTAACAAAGTTAGGTTTGTATGATAAGTGTGTGGCAATTTTAAGAAAGCACTCTCCAATGTAAGGAGGAACTCTTGGTTTTGGTAAGTCTTCTTCTCTTGCTTTTTTTAGTTCTTTTTTATATTCAATAAGAACTTCAAGAAATTCTCTGTTATTTACATAATTTTCTTTCTTTGGATTAGGCATACGTTGATACACTTACTTTCTATTGTAATCATTGTAGCACTGTACACCTAAAATGTCAACAGATTGTAACAGAATTTCAGAGGGGCTTGACAAGGTATCCAAATCTCTGTATAATCACAGTGTAGCGCGGTAAAATACATTTAGCTTCTTTAAATCTTTTAGATACTTAATGATTATTATAAATCTTTTCTAGTAACATTCTAGCTTCATTTACTTTGGTTACGTAACCATTATGTTTTTTACCAGTACTAGATCTAGATACTTTATTTAAATTATTAGAAGAAATAATTTTTAAATAGAATACTGCTACATCAGCACTTGCTTCTGCTATTGTAATTATTTTATCTCTTGATACAGCAACCATATCATCAGTACAAGATCTTAACCAAGGTTCTAATTGAAATCCTTTCATTTTAATTTGAGAATTACCACTCTCTACGGGTACAACTACCATGGGATTCTCAATCATAATAATATCAGTTTGATCATCGTAAATAATATTACCAATTAATTCTTCTTTAGTAACTAATTTAATAATTCCTACAAAGTGAGTACTTTCCATTTTATCTTTAAAACTTAGTTTGCAAATTAATTATTTCATAATTAAAGTTTTCTTCGTTGTAGATTTTAATTCTTTCTTCTAAGTGCTTAAGGGTAAAGTTCCTTAATTTGTTATGAGAAATATCGTCTGCTATATCGTAAAGAGTAGCGATATCCTTACTATCACTTTTACGAAGAACTCTTCCTATTGATTGTAAATTTCTAATTCTTGATTTTGAAGGAGAAGCAAATACAACGTTGTGTAAATTTTTAATATTGATACCAGTACTGAATGTTCCGTAAGAAGCAATAATTACACAGTTATCTTCTCGTTCAGTTAATAATCTGATGTCTTCTCTGTCTTCAGTGTCAACACCACCGTAGATAAAAAATACTTTTCTATTTTTATCCTCACCATTATTTATCAAATTGAATAGTGGTCTCCCATGTTTTTCAACGTAGTTAAATAGAACCAAAGTATTACCTGACAAATCTTTAACTAAATTTTTGATTAAGTTATTTCTTTTTTGATGTTGAACCAGATAATCAATCTCTTCTTGGTAAGATGCAAAGGGTTGATATTCATGCTTACACACTAGGATCTTAATTCTAAAGTTTGCTAGGTGTCCTTTCTGAATAAGATGATCAGTTTTTGTAACTTGATCACAAGGACCAAACAATCCTTCCAGAACCCACTTATGAGTTTTAGTTCCATCTAAGGTTCCAGTAAATCCAATTCTGTACTTTGCATTGTGCAACTTACTCATCAATCCAGTTAATGATTTGGATTTGAATAGGTGTGCCTCATCACCAATAACACATTTAAATCTTTCAAAATAACGACTAGGTAGTTTATATACAGACTGCCAAGTAGTAATGATTACTTGTTTATCTGTAAATCTTTCTTTTCCTGAATATACACGATGGCAATGTTCATCAACATTCCATCCGTAATCTTTAAAGTCAGCATACATTTGCTCAACCAATGATGTAGTTGGTACAACAATTAAAACATCATTGTCTTGCTCTATATGATACCTGACAATAGAATAAATCATCAACGATTTTCCTGATGCTGTTGGAGACAGCAAAAGTTTTCTATTATACTTCAGTGCCTGATATACTGCTTTGTATTGATAGTCACGAACCTTCAGTGAAGTTATTGAATTCATAAATTCAAATACTCCTTCTGGAGTGATCATTTTGTTTTCATCCTCAATGTTTCCGAAGAAATTATTCTCTTCAAATTTGTAAGAATACGAATGCATCTCACACCAACTTTTGAAGTGTTCGGTTAATCCTCCGTACAACTCTCCTGTTCCTGGCGAATACAATCTAATTTTTCCATCCCATATTTTTTGTTTATACAAAGGCATAAACTTTGCTTCTGGGACATCAAATGTAAAATAATCAGATAATTCTTGATGAATGTGTGGTGGTGCTTGGATAATGTTGAATACTTCGTTTTTCTTTTTGAGGGTGATATCCGCCATTTATTTACTTCCCGTTAATGAATTTTTCCCAATCAATAGCATTTTTAATTTGATTATGTCTGTATGTAATCATCTTGATCACATTATCCAGATAACTTAAAGTTGTTTTTACATAATCAATTTTTCCTTGTAATGTTCTTACGTCATCATCTGCATCTACATATTTTTCAATCTCCGCTCTAGTGAGATCTAATCCAAATTTTTTTTCCTTATATATTTCTTTAGGTGCATTACCTGAATAGAATTCCCATTTGTCTCGTACAAGAACTTTCATTTGGGAATCGTATTGACACTTGATCTCGTTGTAGTGAGTATAAAGGTCTAAGTATTTGCAATGTAAATAAGGTGTTTCTACTGAAAGTTTTGCAATATCTACTGAGTATTTGTCTCCTTTCATTCCAAAATCACATGCAGAATCTTCTGCCCACATCTTCTTAATATCATTTAATTTCATAATGGTCTTGCGTCAACTCCTTGCATTTCGTAGTACAAATATTTAAAAGTTACTGATGCTGACATGTATTCAATGTCATTGCTGCCAGAATCAAAATCAACACCGCTTAAACTTACTGGGTATACATTGTTGAAATTGATCACTACATTTGCATTCATTGCATTAGTTAAAATTACAAGTTGTGCATTTGCATATTCAACTTCATCATTAGTAGATCCTTCTAATGCCACTCCGTTTTTATTGATCCATTTAAAAAGACTAACATAATTAGATAAATCTTCGTCAATTAAAAAACGAATATTAAGATCATCATAATCTACGCCACCAGATGTAGGTACTGTAATTCCTTTGTATCTAGTAGCTACGTTAGTAGACCTTAATGACAGTCCTGGTAGATTTGAGGACTGACAGAAAAATTCTGCTTCTGGAAATAAATCTACATTAAATTTAAACGCAACAGGAGAAAGATAGTTTCTATTTGCTGGTTGCGCCTTTTTCCATCTGGGTGATGTGATATTAGTCATAGCAAAAAATTTCTTTTATTTTTATTTATCCCTAATAAAAAACCCCCTCCGAAGAGGGGGTGGAACTATGTGAACTAAGGATCACATTAGGTTGGTAACCTGTACTCTTCTGTAGTACTGGTTGACGTTAGCGGTGAGGGTTTCAGCGTCTGGAGTTGAACCACCGATAGTTGTGGCAACGAATGGGTTGCTGACCATGCCGTAACGGGTTTTGAAACCAATCTTAGGCTGGAATGAACCCTGATCGATAGCACGTACCATTTGGAGAGGTACATATGGGCAATAGAAGAGACCTGCATCATAAGGTGAGGTTCCCTTATAACCCATTACATAGAACTGCTTAGCGTCTACGTTTGCTGAATATGGATCGATGAAAACACGGATCTTACCGTTTAGTACACCAGCAAATACGTTACCAGTGTCATCAACATTAAGATTGGTGTTTAAAGCAGGAGCGTAATCAAGTACGCCTGCCATTGATAGAGCACTTGCAACGTCCGCAGAGCAGATCATGAAGTTGCCCTTTCCTCTACGAGTTTGCTGAGCAATTGCGTTAGCATCGCGCTCGATTTGGAATAGAAGACCTTTGAACTTCTCAACTGACCAACGACCGTTTGAATCAACGTCTAGGTCAAAGATACCAGCGTTAGCGGTATTGAGTTGAGCACCAGGACGTGCAACACGATAGATGGTACGAACAACCTCACGGTTGATTTCTGCAAGAACTTCGCTAGAAAGAATATTAGCGAGTTCAGTCTCAGCATCAAGACCGTGAATTGCCTTAAGGTCTTGTGCTAGTTCTAGAGTGTACTCAGCCTTGAGTGCTCTGGACTTTGCAGTAACAGAGGTTTTCTCGATGCTGAATGACATCTCACGGAAAGCAGGTGATCCTGAAGTTCCTAGAGCTTCAGCATCAGCACGGCTCATGCCAGTTGCTTTTTCGTAGGTGCCAGGTGTGCTGTCGTTAAGAACTGCAGGGTTGTTACCCTCACTGTCTCCACCAACACCAGAAGCGTTGCGAACGGTGTATGCACCGCCACCACCAGTGAAACCAGTATCTGCTTCGTTGAATAGTGCTTCTTCGCCACCCTGGGTCTGATACTTAGCCTTCATTGCGAAGATAAGACCAGTAGGACCGCTCATTGGTTGAACACCACAAACATCGTATGCCATTAGGTTAGGCATTGCACGACGAATGAGGCTAATTAGAACAGGATCGAAACCAGCGAGACCGCCAGTTGACGATGCTGCAGATGAAAGACCATTAGCGCCAGCTGCGTTAACAGGTGCTGCTTCATGGAGCATACCGCGATCTTCGCGCATTGCTCTCTCTTGGTTTTCTAGCAGGACTGAGGTTACTGCTCTCTTGTAATTATCCGAAATCTGTGAAAGGTCTGGATGATTTAGAACAGGTGACCACTTTTCCTGCAGATGCTCTGAATTGAACATTTGCTAAACTCCTTTAAATGGGTATTGTGGATAAAAATATTTATACTATTAGAAACCTTTATTACGTGAAATAGCCTTTAGATATGCATTCATTACAGGACTAAAGGTATCTTCGTTTAGGGGCTCCTCTGTCACTTCTGGGGTACTTTGTACCTTGTGGAAGTAACTTTCCTTAATCGTAAGTAGTTTCTCACGATAAGAACTCTCATCGGTAAATTCAATTCCTTCGGATAAAGTTTTGAACTTTTCTTTTTGAGTGTCTGCTAGACCCTCAGCAATTTCTGTTTGCAACTTATCTTTTACGAATTGATTTAGGGTATTATTAAGTTCAATATTACGCTCAATTTGCTCATTGAGGCGCTGTTCCATCTCACCAAACTCTTCGGTCATAGTTTCGACCACATCAACTTTATCTTCTGGGATGTCAATGTAGTGCTCTTCAAATACATTCTTGAGAGCAAGAATGAATGATTCAGTAATGTCGCTCTTGATTCCCATATCAATGCTGAGTTGATTTTCTTCAACCCACTTCTCAATCACATAGTTGAGTGTTCCATCAACTTCTTCTGATAGAGAAGATTTAATTTGCTCAACTTCTTCTTGAAGTCTTGCTTGATATTGCTCCTCTAGGTGAGCAGCTTGCTCATTTAGTTTTGCTAGTAGAGCAGCTTCAAAAATAGTTTTTGCTCTATCTTTGAAACCTTCGGAAAGATCTTCGCCATATAGTAGAGCATTTACATCATCAGAAACATCAATGTCTTCTTTCTTGATCATTTTCTTGAAAGATTTCTTATCTTCTTTTTCCTCATCTTCATCCTCTTCTTCCTTCTCTTCCTTAACTGCCTTGCCAGGGACTACTGAAGGAGGTACGGTTGGCATTGGATCGCCACCCTTTGAAGAAACTGACCCGCCTGCTTTTGAATTCTTAGCGGATGCTTTTGCTCCTAGGTTTTCAGTTCCTCCAGGATTTTCGTTTGTAGAACCACCGATCTCATCTTCCGATTGATCGTCTACTACAGAGGTTGGAACTGAAGGCATAGGATCTTTTCCGCCAGCCTTAGCATTAACTTGCGTTTTTGATTGTGTGGGTTCTTTGCCCTGACCTGGGATTACAGATGCAGGAACCGTTGGCATTGGATCCCCTTCTGAAATCATGGTTTCAAATTTTGTGTTTAACATATCTGACATTGAGTTTACCTCAGCTCTTTGTAAAAACCTTTGTTTCTATGATTATTTATAAATTATAATTTGTATAGAAAATCCTCAAAGACTTTTAAAGTCCTTTCTTCGAGATCTTTCCTATTAGTAGACTCAGAAATATACCTTTTGTATTTATCTACTTTGACTTCTCTGAGAATACCACTTTCCCAAATCCATTCTTTTCCTTCCATAATTCCATTAACAAATGCATCAGGAGCTGAAGGATCTGCTACAATATCTGCAGCAGTCGCAAGCATGAAATCATCACGAACATAGTTGGCACCGTTTCTCTGTTCTAGAGAACCCATACCTCTAGAAGAAACTCCTAAACGAACTCCCTCATCTAGGAGTTGTTTGGCAATATTGCCCATTGGAGTTTCTAGTAGTTTTGCCTTCCCAATAAAATTATTTCCCTCTCTTCTCAAGTTAGTAATTTTATGAGAAACACGATCCAAATTAATAGTTGGACCATCTGGATGACCTAATTCACCAAGAGCACGATTGCTAACAATATAACTTTCGCTATACTTGTTAACTTCACGTTCTAGAATATCAATAGGGTAAACCCTACCATTTCTGTTTTTTAGTTCAGCCTGCAGAAAAATTCCTTCGATAAAATAATTTTTTCTACCGTTAGATTCTTCTATCAGAAGATTGATATCTTCTACTGTTTCTGTGATTAGTTTCATTGTTCTTCGTTTTCTGTGGATGAATTTTCATCATCATTATCTGAAGTGACAAAGTAAGAGTTAGCCACAACTTCTTTGTAGTTTTCTAACGCAGAATGTGCTTTTGCATATAGAACATCATTGATAGCATCTAGTGCATCAGACCTGTTTTTGTTGTAAATTAAATCAACAATTTGAGAAGAATCCATAGTAATAACTCCGTTATTTTACCGTGTCAGCATCACCTTTAGGTGGTTTTGGCGTTGTTCCCATAGTGCTACTTCCGTTTGAAGTAGGTGGGACAAGCGAATCAGCTTGTAATTTATTTAGCAATTTGGGATCAGGAACAATTCCAGAAGATATATCTTTTGCCATATCCTTATCAATTTCTTTAATTTCTTCATCAGATTGCATAAGAATTTGCTTTCTTACCCAATTGACTGAATAGTATTTTCCAAGATAAGGATCTAACATTTGAGCAACATTCAATCTACTCGTCATCAATTCTGCATTTTTAAGTTCTGTGAAATGATTGTCAAAGTTAAAATCAAACTGGATATGCTCTTCCATTTCATCCCAGTCTTCAACTGTGATGACGCCCTTCAAAATTAATTGGGTCTTTAGTAAATCTGTAAATAAGTAACTGAATTGTTTTCTTAGTCGATTTACAAATTTAGTAAATTTCAATTCATCACGAAGGATTTCGGATGAACGACCTAAACTAAATGATTTGTTATCATCTCCTAAACGAGAAGATGGAAGGTTTAATGACTTATATAACTTAGATCTGAAGTACTCAACGTCCTTGAGTTCACCAAGGTTTTGACCGCCTGGGAGTGTAGAGATTTCGGTTCCTCTACCACCTTCACGACGAGGTAGCCAGAAATCTTCAAGCATACTCATATGCTTTTTGTCATCACGAATTTCTCCAGTGCTTGCATCATATACAAGTTTATTTCTATAACGAGCCATAACCTCACGAAGGTATTGCTCTGCTTTTACCTTAGGAAGATTACCTACGTCAATATAGAAAATTCTTCTTTCTGGTGCTCTAGAAATTCTATAGATTACCAAACTATCCTCAATCATTCTGATTTGATTGAGTGCTTTAATTGCTTTGTTTAAATAACTTAACGTAGTCTTTTTATTAAGATCTAAAATTCCTGATGGTACAAAGGTAATTGCATCGTTGGCAATTCTAATACCAGTATTAGTAGTGCCAGGACTGTATCCTGGATATGAACCCGCAAATCCAGAAGCGTTGTATAAAAAGTATTCAATATAATCATTATAACTAAATGCTAATGCACTATCTTTTGCAGATTTTGTTGCTGCATTAGTATCCTTCGGTCTCACCTCACGAATTTTTTTAATCTTAAATGGATCGATATATCTTATCTCTGTTAATCCGTTTTTAGGTGATTTTAAATCGATGACTTTGTGGTAATAAAGTCTTCCATCGATGTACCACCTTCTAAAAATATCTTGTGCTTTCTTGTCAAAAGAAAGTAATTTTTTGATATTTTTAAACTCTTCTCTTATTTTCTCTTTGATACCATCACTTACATTTAAGTTTGATAGTTCAACTTCTACGGGACTATCATCCATGTCCCATACAATAGCTTCATTTACAATTTCATCAATAGCACTATCCACTTCTGGATGTAGTGCCATATCACGATATTTTCTAATCAGGTCATATTCATTGCGAATATTTCCTTCCATATCAATATACTGACCATAATATCCGCCAGAGGATACTACGGTATTGACATCTTCCGAAGCTGGAGAAACAGGCGATTGCCCTGAGACAACCGCCTTATTTTTTCTTATTGAAAATCCAAACAAATCAGCCATATTAAATTGTTTTTACTGTAGTAGTATTTATGCTACTATCAGATCAGGTTACATCAGTAAATGTATTGTTGTTTCCTGACTGCCAGTATTGAACCTGGAATTCTACAGTATACTCTTCAATCTGATCATTGCTGTCATAAGCAAGATCAATTTGAGAAATATTTGTTGGGAAACAACCGAAGAGTTTGATAGATCTTACATAGTTAGATGATTGATCTACACCACTTCTTCCTAGTTGATGTACTACTAAATCTCTGTGGTAACCTTGGTTTGTGCTGTCTGGTGCGAATAACTCAGCAGTATTGTCTACGTGAGCATTCATACCTCTCATCCATTTTTCCATGAGACTTCTAATTTTGAAGTCAACATCGTTGATGATGGTAACAGTCCAAGTGTCAAAAGTTCTGTCTCCAGAAACTTTTAGAACTCTTCCTCTGAAAGGGACTTCGATAACACCCATGTTGGATGCAGGAAGAGCTGCTGATTTGCATAGAAATGTAGTCAACTCAAGATCTTGATTTGATGCAGAGAGACTTGCAGGATATTCAAGATCAACTCTAAACAGATTGGGTTTTACACCACTCTTTACTTTTTCTAAGAACTGCGTTACGTTTGATGATACTGGCATTTGTCTATACCTCTAATTGTGGAAATTTTTTAAAAATTAACGAGCAACTAATTCATCAAAAGAAATTCCCGTTCTAGTCGCAACAAATGTGATCGTGATGAAGTTGATAGAACGCGCAGGCTTGATGTAGAGTTCAGCAAAGAACTCATTTCTATCGATTACATCTGGAGTGTTATTTGTTTCGTCACATACCACTAGGAAATCATCAATACCTCTTCTTGCTCTTACTTCTCTTAGGTAAGAAGAAACAGCGTTTGCAAATGAATTTCTAGTAATCTCATCATTTAGTTCAAACAGAACAGTCTTAGCAAGATTTTCAATTCTCTTCTCAAGAGTTAGGAATAGAAGTCTTACGTTAATTCTATCGAATGCGCTAGCAGTAGCAAGTGCAGTCTTATCACCAAAGAGAACAATACCTTGACCAGGGAATGATGTGATAGGATTAATTCTCTTTTGATATAGCTTATCTCTGTCACCCTTATTTGGAACATATGCTAATTTAATAGCATTCTTTAGATTTCCTCTTGTAAATCCTGCTGGTGAGAACCAAGGATCGAGAATATCTGAAGTTTCTACACAGAGACCAGCAACGTCTGAGTTGCATGGAATATAACGATAGGTATCGTTAAATCTATCGTAGATGTACTTGTATCCACTATCAAATACTGCATACGAAGTGCTGCTTCCTACACCATCAAAGAATGAGATGATGTTATCTCTTTGTGATGTTACTGAAGTAGCGCCAGCGCCAACAACAGCAGCTCTGTATGGAGAAACGAAAGCTACGCAATCTTTTCTAGTTGAAGCGATATTGATTACATTCTGAGCTTTGGTGATGCTGTCAGTTCTAGTAGAAAGACCAGGACCATTTAGAATGAAATCAATACGAATGTTCTCTACATCTGAAAACTGATTGTAACCAGAGGTAATTTCTGCAACAGTTGGATCATAGTCATCAACACCGCCCGCAAGCGAGTATGACTTAACTTCTAGCATACCGAAAGTATTTGGAGTTCCATTGTTTGCAACTACTGATGAAGCAAGTGCTGCTCCTGTTGCACCTCCTGGATTTTCTACTGAAGTTTCCTTTGATGCACCGTAAACATATGAAGATGCTTGCTTAATTACAGTTTTGTAGTATGCAGTATCTCCCTCTGTGCTCTTAGCATCAGTTGCTTTAGATACAAAGAGAATTCTTTCTAGAACAGTGTTTGGAGTTCCAGTTAGTTTTCCTGATACATCAACCACAGCGATATGCATTTCATCATATTTTGCTTTTCTATCTTGAGCAAATTGACTGGTCTTTGGTCTTGCTGCAATTCCAGACCATCTAATTCCAGTTGATCCAATAGTAGCATTTTCATACCAATCGTAAACGTCGTTGCAGTTTACGCTTGCTAGTTTGACCACTGAAGCACCATTTGCGTGTGCAACTGCACTTGTGCCAAACTTTGCTCTAGTTACAGTTAAACTATTTGAAGCAACTGCGCTTACCTTTGCAACTTCTACGCCGCCAATTAGAATGTAATCGTTGGCAACAATACCTGTTCCAGATGCAACGTCAACGCTAGTAGCACCTACTGCAATAGCAGCAGATAGAGTTGTTGATGTTGATGATGAATAGTATGTTGCTTTTGCTGCAGTTGAAGTGCCGATGAAAATTCCGTTGCTTTCAAATACTTTTACTGTATTAGCAGCAGTTGCTGCAGCATATACAACAGCACTGATTGCAGCGTTGTCACTAGTTCCTTCTAGTTGCCATACTCTGCTTCCTGCAGCAATAGTTACGTTAGATGCTAGAGTTAGTTTGTAATCATATCCATGATCAACTACTCCAACTACTAAACTATTGCCCCATGTACCAGCAGTTTTTGCTGCCCACTTGTATGGTTTTGAGTTTGAAGTTTCGATATTTGCTTCGTAATCAAGAACGTTCTCGATCAGCTCTGCAGTAGCACTGTCGCTAACAGCATTTTTAAGGTTTGCTGTCTTGATACGAGTTAGTTCTAACTGACCCCCATAAAGGAGAAAGTTCGATGCTGTATACCAATATTCGTAGTTATTGTCGTTTGGTTTGCCAAAGGCGTCTAGTAACTCTCTCTCGGAAATAATATTAACAATTTGATTTACTGGACCCTTTTCAAAGGGTGCAGCAAACGCAGATACATTATTTGTTAAATTGTCAACTCTTGAGTTAGTTAAATCGCGCTCTCTAATGACAACACCAGGCGATACTTGTCCTGCCATGTGATTCTCCTGAAGTAAAATCCAGATTTGTGTCTACATTTATTTAGTATTTTTAGTTTTTGTGATCAAAGGTAAGAGAAATATGAAACTTCTGGTTGAGAAACTCCATACTCATCCATCATTGTTGCACTTCTCCAAACATTACCATCCTCATCAATATACATTTCTTCTTCAGTGCCATCTACAATAAATCCAAAGGGAGACATGTCCTGTTCAATCTGTTCCTTTTGTTCCTCATATATTCTCTTACGAACATCGTTATCAGTCATTTCCCTAAAATAGGGTTGGACTGCCAACCAAGCAAAAATAACTAAGCACATAACTAAGTCATCATTGTATCCTTCATCCGCTTCAAAGGATTGATTTTTTTGAATAAATGTGGTAAGCTCACTTATAATTTCATAATCAGGAATAATCAACTTATCATCTTCAATTAATGTCTTTAAGTTTGAACAACCAACTTTTTTGGTCACCTTAGACATTTTCAATCCCAATTGAGATTTAGTACCTGAGAAACCTTGACCGACTATCTGACCAGCCCTACCTCTCATAGCACACATTAAAATATTTGGATACTCCAAGTCATAATGTAAAATATTTCCTACTTGTTCTCCAATATCATTCACTTCAATAAGTATATAACATTTATTATAGTTCTTTGCTACTTGATCTATTATGTTTGGAAATAGAATAGGTTTAATTTCATTGTTACGATATTTTGCGACTATTTTCCATGGCAATGTAGTAACATCAACAACTACAAACGCTGAATAATCATTATTAGTTCCCCGAGAAACGTCCACAGTCATGATATAATCATGATTTGCTTTTACTTCTTCATATACCTTCAGTCCTTTACCATTATCTTGAATAGGATCTTCAAACACCATAGAACGAAGTTTAGATGCAGAGATCAAAGTATCAACAGACCCTAAGAACTCGCATTCAAACTCTTGCGTGAACTGCCTCTCTGAGGTGTTTCTAATCGTCTCCTCTTTCCATGCTTGATCTCTGCCAGGAACTTGAGACCAATGAACTTCAAGTGGCACATAACCGTTCCTACCGCGCTCTGCGTCATGCCAGAGCTTATAGAACATGTTCATACCCTGTGGGGTAGAGATAATAATAACTTTCGTCGTCTTACCAGATGAGATAGTAGGATACACAGAGCTGAAGAACTGCTCTGCCATGTGATTAGGAACGAACGCAAACTCGTCAAGGAAGATGATGTTGAAAGAGTTTCCTCGGACTGCAGATGATGAAGTGGATGCTGCTACAATTTTGGATCCATTATCTAGTTCCATGGAACCTTTGTTCCATGCTATAATACCTTGCTGCATCCACTTCGGTAGATTTTCATATGCCAACTGCAAACGTGACAGAAGTTCTCTTGACGTTTCTGCTTTGTTTGCAAGAATAGCAATCTTAATGTTGTCGTTGAAGACAGCATAATGCAACAGATAGGAAATAACCGTTGTAGATTTTCCTGTCTGTCTTGGAAGTTTTGCAATATTAAATCTGTTCTCGTGGAAGTTAGAGATGAGTTGCTCTTGGAAATCATACATTTCAAAAGGAATAAGACCCTCATCAAGCGAAATAATTTTTACATAGTTTCTCGCAAAGTATACAGGATCATCCTGACACCTTACAAATTCTTCAATTTGTTCCTTTGTGAAACTAATAGCGGTATTCGCTTTTTTTAAATTAGGATTACCAAGATATACTGCATCACTCATTTAATTTTCCTAAATCTCTTTCTAAACTCTTAAATGTATTTAACCTTTTTTTCCACCCGTCACCTTTTGTTGTTCCTTTTGCTGGGTTGATGCATCTATCATCATTCATTCTTTCGTTATCACAAACTAAACTAGCAAGTTCTGTTTCGTTGCCTTTCTTGGTAGTGCCAGACCAAAAATGCTGCCCACCAATCCAGCACGCCCCGCATTTGGGGCAGGTTTTAGTATCCATGTGTCTTAGCTTGATATTGTAATGATATTATATATGAAAAAGAATGTTTGTCAAGTAACAAATGATATGGTTTTATGTCAGCAATTCCACGCACGAAGCGATTTCGATAGACGGTCTTCGCCAGTGTTATTGCTATCTTTTTGTCTCTTACGCATTCCTTTCATTCTGGCACAGAATGACGCCCTACGGGGATTTCCAACCTTTTTTGAAGGTGCCTTAAGGTCGCTTCCAGGATTTTCGCGCTCGTAAGATTTGCGTCCTTTTTCGTTAAGTCCACCATTCTTGTTCTTCCCCTCCTTACGGGTCCAAGCGGATTCCATCACTACAGGACACCTCTTTTTTCCGTGACATGGACAATTAACACCTTCTTTAGTGTGATTGCAATTATTTTTTTCAATCAAACTTACTAAATCTATTTCTTCTGCCTCCTCATGAAGGTGTGGATGTGGAGCATATAATGGACCTTGATAATTACCAGCAAATGATTCTTTCTTAATAGCAACAGCGATACGATTTTCACAAATCTCACGCATCTCCTTAAAGGTTCTTTTCTTCTTATGTTGTGCTTTTAATTCTTTTTCCATTTTAAGTAAGTGCTTGTAGTAATCTGGGAACTCATCTAAATGTTGAAGAGCAATACCATATGCTTCACTGTGCCATTAGTTTGCATATGCGATTTTGACAACTTTAAATGCAACGCCACCTTCAAGAGTATCTGTTGGATCTTTTTCTAGATAAGCAATTTCATTAGCATCAATAGTTACAGATCCGATAGTAGTTCCTCCAGAATCTTTTCTAGTTACTAAAGCAGCAGTGCTAGTGTTCAAAATTCTGACTACAGTTGCGAGACCAACACTAGTAGCATTAGTTAAATCTGTTTGAGTTCCTAATAGTTTAATAAGCATTGTGTTATTCCATTTATTTTCTATTTATCTTTGGCGGCATCTTTAATCATCTTCTGTAGGTCTGCTGTTGTTCCAATAAACATAGTATTATTGACAGTAGTTGGAAATGATTTTTTACCCTCAGATTTAATATCCTTCATTTTCTTTTGAAGGTCTGCTAATTTATCCGTTACATCAGCAACATGTTTAATTAATTGACCAGCAACTTCATATGCTCTCGGATGATCCGAAGATGTTGCAACATCCAAAATACCACTAACAGCCTCTTGTCCTTTTTCAATTAGACTATACAAGTGAGCTCTTGCATGTTCATAATCTTTTTGAATGTCAGCTTCTGATATGGGTTGCTCAACAGCTGATTGCACGACTTCTACTTTTTCTGCAGGAGCAAGATCAAATATGTTGTTCATGTTATCTTCAAATTTTGTCATATGTTTATGGGAGTAAAGTAATACCTTCATTAAAACCAAAATCATCTCCAGGCATTAACAGTGCATGGTCTGCAGCATTAATAACACCATCGGCATTTCTATCTGTTAGAGATTCTGGAGTATACTCAAGTTGAACTGCTCTCTTATTTGTAGTAGGATCGCCAAGAGTTTCGTAAACAATTGCCTTGCGAATAACATCGGATGTAGTAACAGGACCATAGATATATGATTTTGCTACAAACTTCAATGCATATGTTATACTACGTCTAGTTAACATATCTCCCTCATAATCATCATCATATGATATATTGTTTAGAACAATAGCTACATCTCTCACTTCTTCCATCTCTGGAATAAACTTAATTGAAATAGTAAATGCTGGTTGAAAATATGCTAAAATTTGCTCTAAAATTTGAAGAGCATCATCTTGAGTTTTTGAAATAATGTTAAGTTCAAACTCCATATTATATGGAACTGGTGTATACTGAATTCTTAATTTGTCCGTGGAAGTATCATCAGATCTATATCTTTGAATTACTGATGTCTTTCTTGCAGTATCGTAACTTAATCCAGTAAGTTCAAACGAAAGTCTTGGAAATACAATGTTTACTTTCCTTGATGTGCTGGGATCTTCATCAAGTCTTGCTAAAAATTTAGATTTGGGTCCGTATGCAATAGGTACTTTTTCTTCTTTTAGAATGGTTCCAGTAGCAGGATCTTTCTTTACTAATTCAATGTTATTGAATAAAGTTCCAAATGAAATTACAGTTTTTCTAATTGCTTCGTTATAAAATTGCTTGTTTAACATCAGAATGATCCTCCTATGTCTCCATATTCTCCGAACGGATTGCTCTCAGTGAAGTCAATAATAACATCACCTTTATTTTCATAATATCTATTTTCATCGTATGCATTATTATCAATTAAAATATCAATAGTATCAAAATTATTTACTACCCAATTTGCTGCGCTAGTTTGACCAACAAAGGCGACATTAGTTTTCACATTTCCTACTAAGTAAGTTAAACGTAACTTTCTTGTGGAAGCATCCCATTTAACAACTTTTGCCGTAGTAGTTTTTTGAGTAGAACCTTCAGTATAAGTTTGAGTAACAGTTTCTCCGACAGAGAACGTTCCTGTTCCTCCAGTATTCATAGTAACTGGGAAGATATAAGATTCTCCTTCCAGATTATCCAGAGTAGAATTTCCAGTATTGAAAATACTATTTCCAGGATTATATAGTTCACAATTTAAAGTATATGTATAATTTTTTCCTAACTGATAAAATGGTGCTTCTCTTTCGACATACTTAATTTCATAAGTATTTTGCGTCATTGGCACATAAATTAAATCACCTTCATTAGGAATTCCATTTACATGAGTAGTTATTTCTGTCGTTACATAATTAGTCCACCTTCTTTTAGATACAGTGAATACTACCTCATCTTTAATCTGCAAACCAAATTTTGCTAGATTTAAAGAGGATGCTCCACCAAATCCATCAACGCTTGTCAAGAGCATTTCTATCATTACATTATCTTCAAACTTAGACAAAACAACATCATTCAATGCTCTATCAATTAGCATTGTTTTTGGAATGTAATAAACATCCATTCCAAAAATTTTAATTTGTTCATCAACAAGATCTTGATACAAATCTTGCTCTGAACCAATTCCACCGTATTGAGGAAAATAGGAATTCTTAGTCATGTTTTATCCTATCATGTCTAGTGGTGGTAACTCATATTCATTATACAACTGCTGCTTCAGTTCTTCTATTTCAGCAATTGCATCTTCGTATATTTGTCTTCCATTAAGAGTAATGCCTCCAGGAAGTTGTACGTTATTGAACTTAATTAAATTTTGACCCCATTGCTTTTTAATCAATGCAGTCAGATATTTTTTTATCCAAATATCATTATATACTTGAGTGTATGTTGTTGGATCTAATGCACGATAACAATCAATAATTAAATATTCATTTTCGTTAAAATCATCGACATTGATATCAAGATATAAACGATCGTTCTTTCTATTGAAACGAATATCAATTAAAGATCCAGTATTTAAAACCATATCTAAAGTTTCTAGATATGATTTAGTCATATAATAATTAAGTATATCTACAGATCCAAATTGATATAAATCGTTTAGAAAAATTTGATATTGAATACCAAATAAATTTCCTCTGATACTACTTGACTTTAACCCAAATACTTTTTGTATTCCAACAATATGATCTGGTACAGCAATATAATTATTTCTTTCGGTGAATGATGATGTTACTGAACCACTAGTTCCAGTTGTCGTGGTATCAGATGTTTTAAATCTAGTCATATCTGCAGCAGTAACTTGATGCTTCAGATACATTCTTTCGATACCATCGAAATGTCTTTCTTGATATAATTGCAAAGCATCATCCACTAGATCATCAATCTGAGCATTGTCAATATTAATTTGCAACACAGGGTGACCTAATTTTCTTAGGCAATAATCAATTAATTGTTGTCTAGTAGATGGTTGCGCCATGTTTTTTGTTTATGATAGTGCTGCTTCCATTAACTCAGCATCGTCTTTCTTTCTTTTAGTTTGTTTAACAACCTGAGCTTCTTGTGTCTTTTCCACTAACTCCATCGCTTCGATGGCACCTTGAAGTTTGTGGTATAATTCTTTTTTGAGTTCTAATGCTTTCTCTAGTTCCGCGATTTCTCCAGCTGCTTGCTTGAGTTGTGACTTAAAACTAGTAGTCAATTCATCAAATACCATAATAGATTCCTATAAAAATCAACAGTCATTATCTATTTATAATAAAAAAGACCCCCTTTCGGAGGTCCGTTGAAGAGTATCGCAAGGATCATGCTTGCGATTCTGACCATGTTAGACGTGCAGTAACTTCTGTGTTTTGACCCGATGTTGGGTTATCAGTTGGAGTAACAGCAACAGTTAGAACATCTGGACCGTTGGGGAATACGAAATCTCCACCCAGAATTGAGTTACCAAGTTGAATCAGTTCATCTAGTTCTTGCGAAACGGATGCACCAGATGCAGCACGGAATTCGTAAACAATGATACCACCAGTGACACTATCAGCAGCAGTTCCTGTATGCTTAATGATCTGAGTTAGTGAAGGAGCACCAACGTTGGAGAAGTATGGTTGTGCCAAGTTTCCATTCAGAATTAGCTTAACTGAAACTGGTTTGTTATTGACTGGGTTTGTAGCAACAATTCCAACCTGCTTCAGGGTAATCGCCATTCGGTTGATAAGATCTCTATCCCCTAGAGCACCGACAAGTGAACTATCTACAGATGGTGCGAGACGTAGTGAAAGAATAGGAATATTCTGACCCTGTAGTTCTCTCTTAATCGTCAATGTATCATTACCCGAAGATCCTGTAACTGCAGTGAATAGATACGCACGGTCATCTTCAAATTGACCATCCATAATAACTGATGCACCCCAGTGGAATAGATTTGGTGGATATGATGGGTTAGCACCATTTTCTACCTCATATCTTGCTGGTAGGTTACCAGAGCGTAGGTATGCTTCTGTTTTTTTGTTGTTGTGTAGGAATTCGTGTACATAAATCACGCGACCATTTTGATCCTTAAATCCAAAGCGAACCTTACCCGCGCCATACCATGAGTAATCCATGTATGCCATCTGGATCTTATTGATGTCAAGTACGTAACCAAATTTACCAGTTCCGTTGCACTTATCAACAGACCAATTGCTTTGTACTACTCTTTCGTCCTCAGTTACAGTACCGATAACACCAGTATAAGTCTTACCAGAATAAGGTCTGCTGACAGAAAGTTGAGTATCGCTAGCAATGTATGTAATCTTATAACTTTGTCCGCGAATTACAATTCTTTGACCGACAGATAGTTGCTTAGTAAATCTAGTACCAACACCCGATACAGTGTTTGATTGATATGTGACCGAAAGTGTTCCACCAATTTGCTTGACTGAACTTCTCTTCACACAGTATAGATGTTGACCATCATATTCAAAGAACATACCATTCTGATCATCATACATACCAGCACGAACCTTAGCATCAGTCCAACCAGTTAGATTGACTAGTGGGAAACCAAATGGTGTTACATCAACTGGAACTGCAGCAGTAGGATACTTGAAGGTGAAATCATCAACAACTGCCATTACTGAAACAGTTGCATTATATCCAGCAGCAGATCCTGATTGTACCTGAACATCTTGAACTTTAACTTGATTACCAACTTTTAGTTTATGTGGTTTTCTGGTTACAACAATTGCTTTTCCATTTGGAGCAGAAATGCTATTTTCAGTTGTAGTATCAGAACTATAGCTAATACCAGAAACTTCGATTGGTGGATTAAAGTTGATTGCTGATGAATATTGCAGACCCTTACCAGACTGATAACGGAAGTATCTTCTGGTTTGTCTTACAATAGAGCAATTAGGAGATTCAGATGCACTGATTTCAACACCACCGTCAAATGGTCTGTGTAGATTGATAGCATCAGGTCTTGTGTATAGTTGGGTTTCAACTAGATATTGACACCACTGGAATACACCTGGATACAATCCGCCATCTCTTTGATCAGTGTAGATAATATTGTTAGCATCATAGTTTGTATTACCGACAGAAAGGTTGCCACTTGTTCTTGTTACATAGCTACCAGCACCAACAGCAACACCGATAAAGTAATGCTTAAATCCTTGTCCACTGTTAGTTAGGTTAACTTGAGTTACACCACCAGAAACAGCACTTAGAGAATCACGGAAGAAGTTAACGTTAGCAGTACCATCACCCATTAGTTTGAATGAGTTATCATCAATCTTATAGACGTAGTATGTACCACCATCAACCATCGTACCAATACGGAATCCATCGTTTAGAGGTCCAGCAGAATAGTAAACCTTGGTTCCAGTAACAAATCCGTGGTTTGGAATTGTGAATACATCCTGATCAAAGTTTAGTACTGGGTTGCTTCTGTCGGTTGGAGTACCGAGTAGAACCGTTCCCTGTGGGTTGAATTCAACAACTCTGTTTGGATATGGATCATCAACAATACACTGGTTGTCAGATACAATCGAGAAGATTGATGTTGGATATACTTCGGTATAAACTTTTTCCAATCTATGGAAAGAACCTAGTCCGATGGTAACCAAGTTAATTGCAAGAGTATAACTAGTACCAGTATCTGCTTGTCCACCAGTCCAAGATCCAGGAGGATTTTCAAATAAAGTAATAGTGTTTGCAGTGACACGGTTTACATAATACAGTTTATTTTGTGTTAAACCTTCGATAGGTCTTTGTTCAGCCGAACCAGCACGATCATAATCAATTCTATAGAATACAGCATCTCCTGTGTGTAATTGGTGATTATTAATTGTAAGAATATTCTCTGTAGTATTAACAGCTGAAGCAGCATCAAAGTACTGAGTTGACCAAGGAACTTCATTAACAATATTAAGAGTATCTCCTTGCTTAAACTGAGCGTTAAACTTAGTAGCAACACCGAGGTTTGAAGGAATTGGAGCCCATCTGTTATCTAATACACCAGCATCAGATACTGGTTTTACGTTTGCTGCAATAGGACTTCCTGCTGCAGTATCGGTAATGTTTCTTGATGTAGTTGGAATACCAACTCTAGCAACGTAGAAGTTATTTTGATATAAAACAACATCATGTGCAATATAAGTATCTGTTGCGTTCCATTCACCTTTGTATGATGTACCATATACAGTTGGGTTTGTTAACTTCAGTACGTGTAGAGTGCCAGTACCAACAGCAGAAATATTTGCTCTTTCTGTGTTTGTGTATGCACCCAACCATGTATTGTGCAAAGTAATTACAGTATTACTAATTCTATTGACGAAATAGTTTTGACCATTATTCAAACCAAGAACTGCAGTGCCCTGGGCGTATACGTTATACTTAACACGGTCGCCAGTTGAGAACGGATGGTTTCCTGGGAAAGTAATTCTGTCGGTAGCAGGAGCAATAACAGAAGAACTTGAACCGTTGAAAGTAATGTCCTTAGAAATAAGAGTTACTAGACCAGTACCTACAGATTCACCATAAACACTCAGAGTTTGAAGTCTGTGTGCAGCACCAGAACCATAGTTTGAATATCCACGAATTGATAGACCAGCAAAAGCATCTGCTTTACTTCTTGAAAGAGCAAAGTAGTTTTGTGATTTTCTGATAACATAGTATGTTCCAGGTGCTAAAGAAGAGTAACCAGACTCAGGACCGTTTGATGCAAGACCAATACCAGTACCAGTACCAGCGGTATAATTTACTTTAGTTCCAGTGATAAATCCGTGATTGTTTACATAGAATTCACCGTTAGATAAGTTGACTGTAAATTCTGGGTTGAATGCAATATTCTTACCTAAAACTTGACCAGTTGCCCTCAGAGGAATGAGAAAGTTATTAGTGACATTACCAGCGACATATCCACCATCAACACTTCCAGTTGGAGAAACATCAGTAAACGTATGAGTTCCTGATCCTTTTCCTAGTGGAATTGATGAATAAACTTGAGTGAAAGATGGACTTGTTCCAGAGGTAATATCAATCGGATATCCTTGTAGTGCCTGCACTCTAGAAATAGCAACTTGGAATGTACCAGGGTCAACAATAATTACGAAAAGAACTGAACCAGTAGAAACTCCAGCACCTGATGGACCTCTGGTTACCATTGATGGACCGCCATTATAGATTAGACGATCTCCAGCTCTTAGACCATGATAAAGAATACCAGTTGCAGTTACGGTTGGAGCAGCGGTATATAAAGTTCCTCCGTTAGTAACTGTAATACCAGTGATATTACCGCTTGAGTTTACAGTTGCAGTTGCTGTAGCACCAGATCCTCCACCACCAGAGAATGAGATGATAACTTCACCACGGTTTGTTCCTGGAACAGGATATCCAGATCCTTGGGCGTTTACGTTAACTTGAGTTACAGCACCTGAAGCAACAACGGCAGTAAATGTAGCACTTCCGCCAGATGTAAATCTGAAATAATCATTACCAGCATCAGTACTTGCAGGCGGCATTGTTCTAGGAACAAGCTTGTTTGCCATAATTCTTAGCGAATTAGTCGTAACATCTTTAGCAATATAAACATTATTATTTTCAAGACCTAATTCACCAGATCTTGTGCCTGGAACATCCGCATTACCATTGTTATTATAACGAATTTGATTTCCTTCACCAATACCATGGTTATTAATATAAATTCTATTAGATTCTGGGTTTTGAATTGCAATACCCATGTTTGCAATACCAGATACAAATAAATGAGTATTTACTGTACTGGAACCACCAAATCCTCTGAAGTTTACAGTAGGAACGCTAGTTGGAAGAATGTTATTGTCAAATTTTTGTAGTTTAATAACATCCGTTGTTACAGGAACTGCATAAAAATCGGCTGAACCATCACTTCTGTTTGATGCAAATGTGGTATTGATTGAACCACCGAAGATATAAGTTCCTCTTAGTCTTTCTATGTTATCTGCTGCTCCAGGCTCACCTTGGCAGAAGTAACGTAGTCTGTACTGAGGCCATTCATATTGCTCCAATCCAGAGATTTGAGAAATTTTCTTGAATGGATGATTTTGTAAGTAGATGCTATTGCTATATTGGTTCTCAATGACACTAAATGCAATAAATTCGTTTGATCCAGGAGTTGCAGCACTTGTCCACTCAACCACAGATCCATAAAGTGCAGTAGTTAAAGAGTATTCTGGGAATCCAGCAACCTGATCAACTGAACGAATGTAATAATATGATTGTCCCATAACTCGGGTGCCTACTCCACTACCAGTAGATGTAAACATATCTTCATGGTTTGATGTATCAGTATCAAGGCCACCAGATGAATTAAATCTCAAACCAATTAGACCAGCAGGAATAAAACTACCGCTTTGATTCTTGAGAACAACTTTTTGAGTTTCGTCAACCCAAATAGGTGCTTTTGCGTACTTAAGAAGAACACGGTCTCTTTGACCACCCTCTGCAGCATTAAACGCAAAGTTTTTTACTTGATACCCTGGGTGGAATTGCATCCATCCAAAGTGCTTTGTTGGAATTGAAGAAAGATCGAGAGTTGTTCCAGGAGTTCCGTATAGAGCGTTTGCAGCAAAGCTTACGCTAGTTGACATCTGGAATGTATCTTCTGTAGCATTCTTTACGTAATAGATACCACCATCAGTCAAACCTCCAGGAGGTGAGTTGTCTGGACCACAAACAAACATAAGTGGTTGACCATTCTTAAATCCATGTTTTCTGATAAAGATTGAAGATGATCCAGCACCAGTTGTGATTGCATCCTTATTGAAGTAACGTGATAGTTGAACATCAGTTGGTGTTGTTGCTAATGCAGCCGTTGCAGTAGCTTGTGATCCGCCTACTACTGGAGGAGCAATATATACAGTGGGAGTAGTAACATATCCAGCACCTCTGAAAGTAATTTCTACTGAAGTGATGACACCAGAAGAATTTACCTTTGCAATACCTTGAGCAGGAAGACCATTATATTCAGTAGAACCAGATCCACTACTAATTTTAGTTGGATATGAGAAATAAACTACAGGAGGAGTTGCTGGATCATACCCAGATCCTCCATTGGTTACTGTTACAGATGCAACAGTTTCTGTGGTTGTATATCCAGATTCCCAATCAAAAATGCTAACCCTAGTTGAATTTAATTCAGCAAATCTTAGATATCTTCTGAAAGTATGAGTTGCTCCAGTTCCACCATTACTGGTTAGGTTAAGAAGAGTTGGACCGTAAATTGCATTTGCCTGTCCAGCAATAGTAGTTGAACTATTTGCAAAAGTTCCATTTGTAGGAGTAACTGCTGCAATAGATTTGACGTTTACTGCTGAACCTGGAGTTGGATCAAACGTTGTTTGTAGAGCAGCAACAGTTAATAGTAAATCATCAGTGTTGTTTAGACCACCGATAAAGTTTCCAGGAATTTTTAAAGTATTGCCTACTGCATAGTTGCTACCACCGTTCACAACTTGAACACCAACAATAGCACCACTTGAATTTCTATCAATACGGAATGTGGCACTAGTTCCTCCTGATGGAGAAACTAAAGTTACTGATGTAACTCCAGTGTGTGCACTAGATGCTCTTGTGGTAATTCTAAATCTATTGTTGTCTAATTTTACGACATATAATTGATGGAATGTACCAGAGTTGCTATATGTTGGCAGAGCACCAGCACTGATAGGAGATAGTGACTGTACTTGTAGTTGGCCATTAGTCCAACCAGTATATACAAGACAATCGCCAGTTTCCATACCGTGATTATTCACAGTAAAAATACCAGTTGTTTGATCAATATTTGTTGAGGGAATAGTTAATGCAGTTGTTCCTACATGCTCTGGGAACGCAGGATCAAAAGTACCAGTTGTTGATAGTGAAGATGGCAGAACCTGACGGTCATCAATAGCACCACCGTTTTGGAAACTATCTGCATCGAAGGTTACCTGTCTGTTTCCTACTGAGTTTGATAGATAGAACGCAGATCCAGTGCTGAAACCATGCTCGTAACTAGTTCTAACAGTCAACGTTGATTGAACTGCTTCGTCAGTCACAACTGGATCTTCAGTTGCAAAAGATTTATCAACTTTAAGAAGAGAACCTACATAATATCTACCAATAGTGATGACAGTATATGCAGTTTGAATTTGTCTGGTGGCAGTCTGGAGTGAACGCGCTTGATATGTAAATATTGACGTACCAGGAATTGATCTGATGATGAAAGCACCTTCCGCAGTAATGCTTTCTACACCTCTTACGTCAATAGCAACACCAGTGGCAAGGTCGTGAGGAACAGTTGTATTTACAGTTACAATATTACTACCAGCAACTGTTGTGATTGTTGCAACCGTTGTTAGCGGAGTATCGCCAAGTGCAGAATAGAATGAGGGAACATCATTAACTCTCTCTAAACTTTCCCACTTGGTTGCTTGGAGACCATATTCAAAGTCAGTATCAATGAGAGTATTTGGTTGAGAAACACGTAGTTTGTGTACGGGATCTAGTAAAGCCTCATCGGGCTCAAAACGAACTGCTTCTTCTTCAGTATAAACTTGAAGAACGTCATTATTTGAATGACCGTTTACTGCAGTGTCATAAATTAGAGTTACTGTAGTTTCATCAGTAGTAGGACTGTATGAAACGTTAGATGCACCTAGAGTGGAGTCACCAACGATGAAAATAATGGTGTTTCTGGTGACATTATTAATAAGAAGTAGTTTATTAAAGGAAACATTTCCTTTGATTTTTACTTGTTTTGCCGCAGCATTAAAAGAATAATCAAATTGTAAAGTCCTTGCCATTTTTTTTGGTCTCCGTTGTTTTTTTAATCCTAGTGTTTATTTATAAGTCGAAAATAAAGATTACATTCCGAACACAATAGTGGTAGCAAATGCTTGTGCTTTTGCAGTTGCTAATTGAGCATTAATATTAACTGTTGTCGTATCTCCCTGTGCAAGTAGTTCCCAAACAGTAGAGTTTGTTCCTGGAACAACAGAATTGGTTTCAGTTAGGTTGATGTATGATGATGCGCTAGCAACAACAAATACAACTTCTCCTGGTAGGTATGAGTTTGCTGGGTTCCATACTCCAGCATATTTCATTCCTTGTACTACCAATCTCCAATAAGTATATCCATTGCTAGCATTTGGTTTTATGCCAGTTGAATTTGCAATATTCACATATGTATAACCACCATACTGAATTAAATCTCCAGGAATATATGCAGTTGCATTATTATAAGTTCCTCTTTCATTAAACCCAGTGGTTATAATATCCCAGTCAGCATTGATTGAAGTACTTGGAGCAACTCCAGTGTTTACTGTAAGAGCAACATATGTATAACCTCCATATGTTACTAAATCTCCTGGTTGATATTGAGTACCAACTTGCCAACTATCTTCAAATTTTAGTCCTTCTAGGAAAATTGAAAATTTGGTATTATCTAATGCTGCTCCTGCGGACAAATGAGGAACTGTACAAAGATGTAGATTGTTTCCAAATTTTACAATATCATTTAGATTGTAATAGGTTGCTGCAGCCCAAGTTCCTGCATTTTTAACTCCCTCTAAATGCACTGCCCATTTTGGGGTGCCTGCTCCTAGACCATCAGTTGCATACCAGTTGTTTAGTGATGCTACAGATGTGTGATTGGATACTGCAACATATGAGTTTCCTCCCAATGTTACAATATCATCAATTTCATAAGCAGTGCTTGCAGTCCAAGCACCTCTCCAATTAAATTTTAAGCGTCCAATTCTGAAGTCTGCCATTGTTCTCTCCTATTATTGAGGTCCGAGTGAATAGTTGTAATTTTGTCCAACCCTTGCTACAAGATAACCGTCGCTATCAATGTAATAATTTAATTTTCTCTCATCCCAGCGATACTGTGCGTAGGTATCTAATGGACTATTTTTATCTCCATTGGGATTTTTTAATCTGTTAGAAGGAACTGCCAGAACATCATCTTCATTAATTCCATATCCAGTATCCCATTTTGGGTGAGATGGGTCCATGGGAGCATTAGTAAAATTAATGACATCTATATCAGTGCTTTTAATTTGACTGTACACCAACATTCCATCTGGAGTTCTTGAAAGCGCATGAAATCCAGCATCCTGGAATGCAGTTTCTTGCGTCTGTGTACCAATAGTTATTAAACTTGATAATTGAATTGCCATTTAGAAAATTCTCCAATGAGTTCCCGACCAAATGATGTTGACAATAACTCCATCGGTGTCAAAAATTAAAGTACTGTCAGTTCTATTTAAAGAATCTTTAAATAAATTTGACCCAGCATTGAGAGTAACATTATTTGTATTCCAAGTATTATTTGCATCCGCAAATAAAATAATATCGCCATTCAAAGGAGATGCTGGCAGGTTAACAGTAATTGGACCACTTGTTGAGTTGATCAAATAGTATTTATTAGAATCAACACTGTAAGGAGTAGAATTTACAATAATCCAACCAATGAAAACGTCTCTACGATCACCAGTAACCAACGATTCCCAACGATTTGTATAAATCTTTAAAAGATTTGAACTATCATCATATAACAGTTTTCCTTCTACTGCTGGAGCTGCTGCTTCATTTGGATATTTAATATTTAATTTTTCCGACGTTACAGCGTTATCAGGTAATTTTTCTGTTGTAACTGCACCGTTTCTGATATGGTTTGTTGTTACTGCTCTATCAGAATCAACGGTTGTGCTATCTTTTAATTTAGTAGCATCTACAGCATCATTTGCCAGTTTTCCTGCAGTGATATTAAAGTCACGAATATGATCTGATGTTACCGCTCTATCGCCATCAGTTGTTGTACTACTTTTCAGTTTTACACTATCTACAGCATTGTTTGCTAACTTTCCTGTAGTTACATTTAAATCTGCAAGTTTTCCTGTAGTTACTCCAAGGTCAGCAATTTTGCCTGTAGTTACTCCAAGGTCAGCAATTTTACCTGTGGTTATATTTAAATCACGAATGTGATTTGTTGTTACTGCTCTATCTGCGTCAGTAGAAACACTGCTTCTTAATTTTGTCGCATCTACTGCATCCGCAGCAATTTTTGTTGTAATTACCGCAGAGTTTGCAATGTCTCCAGACTGAATTGTTCCATCTGCAATCTTGTCAGATGTGACAGCACTTGGAGCAATCTTTACAGTGGTTACTGCAGAATTTTTTAATTCATTACTTCCTACAGTATCCGATCCTGGCACACCAACAGAAAATGGATCTGTAAAGACCGCATAGAATGATGAGTTTGAAGATGGTGCTACTGAAAACGTAATAATATCGTTAGCAACCGTATACTGAACTCCTGGTTCTAAAATACCGCCATTTAAATTTACGGTTAATAAAATTTCAGTCTCTGGATAAATCGGTTGCCCACCAACTCGCAAATTAAACTGTGTAGCAGTTCCATTGAACCCGCTTCCCCCACCAACTCTAGGTAGAGGAACGTCTACTTTTTTCGCATTACTGCGAACTGGTTGTATACCTAAATATGGCATTTTTTTATGTTACTTTACTCTATTTATTAAGTTGATTCCAAATAACTTACTATCACATCCACAGACGTAGCATTTGAAGAACTTACAACGATAGAATCTCCATTTGCTTGAGTAACATCTTTTACTAAAACAATCTTTTGTCCAGACATAACTTCAAAAGAAGTACCAGAGGGAATGGGAATATCTTTTAAAAGATAGATATCATCCAACGCTGGATCTCCTTTTTGAATTTGAACTGAAGCTGTTGTCGATGTCAATGAAGTGTTAGTCAAAGTTAGACCAAGTAACACCGCGTGAGAAACGCCAGATGGAACTGCGTAAATTGTAGAAGGAGTTAATCCTATACTCGCTTTTGTAGTGGATTTGAAAAAATTTGCCATTTATTTATCCTAGGGCTAGAACGAATGGGATGATGTCATCAAACGTAACGTTTGTAGTTTGAATAGCTGCATAAACATTATTTATTGCTTCTACAACACTATTTCTTTGTGTGATACCCGCAGCAAGTGTTGCGATATTTCCAATATCACCCTGCAATTCATTAATAGCAGTTACAAGACTGGTATCATTTGTGATTAAGTTGCTGAGAGTTGAGATATCACCAATATTAGGAGCTGTGATGTTTCCAGTTAAAACAACGGCTCCTGTAACTTCGAGATTTTTATAGAAATAAATTTTCTCAGAACCATTAGTAGTAGTAATCTTGAAGTAAGTATTTGCTCCTTCATCGATACTAAATGCAGTTGCGAGGTTGTCAGTAATACTTAACTTTGAAGTTTTTAATGTGTTAATATTGGCATCTCTTGCAACATATAAATCTCTCCACTGCTGAGACGAACTACCAACATCATAAGTATTATTTGTATTAGGAATAATGTTAGAATTTAGATCAGCGTTGAATACAATATTGTCAGTATTAAGATCACCAAATGTAATCGTACCACCAGTGCCATTTCCAGCTCTAAATGTAATATCACCATCGACGGTCAGATTGCCACCAACTCCAAGATTTCCTGTGATATTTGTATCTCCACCAGAAGGAACAATACTAATATCTCCAGATAAAGTACTAATGGTATTGCCACTAAATTCAAAATTGCCAACATTAATTGAGGTGGAATTGATTACAGTAGATGATGACCCATCAGTTACTGAAATCGAAGACGCACTACTAATGCTGAAATTTTGATTTCCGAAATTAATGTTTCCATTTTCTTGATCTACGTAGAAAATATCTCCAACTCTAAAATCTCCCTTTTGATCAATAGAAACATATGAAACATTACCGCCATTTACTTCGACTACTTCATTTGCCTGAATTACGAGAGTATCATCTTGAGTAAAATCTCCACCACTTCCAACATAATTAAACGTATAAGAAATCAATTGAATATCAGTTCCAATTCCATCAGCAACAATTCCCTTATCTCCAAACTCTGATGCACAACCAACTGATCTCATCTCAGCGCCAAATTGCTGATAATCTGCTAATGTTATAGCAGTGGCAGTACCAATTTGAGTTGCCCCATTAAAGAAGCGAATATCTTGTGTTCCTACTGCATCATCAGTGAATGTAGTACTACCATTCGTACCATTTAAGTGAAGTAGTAATGATGTATTGATATCACTGCCAAACTCTGCTGTTGGCACAGTATATGTTCCAGTATATCTCGCAAATCCTTTCGTAATTCTTACTTCATCAATGTAACCACTAAAGGGAATTACTCCAGATACGTTTGCACCTATTCTTAGAGGCTTTGAACCACCATAATCATTACTATCAGTATAGGTGCTTCCAATTTGAACACCATCTAACCATAACTTAGTTGAAGTTCCCTGTCTAGAGACTGCAACATGATACCAAGTATTAGTAAGTAGTGTTCCTCCAGATATTCTATCTGCACCATTAGTGTAATACTTGAGTGTGCTTCCATCAAGATATAATGTAGGAGAAAACTCAGTTTCAGTTACGCGATGATCTAGGATTACTTTAGCTCCAGTTGTGTTGTTTAAGTAAATAAATGCTTCAATAGTAAAATCGCTGGTTCCAAAACCAAAATCTGTACTATTAGAATATGACAGATAATTATCTGTACCATCAAAAATTGCAGATGATGTGCCAAATTTTTTCTGTGTAGTTGATAAAGTAATGCCGCCATTTGCAGTTGCAATTTTTCCTGGTCTGGATTCTGCAGTAACAAAAGTTCCAGTCCCTTTATTTGTTAGCAGTAGAACTCCATTGTTATAACTTGATACCGTTCCTTCTGCTAAAACCGTTGTCCCATTAACATCATAATATTTTACGGTATTTCCTGCTGCTGGAGTGAAACTTCCAAGACCAGTAAATCTAAGTTTAGTTTTTCCTGCTCCAGCAAATCCAGTGCTTCCACTTACAGCAAGAACTCCAATTTCTGCAAAGTAAGTAAAGCAGTTTAAGTATTCTGCTCTAGCGCCATTTGTCATCTTAACGCCAATTGCATTAGGAACAATGAAAGTGGTTTCATTGAACAAAATGGCAGCTTGAATAGTGTTTGGATTTACAACGCTACCATCAATCAGTGCCCCTCTACCAGCATCGTTTGCTGCATATCCATATGGATCAGTGGAAGTAGTAACTGATCCTCTATTGAGCACTGTAACTCTTTGAATATAAGGACTTCTTAATGGAGAATTTGCTCCAATTGCAAGTCTGAATGCATATCCAGTATCATTAGTATCATTATAAAACATATCTGCAATCGTAAGATCTTCTATGGTTGTTTCTCCATTTAAAAGGAAACAATCAAGATCTTTGGTTGATGTAGTAGGAACAATTTTAGTAGATCTAAGTCCAGTCCCTTTAATTGTTACGCCCTGGGGAACTGTCATTGGAAATTCTTCTACAAACACCCCAGGACCAACGGTAATAGTATCTCCAGATACTGCTTGAGACAATGCGTATTTTAATGTTGCAAAAGCAGTCTGGGGAGTTCTTCCTGGAAATTCTCTTGCTCCTATTCCACTTGTCGCAATACTATCAGTTCCTCTGGAAGAAACATAATAATGATGTCCTAGATGTTCAAAAACATTTACGCCCTTAACGCTAAGAGATTGAGATACATTAATATCAGTATCAACTGTAATTTCGGCAGCGCCAGCTGATCTGATAGTATTTGCCTCTAGCGAAGTATTTACAACTACCTTTCCAGTACTAAAACTAGTTGCTTCTGATCCATTCGTAGTTATAACCTTAATATATTCATTCGACCCTTCAAAAACAGAAATTGCCGAAGCAAGATTATCAGAAAGACTTACCTTAGTAGTTTTTAAAGTATCTATATTTGCATCTCTTCCTACATGAATATCTCTCCATTTTTGTGAGGAAGAACCAACATCAAAAGTGTTATGAGTATTGGGAATAATATTTGAATTTAAATCTGCATTGAATACAATGTTATCAGTGTTGAGGTCACCGAATGTAATTGTGCCGCTGGTTGTATTCCCAGCTCTAAATGTAATATCACCATTAACGGTTAAATTACCTTCTACAAGAGTATTCTTGTGTAAAGTAATCGATTCTGAACCATTAGTTGTATTTAAAGTAAAATAAGGATTTGCACCTTCAGATACAACATACGCAGATGATGTATTGTCTTGAATTGCTACCTTTGCATTAGTGATGGTATCAATAGTAGCATTTCCTGATAGATATAGATCTCTCCATCTCTGAGAAGATGATCCTAGATCGTAGGCATTATTTGTATTTGGAATAATATTAGAATTTACATCTGCTCCAAATACAACATTATCTGTATTTCCATCACCTAAAGTAATTGATCCAGAAGATCCTTGTCCCGCTCGGAATGTAATATCACCATCAACAGTTAAGTCACCACCAATGAAAGTATCTTTATGAATAGTTACCGCTTCTGATCCGTTGGTAGTATTAATACTTAAATATGAATTCGCTCCTTCTTTAATCAATAAAGCATTTACAATATTGTCTTTTATGTTTATATTCGTAGCATTACTATCAAGATTAATATCACCACCTTGAATAGTTACATCTCCACTAGTTGTTAAATTAGTAAATACCTGAACTCCACCGATTAAATTATTTAAAGTAGTTACTACATTAGTTGCCAACCCAGTTAGAGTTGAAATGTCACCAAGATCAGCTGAGATCAAGTTAATTTCTTGACGCTGTTCTTCAAAGGTATAAGTTTTAGCTACGTTTCTTAGTGCCATGTTACTCTACTAATTTCCTTAGAAGGGTTTTGATTTCATGAAGTTCTTCCTTCAATGTATTTAGTTCATTATCAACGAATTTTAATTTTTTATTCAGCAAATATTCTCTGTAGGCAGAATCATCTGTGTTGATTACTGCCCCAGTATCTTCATCTTTTTTTAAATTTGGGTGTGTAGTAATGTTGATCATATCGTAGCAATACACTTGATGTCTTTTAATTTGGGTATAAAGACTGGATTATCACTAGTCAGCACAACCTTAATTGCAAATGAACTAAATTCAGATAAGTTTTGAACAGAGTATTTCAGTTCTTTATATGAATTTGGATTTTCAGTTAATGGAGATAAAATTGTTGATGGTGTGACAATGATATTATTATCGGAACTTCCATCTCCGTTGAATGGTATCCAATCAATTTCAGCAAAAACTTTATCGGAACTGTACTTGTGCTTATAGTACACTTTGATATTATCTACAGAATTCAATAAAGCATTGATGGTAACATTAATACCTGTTGATCCATTTGCTAATGCAATTTCTTTAGTTACATACTTACATGCAGAAGAAGAATTGTTTTTATCTTCTGGAACAAATAGAACACCATTTTCAAACACTGTAGATTTAATTTCTAGATCCACCGTTGGTCCTGAAGAAGGAATATATGTGATCACATCTCCTACACGGAAAATATCACTTGTAGATCTTGAATTTGGATTTGATGCAGCCTCTTGTAGTAGAGTTGCCGTTTTATTTGAACCATCCCACTTAGTTACTTTTCCTTTTGCTTTGATAGCAGAGGTTGAAGCATTAAAGTTTTTATGCTGAATTGTTGAATTGATTGGGAAATTAATTTGGTATTCAGTGTTTTCTGCAGAAACAACTAAAGGAGTAGTATATGTTACGGGTTGACCCCCAACAGTAACTGTTTTTGTTCCCGATGAACTTCCGCTAGTAGGATTCCAATCTAAGTTGTTGCCAACAAATTCAAGACCTTCTCCCTTAATGAAGATGTCTCCTTCAGTAACTCTTGCATAAATTGTGCTAGATGTAAATGCTACAATTTTACCCACTGTATTTGAACTCTTTCCAACAACAAATGCAGGAGTTGAATCTGTAGAAATACTAATTAAGCCAGCACCTAAAGTAATTCCACTTGGCAATGTTCCATCTGTAATTGGAATTAATACAGTTCTATAGAAAGTAATCTGCTGATCTCTTCTTCCAAATCTATCACTATCACCGATTGGATTGTCAATTCTATTTGTGGAAATAACTGCACTAGTAGTTTCTACGTCATAGACTGGCGACAAGTTTTCTAATGAAGTGCTGAATGACATGTTATAGCGTAGTGAATCTTCTTCTGGAAGATCATTTTTGTAGAAAATTTGGTTCAGTGGAGATAAGATTGCTTTTTGTGTGGTGAAATATGTAATTTGATTTGGAATAATATCTACAGTTTTTACATTGCCAGTTTGACTTAAGTTTTGACGATAGTTATATGTAATTGAATCATTATCAACTGGTTTGGCATCAGTAGTTACTAATGAATATGTTGCAGTAGTTTGATCAAATGTCAATGAATTTTGCTGTAAAAATAGTCTTTCAAATTTTCTATTATGAGAAGACTTGATAGAAAGACCTCCACTAAATCCAGTTGTAGTTGCTGTAGAATTTACAGAACAAATATAATAATCTAGTCCTACTTCTTTTACTTCCAAAATAACATTATTAAGAGTGTTGAATGTTACACCATTAATTCCAGACGCAGGAACATTTTTAAGAACAACTCTAGCACCAGGAACAAATCCATGGTTTTTATGGGAAATCTTAATGTAAGTTGGATTACCACCAAATAGTGTTGAAGAAGTGGTAGGACTTAAAACGTCAGTTCCATAGGTTTCTACAGGATTTTGTTCCAGAACCTCATAACCAAGTGATTCATTTTTAAATGTTACGTTTGCAGTTGTCGCAACCGAGAAAGATGCTCTATTTAATTTAAATGTAATATCTTCCGAAGAACTTTCTGTCCAAACATCAGAGTTTTGAGATCTGAATAAAGATCCAACTAGAGGTTGAGTAGTAATTGAACTTGAACTGTTTACAATAGTACTTCCTAAAGTTGATAACCAAATATTATAATTTTTGCTGCTAGTCTCAATCAAGAAGGCATATTCTTTGTCATTCTCTAGGTAGACAGGACTTTCAAAAATAAATTTCGTAGAAATAGTTGCATCTGTAGAAGTGGCAACTCCCATTCTAACTGCTTTTTTATTGTATTCAATTACAGCTTCTGCTTTTGCTCCAGATCCAGGACCGCCAGTAATAAGAACCGATGGAGGATCCATATATTCTGATCCAGAAGATCCAATTTCAATTTCAAATACTTTACCGTCACTAACAATAGGAGTAGCAGTTGCAGTTACTCCGCCAGGAAGAGCAGGACTATTTAAGGATACCGTAGTTGGTGAAGAATAACTTGTACCAAAATCTGTCATTACAATTTTCTTCACGTATCCACTATCACGTACAATAGAAACTGTAACAGTATCGTTGTTTGTAATATTGTAAGTTGTTACACTAGGAATAAGGAGATTTTCTCCTTGCTCAAAAGATTTTCCATTGTGATTTGATAAAACCATAGTGTAAACTTGGTTTGGATCGATTGAAACAGTTCCACTAGTAGAAGCGGCTACTTCCACGCCAGTAGATGAGAGAATTTTTTTGATAGGACCAGATGCACTAGTTTTGTTTCCTTGTACTTGCTCATTGAGAACTAAGGAAATAGTTTTATTGGTTCTAATTCTCAAGAATGTATCTGTATCTAAAGTTGTTTCACTGTATGGAATGACATTCTTTGTAGGTTTACCATTTTCAGTAGTAACCAACTTAACTCTTACTGGCAAGTTTGCATCTTTACTTTGGAAGAATAGATCCAAGCTAGTAGCAAAAATACCTGAAGTAAAGTTTTCAATTTTAAATGTTTGTGCAATAGGATCAATAGTTCGATCTTTATTATACTGCTTTGAAATAATAGTATCAGTTCTCTTTGTTCCAGATTCGTTATAAGTAAAAATACTAGATGGACTGATAATTTGCTTATTTTCTTGTGAGAATGGCAAAGCAATAAATTTAGTTAAAGCATATGTTGCTGGTAGATTTTGATCCAGAGGATCTGTTGGACTTGAACTTAACTTAAACAGTTTTTCTCCCACAGAAAATACTTCTCTACTTGCTGAAGTATCATATGCAATTAAAGTAATGTCTTCATTATGAGAAGTTCCTGAAATTGGAGGATACCCGTTAGGAATTAAGAAAATACCACTAAGATTGCCAGTATCATCAGTAATGATTGGAGCTCCATATCCAGTTAAAGAACTTGCTGGAATTCCATTAAATGTAGCATCAGGATTTACCCACCTACTTACATCACGACCATCGAAGAATGCATAGACCTTAGTATTTGGTTTTAACCCACGTACAACAAATTTGATTGCTTTACTTCTAATGTAGAAAGTTAGCAGAGAAGAAATTTGCTTGTCTGTTGAAGTTGAAGTAGAAGATCCAGATGGAACAAATCCATTGAAGTTTCCTAATGAAGAAGTGCTTGAATTGCTAGCAAGTGATACGGTGGATAGAGAAGTTGTCTGTGATAATGCAGAGTTGTTGCTTAAAATTTCTTTCTTGTCAACTCCAATCCAGTAATTTGTAAATACATCAAAAATCTTATCTAAAGCATTGATAGTATTCAATTCTGAAACGATAGGAGTTACTGTTAAACTCAAATCATTAGTTACAAATGGTTTTGTTGTATCATCAAACCATTCATCTAAGAATGGATATAGTGAAATGTGACCGTCATATTGGGCAAGTAAAAATTCATTGATATTAATAAAGTTACTAGAAAAATTATTTTGAATTGCTACTACGTTACTATATGGAAGAGTGATCAGGTTTCCTGTTTTCACATAATTATTACTGGATCTATCTGCGTCAGTTAAAGCAGTCTCCTCAAGATTTAAATAGTACTCACTATTTTCTGTACGACAATTTCCTCTGGTGAGATCTAAACTGCACTTATAGTCTAAAGATTGAACATCGCTCGTTTGATATGATGTAAATGTATCTACAACAAATCCTGTCTTAAATCTTTCAGAATTAGTGATACTATCTTTAATTTGTACATTAAGAGCATCCTGTTCTAAAACGCTAAGTAAAGTATATTGCTCTAATCTTTCGATACGCTTCTCAAGATTTGCAATATCTTTCATTGTATAACGTTTGTTTTCAATAGGAAGAACCTTTACACTCTTTGCATTTTTAGTGAAAGCAGAGATATACAAGTAATATAGAGGAAGACCATCTTGAATTTGATCAGGTCTTTGAGGATTTGTAGAAGGAGATCCTTTTCTTACAATAAATTTTCCTGTTCTGTCTAAGTATACACAATCAATTCTATCAACATAGTGAGAATAATTGCATCCGAAACTATATGGTAATCCAGTATCACTAGCAATTAAATGTGATACAATAGCACCTTGACTAGTATTCAAATCATATACTGTGGAATTTAGTGCAGTAGCATTTGAAAAACTTGGAAGTGTGCTATCGTTACTGACTTTAACTCTAAAGTCTATACAATCTCTTAAACTAATTTTTCCATTAACACTAGATTCAAAATCTGGAACTAAATCATGCGAAATTCCATCTTCATGAACATAAGAATCGACAACAAAGAAATCGCCATCAGAATGTTCAAAATAATCAAATCCAATGATTAGTGGAGATTTTGGAGCGGGATATCCTGGTTTGAGAATAATTCTTGCAACGTCATAAATGGTATCACGTTGACCATTATCAAAGATGTAATTATTAGTTACATCTTTTCCATTGCTTGAGATTAAATTTCCTTCGGCATCAATTTGTGCCACAGAAGAACCACCAGTTCCTTCATAGATGTATCTAATTTTAGATGCATCTGGGTATGATACAATTGCTCCAGGAACATCATGGTCCGTTCCTCTTAGTGGAATTACATTGTTTGCAAAATCACTCAGAACTCTAATTCTTTTGTTTTCTACAAACTTTTTCAGTTTTGGTTTTGCATCTGTGTATTCTACAGTAGCAGTTAATTTCAACTTAACGCCAGACAGAGATCCTTGGAAAAATGTCTGAGTGAATACAATATCAATACTACCAGATGATAGACCTTGATTGTTGGTAGTTGTGTTAATAGTTACTTGGTTTTCAAATAATTCAATAATATCTCCATTTTGGAAGTTAGTTAAATTTCCTTTGTTTAAAACTGTTAGTAAGTAACTATCTTTTGTGAACGAAGCAAATCTTTGTACACCAAAAGGAAGTTGTGCTTTAAACAATACACTTTGATTTGAAGATGATTGAATAGTTTCTACAAAATCCTTTCTAAAGAAGTAAGATATTTCTGAATTTACGTCATTTTCTACAACAGATTTAATTTCTTTGTCCCCAAGTGGGAACACTAATGTAGAAGTTTCTGCACCATTAACTTTTGCCTTGATATTAGTTACAGTTTTACTAGTGATATTTTCTAAAACAATACTATCGAGTAAAATGCGAGCTCTTTGTGTTGACGTAGGATTTGTAGTTCCTGATACAATGTACTTTCTTGTTACACCGTTATCTGCACTTACCTGAATTAAATCACCTACTTTAACTTCAGTTTTTGTCAATACACCAGTACTGTCGCACTCTAAGTATGTTGCGCCAGATGGAGCAGAATATGGAATACCATTATTCAATGGAGTAAATGTATTTAAATCATTTTCTACGATATTAATATCGGCAGTAAATTTATAATTGGAGGGAGAATGAATTAATCCAAACGATTTAATATCTTCTGGAGCATATACTTTTATTGTTTCCTGGAATAGTACAACTCTAATTTTTGCATCTGTGGTTGGAGCAGAAGCACCCACAGGGAGGTCAAATATAACCTCTGGTGGGATATCATAGTTTTCTCTTAACAACTCTCTTCCAAGGGCAACTTCCGTGCCAGCACCAATACTTACAGAACTAATGCCAGGATCTGTAGTTCCTTGCATCGAAACGTTAATGATACTATTTGGCCAAATTCTTCCATTCAACTTTGCTCTAGTACCTGCTGTTGGATATCCAGCACCTGTTTCCATCACAACAAAGTGAGAGATCTGTCCACTGGTTGCTATGATTGCAGTTCTTACATCTCCACCTTCAATTTGAGTAATCGTTTCTCCCTCGATGAATTCTCCTTTTACAGATGATAAGAATAATTCTTGACCGTATGATAGAGTTGCAGTTGTTGGATCAGTGCTTCCAATACTTAAACCACCTTCTACAACACCAGTAGCTCCACTAGATCCTCCTAGAATTACTGCTCCAGATGTAAAATTGTGGTCAAATTCAGTTATAAGTCTTGTGTAAAGAAGAGGATCGCTATAATGTAATTTGAAGGTGGTATTTTTATTGGTATCTGATGATAACTTATAACTTTGAGTTGCAGAAGAATAATTTGTTGAGGTTTTTACAAATTTAAAATCTTTTGGAATTGCAAATCCCATCAAAGGAGTTCTATATTCGTTGTAATCAAAAATCTTTCCTAAGGATACTGAAAGAGTTCCGCTATTATTGATTTTAAAGACTTCAATTCCTTCTTTTAAGAAATCTACATGCCACTTGTAACCATAAACAGTATATTCAGTTACTGATAACTGACCGACTGTTGTTTTATTGGCATCAGTTCTATTAATGCTTGATGACATTGAGAGAACTTCAACTGAAGCATTTGTTATAGTAGAACCACTAGTATACTGGAAATGTAGTAATCCATTATTTGATGTAATAGATCCCTTCAAATTGATAGGAGAAAAACTGGAAGTAGAATATACATATAATGTTTTTACACATTTGTTATCTTCAAAAATAGGTACTTCAGTTCCACTTACTCTTCTTCTAGTTAAAGTATCTTTCTTAGAAATACTAGAAATGCCAGTTACAGTAAACGTAATATCATTTGCTGGAGTAGTGCCACCAACAGCAGTTCCTAAAATCTTTACAGTTTCCCCAGATACAAAACCAGAACCACCATTATACAAAGATACAGATTCAATATTTCCAGTGTTTGCCGATACTGTAGCAACCGAAAATGTTAAATTATCTGCAGATCCAGTTCCTCCAATTGCACTACCCGCAATTGTAATAGTATTTGTTGCTGAATATCCTTGTCCACCGTCAACAATGCTAATCTGACCGATTGCACCTGAAGAATTTCTTGTGATAGTGAATGTTACTCCAGAACCACCACTGGGTGATACTGCACCTAGTACATTAGCATAAGTTTGATTTGCTTGACTTATGATAGCAGTAGCAGTAGCAGTTCCAATTCCAGTTACACTTCCTGCTCTCAAACGCTTTACGGTAAATGATGCTCCAGAACCAGCACTTACACTACTAGTAGGTGAACCCGCAACTGCAGTATATGTAACTCCAGCACCAGAAGAAACGCCAGTTCCACTAGGAGATGAAATCGTTGTGATTACACCACTACTTGATACAAGATCATCGCCGTTAGAACCAATAGTTCCATCGTTGAAAATCGAGAATAATTTTACCTTTTTATCTGCAGAAAGATCTGATCCAGCAAATGAAACTGGAGGACTTCCATATGCATTAAAAACATTAATATTAGTTAGTTCTTTTGATTTTACTCTGATATTCTCTTTCTTTTGAAAATCTCTTGCTTTATCAATGGTTATATATTTTGTAGAATCATTGATTACTTCATAACCTTTGATATATGCTTTTCCAGAACCAACAGAAGCAATCATTTTTCCTGCTGCTTCTTCTGGACTTAAATTATCAGGTCCAACTAATCCAGTTGAAGGATCTTTGGAATAAAACCCAAAATATTCATCACCTAGTTCGCCATCTTGATCAAAATATTCTCTAAGATCAATGTTAAAATTATTTACTACATAATCACCAGATTCATCGTAAGTTCTTCTGGCAATAGTTTCTTCAATTAGCGAATATGCTTTAGATACAATTTCTCTTTGAATTTCTCCATTCTTGATAGTTAAAAGATGAATGAAATTAGAAGGTAATGTTTCATTGTACTCATAGACTGATAGGCTTAACCCAATAGAAAATCTATGAGATCCAGGAGCAGAAAAATTACTATATCCCTTAGAATTATCATACAGGGAAGAATCATCTTCAGGGAATACTTTTTCTTCAGTAATTAGGAAACCAATCTTTTTGGATGGTTTATTATAATATGGGTCGATAATTTTTAATTCAGATTCATTTCTGACAAAAAATCCATTAATAAAATAGATACCTTCTTGAATACTGATAGCAGAAGCTTTCCCTAGTGGGAGACTTTTTTCAGAAGTTGTAGTTTGTGTATCAGGATTTGTAACAGCAATTGCAGTGGGTTTTACACCTTCTTTACCTACAATAAATGAAGGATCATCATCAATAGTTGCATTTTGAATTTTTAATGTTTCACCTTCTCTGAAAATATTTTCAGTTGATTGTGAACCACTAGTAATGTACTTTACATATAGGGTGTCAGATTCGGTATCAGTTTCATCTCTAGTAGAAATTACAGTTGCTAGAATTCCTGAAGTTTGACCAACTAAAACTCTGCCAATTAGATTGGATATATCATATTTTTTGTAAATAATTTCGTTATTTACAGTTTGTGCTACCTGAGATACAGAAGATAGTTTTACATAATCAACATCTGTATTAAGTAATACCTCTCCAGGTATTACCATTTGTCCCTGCTTGAAAAAGTGTTTTCCAATACTCTCAATTTGATTTTGTAAAATTGATTGGATTGTGGTTAATTCTCTTGCTTGAATTGAATAACCTGGACGGAATAAAACTCTATAGAAGTTTTTTGCAGCATCAAAATCGTCAAAATAAGGAGATGTGTTTAAATTAGTATTCTGTGGCATTTTTTCCTCTTATTTTCAAGCATGGACAAACAATTAATTAATTAGAATTCAACTACAAGTTTGATATCTTCAATCTGGTCTTGAGCTCTGGTAATAGGTCTTCTATTTTCTACGTAAATAACATCGCCAGAATATTTCTCAATTTCTGCTAAAGCAATACCATCTGTGAAAGTCATACCGTAGTAAGTTGTAACACCAGCAGTATTATCTGGAAGTGCTGCAATCAGAGATGACGCTCCCACAACATTTTGCTGATTATTTACAAATGCTCTTACCTTTCCACTAGCATCAGTGTGCTTTTGTGGAGACTGAATGTACTTTAGAATTCCGTAGTCAATAACACCAGTTGAACTATTGACATATGGCGTCCATGAAACTACAGTTCCCTTTGCAATATAAGTTACACCACTTACAGTGTAAGTTTGAGTGATTTCTTCATCAACTTGATAATTTCCACCAGGAGTTTTGATCTTAATGCCATTCAGAGAACTTAGAGTACTAGATGTTGCAAAAGTGCTAGTTCCTCTTAGTTTAGGATCTACTAGAAGACCAATTCTTCTGAAATCATTATCTGTAACAAAATCGCCACTTCCTTCTGCATACTCTAAACGAGTATTGATCATCACTCTCTTTCCACCTAGTTCTAGGATAGGATCTGATCCATGTCCTCCTTGTGGCGAAATAACTACATCAATAGCACCATTAGTAGCATTATTGTTAGCATCAATGCTGACCTGACCACTTAGGTTTGAACCAGTTAAAGTACTATACCAAACAGAGCTTGATGTAATATCAACTTTACCATATTTGTATCCACTACCTCCAGATACCACGTCAATACGTGATAGTTGGTTATTTTCTACAACTAATTTTACAATCGCTCCTGTTCCATCACCCTTTACTTCTTGATAGTACGTTCCGTTATCATATCCTGTTCCAGCAGATGTGATCAGAGCAACATTAACCTCTCCATTCACTGAAGTTGTACCTCCAGCAATGATGGGAATAAAGTCGGTAGAAACAAATTTCAATACCGAAGAAGTTGGGATGGTGTACATATATCTCCAGATATATGGTCTCTTACTATCCGATGGTCTTCTTCCAGTGTTTGCATCAGTAGTTTCGATGAAAATATCTGGACCGCCAGCAGTTTTAATTGGTTCTTCAATTGAAACTACACCATTTACATCAGTTGGAGTTTGTCCATTATAGAGACACTTGAACACTTGATACTGACTATTCATTATATAAAACTTAGACTCATATAATGATGATTTTTGTGTTGCGCCACTAAGTTTTGCGGAAGAATAGTCAGGCTTATACATATCATAAACCTGAGATGACCAGTTATATCTAGTAACTACGTGAATGATGTCATCATTAGTAACTCTCTTTAGAGCAGTCATGTCATCATATACTTCAAATTTTTCCTCAAGATTGTCGAAAGGAACAATAGGATTGCTGTCAGTTCCAGATCTGAAAATACCAGCTTTTGCTTGACCACCGCTAGTATTTCCCTTGATAGTGAGACCTGAAGAGAAAGTTCCTGTTACGTTTGTTAGCAATAGACTTTGTGGGAAGATTTTCACCACAGTTCCCTTCGCAGTAGCGGAAGCTAGAGAAGATCCTTGATAAACTTGCTCATTAATTTGAAATGATGACAAACTTACATCTGGAGCATAGTATTCTAGGTAGCTGTTCCACTCATTAGGTCTTCCAATGAAGAAGTACAATCTAGTTCTTTCTGTGCCAGCTTCTGCTGCAGCAGCTGCAGAAGGAGTGCTAGTAGCAGGTTCTGAAAGAGATTCTACAAATTGTTTTGCGTTAAAAACTCTGAATAAATCAGTAATGATTGCTGACATTAGTAATTTCCTTATCTCTAAAAGTGATTTATTTATATTTATACTGTATAGCAACAGTATTAAACTAATAAACGAATTGTCGTTGTAGCAAAGTTGAATGCCCTGGCAGTACTTGCAGAACGAGTGCAACCAAATAAAGTGTTATTCAACGCACTAGTGTATGTAATCTCTTCAATACTATTATTTTGAGTATCTGCAAGTAGTAATTTTCCACCACCAGCAGGTAATCCTTTATCACTACTTACTAAAATAGTAGATGATATAGTAAATGATGGATTTGATCCATCTACCAAATTCTGCCCAAGTTTAGTCATTATAGTAATATCTGATGCATAATTAGATCTAAATCTAGAGGTTTCATTTGTTCCATATACAGATCCAGATCTAATATCAAAATCTTCAATCTTTAAATTTGGATATAGATTGGAGAAGTAACCAATAGTTTGAGGTACTCCTAAATTAATAACTCTTCCATAACTATCGGTATGTGATGGTTTTTCAGATTGAGTAAATTTAATATTTTCAAAAGTCTTTAGAGTATATCCAAGACTTCCTTCAGTGTAAACAACATTAAATCTTTCTGCAGAAGGATAGAAAGCATAATATTTATCAATGATACCAGTTGCATAAATTTTATCTACGCTTATAGTTTCTGCATTAATCAACTTAACAAGTTTAATTTCAGCACCAGAAGTCCAAACCATTGTCTGCATATCAAAGTCAACTTCCATTAACTTAGAATTTGCTACTTTTGGTGTTAGAATATCAACTAGTTTTGTTGGTAATTTTTCAATTCTAACCTCAGAAGGAACTTGAATATTTTTGATATATTTAACAATAGGACTTTGAGGACCAACTTTAGATTTTACATCACGAACAGTAACAATACTTCCAATTTGATTTAATCCAGCAAGAATTGCAGTAATATTGACACTTATTGGATTTGGAATATTAGGGTCAAAACTACTATACTGTTTACTGTAAGAGATTGAATTTTGATTAGAAATTGTAAACTGTCTTCTGTATAGAGGAGATTGTTTTAGAATGTCAAATCCTCTAACAAATAGTACTTCTGGTGGCACCAGATATCCAGCTCCAGTCTTAACAACTTCAACATCAATTAATTCTCCTCCCGAAATGACAGCATTTGCTACTGCACCACCCCCAGTTGGAGGTAGTAAAATAACTGATGGATTGATAGAATCACGCTTCTCTTTATTACGGAAAACTATCAATGGAGTTGTTTCATAATTATATGATTGTGGTTGAGGAACATTTTGTAAATCATTGTAGTAAGTTGATCCTGGAGGATATTTCTCAGAATTGATAGTATCTAATAAAATTTCATCACTATTATTGTTGAAGAAATTTTGCAGATCTCTCTTATTAGGAATGATTAAATTAACACCCGCTTCTTTCAATGATTTTTGAGAAACAAAATATCTGTTGGTGCTTGAAATGTAAGTACGATAATTTTGCTTGAATGGGGTTGTTTCTGTCACAGAATACGAGGCACCATCTATCGCTGTGGTGTACACTGAAACTGCTCTTTTCGATAGATAATCATTTTTAATAACTGCTTGGAAAATTATTGGACTAGTAGTGTTATTTTCTACACTATATTGTCTGATGATTGTTCCATTTACAAAATCAGTTTGAAGTGCAGTTGCAATATTATCCAAGAAAATTACTCGATCAATCACCACCTGAGCAGATGCACCAAAACCTTTGCTAGAGGATGATGTTTGAGATAGATTAATAACTTCTTGATATTCTCTTAAATTAAATGATGTTGTTGGATCTGCAGTTGAATTACTTAACAGAGAAGCTTCTGATGGAGCATACAAAACTGTTCTAGGCTCACTTTCTCCATCAATCAGAATTCGATCCCCAGCAGCAATATTGTTATTAAGAGTGCCCCATTTCTTAGGATATACAATTTCTCTTAAATCTGCATTTTTAGCAGAAGTTGCAGAAGTTGTAGTCGCGGTAAATGCATAACCAAATGAATAAGGATCAATAACAAAAGCAATTTCTGCGTTGGTAAACAGATATTCATTTCCAATAACTCTATTCAAGAAAATAGAACTTATTTCAATATTTCCATTTGTGGAATTAACATTGCGTACTTCAGTTGCTACAAAACCTTTTGCAAATGATTCTTGATAACTATTTGCAGTATAAGTTTGACCATTGTATGTGTAAGATTTTACGTAGCAATAGAAAATATTTTCAATGCTAGTATTAACGAGAGGAGCAGATAAAGAAATTTGAACTTCTTTGTCATAAAGTTCAGTTTCGGTATTGAATGCAGAAAATGCTCTTCCAGCGTCTAATCCATAATAATTTAAGATAAAGCATTTTGAACCTTGTCTAGGAGGAACTGAAAATACAATTGTATCTGCTGAAATGATGTATGAAAGATTTGGTTTTTGAATTACTCCATCTAATACTACCAATAAAGATTCTGGACCTGGAGCATTAACTGCAACACCAGATCTAGTCAATTTGAAAATATTTCTACCTGTAGTTTCGTCAAATAGAACTGAAATATCATCTAATTTAAAGTAATTTCCATGAGTAAAAATGTGAACATCTGTGGTCAGATTATTCTGGGAACTTCTAAATTTCTTAGGCGGTTCTGCAAACTTTATCTTTGCACTACTTACTCCAATTTTAGGAGTATCGTCAATTTCAAAATTAGGGGTAATAGTAAATGCTGTATCAGGTTCTTGGATAACTCCATCAACATAAACTAATAGAGTAGTATTTTTATTGATATCAATATCAATATCAAATTCTGTAGTTGAGTTATCAATATTAAGTGGGAATATTTTATTTGCAATAAATGCAGTTGGTGATGATTTTATACCAAAATTAAGTGGATTATTTAAGTAATTTACAAAAGTACTGACAATACTAGTTACTTGAGTTTGATTGCCTGTAAGAACTGGAGTTTGAGTTTTATCAAACAACCAAGTTACTGGTTTGAATGCAATCGTACTTTGATACGTAGTTGATGGAGCAGTATTTGTAGAAATTACTGAATTAATAATATCTCTACATTTGTTAATAATACTGATAGTTTGCGCCTTTTCATTAGCAATGAACAGTATACTACCAAGAGGAACTCCAGTGACATCATCGAATTGAATATACGACTTTAAAACCTCCATGGTTTTTTCAGTTCCTTCGCCAAGAATATCATCCGCAAATGCAGTTAATATAAAAGAAAGGTCACGCTTGCATTTGTTCCTATCTGGATATACAAATGATGGATTGTTTTGATCAAACCAAGATATTGATTCTTCAATCAACCATGATATATTTTCTCTAATAATAGTTGCAGTGAAATTTCTTTCTTCTCTATAGTTTCTTACTTTTTGCAACTTAGTTGCATTTAAAGTAATATCAACAAATCTTCTAGAAATAGCACCAAATGACTGGCGAATAATTTCACCACTCACGGGATCTGTATACATCTTCGGAGCAGAAGTGAATACTATGGTGCTAGAATTTGGAAAAACTCTATATGACTTTAATGGAATTTGAGGAACATTGTCAACAGTGACAATTAATTCGTTTTCATTCTGTATAATGAATGGAGCATTTGTAGAACCATCAATTAATGTAAATGTTGTTCTAGTTCCATCTATTTGTTGTTGTAATGACAGATTTGTAATTTCTAAATCAGGAGTTTTTGCGGATACCGATCCAATAGCTCCCTGACCTCTACGTTTCTTTACTTGATTTGTAGATACACTTGAAATCGTAGTTTTTATTGATTTATGTTGTACGATTACTTTATTTTTCTCGGGATCCCAGAGGTTGATAACCGACACCAAAGTTGCAGAACCATTGTCTATAGTTCTTGTTGGAGTGGTTATTGTTTTAGGTAATAAAGCACTGCCAAAAGCATCTAATAAAAGTTCTCCAAAATATACAAATCCAGCAGGGTGTATATTTTTCTTGATATATTCTCTCCAGTCATTAATACTAATATTAGAACGAATAATATATGAGTAGTCTTGGTAGACTTGACCATCTTGTAGTTTTGTTGATCCTACATTCAGTTTTCCTTTATCACTGAAAAATGTTCCTACGCTATCAGATTTTGTATCAACATCAGCAATGAAATCAGAAACCAAAACTTCTTTTACTAGTGCTGTGTTATATTTTGTTTTACCTGAAATATTAAATCCAGATTGAAATTCTCCAGAAAGAATTTCTACCCTAACAATATTTGAACCATTTCTCCATGATGTAATAATACCAGTAGCAATTTGTACTCCCTGAGCATTGAGTTGACTGATCTCTTCTCCACTTACAAAACTGTCATAATTAACATTCTGTAGAATTAGAATTGCTGGGGTTGTAATTTGAGGTTTTAATGTGTAGTCAGTGGTAAATCCTACTCCACCTGATAGTAAATTAAATGTTTTTAAAGATCCAATACTTGATCCATAAGCATATACTTTATTATCAGTCTCCAATACTATGATATTTGGAGTTGATGAATATTCTTGACCTCCATTAATAATTTGAACTTGTCCTATTCCATTTGTAGGAGTTTTTAGAATATTAAATTCAGCACCAGACCCACTTTGATCAATTACAATAATTCTAGGGTTTGAGTATCCAAACCCAGGAGAAATGATATTAATAGATGAAATCTTTTTAGTAGTAGGATTGACCGTGCAAGTAAGACTTGCTGCATTGATGCCACTCAGGACAATTCCTTCAATGATAGGAACTTTAGTATAATTAAACCCACCATCAACAATATCAATTTTATCAATCAGTCCGATTGCATTTACCGATGTTGTAGTATATGAAATTGAAGTAAATCCTTCCTTTGGTGGATTTGAAGGTAATGAATAAAAGATACTATTATTTTCTGCATAAATTACTGTTTTTTCTCCATCATAAGCATTTGATACTACATCAAATAAGTTTTCAGCATTATTAGCACCAATTAAATAATTCTTTTCTGAATAGAATACACTTTCAGGAATTTCTGGAATATTTGATGTGATTAGAGTGTTTGCATCTTTTAATAATCCCAATCCTAGTTTAATCACTACATAAGCACCATTAATTCCTGGTGCAATATTGTTTTGATATACCGTTAGTAACTTTGAAGTTCTTTCTGAGTTATTGAAGAACTCTAAGGTGGTATTAGTTAATGAATTATCGCTAAGATCAAATACATATTTGTATTTTGGAATTAAAGTAATTTTATTTGTATAATTCCAGTTTGCTTCAATATTTGATACTGTGATATTCTTAAATTCATACTCTAAACGTTCTGCCTCTGCTATTCTAATCTTTACATTTCTATTGTTATTATCTTGGAAAATTTTCTGGGCAGTTAAGAACGCAGCAGAATAGTTTATACCATATACAACTTCTAATTTATTTCCAGTTTTTGATTTGATAAAGAAGTTTTCATTTGTTGTTGTTTGAATTTGAGTATTGAATGATAATGTATAATCAGGTTCAAATAGAGTTACTACAGTTTCGTTAAAATGATCCGTTGCAGTAGTATTTGCAGATCCTCTAGAAACAGTTAATGTTCTAGCATTTCTATCAATACCTGTTACAGTAACAGTTTCAGTTCCTATTTGAATTTTATCATTCAAAACAAAATTATCGGTTGGAAATACTCCAACTTTTGAATTATTTTTTAACTTAATTAATGTATTAGTATTTGAAAATCCTACATGTAAAATTTTAAATACTGCTCTTGGGAAACTTGGATTATTTTGCTGAGGAGCATTTTGACTGGATGGATCTATAGTTAGTAAAGTGCCAATTGAATATCCATATCCTTTACTAGTTTCAATAATTTGAATAGATGAAATATTTCCATTTGCATCTACTACAATATTTGCTTTAGCATTGCCAGGAAGTCCTACCGCACCAGTAGTGGGAGTTGTTAAGTTTTGATTGGAAAATACAAGTTCAACATTATTATAAGTTCCTGGAACATAGGATTCGCCAGAATTAAGAACTTGCAATTTACCTATTCCAGTATCTTCAAGATATGCAATTTTTTTCAATTCAAGAGTGTGAGTATCTAAGTCCGAACCAAATGAAAGAAATTCTATCTTATCATAATTTTGAATAGCACCATCTCTTTCTGTGTGAAGAACAAATTTATTCTCATTAATTGCTCTTACGTAATAAACACCGTTATCTTCTAAGGAATATGCAGTATTTACTGCAGCAGTTGCAAAGGTGTAATTTATAATTTGAGAATTGTTTCTCTTGTATACAACTGCATCACCATTTTGGAATGGGTGATTTGTGTAATTAATTTCGCTATTTAAAATATTAAAACTTTCTTTTCCGAAAGAAATTACTTCATATAAAGGATATAGTTCTACCGTTTGATATCTTCTTGCTCTAGTCAAGTAAGTGGTAGTAGTCAAGGTATCATTAGGTATAGTAGATACGTTGATAGTATCAGTTTCGATTAATCTATGATTTGACGAAGTTGTTAATTTTGCTACATTAGCATTAATGGAAGTTAATTTAAATCCATCCGAGAGATTAACGATATTTTCAACCTGTCTGTCTTGAGTATTTTGACCACCAACAATACCACTTACAGTTCCACTTGTAGTGAAAACTCCAGTGTTTACTCTAATTTTAATATTTTTCTGTCCAAAAACTGATTCTAGTAAAGTTCCCTCAGCATAGTTTGGATCACCGATAGTTCCTTGAACAATACTAATTCCTGCTGAGAAAGTTACAATATTTGATAATTGAATGTCCAGAACATTGTCATTAGTATTAATTACATCAGTAAGATTAAACGAACCAGATACATTGGTTAAAATTAGTCTATTTGCAAATGCAACATCATTAAACAATACACCAGTAGCATTTGTACTATTCTGAGTTAAAATCTTTCCCTTTCCGATAAACACATTTTTATCAGTGATGACTTCAATTATCTTATTTGGATATGCATATTCTAAACTAGTTACTGAAACTCCCTTTACTCTAGAAACACTAGCGGATGCACCAAATCCATTAGTTCCGCCATTGTCGAAGTAAATTTCATCTCCAACAGAATGATTACTTACAGACTGCTGAACCTCTAACTCTGTAACAGAACCAGTGTTGATTTCACCAATTTCAATATCAAGAGATGTACCTGTTTGAGTAATTAGTGAGGTTTTTAATCTATCGACCTGAGAAGGCAGATATTCATATGTTGCCTTTGAACCAAAGTTAACTTCTGCAGGAACATTTTCATAATACTTTCCAATAACATAAGGATATGCTGGAGTTCCGTTACTTTCTATAGTAATGAAATAGCAATATCTTCCATTGGGAAAATCTGGAGTAATACAAAATCTTCCATTGTTTTCATCTAAGTCTCCAGATCTAGGCACATAATTAAAATCTTCTACAAATGATCCCAGAGGATATGTACCAGTAGAAGGTCCGCTAGGTCTTGTTCCATTTCTACTATAACTAGATCTAATCCTAGTGACAGTAGACGCTGGATCTAGGGGATTTGAATAAGCATATGGACCGTAAATTGGGTTGCCATCATATGCCCATCCAAGAATAGGAGAGTGAATGCCAGCGAATAATTCACTACCTTGACTATCCACGTTATCACTTAATTGCTCTCTTAGAGCAAATGGATTGCTTAGATGACCATACGTAACGGTTCCCATTGCTGTAGTGAATGTATAACCTCCAGATACATCTAGACCACTAGAAATTTCAAAATAAAGGTTATTGTTCCACTTAACTGGGTGTGCCAGAGCAGATGCACCATTGCCAGGAGAAATAATTTCAATTTTTACAGTCGATGATGAATACCCAGATCCCTCAGAAATTTTCACAAAACCTGTTATAGTTTTGCTTACGGAATTTACTTGTGCTAAGTATGATGCACCATTTCCGTTTCCATTTGTATCAGTAATTTTTACAATAGGTGCCTGAGTGTAATATTCACCTGGATTATTAACAACAATATTTGTAATTCTTCCATTATTCACAACAGCAGTAGCAGTGGCATTTCTTCCACTAGTAATAGTTACATCAGTAACTTGAGTGTATCCAAAACCAGCATTAGTTATTAAAATTTCATTAACTCTTCCTCCAACCAATACTGCTTTTGCAGTTGCATTACCACTTATGAGCACTACGGGTGGTGTTGTGTATCCAGATCCTTCGTTTGTGACTTGTATAGAACTAATACCACCATTATATACATAATTTGTGCTAACGTTAGAATATAAAGGAACCCCATTTACCAGTAATCCAATTTCCCCTTGTTTTACGGGATATTTTACACCATCAGTTTTCGGAACAAATGGGAATTTTTTTAAGTGCTTATTATCTTCAGGAAATTTTAAAATAAATGGACCGATTTCATAACTAGGAAATCCAGAAGAATACACGTAGTAATTTTCATCATCTCTGAATACTGAGGTTACATCAGAAATTGCTTTTGATGTAATATTAACAAGTGTAGCATTGTTTGGGTCAAATGCTGCAGACTTTGCAACTCCAGTAGGATTTAATTTCCACTTATTAGCAATAACATCATTAGTTTCAAATCCTGGACTTTTAAGAGGTAGAGAAATCTGATTGTCGAGATAAGGAATTGAATTGGTTGCACGAATATTCGACACAACACCAAAAATTCTTGCCACTACAGTTTGAGTTTGACCCGTAGTTTCATCTACATAAGTTCCCTGTAAAATATTTGTAGAATATACATTATTTCCAGCATCATGCTTAATAGGAATAGTTCCTCTTTCACGAATGATGAATTGATTTAATGTTTTGCTAGAATATATGATCTCTTCGCCATTAATGGTAACTTTGCCATTATTAAGAGGAAATCCAATAGTGGAGAATACATTAATAGGATCTCCAGAACCAGCTGATGCTGGAAGATCTTCCATTAAAGTTGTTCTAGGAGTTACTTTTAGAACACCAGTTAAACTGTTTACTGCTGCTACTACACTATAGTTATTTCCACCTTCAAATTTAATAGGAATTACATTATCAACAATAAATGATGCTCTTTCTACACTAGTGTCAAATGCATTTGGTAACTGCTCTAGAGGAAGACCAATTAATTTGTAAATGTCGCCAGATACAACTTGAATTGCATAAGTTTGTTCATTTTGCCATCCAGATTCGGATGATTTGAAGATATTTTCCTTGGGATAATATACATCAATCTTTTCGCCAAAAATAGCATTAAAGATAAAGTCATAAGACTGAATATTTCCTTTTGTCTGATAAAAATCTTTAATTCTCTTGACAAAAGTTTTTGATGATGTAATTTTTACCGCTTTTCCTTTAAACCCTTGGGTATATTCAATCTCAAAATTTTTAAGAAGTGAATATAGAAAAAGATTATTTAAATTTACTACCTTGCTATCAATTAAGTGTGCAGCGGGTTCACTTGTATAAGTCTTTTCTGCAACATATAAAGTTCCTAAGGTACTAGTACCAGTTGCACCACGAAGACAGTTTTTAAATTGAGTATTGGTTTTGCTTTCATACAAGAAAATTTCATTATCAATCTTAATCAATCCATACTTCTCGGGAAATCCTTGCGTGCTATCAACCGTAATGTCAATATTTGCTGAATCTTCAATAATATTTTGTCTCAATACACAAGTAGATACTAATCTAGCATATTCTTCATTATCAATATCTTTATACCCTAAGAAATTCTTAGTAAGGTCATATACCTCTCCCTGCCTTTCTAGAGAGCGGTAATATGCACTGATTAACTTTGAAAATGCTGGATAGTCTTCAGTGATGAACTGAGGAAGTTGACTATCGATTAGATTTGAGATGTTTACGGTAGGAAGCATTTTTACGCGCTCTGTTGAATTATGTTAAATACGCTATTTGATAAATCTAAAGTCAAGAATGCATTTCTGAAAGAGTTAATGTCGTTATTTTTTGGAATAGTTCTTACTTGAACTAATCCATCATCACGCTCACTCTTTAATATGATTAAATTATCAACCATAATTTCTCCAGTGGCATAATTTACAGTTCCGATGTTAGATCTTTTAACTTCACGAATTCCGCTGCTAGTATTTGTGTAGAGTTGAATTACTCCAGAATTATCACCAAAATAAACTGTCTCATCAGGGAATTCTGCAACTCTGAACGTAGTGCTAATTACAGTTTGTCCACTTTCGCAAGATGCATTGAATGCATTCTGATAGCAAAGTTCATATGAAGTTTTAGTGTTTACTACAGGATAAAAATCCTTTCGCATTTTTAAATTTGTCAAGTTTGATAAAATTGAAGGTTCTGAATTATCAATCAATGACATCAATTTACTATATTTTAATCTACCTTCAAATTTTTCGACATCGGTGTTGGTTTTGTAGTCAACTAATGCCTCGTATACTGCATTATATATCTCACTATCATTTAGAGTTGTTGAAATTGGATTGTAGAAAATATCAGAATATAATTCTACATAAATGATTGCTGGATCTACAATTTCAGGAGTTACTGAGAGAACAGAATACTTCTTTAATTTTGTCTTAATTTCATTTTTGGTGAATGAACTCAGAGTAGTCGAATACTTTGGTTTGATCGTAATTAATACTTTACCATATTGAGGTGGATCGTCGTCTTCGCCTCCGTAGCAAATAATATCTGCAATACTAGGATAAATGTTTCTTACAATAGTTTTATAATCATCTGCTGTAACGGCTCTATTCTGCGAACTGTAATTTCTTGGAGCATTTAACTTGATAGATTTAATAGCTTCAATATCTTCGCCAGAATCAGACTTAGTAGCACTTAAAATTGTGATCTGAGGAGTTGTTACGTTATTATTGAGATCAGTTAAGGTTGCATTGAAATTATACGCAGTTGCATTATTTGCTGCCGACCCTTCTGAAACCAAATATCTAACTTCGACAACTTCATTGTGCGCTAATTTTCTTCCAATTACATTATCGCCAAAAATTAACTCATAACGCTCATCTTCTACTTCCTGAACAAAGTAAATCAATGAATTTGCATCTAAGTTCATGATGCTGTTAGCAGCACCGTATAATGTTTTTGCTGTACTTGAAGCAGATGGTCTCACATAGACCTGAATAGTGCTGACATCAATACTAGGGTTATTTAAAATAAAGCGTTGAGTAGTATCCGATGGTACTACAGTAAATTCTTCCTTTACCAGAACTCCTTCTAGAAGCACCAAGTTGTTAAATGTAGCGGTAGTACCAACTGGTGTTACTTGAATATCTGTAGGAGATACAAATGTATAAGTTACATTATCAATCGTTGAAATCAATCCAGTACCCGCTTTCCAAACGACCTGAGAGGGCGCTGTAATGCCCGCTGGCCACGTTGCACGAATGGATGCGATAGTTCTTGCCGATTGGGTTGATTTAGGTGTATACCCAAGGTGCTTCGCTAATGAGACAACGTTATCTCTTATGGTGGCAGAATCGAGAAAACTCTCGTTTACTGCCATATTCGTATTGAAGGCAGTATAATAAGTGTTATATGCTAACAGATCAAGAAGAACCGATAATGTGGATCCATCAAAATCGTATCCAGCAAAATCGCTGTTATTTCTTAAGTAATCTTTGAGACTTGCTTTGATTGCTGCAAAGTCTAACTTTGTTAACTGTGTATAAGACATCTTACTTGGTTCTCTCCAGGAAGAACTTTAACTGCCCATTAGGATCACCAGTTTTGTTAACGGTGTCTAATGATGAAATTTCATATAAAATCTCAATTTCATACCCATTACCATCAAAATCAGGATAGATCGTTATTTTATGCACGCTCACCCTAGGTTCATAGAGATTAATCGTATCTTCAATTTCACGCTCCATCAAAGATGCAGTAATATAATCAACAGGTTCAAAAAGTAATGAACGAATACTGCATCCAAATTTTGAATTAAAGAAACGTTCTCCACGTTGAGTTAATATAAGATTATATAGTGCCCTTTGAACTGCAGTCTCATTCGTAACTGTAAGAAGATCCTCAGTTACTGGATGAGGTTCAAAGGACACCCCTAGATCTTTAACTAACGTTTTAGTTTTCTTGGGCATTTACATAGGTTTTTAATTATTTATGCCCATTTTCTAAACCAGAGGATTCGCTAGTGCCATCTCTCGACATAATCATCAAATCCTCCTTTGCCCCCACATGGACGGGAATACCTATCTTCTGGTGGTTGGTTTAAGGATTTAGTTTGAGCAGGAATCGCGTTGTAGTCGGTAATGAGGCGATTTGTACCCCAATTTTCCTGCATAAATTTCGTGTCACGATCTACTTGATACTTTGCCATCTGTTTTCTCCTAAAATAAGGTTGAACAGAACTTTTTACGGGGTTACTATCCCGAATTTTCCACTAAATCGTAGTCATCTCCGAGGATTTCGCGTAAATACTCATCACTCCAATGAGTATAATACGGAGTTCTGGCAAGTTTTTCTCTAAAATTGCGTAACTTCTCACGCGGTTGCGCTAAAATTAGATTATACTTACCGTTATTTGACTGAATTCCGCCTATGTACGTGTCATATGACGCGCAATCTTCAAAAAATAGGTAATCTGAGCACAAATCATTGTGATATTCTACCCACTTTTGCACAGATGCGAGATCTAGGTCATCTTCGACGACATAAAAAATGACATCATACCCAGAAATAGGCATGATGTCTTTCGCTTTACACTCAATTATTGTATATTTTGCATTAGAAGCGTATGGACAGAGCGAAAAACCTCCCAATTCTGGTCGAACTTGGGAAACTTTTGCAATCCAGTCTTTAATGTGCGCTTCTATTTCGTTCATTAAGTGCCTTGTCCACGATAACGCTTCTTTTTGCCGTTACGGGAACTGGCAGAAAGGTTAGTATTTTTACTACGACCCTGACGAGTACACTTTGGTTTGCCAGGAACGTAACTAGACTTGTTAAAACTCGGTGATTTTGCCATATACTACCAATGACGTACTTATTTATTGTATCACTTGTCCTTCAGACTGTCAAGTGCTTCTTCGATTTTCTCCAATCTCTCAAAAATCTCATCAAAAATTAACCCAACGCTTACGGGCATCTCCTCATCTTTCTTTTGATAAGTAAACGTGGTATGCTTAGTCATAACGTTATCACGTAATGCCTCAAAGCATTTTTGAGTATCTTTTGCAACTAATTCAAGTTGAGAAATTCTTTGCTCGTTAGAAGGTGGTAAATTAAAAAATACGTTACTCATTGACATCATCCTCTACATATGAAATTTGCAATCCTCCTTGTGGAACTGGTACTCCTTTCTCGGCATACCCTAAGTAAATCTCATGAATATGATCAACTGCTTCATCATAATCATTGAAATACATTGTTCTTCCTTCATGAAGTACTTTCACTGTTTTGCTCATCGCTTCTCTCCAAATTAAAATTAAATCTTAGCACAACTCCTGGTCTATCGTCACGCTGAACGTGCATCATACGTTCATAGTGTCCTGGTAATATTAATACACCACTCTCAAAAGGATCGATTGATAAAAATGGAGTAACTGTCAGTGTATTATATAACGTATTTAGATAACGCTTGCCGACTGAAGGATCCTTTAAAATAATTGCGGGTTGCTCTTCAGTACATGCAATCCAATAATATCCAGTAAAATCACATGGATCATATGAAAATGGTTCATACGCTCCTGGTAGAATAATATCAAACCAAGATTCTACAATATTGAAGTAATATCCAGAGAAGTCTTTGTATCCCTTAGCAAATTTTTCGGGGTCGTCGTTGTCGTCTTCACTCTTTGTGCATCCAATCTTACTTTGCTCTAAGATATGAGGAAATACTTCGTTCTCTAGTTTCTCTCTGAGCTCGCTGAGGCTTTCAAATTGCTTTAATACATTAATAGTCCTAGGAGTTTGTGCTCCATCACGTAATGACCAATTTGCCTTGTGCTCTGGTACAAATAGGTTTCGATCCTCGCAGTATTTTAGAAAATGTTCGATTTCTTGAAACATGTCTAACGTTGGTGCATGAGTGAACTCGTATGCCCACTGAGTATCATGCTTCACTTCAAATTTTTTAATTTCCATACATTATTTTTGTTTATTTTTATTTAGACCCTTGACAGCACCTCAGATTCCTGCTATACTGATCACAGAAATACTCAATACATTATGCGACGCTATCTTGCAATCCTGACTGCAGCCACTATCCCGCTTGCTGCAAACGCTTATCAACCTCAATACAATCCCCCCACCATCGTAGCCCCTCCTAATCAGGCACCTGTTGTGGTTCCCCCGACTGTTATTATGCCCGCTGCTGCTCCGATGTCCTCTAAGACCTCCTGTAAGCGTAACGTAATTAACTTGTTTCTCGTGTCCTGGGAAACTCATAGTGGAGACTGCCATCCATGAAGACGTACTCTACGAGAGACTGGGTATCTACTGCAGTTACGACTACCCTTTTATGTGTCTCCTCTATTTGCATTGTGGAACTTTTCCAAGTGCCTTCATATAGAACAGATAAACTTCTGAATGTCTATAAGATCTCAGCGACCCTTTGAGGGTCTTTTTCTGGCGAAAAATTTTTTTATTTGAAGTGTTATCGCACTCGCGTTTTCAAAGTTTTGTAGGTTAATAGTATCTATCAATTTTCCTTTCGCTCGGCCGCCCCCGTCGCACGGCGGTCGCATCGTTGGACTGCCCCCCGAGGGCTACTGCCCCCGAGGGTGTGCTAGGATGGGGGGTCAGTCCCCCAGAACCCAGGTCGCCAGTTCGCCTGCGTCGAGGCGCTCATTCATCAGTGCCCACCACGGGGAGTCGATGAAGGCGTCGAGCAAACCCTGGTGGTGGATGAAGCGGAGACCCTCCAACCAGGAGACGGTGCCATCCCACTCAGCAGAGGCGAGGAAGTCATCCCACAGGGTCACGTCGTTGGTCATCGGTCGGTGTCGGTTGAACTGTGGTTAGTCTAGAGGCGATCCGCCTCAGTGGCGGTCGCTGATGTGCCAGTTGGTGATGGGGGCAGGCACAGGGCGGATGCCTTGGCGGATCTCCTGGCGGATCTGCTCCTCGCGGATCACCTTGGCGGTGTAGTCTGCCATCACGGTGGCGAGCAGTTGTTCGTGGGTCATCTTGGTTTGGTTGTTCATGCTGTCAGTCTACAGGGTCAGGGCATCTCGCAGGCGCCAGGGAGGACACTGTTGTAGGTGGCACAGCGGCGCTCGGTGGCGGCGTTCACGCTCTGCACGGTGTCAGCGGCGAAGGTCACAGCGGCGCTGCCTGCTGCCATGATCGGACCGTAGAAGGCGGCACCGAGGACGAGGAGGGCGATGGTCTTGAACATTGGTCGGGTCGTTTGGTTGATGTGGTTAGTCTACAGGGTCGATCGGTCGATCTGGGGTCAGAGGGGGACAGTTCCCCAGGTGTCCCTCACAGTCCTTTCTCTTCAAGAATAGGGGCGACAACCTCACGAAGGAAGGTAAAGTATTCGTCAGATGTGAAGGGGGTCTCGATGATAGTGAGCAGGTCATTCACGCCCCACACGTTCATGCCTTTGTTGGCGTACTTTGTCTGTTCTTTGTTGCTTACTGTAGCGACGACAGGCACAAAGTAGGCGGCGGTGATGTTGCCTCCGATAGTCTCAGCGATGGCGTTGATCTTATCATTACTGGCACGGATCTTCTCGCTGTCGAAGTTCAGATTGCACTTGCTCTCCAGGTAATAGTTCTGGGCGTTAATCTCAAACAAGTGATCGATTTGGCGCTGACGATCGTTAACGTCGAGCATGTTGGATTCTTCGATCAGGTTGGTGGCGTTGCTGTCGCTGATCACTTGATTCCAGAACCGCTCGATACGCTCACCGAAGGCAATGAGAATAGATTGAGGCGAGACACGATCAGCAAGACCGAGCGCCTCTAGGATGTGAGATTCAGTCTGCTTCGGTTCGATCGAGAGGATCAGGGGCAGCAGGTTGGTTTCCAGGTAAGCAGTCATTGGGTTGTTTGTTGATGTGGTTAGTCTACAGGGTCAGCGAGGCAGAAGCGGGCGATCAGGGGACACTTGCTTAGGTGTCACATCCTGCACCCGAACCTGCTCTACGAAATGGTAGGACGGTTGGCGGCGTCGTCTTGCCATCTTGGCGATAGTACGGACAGCGCGAACGGTGCCGATCGGATTTGATGCCAGGGCACCTGCTGCCGACATGGCAGCGGTCATGGTGCCACAGACGGCGATGATGACCAGCGAACCTAGAATGACCATCAGGCGAACTGGGCGAGGGAGGAGGGGGCGATGTGAGCGGGCGATCCACAGGAGCGGTAGAAGTCCACCATCCGCTCTGCCTCAGCGAGCGTGGGGAACCACTGCGAGCGCCACTCCTGGTGGTTGTAGGGGGTCTGGTAACGGACTTCGATTCGCATCGGGTTGTTTGCTGATGTGGTTAGTCTAGAGGGTCTGGGGGGGCAACGCTGCCCCCGCTGTGCCAGTTCAGAAATCGGTCAGCATGTCATCCAGTTCGTCGGTGTCGATCTTAGCGTCCATCCAACGGGCGCCGTCTGGGGTCATCTGCCCCCACAGCATCTCCAGGTGGGGAATCAGTGCGTTGTAGCGGTTGAACCGCTGAGCGAGGTTGTAGGTCGTCTCGTCATTCTGAATCCAGAGGGCGACGTTCCAGGTCTCCCAGTTTGCCCATCCGTTGAAGGTGGTCATGGTTCGGTTCGTTTGGTTGATGGGTTTAGTATGGCACCCCTTGGCGGGGTTTGGGGCAGTTGGTGGACAGTGCCTCAACTGTCACAGGATCTGCAGGTCGTCCAGGATCTTGCCATCGCGGCGGATCTGAGCGTAGACGAACTCGTCTGCCTTGATGGCGAGCAGGCGCTGCGCCTCTGCCCAGGTATCAGCAGACATGGACTCCCAGGGGTCAGAGGGGACGAAGACGGTGAAGCGGCGTTGGTTGAGGTTGTTCATGCTGTAATTCTACAGGGTCAGGATGGGGTCTGTGTGACCCCTTGTGCCAGTGCCTCAGGTGGTCTCGTGGTAGGCGTCGCTGACTTTTTCCTGTACACTGTCGAAGACCTTTTGATCCATCCAATCGGGGCAGTCCTCATGGAAGCAGACCAGATCATAGAGAACTGCCATCTCGTCAGTGGTAAAGGCGGTCAGCATGTCGTAGCGGTTGAGCATTGTGCGTTTGTGGTTGATGCCGTCAGTCTACAGGGTCACGGTCTGGTGGCGCTGCAGGAGTGTGCGGTTCACCCACTGTCCCAGCGAAGCGCCAGGGTTGACCATCAGGCGTAGCATGTCACGACGGCGGCAGTCATGGGCGGTCACGCTG
>Ga0194116_10000562_pt1 | contig 63414 bp, 53 predicted proteins | sample TA2MahsurfametaG_4_FD_148617 | JGI IMG/M metagenome (GOLD analysis project Ga0194116, IMG submission 148617) | Freshwater microbial communities from Lake Tanganyika, Tanzania - TA2015008 Mahale S9 surface | ecosystem: Environmental > Aquatic > Freshwater > Lake | place: Tanzania: Lake...
GCTCACCTCGGTCTCCGCCTCCCCAGAGGCTCTCGCGAAATCAGCCATGTAGTGCCGAAAATCACCCCCTAAATCACGTAAGTGCCTGTAAATGAACGATCCGGATTTTCGAACTGCGGAACTTGGGTTAGTGAACGACGACGGCTGGGACGTCTTGTATGACGCGGACGACGTCACCGAGACCGTCGCCCGCAACCAGGAACTCGAACTCTTGACCGAAGCCATCCAATCGCTGCCCGACCGCTGCCGCCAGGTCTTCACCCTGCGGAAGGTGTACGGCATGGCCCAGGCCGACATCGGCCGGAAGCTCGGCATCTCCGGGCACACCGTCTCGGCCCAGCTCACCATCGGCGTGCAGAAATGCACCCAGTTCATGGCGAAGTACCGCCGCGAGGGGAGGGGAGCATGAACCCGCGCGACGAGGCCGACGCCCGGATCGACGCGCAGGCCGCGGAGTGGCTCGTGCGCCGCGACCGCGGGCTGACCGCGGCCGAGCAGGACGAGTTCTTCTCCTGGCTCGCGGCCGACCCGCGGCACGGCGAGTGTTTCGCCCGCCACCAGCGCACCTGGAAGGAGTTCAACCTCCTCGCGCAATGGCGCCCCGAGCACAGCGCCGAGCCCAATCCCGACCTGCTGGCCAAGCCGCGTCGGCGCGTCCGGTGGCTGGCCTGGGCCGCGCCGCTGGCGCTGGCCGCGAGCGTCGCCGTCGGCCTCTTCGTCTGGACGCGGCCCGAGCCCGCCGCGCCGGCCGGGCTCGCGGCGAACGCGGGCACGCGCGTGCTGGAGGATGGCTCGACCGTCGAGCTGCGCGGCGACTCCGAGATCGCCGCCGCGTTCACCGCCGGCGAGCGCCGTGTCGCGCTCGTGCGCGGCGAGGCCTTCTTCACCGTCGCGAAGAACGCGGCCCGGCCCTTCGTCGTCCACGCGGCCGGCGTCGACGTCCGCGCCGTCGGCACGGCCTTCAACGTGCGTCTGGAGGCCGCGCAGGTCGCGGTCCTCGTCACCGAAGGCCGCGTGCAGGTCACGCCTCCGGCGCCCGCCGCCGGTCCCGCCGTGGCCGAACTGCCGACGTTGGAGGCGGGCCAGCAGGCCGTCGTGGCCCTCGGGCCGGGCGCGCCGCCGCCCCGGGTGGCGGCGGTTACCGCCGAAGCCGTCGAACGCGCGCTCGTCTGGCAGCCGCGGCTGCTCGATTTCGACTCCACGCCGCTGGGCGGGGTCGTCGCGGAGTTCAACGCGCGCAACGCCGTGCGGCTCGTGCTGGCCGACGACGCCCTCGCCGCCATGCCGATCGTGGCCTCGGTCCGCTCCGACAACGTCGAGGGCTTCGTCCGCCTGCTCGAGTCCACCGCCGCCGTCCGCGCCGAGCGCCGTGGCGACACCATCACGCTCCGCGCCGCGCGGTGAGACGCGCACGATTCGTAGCGGAAAGCGTGAGGTTTTCGCCCCTCGTGCCGACGCCTGCCCCGGGGTCGTTCAGTCGGAATCGACCACGGATTGAATGTGGAACTCAGGAAAACAGGTCTTGGGGAATGGGTTTGGTTCCTGACCCCCTGATTTCCTCATCCATCAGGTCCCGAGAAATGCCCTTGCACGGATGTCACGGATTCAGACCCAAGACTTCCCCACTGCCCGATAGACTGAACGGGGGTGCGGAAAGCGGTTATGACCTGAACCGTTTTCCCTCCGAGCACCCATCCGTGAACTCCAAGGCGCCCTGGAGTCCCCCACGAACAAAAACAGGTCCGCAATCGGTCCGAATGGACTGGAAAAGGCGTCGGAGTGGCTTGGCAGCACGAAGAGGAAGGGCAGGCTCGGCGGTGATGGTCTGCCCAGCCCCTGATTCTCCTGCGGCGCGTGCGCCCGCTGCCGGCCCCGCGGAAGGCCCAGCGTTGGCCCGGCTCGAGGCATTGGAGGGTGGCCCCCGTGGACGTTCGGAAAGAGAGGCTGATCCGCTGCTTGGCCGCGCTTGGCGGATCCTTGCCGGGTTTCAGCGTACGGGGCTTCGGCGCAGCTCTGGTCTCGGTGACGCGGCACGGCGGGTGTGCCGGGGACTCCTGGTGGCGTGCGTTCTCGGCGTGGCTGGGTCCACGGCCGCGCCGCAGGATGCGTGGGTGGTGCTGTCGGGGGGCGGCACGCCGACGACGAACAATTACTCCCAGTACCTGCAGGCGAGGGCCTTGAACCGCTGGCTGCGACAGCAGGTGCCCGCTGACGCGGTCTGGACTTTCTTTGGTGCGGGCAACGTGCCGGGGAAGCCGGCGCGGCTGGCTGATACGCGGCGGCAGGTCGAAGAGGACGGCGTGCTGCTGGAGTCGTGGCTCCCCGGTGAATTGGACGGCAACCGGCCGGCGACGCGCGCGGAGGTGCTGGGCGCCCTGCGCCGGGAAATTCTGCCGCGGGTGGCGGACGGCGGGACGCTCTTTCTCTTCGTCGGCGACCACGGTGAGCTCTCGGAGCGCGAGCCCCGCGAGAGTCAGATCGTGCTCTGGCAGCTGGAACCTGCGCCGCTCACGCCGCGCGGGTGGCTGACCAATCCCGCGCAGGTGCTCGGGGTGCGTGAACTGCGCGACGTGCTCGCGAACGGCCTCGGCCGGGGACGCGTGGTGTTCTGCATCACGTGCTGTCACTCCGGTGGATTTCACTTCCTCGGCGAGGAGGAGAAGGCGCACCCGGATCCGGCGTGGCTGCGGTCGGGACCCGCGCCGCTCGCGCTCGTCGCGGAAAGGCCGCCGCCGCGGATCGCGGGGTTCACCGCGACGACGGCGGCGGATCCGGCGGCGGGCTGCATCGCGTACCCGGATGCGCACACTTGGGAAGGGTCCGAGCGCTTCCTGCCCGAGGCCCTGCTCGGGATTGATCTCGTCACCGGGGCGCGGCTTGAACTGCCCCGGGACACGCTCGCGGAGGCCTTCGCGGCCGCGATGGAGGTGAACGTCACGATCGACCAGCCGCACGGCACCGCCGAAGCCTTGCTTGAGCTGCAGGCGCGGATGATCGAGACGACGCTGGCGGCGCGGGAACTCACGCCCCGCGCGGCGGCGGCGCGGGAACGCTTCCTCGAGGTGGCGGACGGCGGGCGCGTCGGGTCGGATGACGCCGAGCTGCGTCGTCGCGAGGCGCTGTACCGTCGTTGGACGCAAATCCTGGCGGCGGAGTTTCCGGAGATCGGGGAGACGCTGCAACGCGGACGCTTCGCCGACCTGGAGCAACTCGGTGCGCCGCCGGCGCCGGCGCCGAAGCCCAGCCGCGAGGAAAAGCGGGCGAAGCGCGAGCTGCGGCGCGCGTGGGTCGACGTCATCCGGCCGGCGTGGCGCCGGGCCCTGGAGTCCCGCGCGGTCAAGGGCGTAGGCGAAGCGGAGGCGGCGTTCGAGCGGCACCTGATCGCATGGGAGGAGAGCGCGCGCGAGCCCCTCTTCTTTCCCGGCGACCGTGAAGCGGTGCAGGAGGAACTTTACTGGCAATCGGGCGCGGCGGATCCGACCGCTGAGGCCTCGCGCGTGCGCTCGCTGGCGCGCTGGGAAGCGCGACGCGAACGCGCGATCCTCGACTGGGCGGCGGGAGCATCGAACGCACGCGTGCGAGATGCGGTGCGCTCGTGGCGGCGCGCGCAGGAGACTCTGGCTCCGGCGGGGGCGGAGTTTGGCGAGCCGCCGCTCCGCGAAGCGGCCCTTCGCGTCCTCCGCTGGCGCCGCGTGCTGGCGGCATGGACGTTCCTCGAGGCGGTGGGTGACGAAGCCCGGCTCGCGCGCGTCCGGGCCCTGCTGGAACTGGAGCGAACGCCGATCTTCCGTCCGTGGCGCCGCACTGCGGCGGGCGCGATGACGTGGAGGACATCGTCGGGGAAAGGGGCGTGAACCGAACGCCGTTCAACGTTCAGCCGAACGCCCGGGCCACGATCTGCGGCGGGATTGTCGCGCGGGGCCGTCGCCGTCACGGTGTTCGCATGAAGCAGTTGTTGGCATCCGGTGGACCGACTCCCGGCGTGGCAGCGGTGGGCACGGTTTCGTCAGTCCGACGCCGGGCGGGCGGCGGGGTGGCCGTGGTGCTGCGTAGGCTCGGGATGGTCCTGCTGCTGGCGGCGGGTGCCCCGGCCGGCGCGGCTCCTTTTGTCTGGAAAGGAAGTGTGCCGAAGGATCCGGCGTGGACGGCTTCGGCGGAAGCGCGGGCGTTGGCGGAGAACCTTCTCCTGTATCAGCTGCCCTCCGGCGGATGGCCGAAGAACACGGACATGGCGCGCCCGCTGTCCGCTGCGGAGAAGACGCAAGTGGCGCAGCGGACGGACGCCGAGGCCACGATCGACAACGGGGCGACCACGGGGGAAATCCGCGCGCTCGCCGCGATCCATCTCGCCACCGGCGAGACCCGCTTCCGTGCGGCGGCGGAGAAGGGCATCGCCTACCTGCTGGCCGCGCAGTACCCGAACGGCGGGTGGCCGCAGTACTTTCCGCTGCGCTCGGGCTACTACCGCCGGATCACCTTCAATGACCAGGCCATGGTCCGGACCCTTGAAGTCCTCGACGACGTGGCGGCCGGGAGGAGTCCCTTTGGCTGGACCGATCCGGCGCTCCGGGCGCGGGCGGCCGACGCGGTGCGACGCGGGGTGGAGTGCATCCTCCGCTGCCAGATTGTGACCGCCGGCGTGCGCACCGCGTGGGGCGCGCAGCACGACGAAGTCACCTTCGCGCCGGCGGTGGCGCGGACCTTCGAGCCCGTGTCGCTCGCGTCGGCGGAGAGCGTCGGCATCGTCCGCTTCCTCCTGCGCGACGAGCATCCCACTCCGGAGATCGTCGCGGCGGTGAACGCTGCGGTGGCGTGGCTGCGGGCCGTGCGCATCGACGGGGCGGCGTGGGAGACGGTGGATGCACCGGATCTGCCCAAGGGGCGGGACCGCGTGTTCCGGCGCGATCCCGCGGCGGGACCCCTGTGGGCGCGCTTCTATGAAATCGGGACGAACCGACCGATCTTCATCGGGCGCGACCGGGTGATCCACTACGCCGTGGCGGAGATCGAGCACGAGCGCCGCATCGGGTACGCGTGGTACAACGACAGCGCGAAATCCCTCCTCGAGCGCGAATTTCCCCGCTGGCAGAAGCGCGTCAAGGCCGCGGTGCCGGCGAAGCCGGGCTCGCGCTAGGAGTGGAAAACCGCGTGAGACTCCGCGACTAGGACGACGCCGGCAGGCGGTCGACGCGGCGTGCGGCGGCCTGCGTGCGCAGGCAGAACTCCGACGCCTTGAACGCCTGCGCCTGCGTCATCGCGGTTTCCGTGCGCGCGAGGCAGTCGCGCACGAAGTCGCCGTAGAACGGCAGCCCGACCCTGCCGCCGCAGGACATCCGATGTTCGCCCTGCTCGTCGACCAGGATGAGCAGATCGCCCTGCGGGCTCTGCGCGACGTCGCAGAAGCTGCGCAGCTCGATGGTGCCGCGCGTGCCGAGGACGAACATGCGGCCATCGCCCCACGTGCTCTGGCCGGCCGGCGTGAACCAGTCGACCCGGTGGTGGTTGGTGGCGCCGGAGGAACCGAGCAGACTGGCCTCACCGAAGTCCTCAAGCTCCGGCGTGTCCGGATTGCCGAAGTTGCCCACGGCGGCATGCAGCACCTCGGCATCGGTCGACCCGCTGTACGCGAGGAACAAATCGCACTGGTGGCTGCCGAGGTCGCAGAGGATGCCGCCGTAGCGCGCGCGCTCGAAGAACCATGCCGGGCGCTGCGGCTTCTTGATGCGATGGGGCCCGAGCCCGATCACCTGCAGCACGCGGCCGACCGCGCCCTCGCGGATGAGCCGTTCGGCGTGGACGGCGCATTCGACGCCCAGACGGCCGCCGAAGAAGACCATGTACTTGCGTCCGGTTGCGGCCGACACGCGACGCGCCTCGGCGAGTTGGTCGAGCGTGGTGAAGGGCGGCTTGTCGGTGAGGTAATCCTTGCCCGCCTGCATCACGCGGCAGCCCAATGGACCCCGATCGCACGGAACGGCCGCGGCGGTGATGAGCGCCACGCGCGGATCGGCGAGCACCTCATCGAGGCTCCGCGCGACGCGCGCCTGCGGGAAGACCTTGCGGAATGCCTCGACCCGCTCTGGCTGCGGATCATAGACCGAGGCCAACTCCGCGCCCGCGGAGATCAGGCCCCGGCACTGGTCGTAGATGTGTGGGTGATCCAGCTGCACCGCGGCGAAGCTGAGCGAGCCGGGCGCCACGGGGGGCTTGGTCAGGAGGCGAGGAGCGTGGTCGGGATGCATGAAGGACGGCGAGGGGTCGAAGGCGAGGCCGGAAAGGGCGCTCCGGTACTGTGGGCTGGAATCTTCGCAGAGGGCAACGCCGCGCGCGAGGATCGGCCGTGCCGGCGACGGCCCCGGCGGGGCGGCGTGCGTTCGTTCCAGTAGATGACGACGTTGCGGGTGGCGCGGCCGGCCGCCACGACGTCGAGATCTCCATCGCGGTCAAGATCGGCCACCCGAAGGTCCTCGCACGCGACAGCGTTGTCGTCGAGAACGCCGATCTGCTCCCAACGCGTGCCGGCGGGATCGGTGGCCGCGTAGAGTCGGATCCCCACGACGGTGGCGGGACCCACGGGGTTGCCGCGCCAACCCGCGATGACTTGGTCGGACCCGCGGCCGAGGAGGTCGCCGGTGGCGAGGCCGTGACCCTGCACGAGGGACGCGTCGAGCACGACTCGAGCCTCCTCCGGGCTGCCGGAATAGACCACGACCTCATGGCCGTGCATCGGCTCGATCGTGGTGATGAAGGCGGAGCCGTCGGCGGCGCGGCCGCGGCGCACCTCGCCGGCGGGTTGGGAAGTGAGACGCTGGCGCGACCAACCGTTGCCGCTGGGTCGGAGCGCGTGGACGCCTTCCTTGGCGGCCACGAGGAGTTCGGGGGTGCCGGAACCGCGGACGGGTGGTTCGAAGTTGTGGGTCAGGTGCAGCGTTGCGTCGATCTCCTCCGCCGCGATGGCTGCGGGGCCCCGGGGTGACCACCGGTAGCCGAGAAACCGCACGCCCGCGCCCGCGCCGTCGCGGTTGCCGCGCCCGTGGAGAGGCAGGACGGCGAGCAGCGGTGCGCCCCGGCCGTCATCGATCCAGTGCATGCGGTGCGTGGTGGGTTCGTGCGGGAGCACGTGGGGCGTCCATGGCTGGGTCGGATCGGCCGGTCGCTCGAGCAGGAAGATCGCGCCGCTGCCCACCGTGTCGCCCGGATTCCAGCCGGCCCCGACGGCGATCTCGGCGCGCCCGTCGCCGTCGAGGTCCTGTGCGGCGATGCAGACATGGTCCTTGGCGGTGAGCTCCCGCGCGATGACCGACTTCCGCCAGTCGGGACTGCGGTACCACGCGATCTCGCGTGCGTCGGCGAGGAGCAGGTCGTCGCGGCCGTCGCCATCCACGTCGGCGATGGCCAGACCGTAGCCGATGCGAGTGGACGCGTCGATCACCTCGCGCCGGAACGGCAGCGGTGCGACACCGGTGGCCTGCGCCGCCGCGTCGACGGGGGCGAGGGCGACAAGCGCGACGCCGATCGCGGCGAGCAGGCCGCTCGCGGCGCGGGACGGGCGAGGCCCGCGGGACCGGGACGGGCGCGGGGCGGAGGACCGAGACGAACGCGGAGGTGCGGCAGGGGTGCGGAGTCGCATCGGGGTAACGGGGGTGCGGGTGCGGCAGGATCGAGCTTGGCGGGGTTGGGTCGTCGGGAGAAGTCAAACCGCAGGCGGTCCCGCCGCTGACGGGGGCTCACGCGGAAGAGGTTGAGGCCGGCGGTGATTTCGGGCACCGCTGGTGTTCCTCGCCCATGGATTTGCGGCCCCGATTCCTTGCTCGGCTCCTCGCGTGCCTGCTCCTGCTCCTCGGGGCGGGGCGGGGAGCGGTTGAGGTGACCGTTTTTGCCCCGGCGAGTCTGCTGGAGGCGCTGTCGGACGTGACGCGGGAGATTGAGGCGCGCGGGGAGATCCGGGTGCGCGCCGTGTTCGGTGCGACGAGCACCCTGGCGCGGCAGATTCGGGCCGGGGCGCGCGGGGACGTCTTCATCTCGGCGGACGAGCAGACGATGACGGAGCTGGAACGTGCGGGGGAGATCCGGGGTGGATCCCGGCGGGTGGTCCTGACGAATCAGCTCGCGGTCGTGGTCCCGCGGGAGTCGGCGGCGGTTCTGCGCGAACCGGCGGACCTCGCGGGTCCGGCGATCCGCCGCCTCGCGCTGGCGGAGACCGAGACGGTGCCGGCGGGCCGGTATGCGCGCGCGTGGCTGGAGCAGGAAGGCGTGTGGCCGAAGGTGTCGGCGCGGGTGGTGATGGCCGACAGCGTGCGTGCGGCGCTGGCGCGGGTGGCGGCGGGCCACGCCGATGCGGGCGTGGTCTATCGCTCCGATGCCGCGGTCTCCCCCGATGTCCGGCTCGCGTGGGTGGTGCCGGCCAACCGCGGTCCGGCGATCCGCTATCCCGCGGCGGTGCTGCGCGCGGCGCCGGAGCCGGAGCGGGCGGCGGAGCTGATCGCGGCGCTTCTCTCCGCGGTCGCGCAGCGGCGCTTCGCGGAACGCGGCTTTGGTCCGCTGCAGGAGGAAACGCGGTGAGTCCCGAGACGCTGCGCGTGCTCGGTTTTTCACTGGGAGTGGCGGCGCTGGCGACGGCGCTGATCATCCCTCCCGGATACGCGCTCGCATGGCTCCTCGCGCGGAAGCAGTGGCGCGGCAAAACGCTGGTGGAGAGCCTCGTGGTGTTTCCGCTGGTCCTGCCCCCGGTGGCGACGGGACTGTTTCTCCTCTACCTGCTGGGTGCGCGCGGACCGCTCGGCGGGCTCGTCTCGATGCTCGGCGCGGGCGACATCCTCTTCACCGGGAAGGCGGTCGTGCTCGCATCGGCAGTCATGGCGTTCCCGCTGCTCGTGCGCACGGCGCGGGTGGCGTTTGCGGGCGTTGACCCGCGGCTTGAGCAGGTCGCCAGCACGCTAGGGGCCGGCCGCGCGCGCGTCGCGTGGACGATCACCGTCCCGCTCGCGGCGCCGGGACTGGCCGCGGCGGCGGTGCTGGCCTTCGCCCGGGCGTTGGGTGAATTTGGAGCGACGATCATGGTGGCGGGGTACATTCCCGGCGAGACCGCGACCCTGGCGCTGTCGATCTATCAACAGGTCCAGCTCGGCCGCGATGCGGCGGCGCTGGGTCTCGCGGGTCTCTCGCTTCTGCTCGCGTTCGCGGCGGTGGCGCTCGGGGAGTTCATCGTGCGGAGGGCCCGGCGATGAGCCTGCGACTCGAGCTGCGGGGCGTGCGCGTGCCGCTGGCAGAGTTCACCCTTGAAGTGGACCTCCTCCTGGACCGCCCGGTCACGACCTTCTTCGGGCCCTCGGGGGCGGGGAAGACCACCCTCCTGGAGGTGATCGCCGGCCTGCGGCGGCCGGCGGCGGGCGTGGTCGCCCTTGACGGCGAGGTCCTGACCGACGCGGACGGAGGCAGGAAATTTGTCCGGCCGGAGTATCGACAGATCGGATACGTGCCGCAGGACGGGGCGCTCTTCCCGCATCGCACGGTGGAGGATAATCTACGTTACGGATTCCGAGCCGGTGGCCCGGCGTGGGCGGAGGTCGTCGCGGCGTTGGAGATCGGCTCCCTGCTGGACCGATCGGTCCGGGAACTCTCCGGTGGTGAGCGTCGGCGGGTCGCCCTTGGCCGGGCGCTGCTGGCGGCCCCGCGCCTGCTCCTCCTCGACGAACCGCTGGCGGGCCTGGACGACGCCTTGCGGGACCGGCTGGGAGCGTACCTCCGCCGCGTGCGGGAGACGTTCGGCGTGCCGATGATCCAGGTCACGCACGCGGCGGACGAGGTCCTGTCGCTCAGCGACGACGTCGTAGTGCTGGCGGCGGGTCGGGTGACCCGGCGCGGGTCGCCAGCGGAGCTGTTTGTGCCGACGGGTGAGCCCCAGTACCGCCTGCGGGCGTGAGCCCGGAACCGCGCGTCCCGAGTACCGGCTCAGTGCGCGGCGGGCGGGGTCGCGGTGGCGGCGGCAGCGGGGCCGGCGGTGGCGCAATTGATCCAGCCGCTGGCGCCATCGGCGTAGTGTTCCTTCTTCCAGATCGGCACGCGCGCCTTGGTTTCGTCGATGATGGCGCGGCAGGCCTCGAAGGCGGCGGCGCGGTGGGCGGAGGTGACCCCGACCCAGACGGCGAGCTCGCCGAGTTCGAGTCGACCCACGCGGTGCACGCAGGCGGCGCCGAGGATGGGGAACCGGGCGGCGGCCTCCGCGACGATGCGCGCGCCCTCCTTTTCGGCGAGCGCGGCGTACGCCTCATACTCGAGCGCATTCACGGCGCGGCCCTCGTTGTGGTTGCGCACGCGGCCCTGGAATTCGACGTACGCGCCCGCGCGCAAGTCGAGCAACTGGCCGGCGAGGGCGGCGGGATCGAGCGGTTCCGGGGAAATCCTGAACGTCATGGCGTCCGCGAAAAGCGTTCCGTGGGACGACTAGCCCCCGGCGACCGGAGGGATGAAGACCAACTCGTCGCCGGTCCGCAGCGTGGTGTCCCAGGCGGCGAATTCGCCGTTGATCGCGACCCGCACGTGCGTCACCGGCAGCGTGAAACCGTGCCGCCGGGCGAGCTCGTCGTAGAGCTCACCGGCCGTGGCGGCGCCCGTGGTGAGGGACTCGGACGACCGCCCGCGCTGCTCGCGCAGCAGGGCGAAGTAGTGGAGCGTGACGGTGGTCATGGGCGGGCCTCGGCGGAGCCGAAGACGTGTTTGCCGCCGGTCTTCTCCAGCAGTCGGACGGACTCGATGACGATCTCGTGGGAGAGACCCTTGGCCATGTCGTAGAGCGTGAGCGCCGCGATGCTGGCGCCGGTCATGGCCTCCATCTCGACGCCGGTGCGGCCGACGGTTTCGGCGCGGCATTCGATCGCGGCGATGACGGACCCATCGGCGGCGGGCGGGTGCAGCTCGATCGTCACCGCGCAGTCCGTGAGCGGCAGTGGGTGGCAGAGCGGGATGAGCGCGCTCGTCTGCTTGGCGCCGGTGATTCCCGCGAGGATGGCGGTCTGCAGCACCGACCCCTTGCGCGTGGACAGATCGCCGTCGCGCAGGTGGGCCGCGACGGTGGCGGGCAGGCGGACCCGGGCGGCGGCGCGGGCGAGGCGGGCGGTTTCCGGCTTGGCGCCGACGTTGACCATGGCGGGCCGACCTTGGGAATCGAGATGAGAGAACACGGCGGGAAGGGAAGCAGGTGAGAGCGTCAGGCCCAGGGAAAGAAGCGGGCGACGTGGCCGGCGGGGAAGCGTGTGGCCTGCGGCGGGAGTTCCACGAACCCATCGGTGCCGATGAGACCCGCGAAGTCCCCGGACGTGTTGCTGGCCTCCGGTGCGGCGGTGAGGCGACCATCGGGGTGCGTCTGCAGCCGCACCGGCAGGAAGCGAGTCATCTTCGCGAGACCCTCGACCGGTGACGCGAGGCTGACCCACGTCTCCGGCGCGGCGGCGAGGCCGCTGGCGTGGGCGAAGACCGGGAGCACGTAGCGGTGCAGGCACACGAAACAGGAGACGGGATTGCCGGGCAGGGCGAACACCGGAGTCCGCCGCCGGCTGACCCCGAACCACATCGGCTTGCCCGGCCGCTGGGCGACCCCGTGGAAGACCTTGATCACGCCCAATGCGGTGAGGGTGGCGGGCAGATGATCGTGCCGGCCCTTGGAGACGCCGCCGGTGGCGATGACCACGTCGAACTCCGCGAGCACCCCGTGGAGCCCGGTCTCGATCTCCTGCGGGACATCGCGGTAGTGGAACCGCTGCACCAGCGGGTAGCCCGCGTGGACGAGGGCCGCGCGCAGCGCGAGATCATTGCTCCGTCGCACGAGGTGCGGAGCGACGGGAGCGCCGACCTCGACGAGTTCGTCGCCGGTGGAAATCAGGGCGATCCGCGGCAGGGCGGCGACCCGCAAGGTGGTGCAGCCGCAGGCGGCGGCGACGGCGATTTCGCGACCGGACAACCGTGTGCCGACGGTGACGATGCGATCGCCGGCGGCGTGGTCGCTGCCCTCGCGGTGGATGGCAGCGCCCGGCTGCAGGCCCGCCGCTGCGTCCGCGGCGAGCGTGACGGTGGCGCCGTCGCGGTCGGTGTCCTCGTAAGGCACGACGCAGTCTGCCCCGCGCGGCAGCACGGCGCCGGTCATGACCTCGATGCACGCGCCCGGACTCGCGGGCAGCGATCGGGCGATCATGCCCGCCGCCTGCGGTGTGCCCGACACCGTGAATCGTGCTGGCTGGCGGATGGCGGTTGCCGCGCTCGTCCCCCGGACATCGCCCGCGCGCAGCGCGTAGCCATCGAGGGTGACACGATCGAAGGGCGGCAGCGGGCGATCCGCGATCACGTCTTGCCGCAGCACGCGGCCGTGGGCGGAGGCGATCGGGCAGTCCTCCGTTGGAAACGGCGTGCACGCCTCCCGGACCAGACGCGCGGCGTCGGCGGGCAGGAGCAGGGCCGGAGAAAAAGGGGAGGCGGACACGACGGCTTACATGATGGCGGTCGAGGGTGACGACGCAACCGGGGATCGCGTGAGGTGGCCTGAGGAAAGCCGCGTCGCCTTTGGCCCGGCGGAGGGGCCTTCGGCCGTCGCGGCCGAGAGCGATTCGAGTGGCTTCGCGGCGCAAGCTGGTTCAAGTGCTTCGCTTCGCCGTTTCCCTTTCCTGAGCATGTCCGCCGGCCCCGTCGACCGTCATCAGCGCCCCCTCCGCGATCTCCGGATCTCGGTGACGGACCGATGTAACTTCCGCTGTCCGTACTGCATGCCGAAGGAAGTCTTCGGCCCGGGCTATGCGTTCCTGCGCGACCCGCAACTGATGTCTTTCGACGAAGTGGCGGAGATCGCGCGGGCGTTCGTGGCGCTGGGGGTGGAGAAAGTGCGCCTGACCGGCGGTGAGCCGCTGCTGCGCGCCGATCTTCCGGAGTTGGTGCGCGTGTTGAAGACGGAGCTGCGTGTGCGGGATGTGGCGCTGACGACGAACGGCTGGCTGCTGGCGCAGCGGGCGGCGGCGCTGCGGGAGGCGGGACTGGACCGCGTCAGCGTGTCGCTGGATTCGCTGGATCCGGTGACGGCGGGCCGGATGAACGGCCTGGGTTTTTCGGTGGACCGCGTGCTCGCGGGCATCGCGGCGGCGGAGCAGGCCGGGCTCGCGATCAAGATCAACACCGTGATGCAGCGCGGCGTGAACGATCACGAGATCCTCGCGCTGGCGGAGTATTTCCGCGAGCGCGGCCATCCCCTGCGTTTCATCGAGTTCATGGACGTCGGCAACACGAACCACTGGGACCGCGCGCAGGTCCTGCCGGCGCGCGAGATCGTCGAACGCATCCACGCGCGCTGGCCGCTGGAGCCGATTGGCCCGGCCTACCGCGGCGAGGTCGCGGCGCGGTACCGGTATGCGGACGGACGCGGCGAGATCGGCCTCATCTCCTCGGTGACGGAGCCCTTCTGCCGCGACTGCCACCGCGCGCGGCTGTCGGCGGATGGACGCTTCTTCACCTGCCTCTTTGCCGCGCTTGGCTGGGACGTGCTGGGCGCGGTGCGCGCGGGGGTGCGGGGGCCCGCCTTGGAGGCCTTCCTGTCGCGCATCTGGTCGGGGCGAATGGACCGCTACAGTGACGAGCGCGCGGAGCTGATCTCGCGCGGCGAAGTGCGGCCGAAGGCGGAAATGAGCTACCTTGGCGGCTGATGTGCCGCCGACCGGACGGGCCGGTCGGCCCCCGCGCCGGAGTCACGCGGCGTCCGCTGGACAACCGGCGGAGACATCGCGGGTCGATGACGTGGCTCGCGGAAGTCGGCTGTCCGGCGGAGTGTTGCGGAAAGCGTCGGAGGACCGACGGCCGGCGGATTCCCGCGGAGTGCGGGGTGCCGGACCATCGAGGAGGCGGTGGAGCGTTTGTGGCCGGAGCGCGGCCGGCTCGCGGCGGAGGTCGCCGCGGCGCCGGAAGGGCGTCCGCTTGACGACTCGCCGCCGGTGGCGGACTGTGGTGATTCTTCGCCATGTCCACCGCTGCGCCCGCCCCCATTCCCGTCACCGTCCTCACCGGCTTCCTCGGCGCCGGCAAGACCACGCTGCTGAACCGCATCCTGTCCGAGCAGCACGGCCGCAAGCTTGCCGTGATCGAGAACGAGTTCGGGGAAGTCGGCGTCGACAACCAACTCGTCATCCAGAGCGACGAGGAGATCTTCGAGATGAACAACGGCTGCATCTGTTGCAGCGTGCGCGGCGACCTCATCCGCATCCTTGGGCGCCTGATGAAGCGCAAGGACCGCCTCGATGGCATCCTGATCGAGACGACGGGCCTCGCGGATCCGGCCCCGGTGGCGCAGACCTTCTTCACCGACGATGAAATGCGGGCGCGGTTCCGCCTCGATGCGATCGTCACGGTGGTCGATGCGCACCACGTTCTGCAGCACATTGATACCTCGCCAGAGGTAAAAAAGCAGATCGCCTTCGCGGACGTCCTCATCCTCAACAAGAACGACCTCGTTTCGGCCGCGGACCTCGATGCCCTCGAGCAGCGGATCCGGCGGATGAACAGCCCGGCGCGCGTCCACCGCGCCCGCAATGCCGACGTTCCCCTGTCTGCCGTGCTCGAAGTGGGTGGTTTCAATCTTTCCCGGGCGACGGAGCTGGATCCCAAGTTCCTCGATCCGGAGTATCCCTTTGAATGGGCCGGCGTGTACGCGCTGCCGAAGGGGGTGTGGGAGCTGGAGGTCGGGCACTGTGGGCATGATCACGATCACGGACCCGACCACGGGCATGACCATGCTCACGGCGAGGACGGCCATCACCATCACCACCACGGCGCCGAGAACGAACTCGACCTCGTGGTGCTGCCGGTGCGCTCGTTCGACGAGAAGGACATCGCGGCGGCGCGGGAGTCAGCCGTGGTGATTTTCTCGGATTGGGAGGCGCGACGGTCGGCCCGAGAGACCCTGGTGCCCGGGTCGCGGCTGTACCGGCTGCAACTGACCGACGGCGAAGGTCGCTTCCGCCTCCAGATCGACGAACCCGGCAGCTATGCCGTGTTCGAGCAGCACGGTGAGATGCCCTTGCACATCAAGGTCTGTGGCCAGAACGCGCGGCCCGGCTGGCAGCAGGATTATCACGCGAACCACTCGCACGACGACGAAGTGTCGAGCGTCGGCATCAGCCAGCCCGGCGACCTCGACGGCAACCGCCTGAACACCTGGATCAGCGAACTCCTCAAGACGAAGGGGGGCGACATCTACCGCATGAAGGGTGTGCTCAGCGTGAAGGGAGCGAACAAGCGCCTCGTCTTCCAAGGCGTGCACATGCTCTTCGACGCCAAGTTCGACCGCGAGTGGGGCCGGGATCCGCGGACCAACACGCTGGTCTTCATCGGCCGCAACTTGGACCGCACCGCTTTGACCGAGGCCTTCAAGGCCTGTCTCGCTTAAGCACCTGCTTATCAAAGGTTTTTGTAGGTCGCCCTCGGTTGGCTGGCCTGGGTTTCGCCATGATTGACCCAGCACGCATTTTCGCATAAAAATGCTTTTATGCGAACCACCCTCGATTTGCCCGATCCGCTCTTTCGCGAACTCAAGGCCCGGTCCGCCCTGCGCGGTGTACCGCTCAAGGACTTCGTCGCCGAAATCCTCCAAACCGGCCTAGCCCAAACCGCCGCCGCCCAGGCCGAAGCCCGCCCGCGCAGTCCGCTGCCTGTGATTCGCAAGGCCAGCGGCGTCGCCCGCCCCGCCCTTTCCAACCGCGAAATCGAAGCCCTGCTCGTCGCCGAGGATACCCATGGCGGCAATTGACGTCCCCGACCTCAACCTCTGGCTCGCCCTCATCGACCCAGACCACGCGCACCACTCCCGCGCCCGCCGCTACTGGGAACACGAGGCCGCCGCCGAGATCGCCTTTTGCCGCGTGACCATGCTGGGTCTGCTTCGCCTGCTCACCCACCCCCGCGTCATGCACGGAGCGCCGTTCACCTCCGCCGAGGCGTGGGATGCTTACCGCGCCTTCGCGGGGTTGCCCGAGGTCTGTTTCGTCGAAGATTCCCTCGCCGCCGAAAAGCGCTTCGAACGCTGGAGCCGCGTCTCCGGTTTTCCCTCTCACCGTTGGAATGACGCCTGGATCGCCGCCCTCGCCTCGTCTGCCGGTGCGCGCGTCGTGTCTTTCGACTCCGATTTCACCACTTTCCCCGACCTCGATTTCTTCCACCTGCGCCCATGACCGCCTGGGCTGCAACCGTTCAGCAAGCGTTGACGAAGCGATGCTCGTTGCCATGGTGACCGCCATGCGTCAATCCCGTCGCCCCTGCCGTCCGGCCCTCGGCCACCGCGTGATTGCGGGCGGCTTGGCGTTGCTGACGCTGGTGCTCGGGCTGTTGGCGGTGACGCCGGAACTGCACGCGTGGCTGCACGGCCATGCGCACGGCACGGGTACGGGCGTGGCGGCCTGTGGTCACGCGCATGACGCGGATGATCGCAACGACGCGCATCGCGCGGGTCACGCGCACGGTGTCGGTCATGTCCTTGGCGCTGGCGCGCACTCTGCGCACGGTCCGATGGGTGGCCATGCGCATGACGCCGAGCATTCCTCGCACCCGGAGCGTGATCCGCTGGCGGAGTCCGATGCCGGATGCGTGGTGCAACTCTTTGCCCAGGGAGTCGACTCCGGTCTGGCTCCGCTGGTCAGTGTGCGGGCGCCCGAGTGCGTCGTGGCGGAGACGCCGCGCGCGCCCGAGGCGCTGGCCTTGGCGCCGACGCGTTATCTGCGGCGGCCGGAACGCGGCCCGCCGACGGCCTGACTTCGCGCCCGCGCGGGTGCGGCATGTGAGCGAGACCGGGTGAGCGAGGCTCGCCGGCTGGTTCTCCGATGTGTCCGCTTTCACCTTTCGGAGCGTTTTCCGTGTCGGTCATCCTGACCGCTTAAGCGCGGCGAGGCTGAGGCCCGTCGCAGGCAGCCATTCCATCATCAGGCCCGCCCGGGCCTGCGTCCCCGGCCACCGGGTGTCGGGGCGCTTCATCGGGTATGTGTTCATGAAATCTATCCTTTTCCTTTTTTCTCATTCCTCCGGGCTGCGGCTCGGAGCTCTTCTCGCTCTGGTGGCGCCGCCATTGGTTATCGCCTCTCCGTCCGGAGCGAAGGCGTCGGACCACGAGACCGTGAATCTCGAGCACGTCGTGGTTACGGCGCTGCCCTTGCAACGCAGCCAGACTGACATCGCCGCGGCGACGGCGGTCCTCGGTGGCCGGCAGTTGACGCTGCGCCGTCAGGGTACGCTCGGTGAGACCCTGTCGGGCGAGCTCGGCATGTCGTCGACCGCCTTTGGACCCGGTGCGGGCCGGCCGATCATTCGCGGCCTTGGCGGCGACCGCATTCGCCTGCTGGAGAACGGCGCCGGCACGATGGACGCCTCGGTGGTGAGCCCGGACCATGCCGTGAGCGTGGAGCCCTTCCTGGTGGACCGCGTGGAAATCGTGCGCGGGCCAGCCTCGCTCCTGTACGGCAGTTCGGCGGTGGGCGGCGTGGTGAATGTGATTTCGCACCGCATCGAACGTGAAGTGCCGGAGAGCCGCGTGTCGGGCACGAGCGAGTTTCGCCTTGGCAGCGGCGCGAATGAGCGGGAGACGGGCGGCTGGGTGGACGTGGCGCTCACGCGGACGGCGGACCGCGCGTTGATCCTGCACTTGGACGCCTTTCGTCGGACGGCGGGCGACCTTGAAATCCCGGGCTTCGCGGAGAGTGAGGCCCTGCGCGCGGAAGAAGCAGAGGAGGCAAAAGAAGCCGGCGTGGCGCCCCCGGAGGAGATTGCGGGAGTCATTCCCAACACGGCGGTGGAAGCGAAGGGCGGAGCGGCGGGACTCTCGTGGGTTTCGCCGACCCTGCGCGTCGGACTGGTGCGGAGTGGGTTTGACACGTTCTATGGCATTCCTGCAGGTGCGCATGCTCATCATGGACATGAAGAACACGATGAAGAGCACGAAGAGGAAGAGCACGCCGAGGAGGAGCACGGTGAGGAGGACGTGCGCATCGACCTGCGCCAGCGCCGCTGGGACCTGCAGGGCGACTGGTCGGGTGGCAAAGGCCTGATCACCGGCCTCCGCTTCAAATGGGGTCAGGCGGACTACCGCCACGTGGAATTGGAAGGGGATGAAGTTGGCACGACGTTCCGCAACGAGGCCCACGAGTTCCGGCTTGAGGCGCTGCATGCGCCCCTCGCCGGATTTGAAGGCGCGTGGGGTGCGCAGGCCTCGCGGAGCGATTTCACGGCGGAAGGGGCGGAGGCATTCCTGCCCCCGACGGTCACGGAGCAGCGAGCCCTCTTCCTCTTTGAAGAGTACAAGGCCGGCGCCGTCACGGCGCAGGCGGGCGTGCGCGTGGAGAACCAACGCGTCCGAAACGAAGACACGAAGCGGAAGCGCAAGGACGACGCGTTGAGCGGGAGTGTGGGCCTGATCTGGCCATGGTCGCCGGAGAACTCGCTGGCGCTCTCGCTCTCGCGCACGGAGCGGGCTCCGAACGCGCAGGAACTCTTTGCGGACGGCGCGCACGTCGGCACGCAGACCTACGAGATCGGTGATCCGAACCTTGACGCGGAGACCTCGAACGGAATCGAACTCAGCCTTCGCCGTCGCGAAGGCTTCGTGACCGGCGTGGCCAGCGTTTACCTCAATCGTTTCAACGGCTACATCGACGAAGTCGCCACGGGCGAGGAGAAGGACGAACTGCCGGTGTACCGGTTCACGCAGTCGAAGGCGGAGTTCCGTGGCGCGGAGCTGGAGGCGATCTTCCACCTGCATGAAGGCCGTACGCACCGTCTGGATCTCCGGCTTGCGGGTGACCTCACCCGTGCGGAAGGGCGCGGCGGGGCACCGCTGCCCCGGATCCCGGCGGCGAAGGCGCTGGCCGGTCTCGACTGGTCGGCGGGTGGCCTGGCGGCCGGTGCGAGCGTGCAGCGCGTCGCCCGGCAAGGACGGGTCACCGATCAGGAAACGCCCACGGCGGGTTACACCTGGATCGAAGCCTATGCGATGTACCGTGCGGCCGTGGGTACCACGACCCTCGACTTCTTCGTGAGCGGGCGGAACCTCGCGGACGAGGAAGCGCGTATGCACAGCTCGTTCCTGAAGGACGTGGCTCCGCGGGTGGGGCGCTCGTGGACGGCGGGGGTGCGGCTCGCGTTCTGAGTCACGCGCGCGGCGTCCGTGCCCTCGGGTGCGGACGATCCGCGTGGCGGCGGCGCGGTGCCCGGCGGCAGTCCGGGGCGCCGCCACGCGGGCCGGCGGTGGCGGATGGACCGAGGTGGCCCTCAGCCGCCGTTGCCGGACTTTTCGTCGAGGCCGAAGACGGCGCGCGAGTACAGGTCCACGCGGAACGGCTGGAGATCCTCGGCCTGTTCGCCGAGACCGAGGAAATAGATGGGCAGCTTCAGTTCGCGCCAGATGCCCACGAGGGCGCCGCCGCGGCTGGTGCCGTCGAGCTTGGTGACGATGAGGCCGGTGAGCCCGAAGCTCTGGTGGAAGACCCGGGCCTGCTCGATGGAGTTGGTGCCGAGCGAACCGTCGACGACGAGCCAGCGGTGGTGCGGGGCGGACGGGTCGTGCTTCTGCAGCACCCGGCGGATCTTCGCGAGCTCCTCCATCAGGTTGCTCTTCGTGTGGAGACGCCCGGCCGTATCGATCAGGAGAAAGTCGCGGCCCCGGGCGCTGGCGGCCTGCCAGGCGTCGAAGGCGACGGCGGCGGCGTCGGCGCCGGCGTGGCTGGCGATCAGTTCGAGGTCGAGCTTCTGGGCCCACGCGCGCAGTTGTTCGACGGCGGCGGCGCGGAAGGTGTCGCAGGCGGCGACGGTGACCGAGTGACCCTGCTGCTTGAGCATCCACGCCAGCTTGGCGGTGGTGGTGGTCTTGCCGGAGCCGTTGACCCCGATCATCACGATGGTGGTCGGCGGCTTGGCGGCGCGGGTCAGGGTGCCCTCGCTCCCGGCGAGGACGCGGCTGAGAACGGCGGCACCGATCGCGGCGGCCTGCTGGCCCCGCAGTTCCTTGTCGCGCTTGGCGGCGTCCTTGATCTCGGCGAGGATTTCCTCAGCGGTGGCGACGCCGAAGTCGGCGGTGAAGAGCGCCTCCTCGAGGGATTCGAGGGAGGAAGCGTCGATGGCGCGGCCGGAGAACAGCCCCCGCGTCTTGGCCGCGATGGCCCCGACGGTCTTGGCGAGGCCCTCCTTGAACTTGCGGAACAGTCCAAACATGGCGTGGCGGCCTCAGGCGGACTCGGCCTTGCGGGCATCGCGGCCGACCTGGTCCTTGAAGCGGTCGAGGATGCCGTTGATGAACCGCTTGGCGTCGGCGTTGGAGAACTGCTTCGAGAGGTCGATGGCCTCGTTGATGGAGACGACGGGGGGGATGTCGTTCCGGTACTTCATCTCGAAGATGGCGAGCCGCAGGATGGCGAGGTCGATCTTGGCGATCCGGTCGAAGTCCCAGTTCTGGGCCAGCGTGCGGATGTGGCCGTCGATTTCGGCCATGTGGGCGATGGCCCCGTGGATCAATTCCTCGCCGAAGGCGTAGTGATCGCGGGGATGCGCCTGGTTCTCGAAGAACACGCGGAGATCCTCCATCAGGTTCGCCGGAGGATTCAGGCTCCAGGCGAAGAGGAATTGGAGGGCGGCGACGCGGCCGTCGCGGCGTTGGGCGAACAAAGCTTTGCTCATCAGAAAGAGGGACGAAGAGGCAGGGAAAGAAGGTGTCTCGTCGGGCTGGCAATCGACCCGCGAGCCGCAAATGTCAGGCCCGCAGTTCGCGGCGGAGGGCGGCCATGGTGAGTGCGGCGTGGGCGAACTCGGCGCCGCGGTCGATCTTGCCGCGGCAGCGGTCCTCGGCCTGGCGCCGGTTGTTGGCGACGATCACGCCGTTGATCACCGGGGTGCGGCGGGCGAGCGAGACGGATTGCAGGGCGTGGGAGACACTGTTGCCCACCATCTCGTGGTGATTGGTGTCGCCGCCGATCAGGACGCCGAGGGCGATGGCGCAGTCGGCGCGACCCTTCCGCAGCAGGGCGTCGATGGCGTAGGGCACCTCGTGGGAGCCCGGCACGCGGACGACCCGGATGCGGGCGGGGCGGACCCCGGCGGCGAGGAGGCCCGCCTGCACGCGGGAGAGCAGGGCCTCGACGAGTTCCCCGTTGAAACGCGCGGCGACGATCGCGAAGGCGAGGCGGTCACCGCGGACGGCGGTCGGTGCGGGGGCGTCGAGACTCATGGAAGCAGGAACGGTACGAAAGAAAACGGCGAAAGGGAAGACCGCGTGGGGCCGGCCTTGCCGCGGGTTCAGGGCTTCGGCGGGAGTCGCCGGAAGCCGCTCGGAGATACCGGAACGTCGACGCCCACCCGGCGACCCGGCGACTGAGGCGGCTAGAGCGGGACCTGTTCCACGACCTCGAGACCGTAGCCGTCGAGGCCGACCACCTTGCGGGGGTTGTTGCTGAGCAGCCGAATGCGGCCGAGCCCCAGTGCGGCGAGGATCTGCGCGCCCATGCCGTAGTCGCGGAAGCTCATCGCTGGCGTCGGCGCGGCGGCCCCGTTTTGCAGTTGGCGGGCGAGGGCTTCGCCGCCGTTGGGGGCCTCCATGTAGACCACGACGCCCCGGCCCTCCTGCGCGATGCGCTCGAGGCAGGCAGTGAGCATCCGCCGGCTGCCGCTGCCGGTGGCCCGGAAGACGTCGCTGAGCAGGTTTTCGCGGTGCACCCGGACGAGCGTGGGTTCGGGTCCGGGCTGGCCCATCACGAACGCGAGGTGGTGGAGCCCGTCGACCCGACTCCGGAAGACGTGCAGCGTGAAGTTGCCGTAGTGGGAGGCGAACGGCTGGGTCGCGACCCGCTCGACCAGTTGGTCGCGGCGGACGCGGTATTCGATCAGTTGCGCGATCGAGATCATCTTCAGTCCGAACCGGCGCTTGAACTCCAGCAACTGCGGCAGGCGCTGCACCGTGCCGTCGTCGTTGACCAGCTCGCAGATCACCCCGGCGGGCGGCAGCCCGGCGAGGATGGCGAGATCCACCGCGGCCTCGGTGTGGCCCGCGCGCTCCAGCACGCCCCCGTTGCGGGCGCGGAGGGGGAAGACGTGGCCCGGCTGGACCAGTTGCTCCGGCCGCGACGTATCATCGGCGAGGATACGGATCGTGCGCGTCCGGTCGTAGGCGCTGATGCCCGTGGAAATGCCCTCGGCGGCGTCGACGCTGACCGTGAAGTCCGTGCGCTGGGATTCGCGGTTGCGCGCCACCATCGGCCCCAGCCCGAAGCGGCGAAGCTGGTGCTCGAGCATCGGGACGCAGACGATGCCGCTGCCGTAGCGGATCATCGTGTTGACCGCCTCCGGGGTCGCCTTGGAGGCGGCCATGATCAGGTCGCCCTCGTTCTCGCGGTCCTCGTCGTCGGCCACGATCACGAGCTTTCCCTCGCTGACGTCCTGGATGACATCCTCAACGCGGTCGAAGGGGGAGGGAGTGGAGCCGGGGCTCATCGACAGAACGTCGCGAACGCTCCGGCACCTGTCAACCCGGGTGCAAGCGCCGGTCGGAGCGGAGCCTGCGGGATGGAAAACGACCGCGGGAGCGCTCAGCGCATCCGCGCGAACGTGTTCTGCAGCAACTGCAGGTCGCTCGCACCCTTGGTCTTCTCGCGGGCGCGGGCGATCAGGTCGGCTTCGAGCTGGTTCTTGGTCGGACGCTTCTTCTCGTAGAAGACGCCGAACCGGCCGGGCCACAGCTCCGAGGCGAGCCGGAAAGCGGCGAGGTCGTCGCTGGTGTCGTGGCGGTTCGCATCCTCCGGCGAGCCGTCGTGCTTCTTCTCGTCGATGAGCGGGAACGCGCCACCCTTGCGCGGGTTGGCGGCGTCGAAGGCGCCCGGGTAGAATTCGACGCACTCGGAGAGGATTTCGACGACGGAGAAGCCGTCGTGCTGCGCCGCGCGCATGATCATCTCGGTCATGTGATTGACTTGCGTGGCGTGGCTGCGGGCGATGAACGTCGCGCCGCTGTCCACCAGCTTGCGCATCGGATTGATCGGCTGGTCGAAGGAGCCGGTCGGATCGGTCTTCGTCTTGAAGCCGATCGGCGACGTCGGGGACGTCTGCTTCTTGGTCAGGCCGTAGACGAAATTGTCCATGATCACGTACGTGAGCCGCACGTTCTTGCGGGCGACATGATCGAGGTGGTTGCCGCCGATGGAGAAACCGTCGCCGTCGCCACCGAAGACGAAGACATGCAGGTCATCGCGTCCGAGGCTGATGCCGGCGGAGAACGGCAGCGAGCGGCCGTGGATGTAGTGGCCGCCGTGGCTGTTGACGAAGTACGGGAAGCGCGAGGAGCAGCCGATGCCCGCCATCGTGACGATCTTCTCGTGCGGGTAATTGAGCTTTTCGAGGGCGCGGTAGTAGCAGGCGAGGACGGCGAAGTCGCCGCAGCCGGGGCACCACGTCGGGTGGTCGGCGGTCAGGGACTTCTTGGTGAGCGGGGCGCGATCGGTCGCAGGGGCGGCGGGCGAGAGCGTGCTGGGGGCGGACATGGGAGGGGGGCGGGACGAGGGGTGAAAAGGAGGGTGGAGGGAGGGCGCGGCAGGTGCTCAGGCCGTGGCGGCGGTGAGGCGCTGGGTGACGCCGGAGACGATTTCGCTGACGCGGAAGGTCAGGCCGTCGGTCTTGGTGAGACTGCGGATGGACGGATTGGCGTAGCGGGCGCGGAGCAGGGACGCCATCTGGCCGTAGCCGTAGAGCCCCTCGTCGTTCATTTCGACGACGATGACATCGCGGTAGCGCTTGAAGACGTCCTCGAGACCCTGCGGCAGCGGATTGAGATGGCGCAGGTGGAGTTGGGCGGCGCGGGTGCCGTTCTGGCGGAGACGGCCGAGGGCCTCGCGGACCGGGCCGAAGGTGGAACCCCAGCCGACGAGCAGCACTTCGCCGGACTCGTCGCCGAACACCTCGGGGACCGGCAGCGTGGCGGCGAGCGCCTTGAACTTCTCGCGCCGCTTGGCGGTCATCTTCGTGTGCAGCGCCGGGCTGCCGGTCGGGTGGCCCATCTCGTCGTGCTCGAGACCGGTGACGGTCGGGTAGACGCCGGAGCCGATGCGGGAGCCCGGGGGAGCGTGGCGGGTGATGCGGTCGAGCGGGTACGGCTTGAAGTCGGCGGGCCGCGGCGAGAGGTCGAGCGACGGCGGCACCATGATCTTGGCCAGATCGGGCTCGTCGAACGCCTCGATGCGGGAGGCGAGGGCCATGTCCGTGAGGATGATGACCGGCGTGCTGTACTCGCGGGCGAGGCGGGCGGCCTCGATCGCGATGTAGAAGCAGTCCTCGACGTTGCGCGGGGCGAGGACGACGCGCGGGGCGTCGCCGTGGCTGCCATAGAGCGCCTGCATGAGGTCGCTCTGCTCGACGTTGGTCGGCATGCCGGTGCTGGGACCGCCGCGTTGGACGTTGATGATGATGAGCGGCATCTCGGCCATGACGGCCCAGCCGAGGGCCTCCATCTTCAGCGACAGGCCGGGGCCGGAGCTGCCGGTGATGGCGAGGTGGCCGGAGTACGAGAACCCGATCGCGTAGGAGATGGCGCCGAGCTCATCCTCGGCCTGGACGAAGAGACCGCCGTACTTGGGCAGCTCCGCGCGGAGCATCTCCATGATGGTGGACCACGGCGTGATCGGGTAGCCGGAGCCGTAGCGGACGCCGGCGGTGATCAGCCCGTACGTCAGGGCGGTGTTGCCGTCCATCGTCACCTGCGGGCGACCCGAGGCGGAGGCGGAGGCGGTGGCCTTGTCGAAGCGGTAGAAGCAGTCGCGGATGTTGTCGGCCGGCCAGGCGTAGCCCGCGTCGAACGCCAGCATGGCGTTGCGGACGATGTCCTCGGTCTTGCCGCCGAAGCGTTCCTTCACGAGTGCGGCGAGCTTCTCGACATCGAGGTTGAACACGCGGGCGATCAGGCCGAGGACAAAGAGGTTCTTGCCCTTGTCCTTGGAGGAGCCGCCGACGGCCTCGACGGTGGCGCCGGTGATCGGCACGCCGATGGCGGTGAACCGCTTGTCGTCGAGGTTGGGTTTGACGTGGTCGGTGTCGTAGATGAGCACGCCCCCGTTGCGCAGGGAGGACAGGTGGCTCTCGTAGCTGTGCTGGTAGAAGGCGACGAGGAAGTCGGCTTGGTCGCCGGACGACAGGATGTCGCCGTTGCCCATGCGGACCTGGAAGATCGACGGTCCGCCCGAGATCGTGGACGGGATGGTCATGTACGTCATGACCTCCTGGTCGCTCCGGCCGGCGAGGCGGGCGAGGAAGCCGCCGATCGTCTGGATGCCGTCCTGGGAGTTGCCGGCGAGACGGATGACGACGTCGTTGAGGGTGCGGACCTCCCCGGCGTTGCCCTGCGGGCCCGGGGTTGCAGCGGAGTTGGGGCTGACCATGATGGAATTGGGGAAAATGGGTTCGCCCACCCTGCGCTTTGCGTCCGGCCAAGTCAAAACAATGCCGTGCGGAGTCCGCTGGCGGACGGCGTGGGCCGGTTGCCTTTGCGCTGCCGCAGCGGCGCCCGGTGCCTAGGACTCGAAGTCGATCGAGTAGCTGCCCATCACCTGATCATCGGCTCCGATGAGGGTGAGGAAGACGCGGAACCGCAGCGGAGGTCGGACGAACGTGTTTCCGACCAAGGCGCGGCCTTCGTTGGCGGGAAGCAGAACGGATCGGCTGAAACCCGTCTTGAGCGGCGGGTTCCACCGGGCGGTGGCACGGATGGCGGGAACGCGTAGAAGCTCGCGTTTGGCATCGTAGAAGCGGAGGTGAAACACGCCGCTTTCCACGGCCAAGCTCATCCAGCCGCCTTCGTAGGGAATGCTGACGCCCGGGAGCGGAATCTCCTCGGCCGGACGACGCTCGGCCGCCGGGGCCGCGGGCTTCGCGTCCGGGGTCGCCGTGGACGCGTCGGCGGACGGCTTGGCGGCGGTGGCCTTTCCGCCGAACCGGGCGTTCGAGGCCTCAGGAAGGGTGACGGCGGCGGGAGCGGCGGCGCTCCGGCGGGGAGCGCCCGGAGACGGGATGCCCGAGGTGGAGGAGGCGGCGTTCGCCGTCAGAGCCAGCAACGCGCCCATGGCGAAGGCGAGGAGCAGTGTCTTCAGGACGGTCGCGCCCAGCTTCATCAGGAAAAGGCTATCGGCTCCGAGGCGGCGGACGAGAGTGATTGCGCGAACAACGGGTAAAGTTCCGGCCCGGATCCCGCGGTGGGGCGCCTCACGGGCCGGGGGTGAACCCGCGCTCCTTGAACCAATAAAGCAGTTGGTCCCCCCAGGGCGGGGCGGGTTTTCCGGGGCGGCCGAGGCCGAGGCCATGCGCTCCCGTCTCGTAGATGTGAAGGGAGAACGGGACGCCGGCTCGCCGCAGTGCGGCCGCATACAGCATCGAGTTTTCGACCGGCACGGATTTGGCCTCCATCGTATGCCAAAGGAAGGTGGGGGGAGTGGCCTGACTGACTTGCAGCTCGTTCGACAGCGTTCGGATCCATTCGGGACCGGGGTTGTCGCCGAGGAGATTGCGGCGGGAGCCCGCGTGCGCGAATTCGCCCAACGAAATCACGGCGTAGCACAGCACGGCCAGATCGGGCCGGGAAGGTTCGCGTTCGACGGGGTCGGCGGCGTTGAGGTCACCCGCGTCAAAGTGCGTGCTCAACGTGGACGCCAAGTGGCCGCCGGCGGAGGAGCCGATGACGCCGATGCGGTTCGGATCGAGTCCGTCGCGGCGGGCGAAGGCGCGGACCATCCGCAGCGCGCGGGCGGCGTCCTGCAGCATGATGGGGTGGCGGTAGCCGTTGGAGCCCAGCCGATACTTGAGCACGTAGGCGGTGATGCCGTGCGCTGCGAACCATTCGGCGTAGCCGGTGCCCTCGTGTTCGGCGAGGCTGCCGTAGCCGCCGCCGGGGAAGATCAGGGTGGAAGCTCCGGTGCGCTTTGCCGGGTCGGCGGGGAACGGCGTGAGCGTCGGGGTATCCTGCACGCGTTGACCCTTGGCTCCGGGCGCGTCGCCCTCCCAGAGCCGGATGGGGCCGGGAATCAGCGGGTAGGGGGTGGGCGGGACCTTCGGGATGGCGATCAGGGACGCGGCCCCGGCGTTCTCCGCCGCAGACGCGGATGCGGCGGACAGGAGAGGAAGGGCGAGCAGGACGCCGAGTCGAAGCGGGGACATGATGGGCGGCGGGGTATGTTGAGCGGCGAGGAGCCTTGCGCGCGGCGGGCCGGGTGTAAAAAGCAAAGGAGGCGAAGGCATCGCTGCCTCCGGATGTCAGTGAGAGGGACCTCGATGGCTGGACGGCGGAGCGGGTGCGTTACGTTGCCGGGCCTCCTGCGGAGTCCATCGACTCCGTGGCGCCGGACGAGAGCGTCGGCGCGGACCAGCGGTGAGCGCGCGATGAAGCGTCCATCGTTCTGCGGGAATTTGCCCGGCGGCGCGGTTCACCCGCCGGTCGGCGGGCGGCCCTGCAACTCGTCCTTCAGCGTTCGCCAGCGGGCGAGCCGCTCGGCGATGCGGACCTCCCAGCCGGCGGGCTTTGGTTCGTAGAGTGTGAGGGGGCGTTCGAGGTAGTCCTGTCCGGAGATGGCCTCGGGGTAGTCGTGCGAATAGCGGTACCCGACGCCATGCCCGGCGCGCTTGCTGGCCTCTCCGCTCTTGTCCCGCAGCGGCAGCGGGACGCTTTGCACCGGCGCGTCCTTGAGGGCCTGATGCGCGGCGGCGAGGGCGAGGGTGGCCGAGTTGCTCTTCGGAGCGGAGGCGATGTAGAGCGTGGCGTGCGCCAGCGTCAGCTCGGCCTCGGGCAGCCCGATGAAGTCGCACGCGTGGTGCGCGGCCACCGTCAGCGGCAGGGCTTGGGGATCGGCGAGCCCGACGTCCTCGCTGGCGAGGATGACCAACCGGCGGGCGATGAACCGCGGGTCCTCGCCCCCGGCGAGCATCTTGGCCAGCCAGTACATCGCGGCGTCCGGGTCGCTCCCGCGGCAACTCTTGATGAAGGCGGAGATCGTGTCGTAGTGCTCATCCTCGTCGGCATCGTAGCGGATGCGCCGCTCGCGGGCGAAGACGCTGAGGTCGGAAGGCTCGAGCGCCTGGCGGGATTCGAGCCCGAGGACGAGCACCTCGAGGGCGTTGAGCGCGCGGCGCAGATCGCCTCCGCAGAGCACGGCCAGATCCTCGAGCAAGGCGTCGTCGGCGCTGACCCCGGTGGCGCCCAGCCCCCGGACGGGATCGGTGAGGGCGCGGCGCAGGACCCGCGCGACGGCGGCCGTGGGCAAGGGCTCGAGCCGGAACAGGTGGCTGCGGGACAGCAGCGGCGGATTGACGTAGAAGCCTGGGTTGTGGGTGGTGGCCCCGATGAGCCGCACCGTGCCCTCCTCGACGTCCGGCAGCAGCAAGTCCTGCTGCGACTTGTTGAACCGGTGCAGCTCGTCGATGAACAGCAGCGTGCGGTCCCCGGGGCGCCGCCGCGCGGTGGCGAGGATCTCGCGCAGTTCGGCGACGTTCGACATCACGGCGTTGAGGCGGACGAAGCGGCTTCCGGTCTCGCGGGCGATCACCTCGGCGAAGCTCGTCTTCCCGCAGCCGGGCGGCCCGTAGAAGAGGAGCGAACCGAACCGATTGCTGGCGACGAGACGGGGAAGCAGGCTCCCTGGAGCCGTGAGGTGCTCCTGCCCGGCGATGTCCGCGAGGGATGTAGGGCGCATCCGGGCGGCGAGCGGCTGGTGCGCGAAGGTGCGCCCCGGCTCGGCGGGGGACGGCGGGTCCTCGGGGGTGGCGAACAGATCGGGTTGATCGGCGGCGGCCATGCGCGGGTCTGGGTCCAGCAGGCGGGAAGCGGACGGGGGAGGCAAAGCGTTTCGCGAGGAGCGACCCAAGAAGGGATCGCGGCGGCCTTGCGCGACGGCGGAGCGGCGGCGAAGTCGGCGGGCATGCGAAGGACCCGCGTCTTGGGGCAGCGAGCGCCGCTCCTCTGGCTGCTGCTGCCGTGGATCGTCGGGCTGATCGCGGGCCGGATGACCGACCTGACGCGGATGGGAGAGGCGACGTTGCTTGGCGTGGCGGCGGCCCTGGGGGTCGTCGCGATCCGGCAGGCGCCGTCGGGTGGCTGGCGATGGGCGGCGGCCGTGGTTGGCGGCCTGACCTGCGCGGGGATGGTGGCCTACGGAGTGGCGCGGGATCGCTTGGATGAATGGGAAACCTTGCCGCCGCGGGAAGTGGGGTTGGACGTGCGATGGGAGCGGCGGTTCGGGGTGGGGCGGGACGCCCGGGTGGTTTCGGGATGGGGTGAGGTGGTGGATGCCCCGCGGCACCTGCGGGACCTGATTGGGCAGCGCATTCACCTCTCGGTGCGGATGGGACCGGAGTGGCGCGGCCGTCGACCGCCGGTGGCGGCGGTGGTGCGGGTGGAAGGACGGCTCACGCGGGTGGAGCGCAATCCGGCCCCGGACAGCTTTGCGGGGTACCTGGCCGGGCAGGGAATCAACTTCTCGCTGTCACCGGGGGTGGTCGGAGAAGAGCGCCGGGCCCCCGGAGCGTATGCGACCTTCTGTCAGCGCGTGGCGGAGCGCCTGCGCGTCGTTCTTGCCCTTGGCTTGGAAGAGAGACCGGCGGAGGCGGCGATCCTGCGGGCGATGCTGTTGGGCGAGCAGGAGGCGCTGACCCCGCGGCAGAAGGAGACGTTCATGCGGACGGGCACGCTGCACGTTTTCTCGATCAGCGGATTGCACATCGGAGTGATCGCGGTGGCGATCGCCGGCGTGCTGGGACTCCTGCGCCTCGGCGCGTGGGGCACGTTCATGGGATCGACGGCGTTGCTCTGGCTTTACGTGGACGTGACGGGGCGGGCGCCCTCGGCGGTGCGTGCGTTCGCGATGGTGGCGCTGGTGCAGGCCGCGTGGGTGTGGCGGCGGCCCCGGGCGGCGGTGCCGGCACTGGTGGCGTCGGCGCTGGTGGTGCTGCTCGCGGCGCCGCAGCAACTCTTCGGCGCGAGTTTTCAGATGAGCTACGGCATTGTGGCGTCGCTCCTGATGCTTGGACTTCCGCTTGGGGAGGCGTGGCAGGAGCGGATTCGCCCGTGGGCCTTGGTGCCGCCGGAGACGTGGACGTGGCTGCAGCGGGCGGCGGTGGCGGCGGCGCGGGGCCTTGCGGCTTCGCTGGCGATCGGCGTGGCCACGGCGCCGGTGAGCCTGCTGGCGGGCGTGGTCTACTTTCGCCTGCTCACCCTGGGAGCGGTGGCCGCGAACCTCGTCGTGGTGCCCCTGGCGTCGCTCGCGCTGCTGGCGGGATTTGCGTCGATGGTGAGCGGGTTGATGGGATTGGAAAGCGCCAGCGTGCTCTTCAACCACGGCGCCGCGCTGGTGCTGGCGGTGATGGAGCGCCTCCTTGTCCTCGCCGAAGGATGGCCCGGGATGCACCGTCCCGCCTCCTTCGGCGACGCGCGGCTCGGGTTCCTTGCGCTCGGGGTGGTGCTCGCGTCCCTTCTCGTGGGGTTCCACCATGGCTGGGACGCGAGGCGCGGCGGATTCTGGCCCCCGTTCGGCTTCGCGGCGCTGGTGCTGATCTGGCTGGTCATCCGCGGCCCGGCGGGCTGATGCTGGCGGCATCATGAAAAGCGCCTACGAACTCGCGATGGAGCGCCTCGCCAAGTCTGACCCCTCGGCGGGCGCGCCGCTCTCGGCGGAGAAGAAGGCCCGGCTGGCCGAGATCGACACCGTGTACAAGGGCCGGATCGCGGAGCGGGAGATCTTCCTCAAGCAGCAACTCGAGACGGCGTTGACCGAGGGCAAGCCGGACGACGTCGAGAAAATCCGCGCCCAGATCGTCGCCGAGCGCGCGCGGCTCGAAGAAGAGCGCGAGGACGAGAAAGAACGCGTCCGCCGCGCCTCCCGCTAGCCAGCGGCTTTCGCGCCGCACGGATTTCATCGGATTCGGCGCTCCTGCGGCCGTTCCCCGCCCGCGCCTGCGCCACGGGCCCGGCCTCAGAATCGGCCCGGCCGTGTCGCGGCTCGGCCTGGCCTGCCTTGCCTTGCCCTGCTCGATCCCGCCGGTCGCGTCGCGCCGGTTCGGCGAGGAAGGGCGGAGTCGGTCCGTCCGCCTCGGGCATCCCTGCAGTTGACCCCACGACGTCGGTGGCCCAGCCTCTTCATCTTATGTCCACGTCGAACGCCACTCCCGACAACCTGATGGAGGCCATCGTTTCGCTCGCCAAGCGGCGGGGCTTCGTTTTCCCGTCCTCGGAAATCTACGGCGGCCTGAACGGGTTCTTCGATTATGGCCCGCTCGGCGTGGAGCTGAAGAAGAACATCCGGGACGCCTGGTGGCGGGACATGGTACAGCGGCGCGACGACGTCGTGGGCATCGAGACCTCGATCATCATGCACCCGAAGGTCTGGCAGGCCTCGGGCCACGTGGACGGGTTCACCGACCCGCTCGTCGACTGCAAGGTCTCCAAGCAGCGTTACCGCGCCGACCAGCTCTTTTTCTCCCCGGTGGTGATCGACGGCCAGACCGTCGCCTACGTCTCGGCGTTGGAGAGCGAGGACACGGCGGCGCAGCTCCAGGCCGCGGCGGAGACCTACAAGCGCAAGAAGGCGCTGCAGGGCCCGCTCGCGCCGGTGCAGCCGCGCGACATGACGGAAGCGCAGCCGGATGAAATCGCCCGGATCCCGTCGCCGGCGACGGGTGAGCCCGGCAGCCTGACGCCGCCTCGCGCATTCAACATGATGTTCGAGACGTACGTCGGCGCGCTGCGCGACGCGTCGTCGGTGAGCTATCTCCGCCCGGAGACGGCGCAAGGGATGTTCGTGGACTTCAAGAACGTGGTGGATACCGGCCGCGTGAAGCTGCCCTTCGGCATCGCGCAGATCGGCAAGTCGTTCCGCAACGAGATCACTCCGCGCAACTTCATCTTCCGGTCCCGCGAGTTCGAGCAGATGGAGATGGAGTACTTCATCCACGAGGATGCCGACTGGGCGAAGTGCCACCAGGAGTGGATCGAATGGTGCCGCCGCTGGCTGATGTCGATCGGCCTGCCCGAGTCGCACCTGTCCCTCTACGCCCACCCCAAGGAGAAGCTCGCGTTTTATTCCAAGGGCACGGTGGACATCATGTTCCGCTACCCCTTCGGCGTGCAGGAACTCTGGGGCATCGCGGCCCGCGGCAACTACGACCTCGGGCAGCACGCGCAGGCCTCGGGCAAGCCGCAGGAAATTTTTGACGAAGCGACGAAGAAGAAGTTCGTCCCGCACGTCATCGAGCCCGCCGTGGGCGTCGACCGCATCTTCCTCGCCGTCCTCTGCGCGGCGTATGCGGAGGAGGACGTGACCGACGACAAGGGTGCGGTGGAGAAGCGCACGGTGTTGCGCCTCAGCCCGCGCATCGCGCCGGTGAAGGTGGCGGTGCTGCCGCTGCTCAAGAACAAGGAGCACCTCGTCGCCCGCGCCCGCGAGCTCTACCAGCGCCTGCAACGCCGCTACGCGGTGTTCTACGACGACGGCGGCGCGATCGGCCGGCGGTATCGCCGTCAGGACGAAATCGGCACGCCGTGGTGCGTCACGATCGACTTCGACACGGTTGAGAAGGACGGGTCCTTCACCCTGCGCGAACGCGACTCGATGCAGCAGCGGCGGATTCAGGAGGCCGAACTCTTCGCGTTGCTCGACAAGCACGTCCATTGAGCCGCCCGCCGCCCTGCCGAAGGGTCCTCCCGGCGGGCACGGCGGAGCGGGAATGTCGCCGACGAGCACGGCGTCCCTGCGGGAGGCCCGGCCTGCGGACGCGTGTCAGGGCTCGGCCGGGCGGCTCAGCTTCGGCGCGATCGCGCTCGGATCGCGCCGGGGTTGAACGTGATCTGTCATGGAGGCGCGCCGGGTTGGATTCCGCGTCGACTTGGCGCCGGCGCGTCGTTTGCTTGGCGGACGGTGCCGACGCTTGACGAGTTGCCTCATGGCCCGCCCGCCCGCCTGACCCGGTGCGCTCATGCCCTCCGTTGGATCCGTGGAGCGTCGCTCCGCGTGATTCGTGGCGTCGGGATGGCGTTGGCGTTGGGTGCGCTCCTCGGTTGCGCGCCCCGGGACCCCGCGTCCTCCCCGGAATCGCCGGGGGCCGCCGCTCCGGCGCCGACGCGGTTGGCCGTCCCGGCTGCGGCGGCGGAACCCCGGGCCCAGCGCGTTGCGACGGCGAAGAACCAGACCTCGGCCAGTTGCCGGGAGTGTCACCGCGAGATTCATGCCGGCTGGGCCGACTCGGCCCACGGGCTGGCGAACCGTCCGCGGGTGGCGGTGCCGGAGGCGGAGGCGGCCCTCGCGACCTTCCCGGTCGATGCGGGTGCGGCCCCGGCGACGGTGGACCTGATCCTCGGTCATCTCCCCGCCTGGCAGCCCCTCGTCCCGCGTCCGGGCGGGCGCTGGCAACCGCATGAACTCGCGTACGATCCGGTGCGGAAGGACTGGTTCAGCATCTTCGGCGACGAACGGCGCCAGGAAGGTGAGTGGGGACACTGGACGGGTCGGGGCATGAATTGGAACTCCATGTGTGCGCACTGCCACATGACCGGCTTCACGAAGGGGTACGATGCGGCGACCGACATTTTTCACTCGACGTGGGTGGAGCACGGCGTGGGTTGCATCCAGTGCCACGGACCGACCGGGTCGGACCACGGGCGCGCGACGGCGGCGGGAGCGGGTGCGGCGACGCATCCGCCCTTCCACGGCGACCGGAGTCGGATGATGCAGACCTGTGCGCCCTGCCACGCGCGGAACGAACCCCTGACGGCCGACTTTCAGCCCGGTGATTCCTACCACGACCACTTCCGCGTGACCCTGCCGGTCGAGCCGGGAATCTTTCATCCCGACGGCCAGCAACGCGACGAAGACTTCAACTGGACCTCGGTGCTGCTGAGCCGCATGGGCCATGCCGGCGTGACGTGTCTGGACTGTCACGACCCGCACACCAACCGACCGATCCTGCCCGTGGAGAACAATGCGCTGTGCCTCCAGTGCCATGCCCCGCCCGGCCGGGTGCAGCCGAACGGGACGCGGGCGGTGCCGATCGACCCGACCGCGCATTCGCGCCACGCCGCGGGCAGCGTCGGCAACCAGTGCGTGAGTTGTCACATGCCCACCACGACTTACATGCAGCGCTCGCCGCGGCATGACCATGGCTGGCTGAAGCCGGACCCCCTCCTGACGAAGGAGCTCGGCATTCCCAATGCGTGCAACGGATGCCATACAGACCAATCGGTGGACTGGGCGATCGAGCAGACGGACGCGTGGTATGGACCGAAGATGGAATCGCGCCAACGCGCCCGGGCGCGGGCCGTCGCGGCGGCGCAGGCGGGGCGACCGGAGGCAGCGGGGCGGCTACTCGACATCCTTGCGGTCGAGGACGTCCCGGCGTGGCGGGCGACCTGCCTGCAGTTGCTGGCTCCCCTTGCGTCGGGTGCGGACGGGGCGCGGATCGTGGCGGCGGCGGAAGCGGCGCTGACGGCGAAAGATCCCCTTGAGCGTTCGGCCGCCGTGCAAGTCCTTGGGGCGATGGACGAAACCCGGAGTCGGGTGCGACCGCTGTTGGCTGATCCGACCCGACTCGTCCGGCTCGATGCGGCGTGGGCCTTGTCGGCGGAGTTGCCGACGGAGTCGGCGGCGCGGGCGGAGTTGGATGCCTACCTGCGCCTTTCGCTTGAGCAGCCCTCGGGCCGCCTCCGGCTCGGTCAGGATTTGGCGAATCGCGGTCGTCTCGACGAAGCGGAGCGGGAAATGCGGCGCGCGGCGGAGTGGGACCCCTATTCGGCCGGCCTGCATGAAGCGCACGCCTTTGTTCTGAGCGCGATGGGTCGGCCGCTGGAAGCGGCGGCGAAGTTCTACCGCGTGGCGCAGCAGCGGCCGGGTGACGGCACGGCGGCGCTGCGGGCGGCGCTGGCGTATGCGGAGGCCGGGCGCGCGGCGGAGGCGGAGACCTCGCTGCGTTTTGCGGTGGCGCAGGATCCGGCGCTGCACCGGGCGTGGTACAATCTGGGACTCCTGCTGGCGCAGGCGCCGCGCCTCCCGGAGGCGGCGGCGGCGCTGGCGGAGGCGGAGCGTCTGGCGCCGCGGGAGCCGGATTATCCGTATGCCCTGGCGACGGTGTGGCTGCGGCAAGGTGACCGCGCGGCGGCGGCGGCGGCGGCGGAGCGGGCCCTCGCGCTGGATCCGTCGCACCGCGGTGCCCGGGACGTCCTGCAGGCGGCGCGACGCTAGCGGCGGGGCGGGCCGGAGGGCTGCGGTGCGCGGAGCAAGGAAGGCTGGGCGGCGCGGACCAGCCGTGGATCCTTGCGGATCAGGTTGACCACCTGGCCTTCGGTCTTGCCGTCGGCCGCGAAGTCGCGCCCCAGTGCATTATTGGCGCGATCGCGCGCGGACTCCTCGGCGGAATTGTCGGAGCCGATCTCATGGGCTTCGCCCACCTCGCGGGCGAAGTCGGCGTCGAAGGTGCGGGCGAGCCAGTAGCTCCAGAGCACATGGCGGGTCGAGTCCTCCACGTAGACCGGATCCGACGCCGCCAGTCGCCGGGCGGCGCGCTCGGCGTAGTCCTTGATCCGCAGCAGCACGGGGGCGCGGACCGGGTGGCGGGCGAGCAAATCGCGTTCGGTGGGGGTGAGCGGCCGGTAGTAGCGTGCGGAGAGCGTATCAAGGTCCCCGCGGTGGATGCGCAGCCATGTGCGGCCCTCGGACCATTCGGACTGAAGCCGAAGCTCATGGGCGGATCCGCGCAGATGGAAGTGGAGACGGGCGCCGAAGGTGACCGGCCGCGCGACCGAGCCCTCGATCAGCAGGGCGTGCATCGCTTCGACCTCGCGGCGCACGATCGTGCGGGGCCGGAAACCAAGCGGTACGTCGGGAAGCTCGAACGAACCCCGGTCGACCCGCTCCACCGGCACATCAAGGTCCGCGCTGGCGAACGGCGTGTCCTCGGGCCCGGCCACGCGGATGGCGGAGTTGATCCGGATGCCCTGGACGCTCAGATCGACGCGGGGCGGGAAGAGGCCGGCGAGTCCCGCCTCGATGCCCGTGGCGCGGACGCGGATCGGCGGGCCGTGCGGGGAGGCGCTCCGACGGGGCGGAGGCGGGAGGATTTCGGCCTCGACATCGGACCAGCGCAGGGTCGCCCATGGCCGCAGGTCGGCGTCGCGGAACGTCACCGTCCGGACAACCCACCCGCCGGCGCGCGCCTCGCTGATGACGCGGGGGAGCAGGAGCCGCGTGAGACCGCCGGCGAGGGGACCGCCGGCGAAGAGCACGACGGCGACGAAGACGCAGCCGCTGAGGCCGAGAAGCAGGATCTTGGTGCGGCGCCGGGACGCTGCCTCAGGCGGACGTTTCATCGACCGTAGAGTTCGCCGAGGCGGCGAAGATAGGCGGTCGTCTCGCCCCCGAGGGCGGCGAGTTGGCTGGCGCGGTACCGCCACTGCCAGTTGCCCTCGGGCCGCCCCGGCGTGTTCAGGCGGGCGCGGCTGTCGAGGCTGAGGAGGTCTTGCAGTGGCAGGATGGCCAGGCGGCTGACGCTGCGGTAGGCGGCGCGGACGAAGTCCCAGCCGATCTCCACTCCGTCCACCCCGAGGTAGCAACGGGCGTGATCCCGTGCGGCCTCCGGTGCGGAGCCGTACCAGCCGAGCGTGGTGTCGTTGTCGTGGGTGCCCGGGTAGAGCACGGAGTTGCGGGAGAGTTGGTGCGGCAGGTAGCTGTTGTCGGATCCTCCGCCGAAGGCGAACTGCAGGATCGCCATGCCCGGCAGGCCGGTCTCCTCGCGCAGGCGGATGACCGACGGCGTGAGTTCGCCCAGATCTTCGGCGATGATGCGGGCGTCCGGGAACGCATCGCGCACCTTCTCAAAGAACCGTCGTCCCGGGCCTGGCTCCCACGTTCCCTCGCGGGCCGTCGCGGCGGGGAACGGGATGCGCCAGTACTCGTCGAACGCGCGAAAATGATCGATCCGGACGATGTCGTGCAGCTCGAACGCGGTCTGCAGTCGGCGCAGCCACCAAGCGAAGCCGTCGGCCGCGTGGTTTTCCCACCGGTAGAGGGGATTGCCCCATAGCTGCCCCTCGGTTGAAAAGTAGTCGGGGGGCACGCCGGCGACGGCGAGGGGCTGGGCGGTGCGGGGATCCAACTCGAAGCGGGCCGGGTCCGCCCAGACGTCGGCGCTGTCGCGCGCGACGAAGATGGGGAGATCGCCGATGATCGAAATCCGCCGGCGTGCCGCGGCGGCGCGCACCTCGTCCCACTGGCCGAGGAAGAGGTATTGGGTGAAGGCGTGGGACTCGACTGCGGGCGCGAGCGTGCGCGCCAGTTTCGAGCCGGCGGCGTCCGCGTGGGTGCGCAGGCCGGCGGGCCACTCCCACCACGGTCGGCCTTGATGGTGGTCCTTGAGGGCGCGGAAGAGCGCGTAGGGTTCCAGCCACGCGGCGTGGAGACGCTGGAAGGCGGCGAAGGAGCCGTAGGGCTCGCGGCCCCGGCCCTCGCGCAGGCGGGCGTGGGCGGCGTGAAGCAGCGGCCACTTCAGGTGGTAGAGCGCGCCGAAATCGACCCGGTCCTCGGGCAGGGCGCGCAGGGGGCGGATGTCGGCCGCGTCGAGCAACCCGGCGCGGACCAAGGCCTCGAGATCGATGAGGTAGGGGTTGCCGGCGAAGGCGGAGAAACACTGGTACGGAGAATCGCCGAAACCAGTGGGCCCGAGCGGGCAGATCTGCCAGTGCCGCAGCCCGGCAGCCGTCAGGAAGTCGAGGAACCGCTCGCAGGCCCCGTCCAGCGTGCCGATGCCCTGCGTTCCCGGGAGGCACGTCGGGTGGAGCAGCACGCCGGCGCCGCGCTCCTGCAGCCAGGAGAACAACGGCCCCCCCGGCGCGGGAGGCTCGGCGGTGCGGGTCGAGGCGGTCGGCATTGCTCCAGTCCAGCGGGAAGCGCGGCGGTCGGCAAGGCAACCCTGCCGGGCAGGCCGGGCAGGCCGGCAGGGCCCGGAGTTGTCGGGAGGTGTCGGAAGGGCGCGGGCCGGGGAAGGGGGCGTGGGCCGTGCGGGCAGTCCGGACCGTACGGCCGGGCGTGTGGTCAATGCGGATTGAAAAGACCCCGCGGCGCAGAGTGTTGCTCCCCATGGTTTGGGGTGCGCCGCAGCGCGGCACGGGAACCTCCGTGGGGACGCGTCGACTTGGGAAACAGAGTTAAGACGAGCGCCGGAGGGTGGTGGGCTATGCCGACTGGCAATATTTTGTGACCTCTTGAAACAGGCTCGACACCGTGTGGTTCGGACCCTGTTCAAGGATGCGTCCTGTGACGCCTTCCGAAACAAACACCGCCGGGGTGCCGTCCCCGAACTTGGCGCGCTGGTTTGCGGATGAGGTCAAGCCGCATGAGCGATCCCTGAAGGCCTACCTCCGGAGTGTGTTCCCGGGGCCGGCGGCGGCGCCAGGAGATTGAAGCGTGCGGTTTTCCGGGCTGCGGGGTCAGCGAGCTGGTCGTGCCCACGTCATAGTTCGGCTACATCGGGGCGTCGACAGCGATGGCACGAATCGACTTTCGAACGGCTCGCCGTTTTTCTCGGCGATTTTTCTCTCAAACAATGTCGAACTCGTCGGCGGGAAACAGTCGGGGGATGAGCGGACCCTCTCCGGGTCCCGCCGTGTATCCCTCGGCCTTCCGCCTTGGAAGTGCGCTCGCCCTCTTACCCGCTACTCCGCCTCCGGCCGCGCGGTTACGGCTTAGGTGACGCGGCGGAGCGGCGGATCCTGACCGAGCGGCCCACGGTGGTGAACCGCCCCTCGTCGACGGTTCGACGGTATTCCCTTGGACGGTGCTCGTCCGTGGTCGTGTAGACGACGAAGAGTTCCCCCGGGGCCACCTCGCGGACTCCGGTATAGGCGACGGTCATGGTCGAACTGAGACGCGTCTCGGCCGTCCACGTGGCACCGTGGTCGAGACTGAACGCGAGGAAGTTCCCATCGTCCTGATAATCGATCTTGTGTCCGTAGGACATGACGAGGGTGCCGTCGGCCATCTCCGTGAGGTCGGGATCGACCCCGACGATTTCCCGCGATCGCCCGAAACGACTGTAGGTCCATCGCAGCGGGCGGGCCGCCGTCCATGTTCGACCGTCGTCGTCGGATTCCGCCTGCCAGACCGCGTGTTCGCGTCCCACGCGCATCTGGCAGATCAGGCGCCCGGCGTTCGGGCCGTGGCTGACGCGCACCAGCACGGGCTCACCGGCACCCTCCTGGCCAAGGGGTGACGTGGCGATGATGGAGAGCAGTTGCCACGAGCGACCCTCGTCGGCGGAGCGAAGCAGGTAAGAACTGCTCTGGTTCATGGTCGGAAGATACTCGACCTTGGCGGTGTCCCAGCGGAACCGACCGTAGGCGCAGGCGAGCAGATCACCCGAGGGCAGCCGCAGCATGGACCGCCGGATGTAGAGGCGGTTGACGGCTTCGCCGCGATCGTCGATCTGACCCGAGGTGGCGATCCCGGGGACGCGCACCGTGATCTCCTCGGCGGGCTCGAGCGACCTCAGGCCGTCGCGGGAGAGCCAGCGGCGACCGGTGAATGTCTCGCCCGCCGTATGGTAGGCGTAGACGTCGTAGACATAGATTCGACTGTCGGGCAGCTCCACGACCACGCCCTCGGTGACGGGTCCGCCGCCATGGATGGCCGAAGGAGTCCACGGCTCCCACGACCTCCGCCCGTCAAACGAGCGATTGAGGAAGACGATCGGGTCGCGCTGACCCGGAAGCCAGCGGACGTGCCCGAGGACGGCCGTTGTTCCGTTTGCGGCCTGGAAAACGTAGGGCCATCCGGCGCCCCGAGCCACTGGCTGCTCGGGCCCAAGATCAATCTCGAGGCCGAATTGGCCGACGCCGGTCGATGGAGCGCCTGCGGCGAAGGGCGTGAGCAAGAGCAATCCGACGGCAAGAGCGATGCGGGTCATGGGGAAGGGTGACATCGAGGCGGGTGGCGGTGGAGGAACTCCAAGGGCACGCGGGCGGCCCCGTTGTGGAGCATGCCCTTCCACAAGACGCAGTACGGGCGGATTGGACCTGGTGAAAAAGCGGAAAATTATCCCGCTTCGCCATGCCTCTGGACTATCGGGCGATCAGGGCGTTAGGTATGGGGGGTCGGCGCGTGAGAACGTCGATTCCGCATGTCGATTCCCGACAAGACTCGCTGGTTCGCAGAGCAGGTGCAGGCGCATGAACCGGCGCTTCGCGCGTACCTCTCGAAACGGTTTCCCGGGTTGCCGGATCACGATGATCTGGTTCAGGAAGCGTACGTTCGGATGCTGCGGGTGGAGGATCCCGATCGCCTCGCGCATCCCAAAGCGTTCCTGTTCACCACGGCGCGGAACGCCGCCATCGACCTCCTGCGACGCCTGCGCTCCCAGCCGGCCAATCCCGTCACTGACCCGGAAGGCCTGGTCGAGTTGGTGCTGCTCGAGACGCCGCCGAACGTGATGGAGACGTTGGAGCGAAGGCAGCGGCGCGAGGCGCTGCTTCGCGCGCTGGCTCTGCTTCCGGAGCGGTGCCGTGAAGTCATGCTCCTGCGCTACCTGGACGGTCTCGCCGGCAAGGAGATCGCCGCGCGGCTGGGGATTTCGCTCGGCACGGTCAAAGGGCACCTCCTAAAGGGCGTGCGTGACTGTGCCCGTTACTTTGAGGCGCAGGGCCTCGTGGACGCACGTCCAAGTCGCAACTCTTCCCATGACTCCGCCGACACCCTCCGAGACACCTCCGCCTGATTTGGCGATGATCGAGACCGCCGCCACGGCGTGGTTGATTGAGCGAGACGATGGCTTCACCCCGCATCGTGAACGGGAGTTTGCGCAATGGCTTCGTGAGGACCCTCGCCGCACCGAAGCCATCGCCCGGCTGGAGAAGTCGCTGAGCGTGATCAAGGACATGCCGGCATTTCGCGCTGAGCTGACGACCGCCTTCCGGCCTGCGGCGGCGGTGGTCCCCTTCCCGCGCCTGCTCAGTCGCCCCCGGGACCGCCGGACCACCTGGCTCGGATGGGGCGCCGCCAGCGCAGCCCTGCTCGCCTGTGCTTTCCTCGGATGGTCCCTCCGATCGGCTCCTTCGGAGGTGCGCTATGCGACCACGGTCTCAGGCTATCAGCGCGCCCAACTGGAGGATGGCTCTACACTTGAGCTTAATGGCGCATCCCGCGTCCGGGTACGCTTCTCGAGCGAGGCGAGGCAGGTACAATTGGATGCTGGCGAGGCCAATTTCGTGGTCGCGAAGGATACTGCGCGACCGTTCGTCGTCCGCGCTGGCGACGTATCAGTGCAGGCTGTTGGCACCGCGTTCAACGTGAGGTATGGGTCCAACGGTGCGATCGAGGTGATTGTCACAGAGGGCAAGGTGCGCGTGAGTTCGCCCGGCGGTGTGCTTCTGGGGAGCGAGGATGCCTCGCTGCTTTCCGCCGGGGAGCGCCTACATACGCCCAACCGCGTCGCCTCGGCGACGGTCGAACGCGTGAGTTCCGGCGCGCTGCGGGAGGCGCTGCAATGGCAATCGACCCTGGCTGAGTTTGCCGACATGCCGCTGGGCGACGCGGTCGCCCGGTTCAACACGCGAAGCCGAGTCCAGTTGATTGTGGATGATCCTGAGCTGGCGAGTCGCCGGATTGGCGGCACGTTTGCGCTCGACCAAGCGGAGGCGTTCGTGCGTCTGCTCGAGCGGGACGGGACCATCGTGGTGGACCGTCGTAGCGAGAGCGAAATCCACCTGCGTCTCGCCCAATAGACTCCCCGGCCAGCGCCTTGCTTCGACCCGGTACGACCTACGCGGAGGAGCACGGGATGTCCGTAGGAATGAAGCGAATCCCTGCCGTGAGACTAGGCCGTTTTCTCCTCCGCTGCGTTTTAGAGGTGGGATTCCTCATCCGCATGGTAACGCCTTGTGTCTCCCTTCCGGTCGCTGTGGCTCTTGGATCATCGATCGCGTCGCCGCCGACGGTGCGGGCCAGCGAGACGGCCAAGCGGTCGTTCAACGTGCCGAGTGGGGATGCGGCGGTCACGCTGCGTCAGTTCGCCGCCACGTCCGGAAGCCCCATCGTTTACCTGACCGACCGCGTCCGGGGCATGAGAACCAACGAAGTGTCCGGCGAGTACGAGCCCGACGATGCGCTCGACCTGATGCTCGAGGGCACCGGCCTTCAAGCGCTCCATGACACCGCCACAGGCGCATGGGTGGTGAGCCGACGGCGCGCCCCCGAAGACGGCCCGCGCCACAGTGCGGTCGAGTCCACACCCTCTGCAGAACCCAAATCCAAGTCCAAACCGATGAAGTCCAAGAACCCCATCACGCTCTTCTCCGCCTGGCTGGCGTTTGCCTTGCCGCCCCTGCAGGCCCAGCAGGCCTCGTCCGACGGCCCGAGTTCAACGAAGCCACCGGAGGATGACCGGGTGCTGCTCTCCGCGTTCGAAGTCAACTCCACCCAGGACCGCGGCTATACGTCCAACAACGCTGCGACGGGTTTCAAGACGAATGAAACCCTGCTGCGGATTCCTCAGGCGGTCACGGTGGTCACGCGCGACTTGATCGACGACATGGGATACGCTGACTCCTCCAACATCCTCCAGTTTGCCGGCGTCTCAAATTTCTACGCTGGCGAGGCAATGGCGATGCGCGGCACCCGCATCAACAACCCTTATCTTGACGAGATGCGGGACGGCACGCCGTACCTCGACAACGTCAATATCGACTCGTACACCGTGCTCCGCGGTCCGGCGGCGACCCTCTACCTAGGCGCATCCCTCGGTGGAACAGTGCTCAAGACATCCAAGCGACCCCTGAACAAGGCGCAGTATGTGCTGACGGCACGCGTCAATCAGAATGGCGCCTACCGGGGTGAGGTCGACTTCACTGGACCCGTCGCGAAGATCGGCGACATCGCCGTGGCCTATCGCTTGGTGGCGGCGCAGCAGGGGGGCGACCAGTACTTCAAGAACATGGCGGATGATCGCACGGTGGTGCACCCCACACTCCAGTTCTCGGCCAAGAACACCGTGGTGCGCGTCGCGTTCGATTATAAGCACCTGCTGCACATCCCGAACGCCAACAACTTCATCACCCCAACGGGAAAGCTCTACACCGGAGCGGGCCGCGATGAGGGCTACTTCGTCAAGGGAACGATGGAAGACTTCCATCGCCGCGGATTCCGCTTCATCGCCATCCAGAAACTTTCGGAGAACTGGGACGTGAAGGTTGCCGCCACGCGTTGGTGGTTTTCGCGTCTGGGCAGCGTGGTCTTCCCGGCCGGGGGCGTGAATTGGCCGAATCAAACCGTGACGTTCACCGCGCGACGCAATGACGAGAAGTTCGACTTTTCGGTCGCGCTGCTCGACATCAACGGCAAGTACCAACTCGGCAGGATCGGCATGTCCACCGCGCTCGGTGCGAGCTACAGTGACGAGATCGGCAAGAGTCGATTCTGGTCTTCAGCCGCATTCGGCAGCAAGACGGTGCCGATCGCGAATCCCCGGCTCGACCTCCTCACCGCGCCTCTGACCCGCGACTACACCGCCCCGGCGAACCCCGGATCGGGAACGACGACCTACCGCGGCGACGCTTACATCCAACAGAGTGTCGAACTGCTGCCGGATCGTTTGACCGCGGTCGTCGGCGTGACCCAGAGCAAGATCAAGACCAACCGGATCGCCAATCTCGCGACGCGGCCGCCCGCCACGGTCACGCAGGGCGACGAATTGCTGCACCGCTTCGGTCTCGTGTTCAACCTCACGAAGGACATGGTCGTCTACGGGATGGAGTCGACGAACTTCTCCCCCTCGGGCAACCGTGACGTGAACCTCAATCTCTTGCCGAGCGTCGAGGGCAAGGGGCGCGAGGCAGGCATCAAGACCGCCTTTCTCGACGGCCGGATCTCCTCCACGCTTTCCTTCTTCAATCTGGCGCTGACCAATCAGTCTTTCTTCGCCGGGGTGCGGCCCGACGGAATCAGCTACTTTGCTCCCATTGGATCAACCACCCAAAAGGGCTTCGACTTCGATCTCGCCCTGTCGCCGGTGCCCGGGCTGCAGTTCGTGGCCACCTACTACAATGGCAAGGTCCGCGACCAAGCGGGAAACAAGGTGGCCAACTCCTATTCCGGCGACCTGAGCTTGGTCGGGCGCTATGAGTTTCAGGGTGGGGCGTTGAAGGGATTGATGCTGGGGGCGGGTGTCTCGCGCATCAGCGGTCGGCAGGTTGCGATCGGCGCGTACAGGACCGGCGTGGTCGGTCAGGGTCCGTTGATCGAGATGGACCCCGGCAACCTCGTGAACCTGTTCGGCACCTACCGGCTCAACTCCCGCTGGACCCTCCGCGGCAATCTCGATAATGTGCTAGATGAGGCGTATCCGCTCGGGGCGCAGAATGCGTACTTTGTGGATCCAAGCCCTCCCCGGACGTTGTCGCTCTCCGTGATCTGTCGCTTCTGACCGTCTGCGACGGGAGCGGGGTCAGGCGCTCGTGCGTTTTGCCCCGCGGCGCTTCCGTGGCAGTGCAGCAGTGTCGCTTAAGCCGATCCGTTTCCGCTGCCTCGCGGCTCAGGGATCAAGCGGCTCACGACGTTCCCCCGACCACCCCATGCCCCTCCCGATGAACACCCTTCCCCGCCTTTGCGTCTTGGCCAGCGTCCTGCTGGTCATGATCTCCGTCGTACTTGCTGAGTCAGCGGCGCCTCACTTCACGACGCAGGCGCATGCCGTAGCCGTGCGCAACGTGACCGCGTGGCCCAACCTGACCCCGCTCGCCGATGGGTCGATCATTGCCTCCATCTTTAATCAGCCGAGCCACGGCTTCTGGGAAGGAGACGTCGACTGCTGGGGGACGGTCGACGGCGGCGCGAGTTGGCAGCTCCGGGGAACTCCCGCACCGCACGAGCCGACGACGAATCGGATGAATGTGGCGGCGGGAACAAATGCGAAGGGCGAACTCATCGTGCTGGCGGCCGGCTGGTCACACCGCCCGCTCCCGCCACCCGAGGGCACGCCGCGACGCTTTGATCCACCCGCCGCGATCCTTCCGATCTGGGTGTGCCGCTCGACCGATGGCGGTCGCACGTGGACCCGGAGCGAGGGAGTGGAGCTTCCGTCGCGGAGCAGGCTGGCCGCTCAGGGCGTCGCGCTGTCCGATCACCTCATTCCCTTTGGCGATATCATCCAGCTGGGGAACGGCAGGCTGGGTGTCTGCCTCTACGCCCCCAAGTCGCTCGGCGTCCCGAACTCCAATCACGAACACGCCTCCTACTTTTTCAGCAGCGCGGACGATGGTCTAACCTGGACGCTGGCCGGGGTGATCGCCTCTCAGGACGTGAACGAGACGACGCCTCTCCTGCTCCTGGATGGCTCCCTTCTGGCCTGCGGGCGAACCACCCGGGGGCGGCATCTGGAATTGTTCCGCTCCGCCGATCACGGGGCGACGTGGAAGGCCGAGGGTCCAGTCACCGCCTCCGGCGAACATCCGGCGGATCTCACGGCATTGGCGGACGGACGCATCGTGCTCACCTATGGCGATCGCACAGGAGCTCTCCCGGGTTCAAAGTGGCCCGAGGGGTCACCCGGCTCGGCCACGTTTCCGCACGGCATCGAGGTGCGGGTCAGCGCCGATGCGGGTCGGACGTGGAGCCCGCCCGAGCGGATCGCGACCTTCGACGGGGACGGCGGCTACCCGGCCACCGTGCAATTGAGGGATGGCCGGTTGCTCACGGCCTACTACGCAAAACGTAGGCCCGGGCATGAAGGCTACCAGATGGCGACGGTCACTTGGAAACTCGCCCCCCGGCCATGACCAGGCTCGTGTTCACGGCTGCGGGTGGCTTCATCGCTCTGATCGGTTCCGGCCGCAACGAAACCGGCCCTCCCGGGCGCCTCTCTGCAACCCCCAGCACTCCGCATCTCGCCTCATGAAACTCCTGACTCGGCTCAACTCCGCTCTCCCTTCCGCCCTCGTCCTCGCCGTCCTTGCGATCTCGGCTCCCGCCGCCTCCGCAGCAGATAAGCAGCTCCACAAGGTCCGCGACGCCGTCCTCTACGACGAGCCCCGCTTCTACAACGCGTTCCCTTCGGTCGTCCGGCGGCCGGACGGCAAGCTGTTCGTCGCCTTCCGTCGCGCTCCCGATCGCCGGGCCCTCGGCGAGAAGGGAAACCAGCACGTCGATCCGAACAGTTACCTCGTCGCAGTGCGGTCCCGCGACGGCGGCCAGTCTTGGAGTCCGGGCCCCGAGCCGCTCTTTGCGCATCCTCTCGGCGGTTCGCAGGATCCCTGCCTGCTGCAGCTCAGCGACGGGGAGCTGATTTGCCTCTCGTATCTGTGGACCTTCGTGCGTCCGGACGGGATCCCGAACCTCAAGCCGCCCGTGTTCCAGAACTACCCGGGCTCCTTCTTCAGCGGCGGCTTCTTCATCCGCTCCTCGGACGGGGGTGCCTCGTGGAAGGGCCCGTTCTCCCCGCCGACGATCGCGCCGGAGAAGTACCTCAGCCCCCATGGCGATCCGTTGCCGGCGTACAATCGCGGCGCTGCGATCCAGGGCCGCGAGGGACGTCTGTTCTGGGCGGTCGCGGCAAACGATCAGCTCAGCCCGCGCCGGACCTCGGTTCACCTCCTGACCTCCGAGGATCGTGGGCAGACGTGGACCTACAGCGCGCCGATCGCCGCGGACGCGAAGGCATCCTTCAACGAAACGTCGATGTACGAGACGCCGAAGGGCGATCTCATCGCGTTCCTGCGCAGCGAGGACCTCGAGGACCAAGCCTGCATCGCCCGCTCCACCGATGGCGGCCGGACCTTCCAGCCCTGGCGTCCGATGGGCTTCCAAGGTCATCCGCTCCACGCCCTCCGACTCCCGGACAACTGCGTTCTCCTGACCTACGGGTATCGGCACAAGCCCTACGGCATCCGGGCCCGCGTGCTCAATGCCGAGTGCACCGACTTCGCGACCGCGCCCGAGATGATTCTGCGGGACGATGGTGGCTCCACCGACCTCGGCTATCCCTGGTCGGCGATGATCGACGACACCCGCGTGATCGTGGTGTATTACTTCAACCGTGACGGTGGCCGACGCCACATTGCGGCGACGTTCCTCGAGTTGCGCTGACCGCTCCGGGCTGGCCGCCGCGCCGGTCGGCAAGAGGGTTTGTACCCGGCCTTCCTTCTGTTCCATCGCCCCCGCCCATGTCCTCCAGTCGTCGTTCCTTTCTTCTTTCGGCGGCGGCTGGCGCCGCGCTGGCCCCCTTCGCCGGAACCCCGGCGACGGCCGCAACCGCAGCCGCGCGCCTTGCGCCTTCCGATGCCCGGGCGGGCCTGCGGGAACGGCTCCGGTCGCGGCACCGCAACCTCTTCAACGGCGACACCTGCACCTTCTTCTACAACCCCGAGAAGTGGCAGCCGGAGGACTTCACGCTCAAGGATGGCCAAGGTCGGAACGGACGCGTGCGTCTGCCCGTCGGAGGCCCATTCCAGGCGAAGGCGATCCACCGTTACGTGGAGTTGCTCGCGGACTCCGGCATCGACACCTTCGTGATCAACGCCAACGCCTCCCGTGCGTGGTACCCGAGTCGCAAGATCCCCTCGATTCTGGACGGTTACCGCCGGGGCGATCGGGAATTCTTCCGCGGTCATGCGAGCAGTGCGGGTGCGGTGAAGCCGGAGGACGTGGAGGACTTCCTGGATCGTTTCGAGGCGTTCTTCGGACTGTACCAGGATCTGATTGACGCCGGGGTGGATTGGTTGGCGGAAACCGCGAAGGCGTGCCGGGCGAGCGGGATCACGCCGTGGGTGAGCATCCGGATGAATGACTTCCACGGCTGGGCGAACCCAGCTGGGAGCTTCTTCAATCACCCGCTGCTGGCGCAGCTGGAGATGCGGCTGAAGCGTTCGGCCTATTCGCCGACGATGCGCAATCCGTTGTACCGCGAGGGCCTCAACTTCGAACGGGCAGAGGTCCGCGCTGCGCTCTTCGCCCAGATCCGCGAGGTCGTCGAGGACTACGACTTTGGAGGACTGGAGCTCGACTGGCTCCGCAACCCGATGTGCTGCGAACCGGACGCGACGCCGGAGATGATCGCGATGATGACCACGTGGCTGCGCGAGGTTCGCGCTCTCGTCGATGCCCAAGCCCGGCGCACCGGGCGCCCGTATCCTTTTGGCCTGCGCATTCCCGGGCGTCTGGAGACGCTGCGAAGCATCGGTCTCGATGTGGAGGCCCTCTGCCGCCAAGGCGTCGTGGACTGGGTCGGAGTCTCCGGCTTCTGGTGCACCCCGTGGGAAATGCCCCACGACGACCTGCGCCGGCGACTTGGAGACGAAACCGTCATCTACGGCGGACTTGAGGCGGGCGCGAACGTGATGCCCACCCGCTCCGCCGATGGCGCGGTGGTGCAGCAGATCCGCCGGATCACCTCGAGCCGCGAGATGCTTCGGGCCAACGCGGCCGGTAAGCTGGCCCTCGGTGCGGATGCACTCGAATGGTTCAACTTCTACACGACGGATCAGGCTCATATCCCGGGCCTCGTCTCTGACTACGCCGCCTTGCGCGACCTGCACCGGATCGATGGGCTCCGCGGGCAGCCGAAGCACTACGTGCTTTCGCGCGCGGCAAACGTGCTGACGCACATCCCGTTCGAGGTGCCACCGCAGCTGCCACTCGCGCTACCGGCAGCCGCCTACCACCCGTTCCGTCTTCCGATGTGCGCGGAACCGGCGGATGCCCCCTTGGAGGTGGTTGTGCAGGTGATCCTGCGCGCGGGCGAAACGATGGGAGCCCTGCCGGTCTCCCTCAATGCGAGTTGGCCGCGCCTGGCCACCGAACGAACCGACCAACTGCTGGTTCCCTGCGGCTCACTCTCCCATCACGTCGCCGACCACGTCGCCTTCAACGTCCGCTTCCCCATCTCCCTCGTCCGGGAGGGCTGGAACGAGATCGTGGTCGAGAATGGCGGACCGGACTTGCTGACGCTGATCGGCATCGAGGTCGGCGTCTTGCCCCGCCGCACCGCGACGGCGTGAGCCCCGTCTCCGTTGCGACGGAGCGCCGCGCCTCAGGTCGCCGGAATGCGCGTCGACTGCCACGCCACCATCTGCCAGCGGCCATCCCGCTTGGCGTAGACGATGGTCACGCGCAGGTGGTTGCGGTTCTCCTGACCGCGGTTCACGGCCACGATGCGCACGGTGCTGTTGATGATCCCGACATCGCCGAGCACGCGCACCTTGGGCTCCTCGTGCTGGACCTGCTGGTAGCGGAGGCGCCCGGAGCGGAGCGACTCGAGAAACGCGGCCTTCGTATCGACCACCGATGTCGAGTGGGTGTACGTGAGGTCGTCGCCGAGCATGCGCTCCACGGCGTCGTAGTCGGCGCGGATGAGCGCGTCCGCCCGCGCGGTCTCGGTCGCGAGCACGTCGTCGGCCGGCGCGGCGCGCAGTGCCGGAAGGACGGCGAGGAGCAGGAGGGCGAATGCGGCCCGGGCGAGGGAGGGGAGCCCGGCGTGGGTGGGGAGTGGGCGGGAAAGCATGAGCTTATCCGTGCCCAAATCCCGGCCTTGGGGCAAGCACCGCCCGTCGACTAGGCCTTCGCCGGCGGTTCGGGCAGCGCGGGCGGTGCCGTCAGCGCCGGTTGGCTCCAGTCGATCCGGCGGGTCAGGTACATGATCGTGCCGAGCACTGCGAAGAGGGCGGCGGTGCCCGCGAGGAGCGCGTACTTCTCCATCTGCAGGATCGTGAAGAGGATGGTGTGCACCCCGACTTGCAGCCCGCCGATGACGAGCGCGCGCGGGCGGCTCCGCAGGATCGCGCTCGAGTAGAGCGTGATCATGAGGGTCGAGGCCCCGGCGGCCCCGATGTAGGCGCTGGGTGGGGCGAGAATTTCGCCGAGCGCCAGCAGCGCGAGGTAGAAGAGGCAGATCGCGGCGCCGACCAAGACGTAGTGCACGACGTGGAGTCGCAGGCCCTGCAGGATCTCGAAGAGGAAGAACGCGGCGAAGACAGGTGCCATCACTAGCACCCCGTACTTCAGGGAACGTTCCACCATGCGGTGTCCCTGCACGGCCGGGATCTGCTCGATCCGCTCCGCCGAGAGCGTTGCGTTCGCCTCCTTCTGCAGGCGGAAACGCTCGGCGCGGATCGCATTCACGAAGAGCAACGGGATCTGCAGCAGCAGCACGATCGCCGCGATCGCCATCAACTTTAACGTCGGCGAGGTCCGCAGCCCGACCGTGGGAACAGTGACGGTGGTCATGCCGCGACCTTGGAACGCGCCGGGACCAAGCGCCAGCGCGAAGCGGCGCGTCCGGTCCGGACAGTCCGCGCGCCCACCGCTCAGCGGGACTCGCCGAGGATCCAACTCGGCTTCCGCTCCTCGTACCGCAGCCCGTGCTTTGCGATGGTTTCCCGGATCAGCCCAACCGCTTCGTCCACCGAGTCCGTGACGAGGAACAGTCGGAGATCCTCCTCGGAAATCGTCTTCTCCTTCCGCATCCGCTCAATGTGCGCTGCGAGGTCCGCGTGGAACGCACGGTCGAAGATGATGACGGGGAACGCCTGAATCTTGCCCGTCTGGATCAGCGTCATCGCCTCGAAGAGTTCGTCGAGGGTCCCAAATCCGCCCGGCACGATCACGAACGCGTACGAGTACTTGATAAATAAAGTCTTGCGTACAAAAAAGTAACGCATGTTGACCCACTTGTCGAGGTAGCGGTTCGGCTCCTGTTCCATGGGCAGGACGATGTTGCAGCCGACGGAGCGGCCGCCCACGTCCTTGGCGCCGCGGTTGGCGGCCTCCATGAGGCCGGGTCCGCCGCCGGTCATGATGGTGAAACCGAGCTGCGCGATCTCGGCGGCGAGCCTCCGCGTGGCGGCGTAGTAGGGACTGTCCTCCCGGAACCGGGCGGAGCCGAAGATGGCGACGCAGGGGCCGGAGAAGTGCAGGGCGCGAAAGCCCCGGATGAATTCCCAGGCGATTTCGAGGACGAACTTGAGGTCGGCCCAGCGGGAGCGCGGGCCTTCCAAGAAGGTGATTTCTTTCTGGGGCATGGCGGAAGGGGCGAGGTCAGCGTTTACGCACCGAAGTCACCGGTCGCGTGAACTCAACTCGTCCGGGTCGATCCGGCGCGGGGCACCACGCCGTGGCCGGCGGTGATGGTGGCGACGGAGAGAATTCCGCCGTCCAAGGTGAAGCCTCCGGTGAAGGGATTCTCGGCAAGGAAGAGGGGAGTATCCAGGTCGGCAAACTGGAACCCTCCCAGCCCGGTGGCGAGGCAGGCGGATACCGTCATCGCGAGGATCGACTCCACATTGCCGCCGATCATGAGGCCGAGGCCGGCGGCGCGGGCGGCAACGGCGGTGTCGAAGGCGGCGGCGACGCCGGCCTTCATCAGCTTGAGGTTCACCACGTCGGCCGCACCGGCGGCGACGAGGCGGGCGACATCGGCCGGGGTGGACACACTCTCGTCGGCAGCGACCCGCCAGCTGGTTTCCCGGCGGAGGGCGGCGGCTCCGTCCAGATCGTCGCGCGGGAGCCATTGCTCGAGGAGGGCTGGGGTGATGTGCCGCGTCCGCAGGCCCTCCACCAAGGTCCGGGCATCGGCGCGGGAGACCCCCGCGTTGCCATCGAGGATGAGCGGGGAGTCCGGCGCGGTCTCATGAATGGCCTGCAGCCGGGCGAGATCGTGCGCGGGGCCGGCCTTGCCGCCGACCTTCACCTTGATCATGCGGATGCCGCGGGCGCGGATGTCCCGCGCCGCCGCGGCCGCCTCCGCAGCGGAGCCGGTGGTGACGGTCATGTCGGTCTCCAGCGTCGTCTCCGCGCCGCCAAAGAACCGCCACAGCGGCAGCTGCGCGCGCCGCGTCCACGCATCCAGCAGGGCACTCTCGAAGGCGCATTGCGCGGAGCCACAGCCGGCGCCTCCCCGCTCGCGGAAGAGGGCCGCAGCGGATCTCCAGTCGTCTTCCAAGACCCAGCCCTCGACCCACGGCTTGGCGGCCGTGAGGGCGGCGAGCGCCTGGGCTTGGGTTTCGCCGTTGTACGGCGGGAGGGGAGCCGCTTCCCCGTAGCCGACGGTCCCATCCGTCAGCTCGAGCCGCACCAGCACGTTTTCCGCCGCATTCTGCGCCCCGCCCGAGATGCCGAAAGGGTTGGTCAGAGGGATGTTAAGCGGTTGGACATCGAAACTTCGGACGGCGGGAAGGCGGGCCATGGCTCCAGCCCATCCGATCCGACGGGCGGCGGCAAGCCGGCTCCCGGAGCGTGTCGGCGAATCAATTGCCGGGTTTGGGATGATTTTTCGCCCAATCTGCGCCGGATGCGTCCGATTCAGGACGCATGGCCAGTTGCTGCGCTCCTGTTTCCCGCCTCCGGTTGCGATCCGGGCGTTCCGCGTTGGGAACGTGGCTGGGGTTGGTCCTGCTCTGGATGGGCCTTGCCCTGCCGGGCCGGGCGCTGTCGGTGACTCCGCCGAGTTTCGAGGAACTCGTGGCCGATGCGTCGCAGGTGCTCCGCTTGCAGGTTGAGCGCGTCTCCAGCCGGTGGGACACGACGCCGCAGGGCGCGGTGATCCGAACCTACGTCGACTGTCGCGTGCTGCGCACGCTGAAGGGTCCGGAGGTGGCGACCATTACTCTCCGATTCCTCGGGGGACGGGTCGGGGCGGACGCCATGACGATCGCGGAAATGCCCGAACTCGAGGCGGGCGTGACCTACATTGTCTTCCTGAGCGAGAACGGGCGGGCCTTCTGCCCCTTGGTGAGCGCGCAGCACGGTCTGTATCCGGTCGTCCTCGACCCGGCGACGCAGGAGGAGTACGTGACGCGGAGCAATGGCCAGCGCCTACGGGCGGTCGATGATGTGCAGACCCCCTCTCGCTCGCGCAGCACGGCCTGATCCTCCTCAAGTCGCTGATCGTGGCGGTGTCGTGGTTGTTCACGTTTGTCGCGGTGAAGCACCTTCCCGTGTCGCTGGCGGGGCCGGTGCGGTCGACGGGCCCCTTCTGGACCTTCCTCGGAGCGCTGGTGTGGTTTGGGGAACGCCCCCACGTCGCGCAGGCCGTCGGCGTCGTCGTGACGCTGGCGTCGTTCTGGTTGCTGTCGCTGGCCGGCCGGCGCGACGGGGTGCGCCTGATCGGCAACCGCTGGGTGGCTTACCTACTTGTCGGCACGTTGCTCGGGGTGGTGAGCGGCCTGTATGACAAGTACCTCTTCGGAACGCTGCAGTTCCGGGCGCCGACCGTGCAGGCGTGGTTTCACCTTTACTTGGCGGCCCTGTTCCTTCCGCTCCACCTCGCGTGGCGCAACGGGTGGAGCGGGCCCGCGGAGGCGGGGTTCCAGTGGCGCTGGAGCATTCCCGGCATCGGCCTTGCCCTGCTCGTGGCCGACTACCTGTACTTCTGGTCGTTACGCGACCCGGACGCCCTGCTCTCCGTGGTCACGGCGGTCCGTCGCACCAGCGTGCTGGTCTCGTTTGCCGGAGGGCTCCTCTGGTTCGGCGAACGCCACGGCTGGCGCAAGGCCCCGGCGGTGGCGGGGATCCTGCTGGGCCTCGTGCTGATTGTCGTCGGGTGAGCCCCGTGCTCCGGTTCGGGCAACTGCGGGAGGAGTCCCCGGCGTTGCGTCGCGGCCGGGGCGGCTCATGGTAGCGGTGTGGTTGAGTCCTCCATTACCGCTGCCGCCCGGCTCGCGTACGCGCCCGGCTACCTCGCGCTGGGTCTGGCCCGCGAGGCGAAGCGGGAACTCATGCTCCTGCCCCGGGAGGAGCGCCGCGGGTTGCCGGCGCGCAAGCTTCTGGTGGACTGCGCGATGGGCCTCCGGCACTGGCGGCAGGTGGTCCTGCTGGCCCGACCGATCACGCGCACGGAGCCAGGCTACGAGGCCGCGTGGATCGCCCTCGCCTACGCGCTGCGCGAGTTGAACCAGATCAGCGAGGCCCGCGAGGTGCTGCTTCAGGCGCTTCCCCATCACCAATTCACGTCGGGCGTACTCCAGTACAACCTCGCCTGCTACGAATGCCTCCTCGGCAACGTCGCCGAGGCGCGCCGCCGGCTCGCGCGCGCGAGCAAACTCGATGGGGATTGGGAGAAGACCGCCCGGTCCGATCCCGACCTGAAGGCGCTTTTCGCCGCAGGCGGAGCTGCCGGTTGACCGCCGGCTCTCGCGGTGGGCTTGGCCGGGGCGAAGCGAGGCCTCGCAGGTCGGATCGCGGCGATGGCTCGCGGCCATCACTGCGGCCACGGGCTTGGCACCGCCGGTCTCTCGCGTCAGGCTGCGTTCGTGGTTGCGCCGTCACAGCCCTGCGGAGCGGACTCCGCTGCGCGTTTGCGTCGTGCCTCCGGGCGAGTCGCTCGCGGCCCGAGGTTCCACGCCATCGCGTGGTGCGCCGGCCTCGTCGTCGCCGGAGCGTGGCTCACGGCATCGGCCCAGGTGGAATTCCGTCCGCCACCCTGGCCCGAGCGCCCGGCGGTGATGGAGGACCCGGGCGCGTCCGCCGGGGTGGGGGAGGCCGTCGCTCCGGCCGCGGAGCCGCGGGTGGCGGCGACCTGGCTTGAGGTTCAGGTGGCGCTGGCGCAGCGCGGCTTCTCCAGCGGATCCATCGACGGCACTCCCGGGCCGCAGACCCGCGCGGCACTCCGGGCCTTTCAGGAGAGCGAGGCGCTCGGCCTCACGGGCGAGTGGGATGAAGCGACCCGCGCCCGGCTCACGCTGCTGCGGACCCCGCTCGCGGAGGTGACGTTGCGGGAGGAAGACCTCGCGGGACTGTCACCGCTGGGCGCGACGTGGCTCGAGAAGTCGCAACAGCCCTCGCTGGCGCATGAGACCCTGTTGGAGCGCATCGCGGAGCGATTCCGGGCGCATCCCCGCCTCCTCCAGCGGATCAATCCCGCATTTGACTGGCCTCGGGCGGTGCCGGGTGCACGGGTGACCGTCCCGGATGTCGAGTCGCGGCGAAGGCTGCCATCCCCCGCGCACCTGCACATCCGGCTTGCCGAGCGCGTGCTGCAGGCGCGGGACGCCCGCGGCGCCATCGTGTTTCACTGCCCGGTGAGCATCGCGCGCGACGTCGCCAAGCGCCCCGTGGGCGAATTGCGCGTCACGGTGGTGATTCCCGACCCCGACTACACGTTCAAGCCCGAGACCTTCCCGGAGTCGGAGGAAGGCCGGCGTTTGGGGCGGCGCCTGATGATCCCGCCCGGACCCAACAATCCGGTCGGCGTGGCATGGATCGGCCTCGACCGCCCCGGCTACGGGCTCCACGGCACCCCGTCGCCCGAGCAGGTGGGGAGGACGGAGTCCCATGGATGCTTCCGCCTCGCGAACTGGGACGCGCGCACGCTGCTGCAACTCGCGTGGGTGGGCTTGCCGGTGCGAGTGGAGCCCTGAACGACGGCCCGGGCGGTCGGTGGCGGCGCGGCGGCTGGGACCGGCACGGAGCGCGGCGCGCCGACCGTCGCTGGAGGTGGTTCACCCCGCCGCCCGGCTGGACGGCGAAATCCGCAATGTCTGGCCGGGCGGCGCGGGAAGCGCGGTACCCGGCGCGGGGAAGATGGGACCCGAACTACGGGGCGTGGGCGTGGTCTTTGCCGGTGCCAGCGGCGCCGCCATGTCCACCATGACCGCCGTGGCCGGCGGGTGCTGTTGCACCCGGGGCGGCGGGGCTTTCGGCGGCGTGCTGCTGCAGCCAGGTTTCCGGGTCGTCGGTCACGACCAGCGTGCCCCACATGATGAGCCAGTGCCCGGGGAAGGTGCAGACGAACTCGTAGTTCCCGGCGGTGCGCGGGGCCTGAATGAACAGCTTCTCCTTCTGCCCGGGCTCGAGCATCTTGGTGGCCGCGATGACGTCATTGCTGGCTGGCACGTAGGCCCGGCCCAGGCGGTCCGGGGTGGGCGGCATGACGTTGGCGGCGTTGCCGATGGCCTCGCGGGTGCCCGGCTTCACGACGACGAGATTGTGCGGCATGACGTCGATGTTCTCGAAGATGATTTCGAACGGCTTCCCGGCCTGTACGACAATCTGCGTCGTGTCGTAACGCATCTGTTCGCGCACGCTCTTGACGACGAAGACGCTGACCCCGAGTTCGCGGAAGGCGCGCCGGAGCGGAGCGGCCTCCTTGGCCGGGAGAAGCCCGGCGAGTTCCTGGCCGAGCCGCGTGAACTCCACGAACTCCTGCTGCGACCGCTCGGCGGCGGGCGTCTGCGTGGCCTGGGCGAGGATGCCGCGGGAGAGCGTGGCGGCGTCGAGCCCGGACCATGCGGTGCGGGGCAACTGCAGCAACGCGCGGGTGGCGGTCACGCGATCCTCCTCGCGAAGCACGTAGGGGGCGATCAAGCGGGCGTGGGTTGCGGCTTGCTCCTCGCCGAGGATCGGGAGGACGCGCAGCGCCGCGGCGCGGACGTTGGCGGCGGGGACGGTGGCCCCGGGTGCGAGCAGTCCGGCCACGAGGGGCTGGAACTGGAGACGCAGGGCCGGGTCGCCCACCAGGTACAGGGCGTCGAGCAGCAGGGTGCGACCATCGGTGCTGGGCTCGGTCTGCCGCCACACGCCGGCGGGGGAGCCCTCCATCACGGCCTTCGCGGCGAGGCCGGCGCGGCGGACGGACGTGAGCGCGTGATCCTTCAACGCCATGCGCATGATCTGCGCCTCGGCCTTCCGCAAGTCGACGGGTGCGGAGGACGCCAGCAGGCGGCCCAACTCACCGCCGGTTCCCGGGTCCTGGTAGCGTTCGTCGAAGCGGGTCAGGGCCGCGGCGATTTCGACCTCGCGGGTGGTGCCGTTGAGCTGCGCGAGCGCGGCGAGTGCGACCTCGCGGGTGCCGGCGTCGAGGCCCGCCCGTTCGACCTGGGCGGCGTAGACGGCGGCGGAACCGGGCGCGGCGGCAAGCTCGGCGTTGGTCATCCGGCCGAGCACGAAGGAGAGGGCGCGCGGATCCTTGATCTCCGTCGGGGAGGGCTGGAGCGCGCGCATCGTCTCCTCGAGCGTGTAGTTGAGGTAGTAGTCGCGCGGGTGGTTGAGGATTTCGAGGGCGACGTCGATCGCGGCGCGGTCGGTGAAGAAACTGGCGGCGCGCACCGCCTCGAGGCGCACCAGCGGATGTTCGTCCGCGGCCTGCACCCGCAGCAGCGCGAGCGCGTTGGGCAGGCGATCGCGCCAGTAGCAGAGCACGCGGGTGGCGGCGGCACGGGCCATCGGCTCGGGGGAGCGCAGTTGCTGCGCGAGGAGGGTGGGGTTCACCACGTTCATCCACTGGTGCACCCAGAGCGCCTCGGTGAGCAGGAACGCATCGGCCGCGGAACGCGGATCAAGCGGCGCGGCCCAGCGCTGGACGGCGGCGATGACCTCGGCGCGGGGCCGGAGCGCGAGCTCCTGCTTTGCCCGGATCCGGGTCCGGTCCTCCGGCAGGCGCAGCAACTCGAGCAGGTGCTCGATCGGCTCGCCGGCGATCCGCGCGACCGGCACCAACGGGCGCGACGGGTAGGTGATGCGCCAGATGCGGGCGTGCGCCTTGTCGCGGAGCGGATCGCGCAACGAGTACTGCATGTGGCCGATCAGGGCCTCCTGCCAGTCCGTGATGTAGAGCGCGCCGTCCGGACCGAATTCAAGGTCGACCGGACGGAAGTTCCGGTCGGAGCTCAGCAGCAGCGGCTCGATCTCCTCGCCTTCGAACCCGCTGCCGGCCGCGGTGCGGCGGTGCTGCAGCACGCCCTGCACCCCGATCGTGTTGTTGAGCAGGAACAGCCCCTGGGCTTCGTCCGGGAAGTGGCGGCTGCTGACGAATTCGCACCCGCTGGTCGGCCGCACGCGCTTCGGGAACCACTGCTTCATCGTGGAGTGCTTTTCCGGGTACGGCAGGAAGCCCGAGAATGCCGTGGCGAAGTAGTTGGCGCCGCCGGAGGAGTCGGAGATGAACGCCTGACCCCAGCGGTCGAAGGTGATCCCGTGCGGGTTCGCGTAGCTGTAGCTGACGAACACATCCAGCTTCTGGGAGAAGGGCGCGAAGCGGTAGGTGGCGGCGTTCTTGGCCCGGACGGGGCCGTAGGGCGTCTCAACCTGTGAGAAGTGGAACGTGCCTTCCTGGAAGTACAGCGCACCACCCGGATCGAACGTGAACTGATTGATCACGTGATGGCTGTCGGCGGAATCGAAGCCGCTCAGCAGGATCTCGCGGAAGTCCGCGCGATCATCGCCGTTCGTGTCCTTCAGCAGCAGCACCTCGCGCTGGCCGCTCACGATCACGCCGCCGAGACCGAACTCGAAGCCGATCGGCAGGTGGAGGTCGTCGGCGAAGACGGCGCAGGTGTCCGCCCGGCCGTCCTGATTGGTGTCCGAGAGGATCAGCAGCTTGTCGTTCATCGGGTCGCCGGGCCGCCACTGCGGGTAGGTCTGCATCGTCGAGACCCAGAGGCGGCCACGGGCGTCGAAGGCGGTGGCCACGGCATTGCCCAGCTCGGGGAACTGTTCCTCGGAGGCGAAGAGGTTGATCGCGTAGCCCGGCGCGAGCGTGAAGCTCTTCAAGGTCTCCGCCGAAGGGGAGATGGTTGCAGAGCTGCCCTCCGCCGACTTGCTGGTCTGGCCGGTGTTGCTGCCGGCGTCCTTGCTCTGGTTGATGCCGAAGGAGGTGACGACTGGGAGGAAGGGAGGGACGTTGCCGTCGTCGATGCGGGGCGGCACGCGGCCATCGCGGGCGAGGGACCAGACCCGTTCGTCGCGGTTGCGGGTCATCACCGCCAGCACTTCGCGCTCACGCTCCATGACGTCGCGGTTCGTCTGGGGACCATCGGCGAACTTCAGCCCGGAGCGCCCGCCATAGACGTAGAACGAGTCGACGATCCGGTGATGATGGTACCAGTGGAAGTTCTTGTCGGCGATCGCCGCGCGCAGCGTCTCATCCACGTTGTTTGGAGCGTCGGAGGGGCCGAAGAGCGCGCGGTCGAGGAGGGGGGCCACGGCGGCGTCGCCGGCGGCGGTGAGGTGGACCCCGTTGACGGTGAACGGGCCCTTGCCGGAGGCGAAGAGCGCGCGGGTGGGATGGAAGAGATCCGCGAAGAACACGCCGCGCCGGGCGGCGACGTCGCGGATGACTGCGGTGTAGAGCTCGAGGTTGCGGTTGTTCGCGTCCCCGTCGGGCAGGTCCGGATTGCGGAGGTTTTCGTGGGCGATCGGTGAAACGAGCGCGAGGCGTGGACGACCGCGGCCGCTGAAGTCGGCTTGGGGCGTGGCGACGACCCACGCGTCGAGGCGATCGCGGAAGGCGTTCAGGCCGTCGGGGCCGGCAAAGGATTCATTGAAGCCGAAGAAGGCGAGGATGACGTCGGCGCGGTTGGCCTTGAGATGCTGCTCCGGCTCGCCGAAACCCTCGGCGCGGGGACGGAGGTCGACCTCGTCCGCCGGCCACGCGAGGTTGCGCACCACGAGTTGGTGGCGGGGAAACCGCTGGTGCAGCATCGCCTCCCAGTGGTTGTGGTGCTGCATGCGCTCGGCGAGCGTGTTGCCGATGAGGCAGATGTGGTCGCCCTCGTGCAGTTCCAGTGTCGCGGGGGCCGCTTGGGCGGCGAGGGTGACGAAGCAGGACGCGAGGAGCAGGCGGGCGAGGGGAAGGACGCGGGCGATCATGACCGGAGAGGGGTGGCGGGTCGTGGGATGGGAAGCGTGCTCCCGCCGACTGGAGGTCGTCAAGGTTGGGTGGCGCGGGACCGGGAGGGCCCGGCGTCCGGGGCGTGCGAAGGTTCACGTCGACCGGTCCGCGGACCGCCCCGGAAACCGGTCAGCGCACGACCTTGAGTGGAGCAGAGGGGAGGCGTTGGTGGTTCGGGCTTGGCCGCGGGGTCAGCATGGGGGTCGGTTGCTTCGGAGCTTGCGCCGCGACGGGTGGGAGGGCGAGCCTGCGGGCGATGAGGGTGCCGGTGCGATGGCTTGGCTTGGCGTTGATGGTCGCGGTGGCGGCCTGGCTGCGGCTTGCCGATCTCGCGGATCGGCCGATGCACGCGGACGAGGCCAATCAGGCGGTGAAGCTCGGCCACCTGCTGGAACGCGGGGAATACCGCTTCGATCCGCATGACCATCATGGGCCGACGCTGTACTATCTGGGATTGATCCCGGCGTGGCTTCGCGGTCAGTCCACGTTGGCGGAACTGGATGAGACGACGGTCCGGCTCACCCCGGCGATCGCGGGCATCCTTGGGGTGCTTTTCCTCGGGTTGCTCGTCGGACGCTTCGCTCCCGGCGCTGGCTGGATCGCGGCCGGACTCATGGCGGTGTCGCCGATCGCAGTCTACTACAGCCGCGCCTTCATTCAGGAAACGTTGCTGTCCACGTTCTTCCTCGGCGGCCTCCTCGCCTGCGTGCGTTGGCGTCAGTCCGGCGCTTGGAGCGCGGCGATCGGAAGTGGTGTTGCGTTGGGCTTGTTGGTGGCCACCAAGGCGACGGCGCCGGCTTTCGTTGTGCTGTCGCTCGTGGCCTTCGCTGCGGCGGCGTGGCGGGCGCCCGGAGAACGCTCCGAACGGGTGTTCCGACCCTGGGGAAAACGGGACCACCAACAACTGGTGGTCCTGCTGGTGACGGCTGCGGCCGTCGCGGGGCTGTTTTACTCGTCCTTCTTCCGGAATCCCGAGGGCCTGCGGGATGCGATCACGACCTACACCTTGATGGGTGAACGGGTCTCGGGGGGAAGTCTCCACGACAAGTCCAGCGTCTACTACCTCGCCCTGCTCGGGTGGCAGACGTCTGGCGGCTATGTCTGGAATCAGTTGCCCGGCAGCCTCTTGGCATTGATCGGACTCGCGATGATCGCCGTCCGGCGACCGGCGGCCGGAGTCTTTGCGGCGGTTTTCGGAATCGGGTGGCTTGTGGTGGTCTCTCTGACCCCGTACAAAACCCCGTGGATTCTGGTGCACGCCGTGCCGGTGCTCGCGGCGTGGTCGGCGTTGGGTCTTGAAACACTGAAGGCGTCGGGTCCGGTGGTCCGCGGGATCGCGGCCACGGTGGTCGTCGGCGTGCTCGGGTGGCAACTCACCGAGGTGCGGATGATGGTGTTCCGGCGACCGGCGGATCCGCGCAATCCCCTCGTGTATGTGCACACCTCACCGGACCTGTTGCGCGTACGCGGGATGGCGGGAGTGACCCGCCCCGGCCCGATCTTGGTGATCAGCCCGGAGTACTGGCCGCTCCCCTGGTACCTGCGAGACCGGACGGACGTCGGCTATTGGACCGAGGTGCCGGTCCGCTGCGATGCCGGACTCCTTCTGGTGGCGCCGGAGTGGGCGGAGACTGTGCGGGCGCGGCTGACGGGGGAGTACCGGGAAGGCTACCTGGGCCTGCGACCGGGGGTGGTCCTGCAGGTCTTTGAGCGGATCCCGATCGGTCGGACTCAGGTCGATTCCCAGCGACCGTAGATCCCGCACGGCAGGACCTTGCCGTCGCGTTCGATGGGCAGGCCGATTTCGCCCCCGGTGATGCGGCCTCCGCGCTCGTGGAACAGTTCGGCCAGCAGGTTGATCACGACGGTGGGGGACAGGCGGGCGGTGTAGGCGTTGATCAGGAAGAACAGCGGCGACGGGGTGAGCAGGGCGCGGCACTCCAGCAGCAACTCCCACAGGCTGTCCTCCAGCCGCCACATTTCGCCGCCGGAGCCGCGGCCGTAGGTCGGCGGATCCATGATCACAGCGTCGTAGAAGCGTCCCCGCTTCTGCTCCCGGCGGACGAACTTCAGGCAATCGTCGACGATGGTGCGGATCGGGGCGGTGCCGAGGCCGCAGAGCGTGGCGTTTTCGCGGCACCATTTCACCATGCCCTCGGATGCATCGACGTGGCAGACGCTGGCGCCGGCCTTGGCGGCGGCGATGGTGGCGGCGCCGGTGTAGCCGAAGAGATTGAGCACGGAAGGCGTGCGCCCGGCGGCGAGGGCGGCGCGGATCCGGGCGGAGAACCAGTCCCAGTTGGCGGCCTGCTCCGGAAAGAGGCCGGTGTGCTTGAACGAAGTGGGATGGATCCGAAACGTGAGTCCCAGCGGACTGTAGCGCACCTTCCAGTCGTCGGGCAGCGTGCGTTTGAACTCCCAGCGGCCGCCTCCCTGATCGCTCCGGTGGTAGAGCCCGTCCCAGCCCTCCCAACGCGCGCCGCGAGGTTGTCCCTGCTGCGGCCAGATTACCTGGGGGTCGGGTCGGACGAGCGTGTACGGACCCCATTTCTCCTTCTTCATCCCGGCGCCGGCGTCGAGGAGACGGTAGTCCTCCCAGCGATCGGCGACGATGAGCGGAGAGTGGTGGATGACGGGGCGCATGGGCGAAGAAGAGCCGGGCGGGACGACCCGGCGAGGAAAGGCAACGCATCCCGGCCGGATGCGGCAACCCCCAAACCGGGACCCGCGGTCGAGGAGCGGAATCGTCCGTCGGCCGTGGGCGATTGCTTTTCCAGAGGGCAGCACCGGCCGCTGGGGGCGGCGTTCCTGAGGAAAAATGCGGTACTGGGCTGAACCCAGGAGATGTGAATCAGGAGTTGTCTCCCACGAAACGCGCGCACCATCATCGACAAGCGGAATGGCGGCGCCCGGGGAAGAGGACCTCGCGGGCGTTTTAGGAACCAGGCCTCGCCCGTCTCACGAAAAAACGCATCCCCTAAGCGTCTGATTACAAGCGGTTAAACGAGAGACCGAAAGATTCTTGGAGAAAACGCTTGAAGGCAAAGCGTCGGTTTCCATCGTCCGCACTCCCGTTCGCGGCGGCCCTCAAAAGCCGAGGCCGACGGGGTTCCTTGAAGATCGGTTCGCCGGCCAGAAAAAATCGCTCTTCGGAGAATTTCCCCGAAAAAGTGATTGACGATGGTTCAGCGACCTGTCCTCTTGGACCTCTTTCCCCAAGGGAAAGGCTCTTTGAAATTTACTCTGTGCGATTGATTGGGACCCCCAATCAAAAAACTTAAATAAGGTAGTTTGGCTTCGGCCAAACCTACCAGTAGTTCAGAATCACTAGGTTCTAGCTCTTTTCGGAGAGTTTGATCCTGGCTCAGAATGAACGCTGGCGGCGTGGTTAAGACATGCAAGTCGAACGGTGTTTTGGCTGTAGCAATACAGTTGAAACGCAGTGGCGAACGGGTGCGTAACACGTGAACAATCTACCTCCAAGTGGGGAATAGCTCGTCGAAAGGCGAATTAATACCGCATACGGTGGCCTCTCTCCTGAGAGACCAACCAAAGTCGGGGACCGCAAGGCCTGACGCTAGGAGAGGAGTTCGCGGCCTATCAGCTAGTTGGCGAGGTAACGGCTCACCAAGGCTAAGACGGGTAGCTGATCTGAGAGGATGATCAGCCACACTGGAACTGAGACACGGTCCAGACACCTACGGGTGGCAGCAGTTTCGAATCATTCACAATGGGCGAAAGCCTGATGGTGCGACGCCGCGTGAGGGATGAAGGTCT
>Ga0194116_10000565_pt1 | contig 63134 bp, 64 predicted proteins | sample TA2MahsurfametaG_4_FD_148617 | JGI IMG/M metagenome (GOLD analysis project Ga0194116, IMG submission 148617) | Freshwater microbial communities from Lake Tanganyika, Tanzania - TA2015008 Mahale S9 surface | ecosystem: Environmental > Aquatic > Freshwater > Lake | place: Tanzania: Lake...
AGTGTCCATATTTTAGGACTTTTGTTTGATCCAAATTTTGAACCGCTCCGACAAGAGATGGAAAAAACGAGAGAAAATCGATTAACTCGTATGGAAAGAATCGTGGCTCGTCTAAATGAAGCTGGTATTGAAATAACAATGGCAGAGGTCTATGCGCAAAAACGAGATGATGCCACTTTAGGTAGACCTCATCTCGCAGATGCGTTGGTAGCAAGAGGACATATTTCTAACCGAGATGACGCTTTCACCACTTATCTACACAATGGCTCAAAGTTCTATATAAATCATTACTCACCCTCGCCGATGGAAGCGATTCGCTTAATAAAGGCGGCGGGTGGCGTTAGCATTATTGCTCATCCGCTCGCCTCTCGAAGTGGGAGAAAAGTAGAACCTGGAATATTCGCGGAATTGATTGCAGCCGGGCTTGATGGGATTGAAGTTCACCATCGCGATAATGCAGAAGAAGAAAAGAGCCAACTCATAGAAATTGCTCGTGAACATAATCTCGTTGTCACGGGCTCGAGCGATTACCACGGAACCGGAAAGATGAATCGATTGGCGGAATTCACTACCTCGCTGGAAGAATGGGAGCGTCTAGAGGTTAGAGCACGCGAGCGAAGGGTGGTATCTAAATGAATGAGTTAACAGCGCTCACTTTTGGACTTCAGGCATTTGTAACGCTTCTGGTGATCCTCGACCCTCCCGGTGCAGTTCCACTTTTCCTAAGCTTGATGGGATCACGTCCGCGCAAGGCTCAAGTTACGATGGCTTGGCTAGCTGCCGCCACTTCGCTTTCGATAATAAGTATCTTCGCCATTTTCGGACAGTTCATTGTGGATTTCTTAGATATCTCAATTGAAGCGCTTCAGGGCGCCGGTGGCCTCTTATTGCTATTGATCTCACTTGAACTTTTGAAAGGGATTGAGCAAGAAAAGAACGCAAAAACTCAGAACGTTGCATTAGTTCCGCTCGGTACCCCTTTATTGGCCGGGCCAGGAGCAATTGTCACAATAATGCTTTTCTCCTCACGAGTTGATAGTCCAGATTTGACCTTGGCGCTTGCGTTAGCAGTATTAGGCGCACATTTAGTAATTGGATTAACTTTGATGTCCTCAACTCGAATCATTGGTCTGCTAAAAGAGACAGGCGTCGCACTTCTTGCAAAAATCGCAGGTCTATTGACTGCAGCAATTGCATTCGAAATGTTGATGACTGGAATTAGAGGTCTAATTTGATTCACGACGGATACTTTCATCCAGGTGGAATCGTCTGGAAAGTTCATTCAGACTCATCCATGGTAGTTGGTGGAATTCGCGCGCTGTTAGAACAAGCCCTACATCCTGAAGCGATGGCAGGGGTCGCAGCACATTCAAATTTTCGCGAAGATGCCTGGGGAAGGCTGCAACGAACTGGAGATTACGTAGGCACGCTTACATTTGGAACTCGTCAGGAGGCAGATCAACTCTCAAGTCGAGTGCGTATGATCCACGAGAAACTTAAGCTTGATGATCCAAAATTGTTGCTCTGGGTTCATATGGCGATGGTTGATGCTTTTCTAGATACCGCACTTCGTTCAGGAATGAATCTAACGGTCGACAATCAAAACGAATATATTGCTGAGATGGTGAAATTTGCTACTTTAGTCGGAATACCAGAATCAATGACTCCTCATGATATCGATAGCACCAAGCGCTATTTTGATTCCATACTCCCTGAACTTTCCGCAAGTGATGACGCCAAACGCGCAGCACTTTTCATTGCGTTGCCGCCGCTGCCTCCATTGCTGCGATTTGGCACTCCGATTGCTCCGATATGGGGAGGAATAACATCATTATCGGCCGCGTCGCTACCGAAGTGGGCGAAACGTCTATATGGATGGCCAATACTTCCCGGAGAAGAATTTGCAACTGATTTGGCGCTGAAAACTGCGCGAATAACTCTTGGTGCATTACCTAAATCTTTTCGGGAGAGCCCACAACTTAAAGCTGCTCGCGCTCGCATGAACCAAGCTTCATGAAAGTACTTTTAGTAGCAAATCTCGCTGGTGGCGTAGGAAAAACTTCATTGGCTCACGCGATTGCAACTGCGGCAAGTGAATATGGAAAGAAAACACTAGCGGTAGATGCCGATCCTGATGCGTCGCTTACCTTCCTTACAGGTATGGAGAATCCCCGACTGACTCTTGTGGAAGTTGCAAATGAGCCCGGAAAAAATGAAGCCGCTATCGTTAAAACAATTGATAGATTCTCACTAATTCCTAGCGCAAGTCGCGTCATTGAGTTAGAAGGGATTAGTGATAATTTTAAAGAAGCTATCTCAGGCTATGAATTAGTAATTATTGATTCTCCGAGTGGACCAAACCGAATAATTCCCCAACTTCTCAATCTCGCTGATCGAGTTCTTGCTCCGGTAGATGGGTCAATGTTATCAATCAGGGGAGCCTTACATATTCGGCGGTTCCTAGGACCTGAGAATAAGTTAGGGATTAACCTGATCACGAATAAGAAAGTTAACGATTTAGGCCTTAGTCAAATAAAGAACGATTTTGAATTTATTGAAACAGAGATTAGGTTTGATGAAAAGGTACACTTCGCACAATTTGCAAACCGCTCAGTCTTGACCGCTTACCCGGATAGTGATTTTGCCTCAGATGTAAGGGAACTTACTTACTCTTTACTTGAAGATTTTTCTATGATTTAAAGACCAGCAAATCCAACTCTACGCTCGGCGCTTTCGCCAATCTCTATAGAACTTATCTTTGCCGCTGGAATTATGAATTGGCGACCACGGATATCGGTGAGAACTAGTGGTTCTCCCTGGCCAATGGCTGTCTTCACTGTCGTCAATACCTCATCGCGGTCCGCTGCAAGTTCAACAGTAATCTCGCGTACTTGATCACTAACGGAGATGCGAACCTCACTCTTTGCCGCATCTGACTTACTACTCTTTTTTGTGGTCATGCCGATACCTTACTTCAAGTCACTTATTGAGTGGAAAACCCGAGATACCTCGCCACATCAAGCTTGTAACAAGTGCGCTGGCTTGGGAGCGATCAATCTTTCCCCCTTTTTCAAGCCAATGGCGCGCTGAAATCTGGGCGCATCCGATTAGTCCAATCGCAAGGATCATTGCTTCATCTTTCGGCAACCCGGTATCCACTGAGATAACAGCGCTTACCGCAACGGCACAGTCGTAAGTCATCCGTTCTAAGCGTTCTCTAACATGTGGTTCTACGCTCATATCGCTCTCAAACAGTAAGCGGAAGGCTTCACCTTCACCTTCCATGAAACCAAAATATGCATCAATCGTTGCCTTTACTCTATTTTTATTTTCGCGAGTTGAAGCGATGGCTTTCTGAATGCTGAATACCAGAGAATCGATATGGAGATCCAGAACAGCAAGGTATAAATCTAACTTGGAGGGAAAATGTTTATACAGAACCGGCTTGCTTACATTAGCTCGCTCTGCAATCTCATCCATAGATGCGGCGTGATAGCCAGAAGTCGTAAAGCTCTCTAACGCGGCGCTGAGAAGTTGTGCGCGACGCTCATCCCGCGGAAGCCTTGAGCGACTCTCGTTTTTAACATCGACGGTGCTCATCACCCCCATACTAGGGGCTGGCCCGTCAATAGACTAGTTGCTAAAGGTACGCTTAACCTCAAATGATTGATAAAAAACGGCGCATGCTCTTGGTGCACGCACATCCAGACGATGAAACAATTAATAACGGCGTCACTATGGCTTATTACGCCGCAAACGGAGTACAAGTAACTCTGATTACCTGTACTCGTGGCGAAGAAGGTGAAATTCTTGTGCCTGAACTCGCTCACTTGGCGAGCGATAAAGAGGACAAATTAGGCGAATATAGAATTGGCGAACTCGCAGCTGCTATGCGCGAATTAGGGATAACAGATCATAGATTTTTGGGAGATGAAGAATCGAAGTGGCGCGATAGCGGCATGATGGGAACTCCCCAAAACACCCGCCCCGATGTTTTCTGGAACGCAGATCTAGATGTAGTTGCGAAGCAACTTCTAAATGTGATTCTGGAAATCAAGCCACACGTCATGATCACCTATGATGAAAATGGCGGATATGGCCACCCAGATCACATCAAGGCGCACCAGACCGCAATGCGCGCCGCTGAATTGGCGCGCGCCTCAGGTTGGGAGATACCGAAAATATATTGGAACACAATTCCCATATCTGTAATCGAGGAAGGTATCGCTGCACTAGCAGGAACTGGCTCCGATTTCTTTGGAGTAGAGAAAGCCGAAGATTTTCCATTTGCCGCCCCCGATGAATTAGTCTCAACGGTAATCACAGCTGAAGATTATGTTTCAAAGAAGATGGCGGCGATGAAAGCCCACCCCACTCAGATAGCACTCTCTGGACCGTTCTTTGCGCTCTCTAACAATGTAGGTTTCAAAGTCTGGGGAAGAGAGTTTTACCGCCTAGTTCATGGCACGGCGGCTGCTCCATTTGATAAGAATCGAAGAGAAACTGACCTTTTTGCTGGAATAGCGAGCGATGTTTCGTAATCTAATCAGCTTGCTCTTTGGTATCGCGATAGGAATTTCCGGCGTTTTTCTCCACAATGCTTATCGACCATTTGGATTAATAATTTCTAGTTTTGCACTCATACTCGCGACTTATCTACTTCGACAGATGTATCGAACCCGCTCAAGTTTCCTTTTCTTTGCATTCGGATGGCTATTCGTAGTTGTAAGGGGCGCAAGTACAGGTAATGGTGGCGAGCTATTGGTTGAAGGAAATGGCTATGGAACATTTCTACTTCTCGGTGGAATTGTCTGGTTGTTGATTGCTTCTGCTCGCACTTCAAAGATCGATTAACCAGCTCCACTCTTGACCATCTGCAGTGTCCTGAATAAGAATTCCAAATTCTGTTAACTGGTCTCTTAAAGAATCGCTCAATTCAAAATCTTTGGCGGCTCGAGCCGCGATGCGCGCTTCAAGTAATTTCGTTGCGGCATCTGGAAGAGCTCGCATTGGCCGCTCAGATAGGAGATCTAATCCCAGGAGAACTTCAAGTTTTTCGAAAATCGCCCGTTTCTCGCCAGCGCTCATTTCTAATCGCTCCAAAGTCCTCAGTTTTAACATTGCTTTAGGGGTATCAAGATCATTGAGGAAATCTTCAACTATCGAATCAATGAATTCTGATACTTGTGCAGTCACCTTCGGGCCACTTGATAAAGTGGCTGAATAAGTTTTTCTAATTCGAGCGAGAAAATTATGAGCGGCCTTTAGAGAATCCCAAGAGAGATCCATCTGGCTTCGGTAGCGATTCTCCATAAAGCAAAACCTCAGGGCTAATGGATCGATTCCGCGCTCAATCAAATCTTCAATCAATACTACATTCCCCGAACTTTTTGACATTTTTCTTCCTTCGAAAAGAAGATGTTCACCATGGATCCAGAGCGTTACCGCTTCGCCGCCGACCATGGGATTTGATTGTGCTCTTTCATTCTCATGGTGTGGAAACCTCAAATCTATTCCACCAATATGTAAATCAACATGATTATTTAAGTACTTCAAGGACATCGCAGAACATTCGATATGCCAACCCGGAAAACCAGCGCCCCATGGTGTCTGCCAGATCATCTCTTTTCTATTTCCGGCAGCTTTCCAAAGCGCCCAATCTGCGTGAAAACGTTTCGCACCCGCTTCTTCATATTCATATCTATGTCCGGGCTTTAACGCCTTGAGTTTATTACCACTCAAAGCACCGTAATCGATGGCCGTCTCTGCGTTAAAGTAAATTGAACCGTCACTTCCTTGGTAAGCCATCTTCATTTCTAATAGCTTTGAAATAAAATCAATCATTAATTCGATACATTCGCTAGCTCGTGGGTAAAGCCGCGCTCTCGTTATCGCGAGCGTGGCACAATCTTTATGGAATTTCGCCTCATAATCGCGGGCGATTTCGAATGGATCACGCTTTTCACTTTTGGATTGAGCAATCATTTTGTCTTCTTCGAAATCCTCGCTCATATGTCCCACATCTGTGATGTTTTGGACCAGATCAACTTTAAATCCGTTGAAATTTAAAGTCCGAGTTACAAGATCTGAAAGAAGAAAAGTTCTAAGGTTGCCAACATGAGCATCGCGATAAACCGTTGGGCCACAGCAGTAAATCCGAACCTGCTTGCCATCACTAGCCTGAACCGGCTGGATCTGGCGAGTCAGAGTGTCGTAGAGGTGAAGCTCCCTGCCCCCGGCGCGCTCCATATGCATAGATTATGTACGATAGCTGCACCTGTCCTTGTTAGGAGTCGTACGTGACCTATTTAATTGCGCTTCCATGTATCGATGTCAAAGACAAGTCCTGTATTGAGGAATGTCCAGTTGATTGCATATATGAGGGCGAGCGGATGCTCTATATCCAGCCTGACGAATGTGTCGACTGCGGCGCCTGCGAACCGGTCTGTCCGGTTGAGGCGATTTATTATGAGGATGATGTCCCATCCCAATGGTCCGAGTACAAAGAAGTTAATTCCGAATTCTTTAATGAATTAGGTTCTCCTGGGGGCGCAAGCAAAGTGGGCCCAACCGGTAAGGATCATCCAAAACTGCTTCAGATAGAGAAGAAGCCGGAGTAGGACGCGGCCCAAACTGTCTAACTCATTTAAGCTTCCAGATTTCCCTTGGGACACCCTCGCGCCTCTCGGCGCCCGAGCGCGTGAACATAAATCCGGCGCAATAGATCTATCTCAAGGAACGCCTGTAGATGCAACACCAGATTTCATTCAAATAGAACTACAAAGGAATTCAAATTCGCCGGGATATCCAGTAACTGCGGGAACTGCAGAACTTAGAAGCGCTATGGAAAATTATGTGCGAAATCGCTTAGGCGCATCTGGAGAATTCGATGTATTGCCCACAGTCGGATCAAAAGAGATGGTGGCGCTCTTGCCTACACTTCTTGAAGCAAAACGAATATTAATTCCAAAGGTTGCTTATCCGACCTACCTTGTTAGCGCGATCTTTGGCAGAGCTGAGGTCATAGAAGTTGATTTAGATCCAGGTAATTGGCCTAAAGATGTAGATCTAGTCTGGATAAATAATCCCTCAAACCCAACTGGAAGAGTCCACACCCAAGCGGAACTTAATGCGGTCATCAAATGGTCTAGAACGCACAAAGTCGTAATTGCTAGTGACGAGTGCTACTTACCGTTTCCCGATAGCGATGAATCTGAGTCAATTCTTAAGAGAGCTGCCGGAGAAAACGTTGGATTTCTTGCTTTACATTCACTCTCGAAGAGATCTAATTTGGCTGGTTATCGCGCTGCCTTCGTAGCCGGCGACACCCAATTAGTAAAACGACTTCTTGAAATTCGTAAGCACCTTGGAATGATGATGCCATTACCCGTCCAACGAGCCATGACTGTGGCGCTTCAAGATGAATCACATGTCGAGAGACAGGCCGATATCTATCGAAATCGCCGTCGAATTCTCGTTCCCGCACTCATCTCTCTGGGCTTTCGAGTCGAGTATTCACAGGCCGGTTTGTACATATGGTGCACTCGCAATCAATCTGATTGGGAGACAGTCGCTTGGTTTGCCAATCGTGGAATTCTGGTAACTCCGGGAAGTTTCTATGGAAGCGCCGGATCAGAGTTTGTCCGAATTGCATTAACTGCAACTGATAGCCAAATTGCCGAGGTCGCTCAGAGGATTAGCGCTTGAAAGGAGCGATTGAAAAAGCGATTCTTTTAGTTGGTGGAAAAGGTACTCGGTTAGCGCCGTTTACTAATTCAACCCCGAAGCCCATGATAAGAATTGCAGGAGCCCCGGTAACCGAGCACCAGATTCTAAAAGCGCGAGCGGCCGGAGTAAAAGAGATTGTTCTTGCAACCTCCTATCTTGCTGAAGTTTTTCAACCCTATTTTGGTAATGGCGAAAAGTTCGGAGTTTCCATCAAATATGCGGTAGAGCAAGAACCACTTGGAACCGGCGGAGCTATTGCGAATGCTGCTAAGGCACTTTCACTTAAACCAAATGAATCTCTATTTATTTTCAATGGTGATGTACTCAGTGAGCATAATCTGGCGGCCCAGAGCCAATTTCACCAAGAGCTGGGCGCCGATGCAACGCTACATCTAATTGAGGTGGTAGATGCCAGTTCTTATGGTTGCGTTCCAATTGACCGGGATGGCCGAGTTTTGGATTTCTTGGAAAAGATGCCGCAACCAAAAGCTAAGACCATTAATGCTGGCTGTTACATCTTCAAATCTGAAATTATTGAAAAACTTCCGCATGGCGAGGTCATCAGTATCGAACGAGACGCATTTCCAAAATGGCTATCTGATGATTGCAAAATCTACGGTTATCTAGATTCTAGTTATTGGATAGATATGGGCACCCCCGAGACCATGGTGCGGGCTTCACGAGATCTCGTACGCCGCAACCACGGCGCAGCATTAATCTTGCCATCAGCCACCATCCATCCAAGTGCAGTAATCGACGGGGGTAGTTTTATAGAGGCTGATTCATTAATTAATAGCGATGTGAGGATTTCTGGCTCAATAATCGCGGCCGGTGCGATTATTGAAAGTGGTGCAATCATCGAAAACAGCTACATTGCTTCGCAATCAAGGGTGAAAAAGGGTTCAAATCTCCGTGAGATCATTCAGGGTTTTTAGCCCTTTTATCCCTCTCCTAACTTGACTTAGGGGGAATAACACGAGTGTAATTCTCGCTATCGAGCCGACCGTGGGGTCGGCCCCTCTAGTGGGAGTCCATAACATGTCTGAAGCTCGACGTAATGAGCAGAACTACGAATCAGGTCCAAGTATCCAATTAGGCAATGGAGAGGTCGTCGAACTCTCCTGGCAGGAGCGAGCGCTCTGTGCCCAGACTGATCCAGAGGCTTTCTTTCCTGAGAAGGGCGGCTCTACTCGTGAAGCAAAGAGAGTCTGCCTGGCATGTGAAGTACGCCAAGAATGTCTTGAATATGCGCTGGCACACGATGAAAGATTCGGAATCTGGGGCGGACTCTCAGAACGCGAACGTCGTCGCCTAAAGCGTCGACCTGCGTAATCTCATCTTTTCAATTCATCGAGGCGAGGCGGTTCAATGCCGACTTCTAATTCTGGAATAACATCAAATGCCCTTCGCTCGCGCCACCATGTAAACGCCATTCTTGTTGTCCATAATGGCGCCGAATGGCTTCCAGAAGTTGTCGTAGCACTCACTTCACAAAAGCATCAAATTGATAATTTAATTGCAATAGACACCGGATCAACTGATAAATCTCTTCAGTATTTGATGAAAGCTGGAATCAAATATTTACAAGCGCCATCAGATACAGGTTTTGGCGCTGCCATAGATTTAGCTTTAGAAAGTTCATTGATCGAGAATGGAAGTGCCGATCAACAAGAATGGCTCTGGTTTCTACACGACGATTGCGCTCCTAAAGCTGATGCACTCTTAGAGCTATTGGCTGCAGTAGATGAGCGACCTCAAGCTGCAATCGCAGGTCCAAAGCTCCGCGGTTGGTATGACCGAGACCATTTATTGGAAGTTGGAGTGAGTATTACTTCAAATGGTGCGCGGTGGACTGGACTTGAATATCTAGAGAAAGATCAAGGCCAACATGACAATATTGGCGAGGTTCTGTCGGTTAGTACTGCTGGAGCTTTAATTCGAAGAGGCGTATTTGATGAAGTTGGCAGATTTGATCCAGAACTATCTTTGTTTCGTGACGATGTAGATCTTGGATGGCGTATTCATACGGCGGGCCACACTGCAATAGTTGCCTCACGAGCGATTGCTTTTCATGCGGAGGCCGCAGCAAACGAAAGACGTAGGATTGATGTTGCAAACGCTTTCTTGCACAGGCCGCTCCTTCTCGATCGGCGACATGCGGCTTACGTTTTGATGGCGAACTCCCCCTTGTGGCTGACTCCATTGATTGCCCTACAACTTTTCGGAGCTGCTCTTCTTCGTTCAGTCGGGTTCTTACTGGCAAAACGTCCAGGCTATGCATTAGATGAAATTGCTGCCGTTTCCCTGGTACTGGCGCAACCTCAAGATTTAATCCGAGCTCGTAAAGCCCGAAAGGCGGTGCGTTTACTTTCGTCTAGAGTTATTTCTCACTTCGTTCCGCCAAGAGGCACTCAACTAGCTTTAACCATTGATCGAGCGCGAGATGCTCTCATTCGAAGTTGGCGGCAAAGTTCGCTCCAAGTTAAACGTGACAACTTAGCGCAGTATTCAAATAAATCATCATTAGATTTTAGTGATGAAGTTGCCGACAATTCCGATATTGAACTGGTCAGATCACCATCAATCGTTACAACGATTAGAAATCGACCAATTCTTACCGCTTCTATAATAGTTTTCTTCATCTCGTTGCTTGCCTTCCGCGAGAGATTCTTTGATTTGGTAGGCGGCGCACTACCTATCACGCCAGATAGTGGAATCTCCCTCTTAACTCAATACGCAAACTCTTGGCATGCAGTCGGATTGGGATCGAGTGTGAATATGCCCCCCTGGATTGCTTTTCTAGGTTTAACTTCAATAGTTTCTTTTTTCAATGCAAAACTCTTAATTTCATTTCTATTGGTATTGGCGATTCCATTGGCATTTTTTGGCGCCTATCGGTTGGCTAGAAAATTCACAGAACTGCATTACCTCGCCTTAGGTGCAGCTCTTCTATATTCAATGGCCCCAGTCGTAATTGGCTCTTTGAATTCGGGCAGGCTGGGAACAATCATGTTGTCCGTCATCGGACCATGGATTGTCAGATCCCTTTTAGGGCTGGAAGCTCTAGAGCTACTTGGTTGGCGCAGAACTTGGCGAATGGCCTTTCTAATGTCTCTAGTTTTTGCCTTTTCACCAATCGCTTTTCTAGTTATTTTTATCTGGCAATTTATTCTTGCGATTCTAGATGTTGTTTCATTCAATAAAGGCGGGTTCTCAAAAACCGTTTTCGACGACAGAAACTCTCGGCGAATTGCTATTTTGGGCACCCCATTTGTTATCTGTGCACCGTGGTCAATCGACTTAGTCCTTCACCCTTCTAGATTCCTACTTGACCCTGGGTTGGCGCTCGGTGGCGGGAACGTTGCATCAATTATTTTGGCCAATCCTGGCGGCGTTGGTTCACCACCGCTCTGGTTAATTTCTCCAGTTTTAGCAATTGCTTTGATTTCACTCTTCGTGAGCAAGGTCGCACGCTTCGGTGAGGTATCCATATTTTTCATCGGCTCTGCGATGATTTTCGGAAGCCAAACTGTTGCAGGACACGGCAGCCTGATATCAACGCCATTGTGGGTTGGCAGCTTGCTGGTAATTCCGACATTAGTTTCCATATTGGCCGGCGTCATCATGATTGATAACTATCTGCCGAAAATTTCAGAGAGTCCAATTGACTATCGACATTTGCTAATGGGATTTGTCTCGCTCCTCTCCATATTTTCATTAAGCGCCTCGATGTTTTGGTGGATATTCACCGCATCTAGCGCGCCGCTACAAAGCAAAACTAAAGATGCACTTCCCGCATTCTTAACCGTAAGCGCACAAACCAACGAACGTTTCAAGACTCTTGTTATCCGTTCCTCAAACAACGAAACAAAGTTCTTCATTGCCAGGGATAGCGATATACGTCTTGGCGAACCAGACGTTATCGTTGGATTATCACAAGAAGTCGATCAAGCAATCTCAGAGTTAGTTACTGGGGCTGGAATTGATGCAAGTAAGGTCCTAGCGGCAAATGGCATAAGTTATGTCTTTTTGGCTCGTCCCATAAATGAAGATTTGGCGCGTAGTATTGATGGTGTTGGCGGATTTGCTAGAGCTTCTAAGACTGATGAGGGAATAACCTGGAAAGTTAGCGAAGCGCTACCTCGCATACTTTTTATATCGGATAGTGGAGAACGATTAGCAATTCCAAGCGACGAACTAGAAGCCTCAGGTGTCTTAAGTACCGCTGGTAAATTAATCATTACCGAAAAATTTGACTCACGTTTGAGAGTAACGCTCAATCAAGAGACGATAAGAGCGACCAGGTCTGAGTCTGGAACACCCGTCTTTGAGATTTCATCCCCTGGTGAATTTCGAATTTTTCACGATTCCACATCAAGGAGAGCCTGGATTTCCATTCAGATATTCGCCTTCTTCACTCTCATTGTTTTGGCACTGCCTGCTCGGCGACGCAGAGGCGATATTCGAATAGAGGAGCTCTCATGAAAGAAAGTAGAGCTGCTATTTCATTATTAATCTTCATAATCACCGCACATGTGGCATTTTTACTACCGGAATCAGAAGTCTCAAGAGCCAAGGAAATTAGTAGAAGTTACTCTGTCACAACTTGTCCTGGTCCGATAAACGATTCTAAATTGACAACCTTACTGCCTGCTCAATCAGTGGGCGTGAGAGATTTGAGCCGTAAAGCTTCTGGTTTTTCAGAGCTAAATGTAGGGAATCCCACCAATCTAAAACGTGCCATAGTCGTAGCCGGAAATCCAAATGACAGCATCACAATTCAATCAAAAAATTCTAAATGGACGGCGGCAGCTCTATGCGGATCCGGTGAGGAAAATTCCTGGTTTGTCGGTGGAACTGCTGATGTTACTAGTCGTGGCAAAGTGATTTTGGTCAATAGTGGATTAAGCGACGCTATAGTCGAAGTTACCGTATTTAATGAAACTGGCCCGCTCACACCAGACAGCATCACTGTCAAAGCGCTAAGTGAAAAAATTCTACGAGTCGATTCACTAGATCCTGGCTCATCACAACTAGTTATCAACGTCAAAACTATCGGTGGGCGAGTTACAAGTTATCTACTTGATGAGCGAACAAAGGGCTTGCGAAATCTAGGTGGAGATTTTGTCTCTTCCATAAGCGAGCCAGAAACTAGCCAAATAATACCTGGGCTATTGTCTAAGTACGGAGCGACGGGCAAGTTAAAACATACGATTCGCATAATGAATGTGGCTGACGTAGAGAGTTCTGCCTCCGTTGAAATCATCTCTTCTGATGGTGTTTATGTACCAGTGGAACTAAGCGAGATAAGGTTGAATTCTCGTCAAGTCAGAGAAATTGAATTGGTTGATTTAGATTTAGGCCGAACTAATTTTGGCTTGAAAATTGAATCGGAAACGCCTTTTGTGGCATCAGTATTGACGGAATTAAAGAGCAGCAATATTTTAGATTTTACTTGGTCTATTCCTGCTAACCCATTAAATGAAATTGGATTTAATCTTTATGGTCTTGAACCAATCCTCACATTGATCGGAGAGAAAATTGATGCAACAGTTGAAATAAGAAATCGCGATGGAAAGAACGTCACAAAGAATATAGCAGGGGAGGAAATTGTAAATTGGCAGTTTCCAGCTAATTCAAGAATAGTGAGAATCATCAATAGAACTCGGGCTAGAGCTGCCCTAACCTGGATTAGCAACGATGGTTTGACGCATCTCTCACTTAATCAGGCAGCCTCTTTGGAGAGCGCCACCAGACCAATTGCCGACATTTCGGTAATTCAGTCACGCTAATAGTGAGATTCCCACAATTTTAAAGAGTTGCGACTAATCTGCCGACATGCGCGATCAAGAGCCGGTGAGACCAAGCGGCAGTGGCCGTACTTGCTCCAAAAGTAGTTGTCGTCAGCCGGCAGCCAGAACTTTGATTTACATTTATGCTGAATCGACGGCTGTCTTAGGCCCGCTCTCGACATTTGCCGAACCTCATACTTTTGACTTTTGCGCCAACCACAGTGAGAGATTGACAGTTCCGAAGGGTTGGAATGTGATTAAACACGAATCAGGTGGCACCGCGGAACCTTCTCCAGAAGATTTAATGGCAATCGCTGATGCAGTTCGAAATGTGGCTAAAGTGAATCAGTCTGCACCTGACAAGACGCCAGAAGTTGGTAGACGTGGTCATTTGAGAGCAATACCTAACCCAAAAGATTGATGGAACTTGTAGATCGAATTATCAAGGCTTATGACATTCGCGGCCTGGTAGATAGCGAGCTTACTCTGGATTTCGCGTTCGCAGCTGGCATTGCCTTTGCCTCTTTTCTCGAAATGAAAAAGGAACCTGGAACCGTGGTCATTGGTGAAGATATGCGACTCTCTTCACCTGAACTGGCAACTGCATTCACCAATGGACTCATATCGCAAAGTTTTGATGTTATCCGAATTGGATTAGCAGCAACTGATCAACTTTATTTCGCTTCTGGTTCAAAAAATCTTCCGGGTGCGATGTTCACCGCAAGCCATAATCCAGCTGAATATAACGGGATAAAACTCTGTCTAAGCGGGGCTCGCCCCATTGGTCAAGATTCTGGTTTAAGTTGGATCCGCGAATCAATCAGAAACGGCGCTTCCATGTCGCTCCGAAATTCTGGAAAAGTTACTGAAGTATCTATGCTAAATGAATATGTAGATTTTTTGTTTTCTTTTTTTCCTGCCGAAACTTTTGCGAAAGATTTTAAGAAGCGCTCTATCTCAATTGCGATTGATGCTGGTAATGGCATGGGGGGTTATACCGCCCCTACTGTAATGTCGAGAATCAATGCAGATGTTCATCCGCTCTACTTCGAGCTTGATGGAACCTTTCCTAACCACGAAGCGAATCCGATAGAGCCCAAGAACTTAATTGATTTGCAATCACTAGTGCGCAAACGTAAGGCAGATATCGGATTAGCCTTTGATGGCGATGCCGATCGATGCTTTCTAGTTGATGAAACGGGCAACTTAGTTGATCCTTCTGCACTTACGGCGTTGATAGCAGCGCGAGAACTTTCTCGTTACCCGGGCTCAACAATTATCCATAATTTGATATGTTCACGAGCGGTTCCAGAAACTATAAGAGAATTTGGCGGAACTCCCCTACGAAGCCGAGTCGGTCATTCATTCATTAAGGCGTTGATGGCGGAATCTGGCGCGGTTTTTGGTGGCGAACATTCTGGCCATTTCTATTTTAAAGATTTTTGGAGCGCTGACTCGGGTATGTTGGCGGCGCTACATGCAATTGCGGCGCTCCTTGATTCTGGGAAACCACTCTCGAAGCTCCTTTCTCCTTTTAATCGATATAAAAGTAGCGGTGAATTGAATACAAGAGTCAAGGATCAGAAAGCTGCGCTAAATAACGTCAAGAATTATTTTATTAACTCATCAAACCCTATAGACATAGATGAACTAGATGGACTTACTATCACATCAGAAATGTGGTGGATTAATCTCAGACCTTCAAATACTGAACCACTCTTACGCCTAAATGTGGAAGCAAAGACTGCTGATGTCACTGAGAAGCTAGTCGATCAAGTTCTCGATATCTTGAAAAGGCAGTAAACTCCAGCCCTCGAGAAAATCAGAGAGTCAAGGAGTTTTGTGAGCGCCAATTTACCCAAATATGAAATCGCAGATAGCACTTTAGCGACAATCGGCAAAAAGAGAATTGAATGGGCACATAGAAATATGCCCGTACTAGCCCAGATACGGGAACGCTTCGCAAAAGAGAAACCTTTCAAGGGCGTGCGATTTTCAGCCTGCATGCATGTAACAACTGAGACTGCTAATTTGATGCGCACTCTAGAAGCTGGAGGAGCCCAACTTGCTCTCTGTGCTTCAAATTCACTCTCTACCCAAGACGATGTTGCAGCTTCTCTCGTCCATGATTTTGGGATAAGCGTCTTTGCCAAAAAGGGGATAGATAGAGACGGTTACTACAGACATATAAATTCAGCGTTAGATATTTCGCCCAATCAAGTTTTCGATGATGGTTGCGATTTGGTAAATACTCTTCATACAACTCGCACGGAATTACTGCCAGAAGTTGCTGGTGGTTGCGAGGAAACCACGACTGGCGTCATTCGCCTCTCACAAATGGCAAAAGACGGTGCACTGAAGTTTCCGATGATTACAGTAAACGATACCGATACAAAGCATATGTTCGATAATAGGTACGGAACTGGCCAATCAACCATGGATGCAATTTTCCGAGCCACCAATCAATTAATTGCTGGAAAAGTATTTGTCGTTGCTGGCTTTGGATATTGCGGCAAGGGTGTAGCAGATCGTGCTCGTGGATTAGGCGCTGACGTTGTTATCACCGAAGTAGATCCCACAAAAGCGCTCGATGCCTTGATGCAAGGCTTCCGTGTCATGCCTATGAAAGCGGCCGCTAGAATCGGCGATATTTTTATTACCGTTACGGGTAATCGCACCATCATTTCTAAGGAACATTTCGAACTTATGAAAGATGGAGCAATACTTGCTAATGCTGGACATTTCAATATTGAAATTGATGTCGAATGGCTAGAGAAAAATACTAAGAAGAATCCACAAATTCGACATGCAACTGATGAATATCAGATATCAAATGGAAATCGAATTCTCTTAATTGCCGAAGGTCGACTAGTTAATCTTGGAGCCGCTGAAGGAAGTCCTGCTGCCGTGCTAGATATGTCATTTGCAAATCAAGCGCTTGCTGCCGAGTGGCTACTTAAAGAAGCTGGAAGCCTAAAGCCAGGCGTACACGAAGTACCGAAAGCTATAGATAAAGAGATTGCTCGTTTGAAGTTGAAGAGTATGGGTGCCGAGATTGATAATTTGACCTCAGTCCAGGAGGATTATTTGAATTCTTGGGAGCATGGCAGCTAATGACATCAGTTCTCGTTATCGATGATGATCAGGATCTTGCGGAAATGTTGGGCATTGTTCTTAATGGTGTCGGCATGGAAGTGGACTTAGTAAGTCGCGGCGACGAAGCAATAGAAGTATTCAAAAATAGTCAGCCAGATTTAGTCTTGTTAGACATCATGCTTCCTGGCGCGGATGGAATCGAAGTATGTAAGGCGATTCGAAAGCAATCTTCACGTGTTCCAATTGTCATGTTAACTGCCAAAAGCGACACCCATGATATTGTCAAAGGTTTAGAAGCTGGTGCCGATGATTACATGGTTAAGCCGTTTAAGCCATCAGAACTAGTAGCCCGAATTAGAACTCGGTTGCGACGTGTTGGCGGTGATATAAAAGGAAATCTACTGATTGGTGATTTATCAATCGACATAGTTGAACACTCAGTATTCCGGAATGGAAAGGAGATTCCATTAACTCGATTAGAGTTCGACTTACTGGTTGCTCTAGCAAAAGAATCAGGACGCGTTTTTACCCGCGAGGCACTCCTTGGGGAAGTCTGGGGATATCACCATTCAACAGATACTCGGTTAGTGAACGTACATATTCAGCGATTACGCTCCAAGATTGAGCATGAGCCAGAAGAGCCTCAGATTATTCTGACGGTACGTGGCGTTGGCTACAAGGCGGGCGGATCCGGCGTTAAAGCTTAGAAGATGAAGCTACTTAATAAGTTCATCTCGGGATTTCGCAGATCATTATTTCTTAAAGTTTTTAGCCTATCCGCAGTTGTTTCACTTGTGTTAATCACGGCTATCGGATCCACTCTTTATAACAGGCTGGAAGATGGCATCTATAAGGACAAAATCGCTTCATCTATTTCGGAAGGTCGCGCGGCCATTCAATTTGCAAAATATCGTTTCACGATTGAATCTTTAAATGCAAAACCTAATTTCAGCTCACTTGCTGAAGAGATTGTTAAATCTACAAATGTGAGCGCCGCAGAATCAGGTAGAGAAGTAGTCCTAATCCAAACCAAAGGACTGAAGCTAAGAGGAGTTCCCGCAAGTTTGACCTCCAATTTCTTACAACCCGAATCGGTCCCCAAAACTTTCCGCAAAGCAACTTTGAAGAGCGATGAACTTACTTGGGAGAGAGGCACGCTAAGTTATGTAAATAAGCTTGAGTTACCTGGATTATTTGTAGGAGGAGTTCTAGATATTCCTAAGCTGGGCAAATACGAGATGTATATGGCCTATGACTTCGTTGCACAAGAAAGAAGTGTAAATCTCATAGGAAGATCACTTTGGGTTACCGGATTTTTACTTTTGATTCTGATTCTTTTGACTGCATCTTTTGTACTCCGCATATCTGTTAAACCAATTCGAATAGCAGCCGAAATCGCAGAGTCAATTACTACTGGAGATTTAAAGAGTCGCATGACAGTACGAGGTGAAGATGAGACAGCACGGCTTGGTATCGCCTTTAATCAAATGGCAACTACTCTGGCTGAGCAAATTAGCCGTCTTGAAAACCTATCCCGCATTCAACAGCGATTCGTCTCAGATGTATCACACGAATTAAGGACGCCCTTGACCACGATACGTATGGCGGCTGATGTGATAAGCGGATCTAGAGCAACCTTTGAACCTAATGTTGCTCGAAGCGCTGAATTACTTCAGTCCCAAATTGAAAAATTTGAACAGTTACTTCAGGATCTTTTGGAGGTAAGCAGATTTGATGCGGAAGCTGCTACTTTGAATTTCACGAAATTAGACTTAAATGTCGTCGTTAAAAAGTGTATCGCTGATCTCGCGCCGGTAGCCGGCGAAAGAGGGGCCGAAATCAATCTCCTTACTAATAGCGAAAGAACTCTGATTGATGGAGATTCCAGAAGACTCGAGCGAATTATTAGAAACCTTCTAAATAATGCCATAGACCACTCAGAAGGTGGACCCATTGATATTACTTTGGCAGAAAATGAATCGGCTGTTTCGTTAGGTGTTAGGGACTACGGAATAGGTATCCAGAAGCAATATTGGAATCGCGTTTTTGATCGCTTTTGGCGCGCTGATCCATCGAGATCTCGAGAGAGAGGTGGCACTGGGCTTGGACTTTCTATCGCTCAAGAGGATGCGATTCTCCACGGAGGCGATATCAAGGTCTGGGGTGAGATCGGAAAGGGTGCAAATTTTGTGCTCACAGTTCCGAAAACGGCAGGAACACCTATTGGAAGTTATCCGCTAAATCCGTCCCCAGACGCTCCTTAAGATTAACAATTTCCAAAAATATTTTTTCACGAAATGAAATTTCCGAAGAAATATTTCTGTGCAATAACTATTTATCTAATCTATGTCTCGAGGTATAAGAACTCTAATCTTTCCACCAGCCTGTATGAATTGCGGCTCCCCGAATTTTGATATTTGCCTTGCATGCAAAAAGCTTCCGAGGCCAAAACCTAGTTTTCTAATGGGGGAGAACTTTCCAATTGCCTCCAGTTTGCCCTACGGCGAAGTAACGGGAAAGTCATTGCTCTTAGCCAAGGAAAATGGGTTAATTTCGGCACAGAAATTCTTCGTAAACGCACTAGAAACTTCAATTAATCATTTTAAAATAGAGCACCCCATTTCTATTGTGCCCATTCCTTCGCAACGTAAATCTGTTGGGCGCTGAGATTTTGATTCTATGAAAGAGATCGCAAAATTTATTTTGCGAGATCCAGATTTGAAGACCGATATAGAATTAATAGAGGCACTTAAAATTATAAGACCAGTTTCCGATCAGAGTTTTTGTTTCGGAAGAAGAGTGGTATCGATAACTTGAGAAAGCGCTCAGAGTAAACAATGCAAGAACTAGCAAGGCGATATTAGTTATCGATGATTTTATATCCACAGGTAGCACCTTACGAGAGGCGATACGTGCGCTTAAACAGAGAAATCTGATAGTTATTGGGGCAGCGACTGCATGTGCAACTCAACGCAGACTGGCAATAGGATAGGGCGATTAGTAATCGTCAGGGAAGGTCGGAACGTGGCAGCGCTGCTTGACAAAATTCTTCGTGCTGGCGAAGGCCGAGCACTTAAACAACTTTTTAAAGTTGCTGAATCAGTCAACTCGCATGAATCTACTTTTGCGTCAATGAGCGGTGCTCAGCTTCGTGAGATGACCGAAAAATTTAAGAAGCGATTTTCCGATGGCGAAACTCTAGATGATCTGCTGCCTGAAGCTTTTGCAGTTGTAAGGGAGGCATCTAAGAGAACTCTTGGACAGCGTCACTACGATGTTCAAATAATGGGCGGTGCTGCTCTTCATCGAGGAAATATCGCAGAGATGAAGACCGGTGAGGGTAAAACTCTAGTTGCAACGTTGCCAGCTTATCTAAATGCGCTAAGTGGCGATGGTGTTCATATTGTTACGACAAATGATTATTTGGCAGAACGTGATAGCGAATGGATGGGTCGAATCCACCGATTCCTCGGACTTAAAGTCGGAGTGATCCTCGCTTCCATGACGCCACAAGAGCGACGTGAACAGTACGGTGCTGACATCACTTACGGCACAAATAATGAATTTGGATTTGATTACCTTCGTGACAACATGGCTTGGTCGTTAGCTGATTGCGTACAGCGAGGTCACAATTTTGCTATCGTGGACGAAGTAGACTCGATTCTTATAGATGAAGCAAGAACGCCATTAATTATTAGCGGACCCGCAGATAAAGCAACAAAATGGTATGTAGAATTTGCAAACATTTCCGCAAGGCTTGTGCGTGGGGAACATTACGAAGTTGATGAAAAGAAACGAACAGTTGGCATTCTTGATGCTGGCGTTGCCAAAGTTGAAGAATTTTTCAAGATTGACAATCTTTATGAATCTGTAAACACACCACTAATTGGTTACTTGAATAACGCTTTAAAGGCGAAAGAACTCTTCAAGAGAGATAAAGATTATGTAATCATGAAGGGGGATTTATTAATTGTTGATGAACACACCGGTCGAGTGCTCGCTGGACGTCGTTACAGTGAAGGATTACATCAAGCTCTAGAAGCTAAGGAAAAAGTTGAAATTAGAGATGAAAATCAAACACTCGCGACGATAACTCTCCAGAACTACTTCCGCATGTACGAAAATCTATCTGGTATGACCGGTACAGCCATGACCGAGGCAGCAGAATTGATGCAAATTTATCGCCTAGGAGTAATTCCTATTCCCACAAATAGACCGATGACTCGCATTGACCAATCTGATTTAGTTTACAAAACCGAAACCTCAAAATTCGAAGCGGTCGCTGACGATATTGCTGAGCGTCACCGAAAAGGCCAACCGGTCTTAGTTGGAACCGTAAGTGTCGAGAAGTCAGAATATCTATCTCAAGTATTACGTAAGCGTGGCGTAACACATGAAGTTTTAAATGCTAAACAGCATGAACGCGAGGCGGCGATTATTGCTCGAGCTGGCACTAGAGGCGCCGTAACGGTCGCGACTAACATGGCTGGTCGCGGTACTGACATCATGCTCGGAGGCAACCCTGAATTCATGGCTGATTTTGAATTACAACGCCAGGGAATTTCACCGGTGGAAAACGCGGATGAATATGAGCGGCTCTGGCCAAATGAGATTGCGCGACAGAAGGCAGCCGTAAAAGAAGCGCACGAACAAATTGTTGGCCTCGGAGGCTTATATGTCCTAGGAACTGAGAGGCACGAGTCTCGCAGAATCGATAATCAGCTGCGTGGTCGATCGGGACGCCAAGGTGATCCAGGAGAATCTAGATTTTACCTTTCACTACAAGATGATTTGATGCGTCGTTTCAACTCAGCGCTCGTCGAACGATTTTTGACTGCAGCTGGCATTCCAGAAGACACGCCAATTGAATCAAAAATGGTTTCCAATGCCATTAAGTCTGCGCAAACCCAAGTTGAATCTCAAAATTTTGAGGTAAGAAAAAATGTCTTGAAATATGACGATGTGATGAATCGTCAGCGTGAAGTGGTTTACGCCGAGCGTCGCGAAGTTCTCGAAGGAGCCGACTTGAACGAGCAAGTCCGCACTTTTATTGAGGACACGATTAGGGGATACGTAACGGTAGCCACATCAGAGGGATATCCCGAGGAGTGGGATTTAGAGAAACTATGGACCGTATTAAAGGCAATTTATCCAATCTCGTTCACAGTTGAAGATCTTGAGAAAGAAGTGGGTGGTCGGACTGGTTTCGATCAAATCTTCCTAGCGGAGAGAATCGTCACCGATATTTTGAGTGCATATGAGAAACGTGAAGCAGAACTTGGCAGTGAAGTTATTAGTGAACTCGAGAGAAAAATTCTGCTCTCTGTTTTAGACAGAAAGTGGCGCGAACATCTCTATGAAATGGATTATTTACAAGAGGGTATTGGGCTTAGAGCGATGGCGCAACGAGATCCGCTTGTCGAATATCAGAAAGAGGGATATGACCTATTTGCAGCGATGATAGAGGCAATGAAGGAGGAAGTTGTTGGATTCCTGTTTAATGTTGAAGTCAAAGTCGAAAATTCTAAGGTGGAAGTTAAAGGTGTAACTGAGAAATCAACTACCGATAATCTTCAATATTCAGCTCCTTCTGAAGACGGCGTCGTCGCAACAAATGGGATTTCCCGAAACTCGCCTTGTCCTTGTGGGTCGGGTAAAAAATACAAACGCTGCCACGGCGCATCATAATAATTCGAATTCAGTACATAACCATCTTCTATCGACACCCTCAAACCTGGTTACAAGCGCTCGGATTTTCTTACTGACTTTTAGAGTAGCAACTACCTCAATGGCGCCAACACAGTACTGTGCTTTAATTGACATCGCACCTCGTTCTAAGATGAGAAAGGCGCTCATTCAGGTAGCCCAGCGATTCAGTGAGTAATCTGTCGCTGTGCCCATCAGAGAACTAGGCGATGACACCAGCCTCTCCGAGTCAGAAGTTTCGCGCCTTTCAGAGTTAATCAGCGAGTGGCAGATGCTCGCCGACCTCTCCTTTGCCGATTTGGTTCTTTGGGCGCATGCCAAAGATTCTGGGCTAATCGCAATTGCTCAAGTTCGACCAATGACTTCTGCAACAGTTTTTACCCAAGATCTTGTCGGAACCAAAGTTGTAGGTGAGCAGGAAATTGAAATAAGCAAAGCGCTCGCAACTGGAGCCATGATTCGTGATCAAGAGCCAACACGTATCGGTGAATTTAATGTAAAGGAGGAGTACGTTCCAGTACATTTCCAAGGTGAAGCCATCGCGGTCATCACGCGCTATAGAAACATTGAAACTATGAGAACTCCGTCAAAACTCGAATTAAATTATCGGGAGATTGCGAATTTGCTTTACCGGATGGTCGTAACTGGAGAATTTCCGATACGTGATAGTTCTTATCGATCTGAGTCAGCTCCTAGAGTTGGCGACGGCCTAATTCGATTAGATGGCGAATCGCAAATTACTTTTGCAAGTCCCAATGCAAGAAGTGCCTTTAGTCGTCTAGGCTGGAATCGAGATATGGAAGGAATTTCCTTGGGCGAGATCTTGGAAAACTTGACTAGCAGCAAGGAGCCAAGAGAAGAGAGTTGGCTTCTAACTATGAATGGCCGCTCTGCAAGACGTGCAGAATTCGAAAATGATAACGGAACTCTAGATCTGTTAGCTATACCATTAAAGCAAGATGGAAATCATTTCGGAGCCGTCGTGCTAGTCCATAATGTAACTGAGTTGCGAAGACGAGATCGAGCTTTATTGAGTAAAGATGCGACAATCAGAGAGATTCATCATCGCGTTAAGAATAACCTGCAATCCGTCTCAGCCTTGCTTCGTCTCCAAAGTCGCCGCGTTGATGATGATTATTCAAGATTGGCTTTAGAGGAGGCTGTCCGAAGGATTGGTTCGATAGCACTTGTGCACGAAACGCTTTCCAATAGCGCCCGAGACTCAATCTCATTTGATGAAGTGCTATCTAAAATTGTTAAAAATTCGGTAGAACTAAGTCCAAGACCTGGCGAAATATCAATTAATTACTCTGGTGAATTTGGCTCTATCCCGGCGCTTCTAGCGACACCAATAGCGTTAATTATTACAGAGCTAATTCAAAACTCGCTCGAACATGGTTTATCAGAGTTAGGATCTAGAGTGGACGTATTTGTGGAACGAGAAGATCGCGAAATAAAAGTAATTGTGAAGGATGATGGTTCAGGTCTCCCGGATGGCTTTAATTTGAAAGAAAATTCCAATTTAGGACTCGAAATTGTGAGGACTTTGACTGAGAACGAGTTAAGCGGAACTTTAAGTTTCAATAATTCGTATCCTGGTACGGAAGCAACCGTTACTTTCCGCATCCCTTAAGATCCGATTCGTTACCGGATTTGGTTCTGGCTCTCCAAAAGTCTCGCTCGATGTCTAGCTGCGCGACGCTTCATAGCTCTTCTTTCGTCTTCAGATAATCCGCCCCAGACTCCGGAGTCCTGTCCACTTTCAAGTGCCCACTGCAGACATGGTTCGCGAACTTCACATTTCGCACAAACCTTCTTTGCCTCTTCAATCTGCGCGATTGCCGGTCCCGTGTTTCCAACCGGGAAGAAGAGTTCTGGGTCGACATGGCGACAGGCAGCTCTATGGCGCCAGTCAGCATTCAGATCCACGGCAACTCCTTAATCCCGCGCCGAAACGCAGTTCAAATGCAGCTACTTCTCGCCCGAAGGGGCTTGAAGGAAAAGTCTCTCGCGTATCACTTCGATACTCAAGAGTTTCCAAAGGTGAGTTGGGTCGCGCTTGGGACACATTTTGAACGTAGCGACCTCAGCAGCGTTCTAACCCCAGTTCTATGGAGCTTTTCAGAAGACCATTAGCTAAAAGTCATGCCAAGATTCGGAGGTGTTTGAAAAAGCTTTCTTTGCAACCGGTTGTTTTTGGGGAGCCGAACGAAGATTCTGGAATCTTCCTGGGGTTATTTCAACTTCAGTGGGATACATGGGCGGTCAAAAAGCTAATCCAACCTATAAAGAAGTATGTTCGGGCACTACTAATCACGCCGAAACAGTTGAAGTTGAATTTAATCCAACTCAGATTACCTACCTTCGCCTACTTGAGGAATTCTGGACGATGCACGACCCAACTTCACTTAACCGACAAGGCGGAGATATTGGAACCCAGTATCGAAGCGCAATTTTCACGACAACTGAAGAACAAATGATCACCGCTGTCAATACTAGAGAAATTTATAACGAAGTTTTGGTAAGTAAAAGTTTTGACGAAATTGTTACTGAAATTCAAGAAGCGAGGCCACATATTTATTGGCTTGCTGAGGAATATCATCAACGTTATCTCGAGAAAAATCCCGATGGTTATGATTGCCATTCCAGTACGGGAATTCCTTTCCCCAAGGTGCAAAGTTGACTATGGAGCCAGGTTCCGTTCTTCCCAAGATAAACCCTTTGACTGATAAGCCATTCGAAGTTCAATTAAATGACGCAATACTTGAGAGTGAGCTTGATGCTCGATCATTCGATGTTCTGCGCAAAGCTGGCACGGAAGTTGCCTTTACGGGCGAGTACTACGAGAGTAAAACTATAGGGGTTTATGAATGCAAGGCTTGTGGAGCCGAACTCTTTCAGAGTGATCATAAATTCCATTCTGGATGTGGTTGGCCTTCCTTCTATGCTCCGACTAAAGATGATGCCGTTATTTTGTTAGAAGATCGATCATTAGCACCGCGGATAAGAACAGAAGTTCGATGTGCTAAATGCGGCTCACACCTAGGGCATGTATTTGAAGGCGAAGGGTACGCAGTCCCAACGGATCAACGTTGGTGCATCAATTCTGTTGCCCTAGTCTTAAAGCCAAAAAATTGATATAGAACGTCAGATTTTTAGATTGAATGTGCTCGCCAGCAATACCAGGCTAAATGGCTGCGAAAAGGTCGGAATTTCTCACCCGCTTTTACAAGTTCTGAGGGATTTATTTCTTCTTTTAATCGATGAACTTTTTCCCAACCACGCCTAACTCCTAAATCGCCAACTGGCCAGATATCAATTCGGCCCAACTGAAAAATCAGAAACATTTCGACGGTCCATTTACCGATACCGTGCATAGGAAGAAGCAGTTCAAAAATCTCTTCTTCGGACTTGCTTCTTATTGATCTTAAATTAAGTTGACCTGAGGTTACGGCTTTCGATAGTTCGCGAACTGCCCGCGTCTTGTGTTCAGAACATCCCGCCCCACAAAGCTTTATCGCTGGTATTTCTCCAAGGATTTTCGGATCAAGTTTTCCGCCACCCAGCTTCTTGACTCTTTTGATAATCGTGTCGGCTGCCTTAATCGAGAGTTGCTGACCGATTATGGATTCAACTAGAGCTGCAAAGTTTGAGTCTCTTGAAGGTGTAGCGCCAATGGGACAAGGGCCGAATTGTGCGACAACTTCTTTGAAACGAGGTTCGAGCAAAACAATTCTTTCTGCAATCTCCTCTGATTCATTTCGACTGAGTGCTGCCATATCCGGATAGTAAACGCTATGCTCTTTTTTGTGATGGAAAAGCAAGACCAAGGTTGGTGGCGTAACGCCACGATTTATCAGGTCTATCCAAGGTCTTTTCAGGATACCGATGGTGATGGGGAGGGAGATCTGCAAGGCGTTATTAAGAGACTTTCCTATCTTCGTTGGCTAGGCGTAGATGCAATTTGGCTTAGTCCGTTCTACAAATCTCCGAACAAGGATGGCGGTTACGATGTATCAGATCCAAGAGATGTTGATCCAAGATTTGGAAACCTATCAACCGCAAAAGACTTAATTGAAGAGACCCATAACGCTGGACTAAAAATTATTGTCGATATCGTACCAAACCATTTCTCAACAGATCATATCTGGTTTAAGGAGGCAATTAACTCACCGGGAAATTCCGAAGCCAGAAAACGATTTCATTTCTATGATGGCCGTGGCAGCACAGGGGAAATTCCACCCAATAATTGGAATTCTATTTTTGGTGGTCCTGCCTGGACGCGCCTTGAGGATGAGATTAATTCTCAGTGGTATCTGCATTTATTTGACTCAACCCAAGCGGATCTAAATTGGCAAAACCAAGATGTGCGCCGTGATTTCGAAAGAACTTTGAAGTTCTGGCTGGATCTGGGAGTTGATGGTTTCCGTATTGATGTTGCCCATGGCCTAGCAAAGGATGAGATTCTGAAAGATCATCCTGATCCAACGGGATTAACCCGAGCGCTTAGATTAGATGTTACCGGTATGCCGGATAACGAGAGAGCGGCACTTTTAAGTGATGTACCTTTTTTTGATCGTGAAGGCGTTCACGAAATTTACCGCAGTTGGCGAAAGATATTTGATAGCTATTCAGGTGAGCGTATTTCTGTAGCAGAGGCTTGGGTTCATCCCAGCTCGCGAGCTGCAAGATATGTAAGAAGAGATGAGCTCCACCAGATTTTTAACTTCGATTTTCTCATTGCGCCGTGGGATGGCGAATTCTTGGTTTCTGCCATTAAGCGCATACTCTCTGAGGTGGGTGCGGTAGGCGCCCCCGCTACTTGGGTTTTATCGAATCATGATTCTCCGCGATTGGTCACTCGATTGGGTGGGGGAGAAATTGGTCAGCGACGCGCTCGAGCTTTTGCGTTACTAACTCATTCACTGCCCGGTGGTTGCTACATATACCAAGGCGAAGAACTAGGACTTTCTGATGGTTCCATTCCTGACTCAGCGCGCCAAGACCCGGTGTATTACCGAACGAAGGGAATAGATAAAGGTAGAGATGGCGCAAGAGTTCCAATGCCTTGGAGCAATGATCCGAACTTTGGCTTCACAAAAGGAAGGCCTTGGCTGCCGATGTCATTTGATACGAGCCAATCAGTGGAAACACAAATGCATGTAAAAGAGAGTTCGCTGAATCTTTATCACGCTAGTCTTGAAATTCGAAGAGTTCATCCAGCTTTGAAAAAGTCTCATGATCAAGAATTGATTTGGCTAGAAACTCAACTGGGTTTAATCGCCTTTAAGAGAGAGCCAGGCCTTGCTGTCTACGCAAATACAACCAATCAAGACAGAATAATTCGTCTAAACCAGCCAGCGAAACTTTTGATTTCCTCCTCTGCTGATGTGAAAGTGATTGGCCCGGAGCTGCATCTTGCAAAAGACTCAACCTGCTGGCTTGAGATGTAAGTCAGATAACAGATTTGTTAAAAATTCCCGCTCATACAGGGAAAAGTTGCTATTGCTGTTGGCCCGATTAAGTAGAAAACTAACGCCAAAGCCCTTAGGGCCCTAAGGGCAGCGCCTCCACATCGGAGGCGAGATTAGAAAGGGAAATAATGACCGCATCATTTCGACGTCGTCTAACGTTGACGACCGGAATCGTTGCAGCGCTCGCCCTTGTACTCACCGGATGTGGAAGCTCCGATGACTCTGCAAGTGGCGCAAACTGTGACGCGTATGCTGCTTATCAAGGCGCTGAAGGAACCGAAGTAGAGATCTACTCTTCGATTCGAAGCCCAGAAGCAGAGATCTACCAGGAATCCTTCGCTGAATTTGAAGAGTGCACTGGAATAACTATTAACTGGAATGGAACTGCAGAATTTGAAGCACAACTTCCAGTACGTGTTGAAGGTGGCACTGCTCCAGATATCGCAGTATTTCCACAGCCTGGACTTTTGAAGGCGATGGTCGCTACTGGAAAGATGATTCCAGCATCCGACGCTGTTTCTGCTGCAGCCGATGAGTATTACGGCGCAGACTGGAAGGCTTACGGAACTGTCGATGGCGTCTTCTACGCCGCTCCACTTGGCGCAAACGTAAAGTCTTTCGTTTGGTATTCACCTAGGACATTTGCAGATAACGGTTGGTCAATTCCAACTACTTGGAGCGAGCTACTTGCTCTCTCAGACAAGATTGCAGCTGATGGCAAGGTCCAACCATGGTGCGTTGGCTTTGGCTCCGGAGATGCAACTGGTTGGGTCGGAACCGACTGGATGGAAGATTTGATGCTTCGTGTAAACGATGCAGAAACTTACGACGCGTGGGTAAATCACACCATTCCATTTAACGATCCAAAGGTCGCTGCAGTTCTTAAGGAAGCAGGAAAGGTTCTTAAGAATAAGAAGTATGTTGGAAACGTACCTGCCATTGCAACTACCACCTTCCAAGAAGGCGGCAAGGGTCTTGTTGATGGCTCCTGCGCAATGCACCGTCAAGCATCCTTTATCGGCGGAATTCTCGCTGCTGATTACGGTGCGACAATCGTTACTCCAGATGACACTGCAACCGAAGGTGGTATCACTACCTTCTACTTCCCAGGCGTAACAGCTGATCAACGTCCAGCACTTGGTGGCGGCGAATTCGTCGGTGCATTTGCTGATCGGCCAGAAGTTGCTGCAGTTCAGCTTTATCTGACATCTCCCGAATGGAATAACAAGAAGGCTTCACTTGGTGGCTGGTTCTCAGCAAACAAGGGCCTCGATGTCGCAAATGTTGCAGATCCAGTAAATAAGAATGCGGTTGAGATCTTAAAGAGCGCAACCACATTCCGTTTCGATGGATCTGATGCGATGCCAGCAGCAGTTGGAGCTGGTTCATTCTGGAAAGAAATGACCGCTTGGGTTGCAGAGAACAAGTCCGATAAGGCTATCCTCGATGCAATCGAGAAGTCATGGCCTAAGCCCTGATAACTCTGGTTATCAGAGCTAATTGATAGTGGGAGGGTGCGGTAGCCGATAGGCGCCGCACCCTTTCGCCTATATGGGAGTAAATCGGAGAGTGCATGATTGAAATAGCAGCTCGGCAGTCGCAGTTGGAGCAAGCAATCTCCAAGCTGACTGGTTTAGGACTGACGATTGCAATCTTTGCACTTCTTGTATTTATTGCCTTCTCGTTCTCTGAGAGAACAGGAGAAAAGGTTCAACGTTATCTTAAATATTTAATTTTTCTATTTCCGGCAATTGCCTTTTTATTTATTGGTTTAGTTGCACCAGCTTTTCGCACAATTTATCTATCATTTAAAGACGCTCGTGGCGATAGTTTCATCGGGTGGGAAAACTATCATTGGGCTTTTACACAGCCGGAAATTCTTGAGGTCCTAAAGAACACCGGTATTTGGATGATTGTGGCGCCAATTGCATCAACAGGTTTTGGATTAACAATTGCGGTTCTCACCGATCGAATGAGGCGTCCCGGCCTAGTTAAATCTTTGATATTTATGCCTATGGCTATTTCCTTTGTTGGAGCTGGAATTATCTGGAAATTTGTTTATCAATTCCAACCAAATGAGAAATCACCTGAGATTGGCCTGCTAAGTCAAATTGCTGAATGGTTGGGATTCATTCCTTCGAATTGGCTATTGGTGACACCGTTCAATACACTACTTCTAATTGTTGTTTTTGTTTGGATTCAAACTGGTTTTGCGATGGTCGTGTTATCGGCAGCTATTAAGGCGATTCCTGATGAAATTCTTGAAGCGTCGATGCTGGATGGCGCTGGTGGCTGGAAGCGCCTCTCTCGGGTTACTGTGCCCATGATTAGAGGAACCGTGATTGTGGTTTTAAGTACCATCACAATTGGAGCGCTTAAGGTTTTCGACATCATACGAACTATGACGGGTGGAAATTTCAAGACGAGCGTGATTGCCAATGAAATGTATAACCAATCATTTCGAGCGCTGAACTATGGAACGGGTAGCGCACTTGCCGTAATTCTCTTCTTTGGGATATTGCCATTAGTTGTCTATAACGTTTGGCATTTAAAACGAGAGCAGAGTGACCGAATATGAAGAATGTCCGAACTCACTTAAGTAGCCCTTGGGCCAGTTTTGCGGCGATTGTTCTCGCCTTAATCTGGACTATTCCAACGCTTGGCCTTTTTGTAACTTCATTCAGACCGAGCAAAGGAATTAATACCTCAGGCTGGTGGACAGTTTTCACTAATCCAGAGTTTACCTTTACCAACTATTCTCGAGTTTTATTTGAAGGTAGAGGTGCGACTCCTCCTCTAAGTCAATATTTTCTAAACACTTTCGCCATTGTTATTCCTTCAACGATAATTCCCATCACTATTGCTATTTTTGCTGCATACGCAATTGCCTGGTTTGATTTCAAAGGAAGAAATATTCTTTTCTTCTTAATATTTGCGCTACAAGTTATCCCACTTCAGATGTCGCTAATTCCACTCCTACAACTGTTTTCTGGAGGATTACACATTGGAACCGTCACAATTATTCCAAGTTTTGGAATCACCGGCACATTTATACCAATCTGGATTGCACATACTATGTTTGGATTGCCCTTAGCAATATTCCTTCTACATAATTTCATTGCGCAACTTCCTAGAGAACTTATCGAAGCGGCCCGAGTTGACGGGGCTGATCATTTCAAAGTGTTTCGCCAAATAGTTCTACCTCTCAGCATCCCAGCAATTGCCTCATTTGCGATTTTCCAGTTCCTTTGGACTTGGAATGATCTATTGGTCGCTCTGACATTTGGCGGTGGTAAGCGTGAAATCGCACCGCTGATGGTTCGACTTGCCGAGATGACTGGAACTCGAGGCGGTGATTGGGAGCTCTTAACAGCCGGAGCATTTGTTGCAATTATTGTCCCGGTCGCGGTCTTTTTTGCACTACAGAGATATTTCGTTCGTGGACTACTTGCCGGCTCCGTAAAAGGATAAGAGGGAGGAATATGGCTGAAAAAGTGATAGCTTTTTCTTTAGATGAGTTACGCAAACGCAAGAGCGTTAAGTGGCGGTTCTACGAAAAGGATGTGCTCCCGTTGCCAGTTGCGGAAATGGATTTCCCAATCGCGGAACCAATAAAGGCAGCTCTTCGGGAGATGATTGATAGTTCAGATGCGGGCTACCTTGGCCCATTTCCAGAACTTTTTAAATCCTTCCAGAAATTTTCCAATGAGTTATGGGGCTGGAACCCAGATGTAACGCAGATGCGAACTGCAACAGATGTCGGCGTGGGTGTGGTCGAAGTGATGCGCATTTTGATACAGCCCGGAGACAAAGTACTTCTGAATTCACCAGTCTATGACAACATGTGGCGCTGGATTGCCGAAGTTAAAGCTGAACTAGTAGATGTTCCTTTAAAACGTAACCAACTTGAATACTCTCTTGATCTAGATGCTATTGAATCGGCCTACCGCACCGGAGTTAAAGTCCACCTTCTTTGTAGTCCGCATAACCCAGTCGGAACAGTCTTCAATGAATTAACGCTTTCAAAATTGGCAGATCTTGCTAGACATTATCAAGTAATTATTATTAGTGATGAGGTTCACGCACCGCTCACATTTGCAGAACATAAATTCATACCTTTCTTAAAGGTATCTGATACTGCCCGAGAAATTGGTATTACCGTAACAAGTGCAAGTAAGACCTTTAATCTAGCTGGGCTAAAGTGCGCTTTGATCATCACTGAAAATGAGAACTTAAAGGAGAAAATTAATGCCATGCCAATCTCTGTGGCTTATCGCGCTTCACTTTTTGGAGCTGCAGCGGCAACGGCAGCGATGTCTGAATCGAACGAATGGCTGACAGGAGTGCTTTTAACTCTTGATGAGAATCGCAAATTGATTGCAAAGCTTATTGACTCCAAGATTCCTTCGATTAGATATCGAATTCCTGATTTTGGCTATTTGGCTTGGTTAGATGTAGCGGCTCTGGAATTGGGAGACGATCCGGCAAAAATTCTCCTAGAGCGAGGAAGATTAGCCGTTAATGGTGGGCATATGTACGGTCCTTCCAATCTATCGTTTATCAGATTTAATTTTGGAACGAGTCCGGAAATAATTACCGAAGCTTTCAATCGAATTTTGCAGACACATGTTTGAAAGTTTCGATGCCGTCATAGTAGGTGGCGGGCATAATGGATTGATTGCTGCTTGTTACCTTGCCAAGGCTGGTAAACGGGTAGCAGTTTTAGAAAAAAATTCTGAATTTGGTGGAGCAACTGCCAGCGTTTATGCATTTTCAGGTGTATCTGCAAAACTTTCTAGGTATTCCTATCTGGTTGCGCTTCTACCAGATCAGATTATTGCGGATTTGAATCTCAACTTTAAGACTTTGAGTCGAAAAGTTTCTTCTTATACTCCGCACTCTAAGTCTGGAATTTTAATCAATCGAATATTTGATGATGAGTCTAGATCCTCAATAAGCAAATTTACTGGAATTTCTCACGAAGCAGATGCCTGGCAAAAATTTTACAATCGGATTGTAGAATTTGCGGAGAAAGTTGCACCAACCATGCTCCGACCGCTCCCGACCGAGTCGGAAATTCGAGAAATGGTCGGTGAAGAACTTTGGCAGGAATTAGTTGTACAACCTCTTAGTGAGACCTTAAACAAATACTTCAGCAATGATGTTGTTAAGGGAATAGTTCTTACAGATGGCTTGATAGGCACCTTTGCCAGTGCCGCTGAAAGAGCTGCCAGTATTTGCTTTCTTTATCATTTAATTGGTAATGGGAATGGAGAATGGAAAGTACCCGTAGGAGGAATGGGAATTCTTGTTAACGAGCTGCTGGCACTCGCGAAATCACTTGGCATCACGCTTCTGCCTAATTCGAATATCCAAAAAATAGTCGATTCTGGTGAGCACGTAATTGTTGAGACTGATTCGAATAATTTCCAGGCGAGCGTTGTAATTGCTGGATGCTCTCCACACGAGTTGGCTAAATTGATTGGAGATCAACCCCCTAAATCTCTCGATGGTTCTCAACTAAAAATGAATATGGTTCTAACTAAACTACCAAGATTAAGAAGTGGTATCGATCCCAAAGTAGCATTTTCAGGCACCCTCCATATCGATGAAAGTTATCAGCAATTAGAAGCTGCATTTGAAGCGGCAAAAGTGGGTCAAGTTCCTTCAGTCATACCTGCTGAAATGTACTGTCACACTTTGACGGACCCCTCTATTCTTTCTGATGAATTGCGAGAGGCTGGATTTCATACTCTTACGGTCTTCGCTTTGCATACCCCAGCAAGTCTCTTTGATAGAAATCATGACGAAAGTAAGTCTTTGGTTAGCGCGAGAGTTCTAGCCGGCTTGAACAAATATCTCATTGATCCCATAGAGAGTTGCCTAGCTGTGGACGCAACTGGAAAACCCTGCGTTGAGATCAAGACTCCTCAAGAATTGGAGCGAGAAATCGGACTACCTAGAGGAAATATCTTCCACGGTGATTTGGAATTCCCATGGAAAACCAATGACGATCCCAGGAAATGGGGAGTTGAAACCAAATCACCTCGCATTTTCATCGGCGGCGCCGGAGCTGTTAGAGGTGGCGGGGTAAGTGGAATTGGTGGCCATAATGCGGCGATGGCTGCACTAGAGAGATTGACGGAAATAAAATAGACTTCTTCCATGAAATTAATTCGCCGCACACTCGCTCTGATTGCGATTCTCGTAGTTGCAATTCGCGGCATCCTCTCTTTCCTGACCTGGTTTGAAAAACAAGAAGAAATTGATTGGTCAGATGACGAGGATTTAGAAGAAGCAATATGACCTACGCCTACGTACCTGGTACATGTAATCTCGGCAAAGCAGAAATCCGTAGACGCCAATTTGTAGCGCTCCTTGGACTTTTCTTCACGATCTGTGGTTTCGCAGGTTTAATTGCAGCTGGAGCAAATCAAAATGCTCGCTTTTCACTCTTCGTACCGCTGCTGGTATTTTCGATTGGTTTCATACAATCGAGAAAACGTTTTTGTTTAGCTTACGGGCTAATGGGCACTTTTAATTTGGGCAAGTTAGGTGACTTAACTCGCGTGCAAAGCCCTGAAGACAGGAAAGCCGACCGCAAGACTGCCCTGGGTGTTTTGCTCCAGAGCGCTGCCCTGGCCGCGGTATTAACCCTGGTACTTGTCGCAATCCCACTTTAGATCTCTTATTGAAATTACCCCAAGAGGTGGCTACCGTTGAGCCGTCACCTCTGATAACGAAGGGGGGAAATGGTGGAAATTACGATTCATGCGCGGGGAGTAAATCTCGGAGAAGATTTTTCGCAGATTGCAAAAGAACGGATCGAGAGACTATCTCGTTTCCATGTACCTATAGAACGGGTAGTGGTAGAGGTAATCCACGAAAATAATCCGCACCACGGTAAGAATTCATCTCATCATGTAACAATTACATCGCACGGCGCTGGACCATTAGTGCGCGCGCAAGCCAGCGCATTCAATGACTTAGCAGCTTTCGATGAGGCGGCTGAAACAATTGAATTCCAGCTTCGCAAAAAACATGAGCGTTCCAAGCAAATCAACCGAGATACCCTGCGAAAACGGAAGACTATCTAACCAACCCTTATATGCTGGAGGCGTCTGCGGTTACTTTTAGAAATTCAATTGCGCTCGCATATTGAGAGTAAAAATCAAAATTCCATGAACCTAAACCAGGATTAAAGAAGATCCCATTAATCGGCTCGCTTCCGTTCAAATAATTTATGGTTGACGCCGTCTCTGTTACTAATCCCGAAACGTCCTCTCGGCGATCCATCTTTACGCATCCAATATTCTCTTCGAGGGCTTGGTAGATAGTTAAATCATGGCCCAAGACATCGATTACAGAGAGTGAAATCTCAGAGACGGCCATACCTCTATTCGGTGAATTGGCAGGTAATGTTTTAAATTCCTCGACTTGCTGGCGGTATACATTCCATTGAGCTTTACCGGCAACCTCTTCATCAAGAATTAATTCTCGAACCTCTGCGCAACGGATAGCACTTTGTGATGGTTTGCCGAACGGTCCGTAATGAAAAGTTGCCCAGAGTGCAGCTATCGAGAGTAAAGACGCTATCGGCACAAGCGCCCAGAGAACTATTCGGCGAATCTTCACGCCCCTAGACTAATGGAGAGTTTTGGCTACTTCGAGACGAAATGGTGAGCCATGGAAGAGATAGGCGAGATCCGCGATTGGATATCGGATTCTAAATCGCTTCATCGAGCCATCATTTCTGGGCGTCGTAAATCACTTCATCCAGCATTTGAAAGAATCGATATCAGACCAGTAGTAATTCGCGATGGGCTTTATCTTCAACTCGTATCTCATGATGGAAAGAAAGATCAGACTAAGAATTTAAAGCCTGAGGAATTGGATTTGGAAGAGATTTTGGAGGATGGTTATGCAAACATTCGAATTGAAAGAGATTCCGAAAATATAGATATTAAAGTAACCAAGAAAGGTAAATTTAGAATTCATCGTAAGGCGCATGAATCGAATCGAGAAATAGACTGGAGTCATAATCGAAACAAGGAGAGACGATTAGAAATAAGTGACCCGATCTTTCATCATTTAGGGATTTCAGATAGAGAGGGACGATTAATTCCCCGGCAAAGCTATAAGTATCATCAAGTTGATGACTTTCTCCGAATTATTGACCAAATTATTCCTGAACTTGGCACCGATGCGGTTTCAATTCTCGATTTAGGCTGTGGAAATGCTTATTTGACATTCGCAGTCCACCGGTATTTAACAAAAAAAGGATTGACTGTAAAAGTTACTGGTGTTGATTCACGTTTAGATTCAAGAGAGCGAAATTCCCAAATGTCAAAAGCTGCGGACATATCTGATTCAGTCTCATTTATGGCCTCCAATATTTCGGATTTTCCGGTAGCGCCCGTAACGCTGGTTATTGCCCTACACGCTTGCGATACAGCCACGGATGATGCCCTCGCATATGCGGTACGGGCCGGAGCTAAAGCTATTTTGGTCTCACCTTGTTGCCATCATGATTTAAATCAACAGATTTCTGCTCCTGATGAACCATGGAAGATTCTTTTCCGTCATGGAATCACGAAAGAGAGGTTTGCGGATCTAATGACTGACTCATTACGCGCGGAGATCTTGCGCCTACTGGGTTATAGAACGGACATCATTGAATTTGTTTCGCTCGACCATACCGCCAGAAATCTCATGATTAGGGCGGTCCGAAGCGAGTCTCCGATTAAGCGTTCCGATTTTCATAATTTTGACGAGCAGGTAGAGCGCTGGTCTATCACTCCATACCTACTGCGCGACCTTTCGAGCGAGATTACAGCGCGTCGAAGTAAGGCGCTCAGTTAGGCTTACACCTATGTCTCAAAAAGTCTTGGCAGCAATTCCAAAAGGCGAGCGCGTAGGAATAGCTTTTTCCGGCGGCCTGGATACTTCAGTTGCAGTCGCGTGGATGCGCGAAAAAGGAGCCATACCTTGCGCGTACACCGCAGACCTTGGTCAATACGACGAATCTGATATTGCTTCAATTCCAGATCGCGCCAAATCCTACGGCGCTGAACTTGCTCGCTTGACTGATTGTAAATCAACTCTTATAGAAGAGGGATTTGCTGCTTTGGCTTGCGGTGCTTTCCATATTAGAACTGGCGGAAGGGTTTACTTCAACACCACTCCGTTAGGAAGAGCTGTAACTGGAACACTCTTGGTTAGAGCAATGCTTTCCGATCAAGTGAATATTTGGGGCGATGGATCAACATATAAAGGTAATGACATTGAACGTTTCTATCGATATGGACTTCTTGCCAATCCTAATTTAAGAATTTATAAACCATGGCTTGACAGCGAATTCGTTGCTGAACTTGGCGGTCGAAGTGAAATGTCTAAGTGGCTAATTTCTCGAAATTTACCTTACCGAGATAGTGCGGAGAAAGCTTATTCAACTGATGCAAATATTCTCGGAGCGACTCATGAGGCAAAGGAACTTGAAAAACTAGAGAGTTCCATAGAAATAGTAGAGCCAATTATGGGAGTGAAATTTTGGGATCCCAAAATTTCAATCGCTACCGAAGATGTGAGAATAACCTTTGCCTCGGGAAGACCAGTAGCAATTAACGGAAAAGATCTAGACGCCGTCTCGTTAATCAAAGAAGCTAATCTAATCGGTGGTCGCCACGGTCTTGGGATGTCTGACCAGATTGAGAATCGAATCATCGAGGCAAAATCTCGAGGAATTTATGAAGCACCTGGTCTAGCACTTTTGTTTATTGCATATGAGCGATTACTAACCGCTATTCATAATGAAGACACGCTATCGAACTACGCACAAGAGGGAAGAAAACTCGGTCGCCTTCTTTATAAGGGTAGATGGTTTGACCCACAATCTCTGATGCTCAGAGAATCGCTAACAAGATGGGTCGCCTCAACCGTCTCAGGCTCAGTGACGTTAAGACTGCGCCGCGGAGATGATTACTCCATCATCAACACTGAGGGAGATGGATTCTCTTACCAACCAGAACGTCTCTCAATGGAACGAACAGAGGGCGCGGCCTTTGGCCCAACCGACCGAATCGGTCAATTGACGATGCGCAATCTCGATATCGAAGATACGAGAGCTCGCCTTGAGGAGTATCGCAAGCGAGGCCAGATAGGTAAAGGAAATTTCGAGCTAGCAAACCCCTCTGATTAATTCGGTTAGACTTATCGGGTTGTTTCCGGGGTCGGTGTAATTCCGAACCGGCAGTTAAAGTCTGCGACCCGCTAGCCGCCAGCTATCGGTGGACTTGGTGAAATTCCAAGACCGACGGTTAAAGTCCGGATGAGAGGGAGCAATCGCGCGATTGGCGCGCGGTTATTTGCGCACCCCGGAAATCTTCCGGAGGGAGCGATGAATTCAATGGAATCGGCGATGCGCCGGGCAGTTGCGCTATCTGAAATAGCACTCGGGCTTACCTCTCCCAACCCAATTGTTGGCGCCGTATTGATCAATGAATCTGGCGAAATTATTTCAGAGGGTTTCCATAAGCGATCTGGAAGTGAACATGCAGAAATTGTCGCGTTAAGAATTGCCGGACCTCAATCTATCGGTGCAACTTTAGTTGTGACGTTGGAACCATGTAACCATTCTGGTAAAACACCACCATGTGTTGACGGAATTATCAATGCTGGCGTTAAGCGAGTAGTGTATTCCGTAAAAGATCCCAATTCGATAGCAGCTGGGGGCGCTGAGAAATTAAAAGCAGCAGGTATCGAGGTAATATCCGGAGTATTGATAAATGAGGTGGAATTCTCTAATCGAGCTTGGCTAAAGAAAACGAGAACGAATAGGCCATTTGTCTCATTAAAAATGGCCACCAGCTTGGATGGAAGATCGGCGGCTCCGGATGGAACTTCAAAGTGGATTACAACTCCGCAATCGCGTTTAGATGTAGCTTATTTGAGAAGCGAGTGCGACGCTATCGTTACCGGCACCGGCACCGTTCTTGCTGACAATCCAAAGCTTTCAGTGCGTGAAGTAAATCGAGGAGATGCAAAATTTGCTCCAGTTCGTGTAGTCATGGGGGCTAGAGAACTCTCCAAAGAACTGCATATTTTTAATGACGAAGCTGAAACAATACAAATTAAGAACCGTGATATCGAGAATTGTCTAGATTTAGCCGAAGAGAGAAGTTGGAATCGAATATTGGTTGAGGCCGGACCAAAATTATCAAGTGCATTCCTTAAAACGGATTTAGTAGACGAGGTATTCATATATCTGGCGCCCACATTTCTAGGTGGTTCAAATACCGCACTAACTGACATTGGAGTTGAAAATTTGGCATCTCAAAAGCACTTTGAGTTTATCGATATCAAGCGCATTCCAGGAGAAACTGACAATCTCCGAATGCAAGTAATGGTCAAGAGCATCTGATGTTCACAGGATTAGTTGAAGATCGCGGAGTGGTCATTTCTATTCAGCGGCTAGCCGAATCTGCCGAAATAGAGATAAGAACGGCGCTGGCCTCTCAGATTAAAGCGGGTGACTCCATAAGCGTAAATGGAACTTGTCTTACCGCGAGAGCCATTTCTGCAGATTCATTCATCGCCGATGTCATGGTCCAAACTCTTCGCCTCACTTCATTGGCAGATATTGCAGTAGGCGACCAGGTAAATCTCGAACTTGCTTTACTAAGTGGCTCGCGTATGGGTGGGCATATAGTTCAAGGTCATGTCGATGGCGTTGCAGTTGTAGAAGAGAACTCCAATGGAGAGAAGTGGAACAAGGTAGTAATTCGAATCCCAGAAAAGCTGGCAAAGTACATTGTAAATCAAGGATCAATTGCCGTTGATGGCGTCTCGCTTACCGTTGGTGAAATTTATGGCGATTTGGTGACGTTATGGCTGATACCGGAAACTCTTGCTAAGACAAATTTGGGTTCGAAGGTTTTAGGATCTAAATTAAATATTGAAGTGGATGTGTTAGCTAAATATATAGAACGCTTGATGAAAGCGAGTGAGTAATTTGTCTAGTCAGCTAGAAGACGGAATCAGACGTTTTGCACAAGGCGAATTTGTCATTGTTACTGACGATATGAATCGTGAAAATGAGGGTGATCTATTTCTACTAGCAAGTGCAGCATCAACTAAAAAAATCGGCTTTATGATTCGACACACCTCAGGCGTCTTATGTGTTGCTATGACCGAAACGCGATCAAGAGAGCTACATCTTCCGCTAATGGTTAAGCACAATCAGGACACTAAACGCACTGCTTTTACCGTGACAGTAGATGTTAAACACGGAATATCAACTGGTATCAGCGCAGAAGAACGCGCAAACACAATCAGAGCTTTAGCTGATAAGAAATCAACGGCCGAAGATTTCATAAGACCTGGCCATATATTCCCTCTTATTGCTCATGAAGGTGGGCTTTCAAGTCGACGCGGACATACTGAAGCAGTAATTGAACTTTGCCGACGTGCAAACCAAGCCTCGGTTGGCGTGATTTGTGAGCTAGTCAACGAGGACGGTTCGATGATGCGCGGGGAAGACCTTAGGAATTTTGCAAAAAATCACAGCATTCCGATAATTACGATCGAAGAACTCGCCGAGCGTGCCACTAAACAAATGCCCATGCCCTCCAAAATTGATAAGTGGGTGCGACTGCCCAGACCAGGCGGGGATTGGCAAATGGCCACGTTTACCGGGAAAGGTGGTGTTCCGCATGCCGTGTGCACCTTCGGCAATTTTGAGTTAGGTCGACAATTAGTACGGGTTCATTCCGAATGCCTAACTGGCGATGTGCTGGGTTCACTTCGGTGCGATTGTGGAGAACAGCTTGAAGAGTCCTTTAGATTAATTGAATATTCGGGCTCGGGTTTAGTTATCTACCTTCGCGAACAAGAGGGAAGAGGAATTGGCTTGGAAGAAAAATTGCGTGCCTATCAGCTGCAAGATGAAGGTTTAGATACGGTGGAAGCTAATTTGGCTTTAGGCCATGAGATCGATGAACGAGATTTTATGGACGCTGTAGAGATAGTTAGGTCGCTCAAGATTGATGAAATAATGCTGTTGACTAACAATCCTGACAAATTAGCGGCTTTTAAGAGTTCCGGAATTAAAACCAATTCAAGACCCTTACCAACTAAGTCAAATCCACATAATCTTGCCTATCTTCAGACAAAGCGTGATCGACTTGGGCACATTCTTCTTGATCAAAACAAAAATGATAGGACGATGTAATGTCAGGCAATTCACCAGAAATTAAGGTTAGTGATTTAAGCGGCGCACGCGTGAGGATAATTTCTGCCCGATGGCATAGAGAGATCTGCGAGCAATTAGTTATAGGCGCAAAGCGAGCAATTACCGAATCCAAAATTAAGAATGTAACCGTGCACGAAGTACCTGGCTCGTTCGAGTTACCGCTCGCGGCGAAGTTTGCTCTTCAGAATGGAGCGGACATCGCAGTTGTACTTGGAGTTGTACTTAAAGGTGAAACGCCTCATTTTGATTATGTATGTAAAGGAGTTACCGATGGAGTCATGCAAGTTTCTCTCGAGCTGGGCAAACCAATTGGATTTGGTGTTCTGATGGTTGAGAATATCGAACAAGCAATCGCGAGATCTGGCGGTCCTGGAAGTAAAGAAGATAAAGGTTATGACAGTGCGATTGCAGCGCTAGAGCTACTTAGACTCCAACGACATTTGGATGGTAGATTCGTACCGTGACTTCGGCTGGTAAGCGGTTTCGTGAGGCTCTCGCTGCAGAATCACCGCTACAAATAGTCGGAACAATAAATGCCAACCATGCGCTCTTAGCAAAAGCCGCCGGTTTTAGAGCAATTTATCTCTCGGGTGGTGGTGTTTCCGCGGGCTCCCTGGGAATGCCAGATCTTGGAATACTCACACTTGAAGATGTATTAGTAGATTTAAAAAGAATTGTTGCAGTCTGCGATCTTCCGATCCTCGTAGATATCGATACCGGTTTTGGCCCATCTGCTTTCAATATTGAGCGAACCATAAAATCTTTGATTTTAGCTGGTGCTGCGGCCGCGCAGATTGAAGATCAAATTTCAGCAAAGCGTTGTGGGCACCGCCCAAATAAAGAGGTCGTAACTCTCGACGAGATGGTTGATCGAATCACCGCTGCATCTAGCGCACGTGGCTCTGATCCCTTCTACATTGTTGCTCGAACCGACTCGTTAGCAATTGAAGGCATAGACTCCGCAATAAAGCGCGCTAAGGCTTACGTTGAAGCTGGCGCAGATGCAATTTTTGCCGAAGCTGTGATCGATTTAGATCAGTACAAGAAATTCACCTCAGAACTTTCGGTTCCAGTATTGGCTAACCTAACTGAATTCGGAATGACGCCATTATTCACAACTGAACAACTAAAATCAGTAAAAGTGGGTATGGCGCTGTATCCGCTTTCCGCATTTAGAGCCATGAATAAGGCAGCCTCAGAAGTTTTTCAAGTAATTCGAGGCCAAGGATCTCAAAAATCTCTGCTTGAAAAAATGCAGACTCGAGAAGAACTATACGAATCTATTAATTACCATCAATATGAACAAGCTTTAGATAAATTTCAAAGTGAGAATCGAGAATAATGATCGAATTTAAACCAAAGAAATCAGTTGCACTCTCAGGTGTGACAGCCGGAGATACCGCGCTTTCAACGGTAGGTCGAAGCGGTAATGATCTTCACTACCGAGGATACGATATTCATGACCTCGCAAAAAAATGTGAATTTGAAGAAGTAGCTTATTTAATTCTATACGGAGAATTACCATCGCGAACTCAGCTAACTGAATACAAAAATCGATCAGCGAAACTGAGAGATCTACCTTCGCCAGTAAAGACTATTTTAGAAAATCTTCCTAAGAGCACTCATCCAATGGATGTAATCAGGACTGGGGTATCTGCGCTAGGTTGTCACCTCCCTGAATCTGATTCACATGATGATGCCGGGGCGAGAGAAATTGCAGATCGACTTATTTCTTGCACCCCTTCTATGTTGCTTTATTGGTATCACTTCGCCCAAAGTGGCAAGCGCATTGATTTAAATACCGGCGCCGATTCCATAGGCGAGCATTTCCTCACGTTGCTACACCAGCAGAAACCACGTGAATCTTGGATTAAGGCTATGCAAATCTCCTTAATACTTTACGCAGAACATGAGTTCAATGCCTCTACATTTACTGGGCGAGTCATCGCAGGAACTGGCTCAGACATATATTCCTCAATCACAGGCGCAATTGGTGCGCTACGAGGACCAAAACACGGTGGCGCGAATGAGGTGGCCCTTGAAATTCAAGAGAGATATCAATCTCCTGATTCCGCAGAAGCAGACATTCGCTCAAGAGTGGCAAACAAAGAGGTGATTATTGGATTCGGGCATCCTGTTTATACGATATCCGACCCGCGAAATCCAATAATTAAAGAGGTCGCTCGTCAACTTTCCACAGAAAATAATTCACCAATGCTATATTCAATTGCAGAACGAATTGAGAGTGTTATGTGGGAAATCAAGAAGATGTTTCCAAATCTAGATTGGTTTTCTGCAGTTGCTTATAAAGAAATGGGAATTCCAACCAGCTTTTTTACCCCAATATTTATATTCGCTCGAATTACAGGATGGTCAGGCCATGTCCTAGAACAACGGCATGACAATAAGATAATTAGACCAGCCGCAAATTACACCGGGCCAGAAGATCGTCCATTTGTTCCGATCGAGGCTCGATGATGTATGGTACTGACAATTCCAATCTGCCATTCGATCAAGAAATAATTGATATCGCAGATTATGTTCTCAACTACAAAATAGATTCAGTGCTAGCAAAAGAAACAGCCTGGTATTGTCTTTTGGACACTATCGGGTGCGGGCTCGAGGCGTTGGAATATCCAGCTTGTCGAAAATTACTCGGTCCAATTACACCCGGAGGAGAATTGCCGGGTGGTGCTCGTGTTCCAGGCACAGATTACGAACTAGATCTAGTCCAAGCTGCATTCAATATTGGTGCCGCAATCCGATGGTTAGATTTTAACGATACCTGGCTAGCAGCTGAGTGGGGACATCCCTCAGATAATCTCGGTGCAATTCTTGCCGTCTCTGATTGGGTCTCTCGCCAATCCAGACTGAGCGGAGGCAAACCGATATTGGTCTCAGAACTCCTGACCGCAATGATTCAAGCCCATGAAATTCAAGGTTGTCTTGCTCTTGAAAACTCTTTTAACAAAGTAGGCCTTGATCACGTCATCTTGGTTAAAGTTGCATCAACGGCTGTGGCTGGAAAATTACTTGGCCTCACCAGAGATCAGATTCTTAACGCAATCTCACTTGCTTGGGTGGACGGTCAATCACTTAGAACTTATCGCCATTTTCCAAATGCTGGCTCTCGTAAGTCCTGGGCAGCTGGAGATGCAACTTCGCGCGCGGTACGCCTCGCATTAATCGCAAAGAGTGGCGAGATGGGCTACCCAACTGTTTTATCTGCAAAAACTTGGGGCTTCTACGATGTCTCATTTAAAGGAGAAAAATTTAAGTTTCAACGCCCTTACGGTAGTTATGTTATGGAAAATATTTTGTTCAAAATTTCTTATCCCGCTGAATTCCATTCTCAGACAGCGGTAGAAGCGGCAATGGCGATTCATTCTCAACTAAAGGCGGCCGACAAAACCAGCGATGATATTGAACGAATTCAAATCCGAACGCACGAAGCATGTATTCGTATCATTGATAAGAAGGGCCCACTTCGTAATCCGGCTGATCGAGATCACACAATTCAATATATGGTTGCAGTTCCGCTAATTTTCGGCCGTTTGACTGCTAGAGATTATGAAGACGACGTAGCTGCCGACCCAAGAATTGATACTCTTCGAGAGAAGATTACCTGCATAGAAGATCCACAATTCACTAAGGATTACCATGACCCGGAGAAGCGCTCAATCGCAAATGCTTTAACGGTTTATCTGAAGGATGGTTCTAAGCTCGATGAAGTTGCTATCGAATATCCAATTGGACACAAGCGACGACGCAAAGACGGTATTTCACTGCTTATTGCGAAATATCGGACAAATTTGGCTCGTATCTTTTCGAAAGAAAAGCAAGAGGCCATTCTCGATCTCACTCTAAATTATGAGAAGTTGAGCGCCACTCCAGTCGACGAATTAATGACTCTGTTGGTTAACGATTCTGGGGAAAACCGAGATTAATTCCACCGTGGCTTGGGTCTAGCCAACGGCTAGTGACTACTTTGCCACGCGTAAAGAAGTGAACTCCTTCGGTTCCATGGGCGTGCGTATCCCCAAAGAGCGAGCTCTTCCAGCCGCCGAATGAGTAGAAGGCGGTCGGAACAGGTATCGGAACATTAATTCCGATCATGCCCACATTAACTTCAATCTGAAATCTTCGAGCAGCGCCGCCATCATTGGTAAAGATTGCAGTTCCATTTCCATAAGGGTGTGAATTTATTAACTCGAGTCCCTCTTCATAACTCTTTACGCGCACTACCGAAAGAACAGGTCCAAATATCTCATCAACATAAATCGACATTTTTGGAGTTACTTGATCAAAGAGCGTTGGCCCCAGCCAGAAACCATTTGGCGCTCCATCAACCTGGGGATTTCTGCCATCGACGACTAGTTTGGCACCTTCTTTTACGCCAGCATCAATGTAAGAAGCGACCTTGTCGCGATGAACTGCAGTGACAAGCGGACCCATATCGCTGCCTTTAGTACCATCGCCAGTCTTCAACTTCGCCATACGTTCCGTAATCTTCTTAATTAATTCATCGGCCACCGGCTCCACCGCAACGAGCGCTGATATAGCCATACAACGTTCGCCTGCGGAACCGAAGCCCGCGTTAACTGCAGCATCGGCAGCAAGATCTAAATCAGCATCGGGGAGAACCAACATGTGATTCTTGGCGCCACCAAGCGCTTGAACACGTTTGCCAGCTTTAGTTCCATTCTCATAAATGTATTTTGCAATTGGAGTTGATCCCACAAATGAAACAGATGCAATATCTGGATGTTCCAAAATTCGATCAACTGCCACTTTATCGCCATGCACTACATTGAAAACACCATCGGGTAAACCGGCTTCTTTCAGATATTGCGCGGTCAGAATTGATGTGGTTGGATCCTTTTCACTTGGTTTGACGATTACTGCATTACCCGCCCCAATTGCGATCGGGAAGAACCACATTGGAACCATTGCTGGGAAATTAAACGGAGAAATGATTGTACAGACCCCAAGCGGCTGGCGGATCGAATAAACATCGATGCTCGTCGATACATTTTCGCTATATGAACCTTTTAAGAGATGTGGGATTCCGCATGCAAATTCCACGACCTCAAGTCCGCGAGTGACTTCACCCAACGCATCGGAAAATACTTTTCCATGTTCTGCTGTTATGGCTCTGGCTAGTTCCTCTTTACGAGCATTGGCAATTTCGCGAAATGCAAAAAGTACTTGTGCACGCTTTGCGAGGGAGGCTTTGCGCCATTCTTTTGCGGCATCGGTTGCCGCCAAAACAGCTTGATCTACGACCGCGTTATCTGCAAAATCAACTTTTCCCGTCACTTCTCCAGTTGCGGGATTATAAACATCTCCGGTTCGGCTGGCAGTGCCATTCCACGCTGCACCATTGATGAAATGAGTGATTCGCTTTGCAGTCACGTTACTCCTTACCTTCGTAGTACTTGCCCGCAATTGCGAGCGCTTCATCCAATATCTTTACACCCTCTAAAACTTCTTTTTTACTGACATTACATGGCGGTACAACGTGAATACGATTGAAATTATTGAAAGGCATCAATCCACGCTTCTTGCACTCAGTAACAATCTCAGTCATAGCGGGGCTGGTTCCACCATATGGAGCCAGCGGAGCTTTTGTTGCACGATCTGTGACTAGATCTAATGCCCAAAAAACGCCTTGGCCACGAACTTCTCCGATTAACTTATGCTTCTTCGCAAGTTCGCGCAGCGCCGGTCCGATAACTTCCTCACCAATTTGAGCGGCATGTTCCACAATCTTCTCTTCCTTCATCACATCAATCGTGGCGACAGCAGCGGCACAAGCCAGTGGATGTCCCGAATATGTGAGGCCGCCTGGAAATACCCGATCATTGAAAGTCTCGCTAATTGGAGAGGAGATCACTACTCCGCCTAGAGGTACATATCCAGAGTTCACACCCTTCGCAAAGACGATCAAGTCTGGTTCCACCGAAGAATGTTGATAGGCAAACCATCTACCGGTGCGACCGAAACCTGCCATAACTTCATCGGCAATCCAGAGAATTCCATATTTATCGCAGAGAGCTCGAACACCTTCCAAATATCCTTTGGGAGGCATTAAGACACCTGCTGTTCCAACAACCGACTCAATCAAAATTGCAGCGATGGTTTTTGAACCTTCAAAGATGATCACATTCTCAACATGCTCAAGAGCGCGTTGGCATTCTTCTTCTTCATTCTTAGCCCAGAATGCGCTGCGATATGAATAAGGCCCAAAAAAGTGAACGTGCCCAAAGGCGAATTCATTAGGCCAACGGCGCGGATCGCCAGTTGCTGAAATCGCAGCCGAGGTATTGCCGTGGTAGGAGCGGTAGAAAGAGAGAATCTTGTGGCGATTGGTATGGAGGCGAGCCATTCGAATTGCATTCTCGATGCCATCGGCGCCGCCGTTTGTAAAAAATACTTTGGAAAACTTTGAACCTGCTAAGCCAACGATTCTCTGGGCCGCTTCGCTTCTCACATCATTTGCGACTTGAGGCGCAATTGTTGCCAAAGTATCAGCTTGTCTCTTGATTGCACCAATTACCTTCGGATGCTGGAAACCAATATTTGTAAAAACTAATTGACAGGAGAAATCCAAATAGCGTTTGCCGTCAAAGTCCCAGAAATAAGAACCTTTACCGCCGGCAACAGGCAGGGGAGAGATTTGCGCCTGTGCTGACCAAGAGTGGAAAACGTATTTACGATCGAGATCAAAGACCTCTTTACCGCGAGCAGAATCTGTCATATCGCAATCTAATCACTTACTGTTACGGCCCTCAAACCTGCGCTAAAGACTCCATGATTTCTACAGCGGTAACCGATTTATAGTGATTGCTTGCCTCTCTTCCCGCCCGAGAATGTATGTCGACCGCATCACATACCAGTTTGTAGGGGTCGGCATTGTTTGAGACTAGAAATGAGCCAATTAGACCCGCCAAAATATCGCCACTCCCAGCCGTCGCAAGTTCAGGTCCACCTATTCGATCCACTATTGAAACGTCACCCGGTTTTGCAATTACGGTCTGATGACCTTTTAGAACCACAATCACATCAAATTTATTGGCGATTTCTCGAGCGGTGCGCTTTCGGCCAACCTCACTTATTCGATTTGCAAAACTTTTTCCTAGATATCGTAATTTACCCTCGTGGGGCGTGATTATGGAGTAAGCCTTACGTTTCCTAAATTGTGGAGTTGTGGCAAAAGTAATCATTTCGCCATCGAGAACTAAGGGTAGGTCAACCGGAATAACGGACCAATGGCTAGCACCTGGTCCTACAACTAGTACATCAACTCTCTCTTTATCCAGAGTTTGAATTGGAACAACATCGGGGAACTTACTAAGCACTAAATCAGCAATTCGCGATTCTTTAGATAGAAACTTCACATAGCCAGCATTTCCTCTGCGCGCACCACCCACTGCAAGAATCGCAGCTCCAGGGAATCGCTTTGATCCAGCAGAGATGGCGACAACGCCGCGAGAATACTTATCGTCTGAATCAGTCAATTTCTTACGAGGCATTTACGTGATTACATTCAATTTCATGAGCACGGCTACCGCATTTTTCACATAGTAAATAGAGATGGTGGCATGTTGGCTCGGTACAGTTTTGGAATTTCTTAGTCGGGCTACCACACAAGTCGCATTCACCAATCATGGTAGCTCGTTCAGTAAAGTCGACAGTCATTCGACCATCAAAGGTATAAAGAGAGCCCTCCCAATAACCGGAATCCCCGTAAGTCTCGCCATAACGAACTATGCCGCCAGCAATCTGATAAACCTCTTTAAATCCGCGATTTTTCATAACTGTTGAGAGAATTTCGCATCGAATTCCACCAGTGCAATAAGTAACTATCGGCTTCTCTTTAAGTGAATCGAATTTTCCGCTCTCAATTTCAGAGATGAAATCGTGAGTAGTTTTTACATCTGGGACAACTGCGTTTTTGAAGCGGCCGACCTTCGCTTCATAAGCATTTCGGCCGTCAAAGAAAACTACATCATCGCCCTTCGCCTCAACTAGCTGATGAACTTCTTCTGGAGATAAGTGTTGGCCACCTCCAATCACACCTTTTTCATTGACTTTGATCTCGTCTGCAACGCCAAAAGCTACAAGTTCATCGCGAACTTTGACGCTTAAACGTGGAAAATCATCGCCAGTTCCTTCGGACCATTTAAAGTCAATCTTCTTGAATCCTGGATACTGTTTAGTTTGGCGGACATACTTCTTCAAGTCATCCATATCGCCACCGAGCGTGCCATTTATTCCATGCTTAGAAATAAGAATTCGACCCTTAAGGTTTAACGACTCACAGAGCGTGACTTGCCACAGTCGCAGCGCTTCGGGATCTGCGACTAGAGCGAATCCATAGAAAAGGATTATTTTTGGCAGGCTCATATTCCAATTCTAATTGAGAAGATGAGATGCTTGTCCTCTGGCAAATAAGCGTAAGGCGCCAGCGAAAACATCACCCGCACCGATAAGACATGATGGCATCGACTGGTACTCGCTCTATATCTATGCAGTTTCACTCATTGCCATTTTGATATGCCTCTTCTCATTAGTTGCAGTGGTTCGGGGAGTGATAGATGCAGCATGGCCAGATCCGGGTTATTTCGATCCATATGCTCCGGCCAATCAAAATACAAATGGTCTAACTCCAGATCAAATTAAACAGGGCTATTTAGATCAGAATCGAAGACAGGCATTCAAATCTATCGTGACCTCGGCCGCCACCCTTCTAGTAGCGGCGCCGCTATATCTTTTCCACTGGCGTCTAGCCAAACGCCGCCGCGGCGAAATCTAGCTCTTAAGACTCTTTAAAGTTTCAGCGACCATATCCTTTAATAGTTTCTTATCCACTTTCCAATCGTTGGGTATACGGATGGTCTTCTTATTTACCTCATAGCCCTTCAATCGACTTTTTAAAATTGAAAGTACTTTAGGGTTCCACGGAGCTATCAGAATATGCTTTTTTGCAAAGCTCAGCCCAAATACATATTTATCACCTAGTTTTAACATTGGTTGATTCCAAGCAACTACCAGCTTTAACTTAGGATGACTACTTCTAATAGCTGAAAATATTTCCTTAGCTTTTTTGGCTTGAGAATTATTGATAGATTCAAAAAGTTCCTTTGGCGTTTCAAAGCGACGAGATAATTTAGATCCTCTTATAAACATAACTAAAGCATTTGCATGTGCTTGACTGAAGCCAAAATTTTCTTTAAGAAATGCAATTTGCTCGGGGTATTTTCTTTCTTTCATTTTTTTCATCTGAGAGAACCAGTAACTCATAGGTTCGCCATATCGTTTTTCAATTGCAGGGAAATGGGATTCCCGTTTAGATCGGTCAATCTTTATTGGCTTCATGGTGACTTTTGGAAAATTGTTGAACGGTAATAATCTAATTCGTCAATTGAATCTCTGATATCACCAAGGGCTCTGTGATTTCCTTCTTTGGCTGGTGCCGAAAAGTAAGTTTTTGGATACCAACGACGAGCAAGTTCCTTGATAGTGGATACATCTATGGTGCGATAGTGGAGAAATGAGTTGAGTTTAGGAAGGTCGCGAGCGATGAACATGCGATCCATATAAACTGAATTCCCCGCTAGTGGGGATTTACCTGGGGTTACTTCATACTTTGTGAGGTATTCATAAATAGCTTGGTCCGCTTCATCCAGCGAGCAACCATTTGGAATCTCCAAAAGCAGTCCGGACTCCTGATGCATGTTGCGGACAACATCGTTCATTCCATCAAGTTTGGCTTGGTCGCAGCGGATAACCTTGTCGACGCCTTCCCCAATTACATTTAGCTGTGCATCTGTTATCAAGACCGCAATCTCAACTAAAGCATCACGCTCGGTATCAAGCCCGGTCATCTCGCAATCGACCCAGACCAGGAAAGGTAAGTCGCTGCCCATATAGATAAGTCTATTGAGGCCTCAATCTTCACCCTTCGTTCACCTTCTCTTAACCTTGAATACCCCCTTTTTCCGTCGCTTACGCCAAAGATGGCGCCGTGAGTTCAACACTGGATCAGCCAAAAACTCTTCCACTGCCGCGTGAAATTACGACCGTACCTAGATTCTCAGATCGTGTATTTCGAGGGATTGTTACGACTGGCGGATTATCGACTCTGGCAATTCTTGCGCTAATTGCATTCTTCTTAGTTTTTAACGGATTTGAGGTTATGCGTAGTGAAGGACTTCGCTTTCTAACAGGTTTTGATTGGATGGACGCTATTCCCGAAGAGGGCATTGCTGCAACTTACGGAATAGGTGCAATGCTTTATGGAACTCTTGTAATTGGAATTCTTGCTGTAATTTTTGGCGTTCCAGTTGCTGTAGGCGCCGCACTCTTCCTCTCTTATTACGCACCCGAATGGATTAAACGCCCGATGGTTGTCGTCATAGATGTTATGGCAGCCATTCCTTCCGTTGTATTCGGACTTTGGGGCTATTTCATCCTGATGCCGCATGCCGAATATTGGGCAAAGTTGATTCATAAGTATTTGGGTTTTATTCCTATTTTTGATATGCCAGCTCCCGCTTATTCACGATCTCCTTTTATCGCCGGCTTAGTTCTGGCAATCATGATTATTCCGATTGTTGCTTCAATCTCACGTGAAGTCTTTGCGCAAACTCCTCCGGATCGAATTCAAGCGGCTTATGCATTAGGCGCTACTAAATGGACAATGATTAAAGCGGTTGTTTTTCCATACGGTATCGGGGGAGTAATTGGTGGCGCCATGCTTGGTCTTGGACGAGCACTTGGAGAGACGGTCGCGGTATATACCGTTTTGAATCTGGTTTACGACATCCGCATAGAAATATTGTTAAGCGCTGGCGGATCCGTGGCCTCAATGATCGTAAATAAATTCGGTGAAGCTGATGCGGTTGAGTTACAGGCGCTAATGGCTGCTGGTTTTGTCCTGTTCATAGTTACTTTATTTGTTAATTTCATTGCAAATATCATCATTAATAGAACCGCTAGGAAGGGCTAATGAGCACTCTCGCAGTTAAGCCCACTAAACCATGGCGGCCGAAAGTAAGGAATTTAGCTCCTGAAATTTTTGGCGCTTTCTTCACCGCTTTTGCAACCTTAGCAATTGTCGCGATTACTCCACTTAAGGGACGCCTTGGTTTCTCTTTTGCGCTAATAGCTATGGCAGTTTTTACCTCAGCGACAATAAGTTGGTTAAGGCGGGACCGAAAAGCAGCTCTAAATAGTGTGAGCACGGTTTTTGTTTATGTAGCGGCTGCATTTGTAATTATTCCGCTCTCATCTTTACTTTTTGAAATCGTACGCAAAGGAATTGGTGGACTGTCTTGGGGGATTTTTACACGAGACATGTCCTTAGCTTCCGCAGATTCACCTCTAACAGAAGGCGGTTTGCTTCATGCGGTTGTCGGAACTCTTTATGTGGTTGCCCTAGCTACGATCATAAGTACACCGATTGGATTCTTGGCATCTCTTTACATCGTTGAGGTCAAAGGCAGATTTGCAGCGCTAGTACGTTTCTTCGTTCAGGCAATGAGTGGCATCCCATCAATCGTCGCTGGCCTATTCATATACGCAGTTTGGATGATTGGACTAGGTAACAGTTATAACGTTATGGCGGGCGCGGGCGCGCTTTCGATCTTAATGATTCCCACAGTTGCCAGAACTTCGGAGGAAGTTCTCAAATTGATACCGAATGATTTACGAGAAGCAGGATTGGCCTTAGGCGCAACACAGTGGCGCACAATTGCCATGATAATTCTCCCAGCAGCAAAAAGTGGATTAGTAACTTCAGTGATTCTTGGAATCGCCAGAGTAGCTGGTGAGACTGCGCCATTACTTTTAACCATTGGTGGGGCCGATGCTCTAAATCTAAATCCATTTGAGGGAAATAGTTCAGCACTTCCATTTTACGTTTGGAAGAACTATTCATTAGGTAATCCGGAGTCAATTCAGCGAGCTTGGCTAGGTGTAATTGTCTTGATGATGATGGTATTTATTTTCTTCTCACTAGCAAGGTATTTCGGAAGAACCAAAGGTGCTAGACGATGACTCAAGAAATAGGCGATAGCGAAAGGAAAGATATGAAAACACAGACAAGAGAAACTAGGGTGACTCCATCCTCCTTGGCTTCAGTTGCTTCGCAGAGCCAGCCTCGTAGCACCGAGCGCGAAATCATCGAAGGCATGGGACTTGAGGCAAGAAATATCTATGCTTGGTTTGGAAAGAAGCTAGTTCTCGAGGACATATCGATGGATTTTGCGCCGGGGACCGTGACTGCTCTAATCGGACCTTCGGGATGCGGAAAATCAACTTTCATTCGAATTCTCAACCGCATGCATGAATTTATTCCAACAGCTGCCTTAGCAGGTGATGTTCTACTCGGCGGAAAAGATATTTACGGAGCGGGAGTTGATGTAACCAAGATTCGTCTAAAAATTGGAATGGTCTTCCAAAAACCAAATCCGTTTCCTTCAATGACGATTCGCGAAAATGTACTATCAGGAATCAAGTTGGCGCAATTGAAAGTCGATAATCAAGAAGAGTTACTTCAAAACTGTTTGGTTCGGGCCGGACTTTGGGATGAAGTAAAAGATCGTCTTGATGAATATGGTGGAGCGCTATCTGGTGGACAACAACAGAGACTTTGTATTGCTCGTTCATTGGCGGTAAATCCGAAGGCGCTCTTGATGGACGAGCCTTGTTCTGCACTTGATCCAGGATCAACGCTGCGTATTGAGGAGACCATTAGAGAACTATCAGAGAGCATCTCAATTGTGATTGTGACTCATAATATGCAGCAGGCTGCGCGCGTTTCGGACTACACGGGATTTCTCCTCTCCGATGGCGGTCCCGGAAAATTGATTGAATTTGGAAGCACATCCGAGATTTTCTCTAACCCAAAAGATAAGAGAACTCTCGATTACGTCACTGGAAGATTTGGTTAATCACACAAATTCTGTACACCAGTTGTTAACTAAAACTACATCAGGCGTTTGCTGACTGTGATGGCGGAGTTTTCATTCACGCCATAAATTCCACTACAACGAAGTCCAAACGAGGGGGAAGAATGTTAAGTAAGAAAATGGCGAGCATTGCAATCGCCACTTCAGCACTTCTATTAGTAGCTTCACCAGCATACGCCGGATCAATCAATGGCAGCGGCGCAACTTTTGCCGCTCCGCTAGTTGATGCTTGTAAAGTCGATTTCGCTGCTGATACGGGCCATACCGTTAATTACACGGGCGGTGGCTCTGGAAAAGGTCGCTCTGATTTCACCGGAAACCTAGTCGATTTTGCCAATTCTGATGCGCCATATTCTTCAGGCGCGCCCGCAAATCTAATTTATGCACCTGTTTATGCGGCACCAATTGCAATTATGTACAACCTCCCTACGGTAAAAGAGCCCATCTATTTATCGCCAGCATCGCTAGCCAAGATATTTTCTGGTTTCATCACCAATTGGAACCACCCTGATCTTGCTAAAGACAACGAACGGACTGTGAAGACCCCCGTCTTTAAGACCAAGAAAGTTACAGTTAAGAATTCTAAAGGGCAGTCAGTAACCAAGACTGTGCCAGTTCTTGATAAAAAAGGTAAGCCAGATATCGCACGTTATAAGACCAAGACTGTAAATATCGATCTTCCGAATCAACAAATAACTGTCTGGTATAGAACCGACTCATCTGGAACGTCTGAGAACTTCACTCGCTTTTTACGCGGAGCTAATGCAGCAAATGGAAACAGTTCACTCTGGCCAAAAGCTCAGAACACAACGTTCTCCAACGGCACTCCGAATAACATCTCCACATTCTTTAACTTCCAAGGCGCTTCAGGTTCAGCTGCGAATGCCGCTGGAGTTGCGCGAACAGTAGGTGGTATCACCTATTCAGAACTCAGCTTTGCACTCGACAATAAACTTCCGGTCGCTTATGTTCAAAACATGGCCGGTGAGTTTGTGGCGCCAGATGCTGCCGGAACTTCAGCTTTCTTGGGTGGCGGCACAATAAACGAAAATGGAACTGTGGATGTGAACTTTGAAAAGCCGATTCCCGGCGCATATCCAATTGGTACAACTTCCTACGCGCTCGCATATGCTTCTGGTAAGAACGCAGAGAAACAGACGATTGTTAAGGAGTTCTTGACCTATATGTTGGATAAATGTCCAACTAAGCATCCAGAGAAGGGCTTCGCCCAGATAACTGGTCCGCTTTACACCAAGGCGAAAGAACAGATCGCAAAGATTAAGTAACTCGAACTAGATACAAACCCCCGTGCCCTAAGGCGCGGGGGTTTGGCTTTGTGCTAGCAAAGAAGTGCTACGCTCGCCCAACTGTCGACGAACCAAATTCGACGACAGGGGCGTTGCGTTTAGCGAAGTCCGGTTTGATCCCGGCGCTGTTCCCGCAACTGTGAAGATCGAAAGATCTAAGCCAGGTCGCCTAGTGCAGACGCCGAATTAACCGATCTCGGAGGAAGGTCGGGTCTTTCCGGCAGTTCACGAAAGCCCCCTTTCTCCCTCAACAAAGTTTGGGGGAGTTTTTATGTTTAGGCGCATAAGAAAGTTTGGCGTCGCAGTTCTGGCACTATCTATACTTTTATCGAGCGCAGCCAGCGCTATCGCTAGAGAAAATCAAACCAAGTATCCACTTAATATCGTTTCCGCTGGTTTTGCTACGAAACTTCCAGCTAAACCTCTCCGGATAATTTCACTCTCTCCATCAGCAACTGAAATTCTTTTTGCCATTAAAGCCGGTCCACAAGTACTTGCTGTTGATGACAATTCGAACTATCCAGCAAATGCACCCAGGAGCGCCTTAAGTGGATTTGCTCCAAATTTAGAGGCAATCGTTGCGCTCAATCCAGATTTTGTAATCCTAAATAAGGATTCGGCTAAATCAGATGCTATCCACAAATCTCTAACAAATTTAGGGATTCCGGTGATGATGGAAGCGGCTGCTCGAAATCTCAGCGATGTTTACCGCGAAATTACTGAAATTGGTAGGGCAGTAGACCAGCAAGCAAAGGCAAGAAATCTAATCCATACTATGAAGAAGCGAATTGCTACAGTAATTAAGACAAGTAAGAGAATCAAGAGTCAGAGTTTCTTCCACGAGCTAGACAACACTTTATATACGGCGACATCAAAAACCTTCATCGGAAATGTTTATCGAGATTTAGGCTTAATAAATGTGGCTGATTCCGCTAGCGGCGCTGACTCATCCGGATATCCCCAACTTAGCGCTGAGTACTTGATTCAAAGCAATCCGGAAATTATCTTTTTGGCTGATGCTCAATACGGTGAAAGCGTGTCAACAGTCAAGGCGAGACCTGGTTGGCAGTCAATCGCTGCGGTAAAAAACGTGCGCATAATTGAACTTCCCGCTGATATCCCGTCGCGCTGGGGCCCACGCATAGTAGATTTCTATGAATTGGTAGCGAAATCAATTAAATGAGCGAAATTCAATTAAAGCCAATTTGGCGTTGGCAATGGACTTTAATAGCAGGAATCTTCCTTCTTATTGTTTGTGCCGTTGCAATAACAATTGGACCAGTCCAAATAAAAACAATTGAAATAATTCATACACTCCTGGGGCGTGAAACAACATTGAGTGACCAAGAACGCTCGTTGTTAATTGAAATAAGGTTTCCAAGAGTTGCGCTAGCAGCATTGGTTGGCGCAGCGCTAGCAACGAGCGGTGCGGTTTACCAAACAGTTTTTCGCAACCCACTAGCTGATCCATATCTTCTCGGCGCCGCGGCAGGTGCTGGACTCGGCGCCACTATCGCAATCACTGTGGCAAGAGCAGATTTCTATCCATCACTTCCAATCTTTGCATTTATCGGTGGCATCCTGGCGGTTATCGCAACCTTCTTAGTTGCGGGCAGGCTTTACTCAGATCCGGGTTCACTTTTACTGTCTGGAATTGCAATTGGATCGTTTGCGACCGCAGTACAAACATTTTTACAACAGCGAAATAGCGAAGTTTTAAGGCCGGTTTATTCGTGGATTCTGGGCGAACTTACAGTTGCTGAATGGTCGAGTGTTCGATGGGCTGCTCTCTATATTTTTATTGCCCTAGGCATACTTTTTAGTGTTTCAAAAATTTTAGATGCCCTTATGTTGAGTGACGAAGAAGCTTTTTCGCTCGGAGTCTCTCCAAACAGAATTCGAATTATTGCGGTATGTGCTGCGACACTTGCTACGGCGACGGCGGTATCGGTTAGTGGATTGATTGGATTTGTTGGAATTGTTGTACCTCACATCGTTAAGCGCTTAACTAAGAAAGCTACCAATAGAGCGCTATTGGCGATTGCACTCTTTGGAGCCGCTTTTCTAGTTCTGGCGGATCTCGGAGCTCGAACACTTATTACTCCTGCTGAAATACCAATCGGAGTTATCACGGCTTTTATTGGTGCGCCATTCTTCCTTTTTATACTTAGAACGAGGAGTAAAAATCTATGATCAAAGTTGAGAACCTCTCTGTAAGTTACGGCAATAAAACTGTTCTAGATTCGATTTCTCTTGAAATCCCGACAGGCACTTGGACATCAATTATTGGCCCTAACGGCGCAGGAAAGACAACACTTCTCACATCTTTGTTAGGAATGAATCCTTATTCGGGTTCAATTAAATTTGGCGAGATTGAAGCGTTTAGAGATTTGAAAAGAAATATCGCTTATGTTCCGCAAAGACCGCAGGTTCCACTTGGAATGACAGTTCGGGAATATGTGACGCTCGGCCGAGCAAAGAGAGACGGCTGGGGAAGAGAGCGACGCGAAGGAAAAGCTCGGGTATATGAAACTTTAGAGGCGATGCAACTAATTGGTCTACAAGATCAACAGGTAACACGAATTTCGGGTGGAGAGTTGCAACGCGTGTTGATAGCGAGAGCCATTGTTCAAGAGCCCCAAATAATTCTCATGGATGAACCGACTAGCGCGCTAGACCTCCATCATCAAATTGCAACATTGAATCAGATTGAATTACTGAAAAAGGAGGGAATAACAGTTCTATCCACGATGCACGACATAACCCTGGGCGCGATGTACGCAGAACGAATCATTTTGATGCGCGAAGGTATAGTCCTGCTTGATGGAAATTCCTCATCGGTGATTCACTCCGAAGAACTGAAAAGCGCCTTTGATCATGGAATAAGCGTCCACACACTTGAAGACGGCCACACAGTAATAGTCGCAAATAAGATGCGAATCGAAGAGATTTAATGTTAACTCTCATTGGAGGCGGCGCTAGAAGTGGCAAGAGCTCATACGCCCTCTCACTTGGAAATAGCGCAATTGACGCTGGCAAACGTGCCTTATTCGTAGCAACAGCTGAAGCGGTTGATGATGAGATGGAGCAACGAATAGCAAAACATAAAGATGAACGTCGCAGCGAATACGATTTAATCGAAGAACCGCGGGAACTGGCAAAAGTTCTGACCCAAGCTAGCGATTACGACATAGTGATAGTGGATTGTTTAACGCTCTGGCTTTCAAATCTGATGTTGGAAAACATCGAACCAGATTTTGAAAATGTTATCGAAGCTGGCAGGTATATCAACACCACTGTAGTTTTTGTTACAAATGAAACAGGTGAAGGCATTGTGCCAATGCACCCAATTTCCAGAAAGTTCAGAGATCTTTCGGGACAGATGAATGTCGCTTTTGCAAAAGTTTGTGATCAAGTAGTGATCATGAAATTTGGAATACCGCTGGTTCTAAAAGGAATAATTGATGTTAAATGACCTGAAAGTTGCACTCGCTTTCTTAACACGAATTCCAATCAATCACGGACCCCAAATAAGTTTGCGAAGAAGTGCTGCGTTATTTCCGTTAATAGGAGTGTTCATTGGTCTAACTGGTGGCTTAGTTTTTTACTTATCTTCCGCGATTCTGCCGCCACTTGTTTCTGCATCTATCTCAATTTTAGTTACAGTAGCAATCACAGGGGCCTTTCATTTAGACGGGCTAGCAGATATTTGTGATGGATTAATTGGCGGCTGGTATCGAGAAGAGAGGTTGAAGATTCTCAAAGATTCACGCCATGGAACCTATGGAGTAGCCGCAATCTCACTCCAGCTAATTCTGCAAGTCTGCCTTTTATCGGCGCTTTCACCGCGCGATGGTCTATTTACACTAATTGTTCTACACACCCTCTCAAGAGTGGTTCCAATTTTTCTAATGCTATTTCCGGCGACATCTGGTCATGATGGAATGGGCGCAAGCGTCTCTCGAGAAATTGGAGCGAGGGAGCCACTTGTTGGATCGCTGATAACCGTTTTACTTATTGCGCCGATTATGGGATTAAATTTTCTTCTACTGAGCGTAATTCTCTTTTTGACTCTATCAATATTCGCACTCTGGGTTATTCGAAAAATTGGCGGAATGGTGGGCGATGCATTTGGAGCAGGGGAACAAATTAGTGAAACGATGATTCTTGTCTTCTTCGTGGCACAGTTTGGGATAGTTGGAAAGATTCCATGGATAATTTAGTTGAATTTGAGGCCATTCTCTTTGATGTGGGAAATACACTCGTTGAACAGAGATTTTATGATTCTGATAAATCCAGAGCGTCACTCCTGCCTGGTGTTGCCGAATTACTTCGTGCTCTAACGGGAAAATTTCGACTAGGCGTAGTTTCTAATTCCAAGGTTTTTAACTCAACTGATATTAAAAATAGATTAGAGGAATGTGGCATAGCTGATTATTTTGAAGTTTTTGTCTCAAGTCTTGATGTGGGTGAAGAAAAGCCCTCTCCTCTGCCACTCAAAGTCGCCTTAGAAAAAATGAATATCAGTTGTGAAAAAGCTCTATATATAGGTGACAACGAAATTGATCGACTCGCTGCTCAAGCTGCTGGTATGGAATTCTTGTTTACCTCAAAAGATATAAGAGAATCGTTTTCTGATTATGAAATTTCATTAAAATCTGCATGGCAACGTGGATTAGGTAAAAAAATTAGAAATTTTCCCGAAGTCGCCGTTGAAATCCGGTCACATATTGATGGGCGCGCAAAGCCAAAAGATTCTTTAGGTCGCCTTGAGGAAATAGCTGTTCAAATCTCAAACATAACTGGTGAAGCGCCGAAGATAGATCCCGCCGGCGCTGCAATCTTTGTCGCAGATCACGGAGTAGCAGCCGATGATTCAGTAACTCCTTGGCCCCAGTCAATAACAGCTCGCATGGCAGATTTGATTGTTGACGGGAATGCGGCAGTCTCAGTAATTGCACGAAATTCAGATGTTTATCTTGAGGTAATTAATTTAGGGACGGTTTCGAGGATTCACTCAATTAATGTGCGAAATGAAACTATTTCAGCTGGAACTTTAGATTTTCGACAGAAAGAGGCTATGTCTGAATCACAGCTCAACCAGGCGCTTGAAGTCGGAGCCAAAACTGCAGAACGGCTAATTGCAGGAGGCTCAAGAAGCATCAGCATCGGCGAAGTAGGAATAGGTAACACGACTTCATCTGCGATCTTGATAGGTGTGTTTTGTGGAGCAACGGCAGAAGAAGTTACAGGCAGAGGTTCCGGCATTCCAGACCAAGTTTTTAATTCAAAGTTACTAGTTGTAGCGGACCAGATTGGTAAATTATCTTCAAAGGAAGACCCATTGAAAATCCTCCGTCATTTCGGAGGCTTTGAATTGGCTGCGATGGTTGGGTTGATCGTTAGGTCTGCAAGCCTAAACATTCCAGTTATTTTGGATGGAGTAACAACTCTCGCTTCCGCACTTGTTGCGGTTGCTATCAAACCTGAAGTCAGAAATTCAATACTTTTAGGTCATCTCTCGTCTGAGCCAGCAAGCAAAATTGCTGCAGAAAATTTGAATCTAAAACCAATTCTCGACTTAGATCTTCGACTTGGTGAGGGAACGGGGGCGATTTTAAGTGTTCCTATCATTCGCGCCGCCTGCAGGCTCCATGCTGAGATGTCACCGCTATCTGATGTCGTTAACCTAGACTCATCATCGTGAGGCTCACATTTGTTACCGGCGGAAGTCGAGGCTTGGGTAAAGAGGTGGCCAGCGCGCTGGTAAAACGCGGAGATAAAGTAGTGATTGTAGGGAAAGATAAAGATAGAGCTGCTGCTACCGCTAAAGAAATTGGTTGTGATTTTGAAATAGTAGATTTAGAAAATCAATCTCAATCCCGATTAATTGCAGATGCCATGCTCGGCAAATATGGGGTCCCAGATGTCGTTGTATTGGCTCATGGAGTTATGAGTGAGAAAATGGCAAAGACCTTAAGGACCACAGACAGTGAGTGGAACCGTGTCATGAATATCAATTTAAATTCCACGTTTAGCTTGGTAAATGTATTTGGTTCAAAGATGGCAGAAGCAAGAAAGGGTCGCATCATTATTTTTTCGGCCTGTCTCGGAAGAATGTCAGGCCCTGGAAACGCTGGTGGATTAGCCCCGTATCGAATCTCTAAAGCAGGCGTCAATGCGTTGGTTAGAAATCTAGCTCATGAAACTGGTCACGGAAGTCGTGGCTTTCTAGTCGATGCAATCTGTCCGAACCATAGCCGCACAGATATGGGCGGACCTGATGCGCCTCGTAGCGCAGCGGAAGGAGCCGAGACTGCTATCTGGTTGGCAACAAGAGAATTCTCTGCAGGCGATACAACAGGAGTTCTTTGGGAAGATCGCGAAATAGTTCCTTGGTAAGAATTAATCCACCTCAATCCTTTTGAAAGATTAGACTTATCTCGTGTCAATGCGCCAACTAGATTTTCGAGGTAAAAAATTTACTAAGTCTGAGCTCAAACGCGCACTACCTCGTGGAAATTTTTCAATATCTGATGCGCTTAAAAAAATTGAACCAATTCTTCAACGGGTAGCGAAGGCTCGTGAGAGCGATCTGCTAGATATCTGCGAAGAGTTTGATGGAGTTCGGCCACAGTCGATCAGGGTTAGCGGCGAAGCGCTAGATAAGGCGCGAGATAATCTAGATAAAGAAGTTCGGGCTGCCCTAGAGGAAAGTATCCGTCGGGTGAGAAAAGTTCATGCCGATCAATTACCTGTGTCGAAAGTAACTGAGGTTTCTGCGGGCGGAACTGTAACTCGAAAATGGATTCCAGTAGATCGCGTCGGAACTTATGCTCCGGGTGGGCTAGCAACTTACCCAAGTTCAGTAATCATGAATGTTGTACCGGCACAGATTGCGGGTGTTTCAAGTGTTGCTGTCGCATCTCCACCGCAGAAGAAAAATGGTGGATTACCTGATGAGATTGTTTTAGCTACATGTAGATTACTTGATGTTGATGAAGTCTTTGCAATTGGTGGAGCACAAGCCGTTGCTATGTTTGCATATGGCGTACCTGAATTATGCGAGAGTGTTGATATTGTGACCGGGCCCGGAAATATTTATGTTGCCGCAGCCAAGCGCGCCCTACGTGGATTAATCGGAATTGATTCCGAAGCTGGCCCAACTGAGATTATGGTGCTCGCCGATTCGAGTGCAGATCCGGTTCATGTCGCCGCAGACCTAATTAGCCAGGCCGAGCACGATGAACTCGCTGCCGCAATCTTAGTAACCAACTCAGTTGAGTTAAGTAACAAAGTGCAAGAAATTGTGGCGGAACGAGCAGCTGCCACCAAGCATGCTAAACGTGTCCAAACTTCTTTGAGTGCTGCACAATCTGGAATTGTTTTAGTTGATACGTTAGATGATGGATTTTCAGTAATTAATGCGTATGCGCCCGAGCATTTAGAATTATTGATAGAAAACGCCGAAAAACTCGCAAATAAAGTAAGAAATGCCGGCGCGATATTCCTAGGAACTTATTCGCCCGTTTCTTTGGGAGATTATGCGGCTGGATCGAATCACGTACTTCCGACCGGCGGATGCGCCTGTCACTCAAGCGCGTTATCAGTGAACACTTTTCTTAAGAATGTTTCCCAGATTGAGTACAGCAAGGAAGCGCTCGCAGAAATTGCGGCTCAGGTGGTCAAACTGGCGGAAGCCGAGAACCTGCCGGCTCACGGTGAGGCGATTACCACACGATTTGAGTAGTACCTCCAGATGCCTATCTAGGGGGAATTTGGTAAATTTTCACCCCTTAGGGCCA
>Ga0194116_10000568_pt1 | contig 62898 bp, 48 predicted proteins | sample TA2MahsurfametaG_4_FD_148617 | JGI IMG/M metagenome (GOLD analysis project Ga0194116, IMG submission 148617) | Freshwater microbial communities from Lake Tanganyika, Tanzania - TA2015008 Mahale S9 surface | ecosystem: Environmental > Aquatic > Freshwater > Lake | place: Tanzania: Lake...
GACGCTGGCATTGAGTAATTAGGTATTCATGAGATGTTTGTGCAAATCTGCGGCGTTCATCTTCATCAAGAAAAATATAATTGCAGAATACATAGGAATTCTGCGTCCAAATTCCATTGGGTGCCTGTGTTCCATTAACAAATCGCCAAAAATAATTCAGAGGTCCATAGCCCTCTAATTCCAATCCATCCACAAGTTCAGCCGCTGGAACAGAAGGTAAATTAGCATCTTGAATTGCTTGAAAGAGCTGTTTATCAAAATTGGGAACACCTGTTGTAGGGGAAGTTCCATTTTTACCGAATTCATATAAACTATCTGGGCTCAATCCATACCACATTGTAAATAATTCGTTCAATGCGCGGAATTCAATATTCATATAAATTTCTGTGTATTGAAGGGAAATAAGAGGAATACTTAGCCCCGGATTTACGCAAAACCAGAAAAAAAGAGGAATATAAAGACGTCTTCCTGCAATACTGGGTTTTGTTGTAGGGCTGTAATTTCCATAGTATTTATCTGGGTACCTCATTTGCCAAATATTTCCAGTAATTTCATCATATGCTCTGCGTTTGCTACGAGTTATAGTAAGTTGTGCCCAAATATTTAGCCAATTGCTGTAGTGCTTATCAATAACCAGTCCATTTACAGTAATTTCTGCACTGGCAATAAAAGTTTCACCTAAATTTTCAACCCACTGAAAGCGTTCGGCTTCAGTTGAATAAATATTGGGAAGGTCAATTAATACATAACAATCATGTAAAAGGTCTGCATTTCGGTCAATTTTTACAGTGAGTTGATTACGTTGTGTAGTAGAAAATGTAGGAAGAACTCGAAAATATTGGGGGATATATTCCATTGAGAAATTTGTATATCTTCGATAGATTGTTTTGAAAAAAGTAATTTGGGGATTTCCCGTTAAATATAAATCTTGTGCGCCATAAGCGACCAATTGCATTAAACCTCCAGCCATATGCTTATAATAAAGAGTTATTTTATTTTTAATATAAAAATATAATATAAAGTAATGTGGAGATTAAATTGTATATTATTTGTATTTATATTAGGATGTTTTATTTCTACAATTTTTTTAGTTATACAATCAAATAAAAATAATAATAAATTAGGGACAATAATTGGATATATATTTATGTTTTTTCTATTATTTTTCCCGATTCAATTATATTTAGTTGGAAAATATTTTTCAGAATACTATAATATTGTTTCTATTTTTGTCTTCGGTATTTTAATTTTATATATAATGGCAATTCTTTTAGTTGGATTATCTACAAATACAACAGAACATTTAACTCCTGCTCAGGGAATTTGTTATAAAGATGGAAAAATGGGTTATGTAATCGATGGAGATTGTGATATATCAAATACAAAAAATTGTGATATAGCTGTAGCAAATAGTATTTCAAAAAATTGTCCGAGTAGTGCTAGTAGCTCTAGCAGCAAAAGCAGTCCAAGCAACCCAAGCGGTTCAAGTAGTAGAAGTGCAACTAGAAGTAGTACTTCAGATACAAATGAAGTAATTTCTATTGTGAAAGAAGAAAATGGAGAAACACAAAATGACCAAGATGAACAAGAAGAACCATTTGAAAAAATAGATGATTCACCACCACCAATAGGAATTTGTGGTTACACTGATAATGGAAAAAAGAAATTTGGATTTAGACATCCAGATTATGGTAAAAGTTGTTTATCAAAAGACCAAATGCTATTAGCAATAAAATCAAATCCAAAATTTCAAGTAAAAGGAATTAGTTATAGTGTTCCTCCTTTTCAATCAACAGAATGTCAAAATTTTCCTAAAACGGATTATATTAATTATGATATTCAATGTAAAAAGAAATTTGGGGTAAATTATGGATTAAAACTTATTGAAAATCAAGGCTGTGAGAAAAATGATTATCGAGCTAAATGTGAAATTGGTTGGCAAGCAGGAGTACAACTTGAAGATAATTCTACAAAATGTGTTCCAATTGGAAAAGATATGAATGTTCAGTGTCAAATTAAACATGTGGATAATCCAGGTAAATTTGGAAAATACTTACGTATTGGTTACAAAACAATTGATTTTTCTGGGTGTCCAAAGGGCTCCCAGAGAGCAATTTGTGATGGTAATTACTATGATGGAAAAGAATTATTTGAAAAAACGACTGCTCCTTTCCCACAAACAGAAAATCCAAATCGAAAATGTCAGCAACAATTTGGGCTTCTATCATTTGCAAAAAAAATAAATTCTGAAAATTGTGCAGTTGGATATATTCGGGCTGAATGCAATTAAGAAGACATCTTTTTTGATGGACTTATACGTATAATACGCCTTTTATCTTCCATATTATATTGAGATATTTTTTCATAATTTTCTTGAAGTAGTTTAATAATAAAATTATATGTATCGTATAATTGCGTATTATTCTTTGCCCCAGCAATTAAAATTTTTCCAGTGCCAAAAACTGCAACACTTATTCGCCGACAATCACCATCTCCATTTCCATTTTTCTTCTTCGCCGAAATTTTGCATTTTTTCTTTGAGCAAGTACAAACACCATTTTTAATCACTTGATTTGTATTCCACATAAAATAAATTTTTACACCTTGATATGTTCTTGGATCAAAACTACTAAATAAATTGTATAAAATTCGTTTTGAAATTAAAATATCATACAATTTATGATTATCTATCATAAATCCTATTGAAAAATTAGAATTAATCATAACAATATCATAATTTACTATTTTTGCTTCTATAGAATCCTCTTCGTTTTCAAAAATGGATGTATTTAATTTCATTTCATCTAATAAATAATTCGCAGCAATGTATCCATCTTCGTCATTTTTAGAACCTGTACAAGTTATGCGTCCATTTGTAAAAATCATTAAATTAATATTCTTATTTTCCCGAATACAAACAGTAATACATATAGAATTATAAAAATTATTATTTGATTTACTATTCTTGACTAAAATACCAGAAGCACCTTCTTCTTCTGTTTTTGTATAATTAATTGCTTTTAAAATAGAATTATCTTGTTTAATTTTTTCTTCAATTGATTGTGCCATTTTTTTAATATTGTAGGTTTTATTAATATAACAACATGCTGTTTTAACACTAATATTTAAACAACCGACCTCAGGTAATTCTATTTTTTTTTTACATTTTTTTTCTAATATGGATAGGAGCATTTCCTCTTCATCTTCATTTATAATGTTACAAATCGGGAATTCCATTTGAGTAATATGAATATTAGGATTCTTTTAAATCAATTTTTATTTTTGGGACATAGGTCATATATTTCGTAAAATAAATCAGTTTAAAAGGTTTAGTAATATAAGAAATATAGAATGACCGGAAATATTATGGAATGCAAGACAGTCCAGACAACTGTTTTTAAAACTTTAGTTGAGGCTTTAAAGGATATTCTTACAGATGTCAATATTGAATTTAATAAAGGTAGCAGTGATGCTGAGAAAGAAGAGGATAAAGGATATATCAAAATAGTAGCAATGGACAGTAGTCAAACTATTCTTGTTCATTTAAGACTTGAGGGAGGAAGGTTTGAATCATACAATTGCAAAAAGAGATTGATAGTTGGTGTAAGTATGATGTATTTTCATAAGCTTATAAAAACAATTAGCAATAATAATGATTGTTTAACACTATATATTAGTGAGAGTGACCCCAATAAATTAGGAATTAAGATTGATAATAGTGATAAGAATAGTGTTACTCATTACAAGCTTAATCTCATGGATATCAAATATGAGGAAGTAAGTATTCCACCTCAGAAATTTGAGAATACGATTACAATGCCCAGTGATGATTTCCAGAAGATTTGCAAGGATATGAGCAATTTGTCAGATTTGATTGAAATTAAAAATGTTGGCAATAAGCTTATTTTTAGTTGCACTGGTGATTTTGCGGATCAGGAAACCGTATGTAGTGAGCATGGAGGGCTAACTTTTGATAAGAATAATGAAAGTTATGAAGTTATCCAAGGATACTATAACTTACGCCATCTAGTATTATTCACCAAATGCACACATTTGAGCAATAATGTTCAGATTTTTATGAAAAATGATTTCCCACTAATTATTCAATATAAGGTGGGAAGTTTGGGATATCTTAAATTGGCATTGGCACCAAAAGTTATGTAAGATCAACCTATTGTGTAACAAATTCATCTTTATTTTCAATATGAGGTTTATATTGAGAAGTTGATGGGTGTAAATTCTCTATTTTTTCAGTGAGTTGGCTTGCATCATTTTTATCAGCCCAACGATTCAATATTTTAATAATTACATTATTAATTTTGGGACTATAGCTAATACCATTAATATTTACCATATTATCTGGATTAATTGTTAGACATTCACCAATACAACTTGCCGCTAATTCATACCAAGCTTTTTCAGATACATTTTTTCCGATTTTGAATGACCAATATCCACCATCAATATTACTTTCATCTTCCCATTGTGGGAAAATATCTTTGCGCATAAGAAAAAACATACCTTTTGTAAATGATGGAAATTGTTGAAAAACTGTAATAAATTGTTCAACTGAATAAATATCTACAACTTTTGTATATGTATCTTTTGTCCAATTTGAATCTTCAATTGCATGATACCAGAGAGTCCAAGGAGTATGAGTAGGATTATGAGACGTCATTTTCGGGAATTATAAATATATATTATTTTTTTTTTAAGCCATTGAAGATTTAAAATGAGATAAAATGTAGTTCTTTAAGAATATAAATTTTTGGTGTAATTTAATATTTTGCAAAAATTACTTAAAGAAAATTTTATAATATAAATCATTTTTATAATGGATAATCAAGAATTGGTATATAAAATAAAAATATAATTCCAATTGAATTGATAAAATAGTAAAATTATATATATTATTTTTTACTAAAATTAAAAAATTAGGGTTAGGTATTTCATCTAGATCACTATGTAGTATTATATCATTCTCATCCAAATTTAAATTTATCAATGAATCTTTAATAATATCTCTTGAAAAATTCTCTCTTACAAAATTACCCTCGTTATGCTCGATACTCTTAAATTCTAAAGAATTATTTGTTATAACAATTATTTTGTCATTATATTTACTATATAATATAATGGTTTGCTATTTCCTTTAAAAGTTTCATCACTTTCTACTAAAATAAAATAATCTACCACATCATATAACATTTCTAGTCTTATATTTAGCATATCTACTTCATCATTGAATATAAATGTATCTATAATTTTATATTATATTATATTATAATATAATATGAAAATAACATGTTGTCTTGTGACTACAAATTGTCCTACCAGATTTGATATTTTAGAAAAAAATATTGAAAGTATAATGAGCAATAAGAGTGATTTAATTGATGAATATATAATTGGGGTGGATTGTTTTCCCCATATAAATACAGATATTGAATTTTTTAATAATTTAAAAAACAAAGGGTGGAAAATATATATCTGGGAATCTAATGTAGGATTGGCATTAAACCAGCATTTTTGTATAAATAAAGCTTCTAATGATTTTATATTTTATATTGAAGATAAAGTACTTATAAATAAAATTCCAAAACTAAACACAATAATAGAATTATATAAAGCTACTAATTTTTCGTTTATATTTTATAATTGCCATTTAAATAATATTTACACCAATGATGTTAAAAACCATATTTTAAATACAAATAATTATATGAAAATAAATGACAGTTTATTTTTAAAAAGAGATAATAATATATTAGATGATTATAAAATATTGTTTCCAGTTGCTATATTTGAAAAAAGTGTTTATAACAATATTTATAATATTTCTAAAGAAGCAAACAATAAAAAAGGTATAGAACTATCATTAAGTGATGGTTTTATGAAAAGTGAATTTTATAATAGACCAACTTTTTTATATATTTCTGAAAAAATATTAGATAATTTAAAAGATATGAATAATTTTACAATTACTAATAAAGGCAATAATATGGATAATCACCCGATTCATAATTTTGCGAATATGAGATATTATGCAAATGGTTATAAAATATCATCATTGAATAATAAATATGTAAATAAATGTCTTTGAAATAAACTATTATAACTTTATCACATTTTTCATATCCTCAATATTATTTAACTACAAATACACTTAGGATGGAGAGAATTTATACGATATATGTACATATTTCATTCTGATAAATATATATTTTATTATGTTTAGTTAAAATGCGACGTGTAAATAGCTCATATATTATGTATAAAATGTAGTATTTTTAATTATTTCAAACTTAATTTAAAATTTTTAATTTATTATAAAGTTTATTTACTTCATGTGTTTTTAATAAATTACGATTTGTTTCAAAATTTATGTAATTTAATGGTTTATTTGAAAACCACAGTTTTTTTGACTTTATTAAATTATACAAAATATCTTTATTATTAATTACATCACTTGATAAACTAATATCTTCTGAAAATGATAATAATTTATTCTGTATTAATTGATAATCACCAAAGTAAGAAAAATGCCATCCATAAACATTTGGTTCATCAAGATGGATATTTATATTCCATTGATGTTCCCAACGCGTTTTTCTATAATATGACATAGTATTTTGTAAATGTTTATAATATATTAAATATGTTCCATACCATTTAGTATATAAGTCAATTGTTTCAAAGTTATAATAATATAATTCTAATTTAATTGATAAAATAGTAAAATTATATATATTATTTTTTACTAAAATTAAAAAATTAGGATTAGGTATTTCATCTAGATCACTATGTAGTACTATATCATTCTCATCCAAATTTAAATTTATCAATGAATCTTTAATAATATCTCTTGAAAAATTCTCTCTTGCAAAATTACCCTCGTTATGCTCGATACTCTTAAATTCTAAAGAATTATTTATTATAACAATTATTTTGTCATTATATTTACTAAAGTTGTTTTTATTTTCTGTATAATATAATGGTTTGCTATTTCCTTTAAAAGTTTCATCACTTTCTACTAAAATAAAATAATCTACTACATCATATAACATTTCTAATCTTACATTTAGCATATCTACTTCATCATTGAATATAAATGTATCTATAATTTTCATATTATTATAATATAATATTATATTATAATAATAAGTTAGCATTTAAAAATATGCGTTTCTCTTAATCTTCAATAGTGTAAGCTACCGTTTCCATTCCTTAGAATTAACTTTATCAATCCTAATCCATGGTTATTCAGATAAAGTCTGAATAATTTCTTCCTCTTAAGATTAACTTTGGCAATCCTAATCCGGTATATTTGATATTTCTTGGGAAGTCGTTATTTCCAGAATTTTAGAAATTGCCGCTCTTATATCATTATCATTCATAGTTGTTGTATTATTTATAATTTTTTTAGTTAATAAAATATAATCACTTGGTTCGCTTGGTTCATTCGGTTCATTCGGTTCATTTGGTTCGTTTGGTTCAAATGGTTCATATGGTTCAAATGGACCTGGATGATGACCTGAATAATCTGATATTGATAGACAATATTTTTCCAAATTTGAGCGATTCATTAAAGAATTAATATTACATTTTACATAATTTCTTCCTGATTGAAAATATTTGTATAAATTTTTAATTTTAGTTATAGGGGAATCAGGTGGAAAATTCATAAAAAATAATTCAATTACTTTAAATATATTATTTTCATAGTTAATAGCAATATCATTTTGAATTTCTTTTAATGTTTGACAACTATCTGCAATAACTGCACTTCTTTCATATGAAACAAATGAATAAACAAGACAACCATCTGTATAATGTATATAAACATCATTTATTGTATTTGATGTAAATTTACTTATATAAGTCAATAAAAATTCACGTATAATTCCTAATTCATCACGACTAATTGTAATATTTGAAGTAGTTGTATATTCATAATTTACTAAACTAAATAATATAATTCGCTTATTTGCATAAAAATCTGTATTAAATATTAGCTGGTTTTTATCAACAGATGAATTATTAATTTTCAAATCACAAATAGCTCTTGCTAAAATATTTACCATAGAACATAAATCACTTGATGACATAATATATTATATATAATATAATTATGATGTAATCGTAGTTTCAGTTTCAGTCATTTCTAGCAATTTTTTAATTTTATTTTCAATTATTAAATCAATATTTGTATCTTTTGATACATCAATTTTGCTATAATCTAATACTGTATTTAAATTAAAATATAATTCACCAACATCAGATGGATCACTTGGTTCGCTTGGTTCATTCGGCTCATTTGGTTCAGAATCAATAAATATTCCACAATTATTTATTTCTAAATCATTTGCTTCTAAGAATAGATTTCTTGCTTTTTCAAAAATTTCGTGTTGTGTTGGAGGAGAAACAAATGGATTATTGAATGATTTTTGTTTATATTCGAAATAAAGAATATCATTGGCTTTTTTAACATAATATATAACTGTTTCAATCACCGTATTTGTAGTATAATGACGTTTATATTGATTAACAAGCTCACAAAATAATTGATGAGTATCTTTTTTCACTTCCTGTAATGATGAATATGCTTCACAAATTGTACTAGCAGTTAAAATTTTTGTATCACACATTTTCAAATAAATATCTGGACTTTTTGTAAGTACTTGAAGAATAGCTAAAGCATATTGTGGTAAATTACAATTCAAAGTTTCTTGTAAATAAAGAACAACATTTTTTAGAATTGAATAATCCTGGGATTTTGTAGAATCAACTATATTCACCAATTTATATTTATCACATGAAATAAGCCCAATTTCAATTACACATGGATACTGGAATGAAGAAGAACGAAATAAAACTGGAATATCAGATGGATTTGTTGCAATAAAATAGTAATTTTCGTAGTATTCATTATTTAGATACTCTAAAACACCTGTCAAATAAAATTCCAATAATTTATCTCTGGTAAAACACGTTTGGATAGGAAAATAACAAACACATGCCTCAATTTGAACATTACATCCTAAATAGGCAAGCTGTAGATTTTTTGTAAAATTCATATATTTAAAAAGAAACTCAATATCTTCAGTATTTTCTTTAACAGTTTTATCTAAAAAGCAAACATCACTTACTGTTTTGTTAAGAACATTAACACAATTTGCATTCATTGTATTAATGTATTATAAGATTAATTTTTTAATTTTAATTCATTAATTTGTGGATGTTTCTTCTAAAATTAATTTTAAACGGTTTTTTATATTTTTTAATTCAATATTTTTATCTTGATTCGATGTTTCATTGTATTTTTTTAGAATATTATTAGCAAGTATTTTTAATTCATCTTGTTGATCACTTGGTTCATTCGGCTCATCCGGTTCATTTGGTTCATTTGGTTGTTCAATTATTGGATCTAATTTATTAATTTTAGATGATTTTTTATTAACATTTGTTTGTGTTAAATCTTCCGTTGCTAAATCTAATATATTATCAATAACTGTATTATTTTTGTTTAAATCTGATAATTTATTCATTAATTTTGGTAATAAATATATAATAAGAGCAAAAATAAATGTAAAAATTAAAGAATGATTTAAATTACTTGATGATTTTTTTTCACTTGGAGTTTTAGATTCCGGAGTATGCCAGAATAATTCCTTTATATTTTTATTAATAAATTCTATATTTTTATTATCATTTTTTTCTATTTCTACTTCTGAATCAGAACCAATTTCATAATCATCTATATCGTCAATCGATTCTAAATAATTTATTGGATCCTGATTTAAAATATGAGTTGATAATTGTATTGATGATTGTTCAATAATTTCGATTTCATTGATTTGAAGTATTTTAATAATAGATGTAATAATTTCTTTTGATTTTTTTAATAAATTTTTTTCTTGAATTTTATTACATATAGTCTGAATTAATAGTGGATATTCTTTTTTTAATATTTTTATTTGTAATGAAAAAGGTAAATTTAAATTATTAGCAAATTTTATCCGGATATTTTTAGAAATTTCACTTGTAGATTCTGAAATATTTTTAATTATTTTTGAATGAATTAATTGTAAATAATCTTTATTAGTATGAAAAAATGATATAAAAAGTTCTTTTTTCCATTTATAAATTTGATAAACAATTTGATAATGATTTATAAATAATATATTTTCTATAAGATAACACATTAATATTTCATAACTAATTGGATTAATAATATTATTAAAATCTTCATCGATTTTTATTTTATATTTTATAGTATAACCAATTGAGTTATCATTTAAATGTTTCATAGAAAATTTGTATTTTTTTAAATCTTGTATTTCATGATTAACATTTGATGATTCTTCTAACGCTTTCTTAGTTTCAGAAGATAATTTATTAATATAATTAGTATAACTCATTAAATATATACTATAATATTATATTATATATTTATTAAAATTTATTAACGAGATTCAGTAGTTTCAGCTAGAAGAGATAAAATCTTTGCCTCAATATTCGTAGTCTTAGTTTGTTTAACTTCAGAATCTTCTAAAGTTTTAAGAAGACTAGAAATACGATTATTATGAACAGTTCGTGTAGTTAAATTTATCTCAAAATCAGATGGTTCAGCTGGTTCAGCTGGTTCATTTGGTTCAGCTGGTTCCAATGATTCATTATTTGGTAAATCGTCATTACTATTTTGTAAAGATCTAGAATGAAATGTAGAAACCTCACTTGGTTCTAACTTATTTTCTTTTTCTAAAGATTTCCATTTCTGATATACATAATTTAATGCATAAAATAATGCAACAATTAATAATCCAGGAACAGCATATTTTTTTGAATTATCTGCAATAGATTTAAATACATCACCGATTATATTAAGCAATCCACCATCAGTTTCATCGTTAATTAAATTCATATTACGTAAATGATTTACAATAGTTCTTTCACAAATTTGTACATTATCAGTCGTATTCAAATTTTCATCTAAATCTATTGAAAAATGACTTTTTGTATTAATTTTATAATTATCAATAATTTTTAAATTAAATATAACATGTGGAAAATCTCCTATTTTTTTTGAAGATAACTCGAGGATATCATTTGCACTAACCATATATTCATTTTTAATTGATTTCTTTATATCAAGATTTAAAAGTATTTCCTTCATAACATCTTTATTTGAAGAAGTTGTAAAAAGTATAAAACCTGATCCTCCATTTGTATAATTTGTAGAAATTATATCTATTCCTTTATTCCACATATATTCATTAATAGAATCAATAATAGAAGATGATATATTTTTTGAATATTCTTGTGAAATATTATAAGGATTAAATTGAATAGCTGTACATATTCCTCCAAATCGAAGTATATATGATAACTCATTTCTAATTTTAAATAACTGATTAGAATTATTCATTTAATAAATTAATATAGAAAAAAAATATAAAATTTAATAATATATTTTTTAAATAATTTTAAGATGTAGATTCAGTTTCTGTCGCTTCCAGTAAAGCTCTTAATTTTTGTTCAATTGTGTCATTCATAGAACCATAATTTGTATATGTGGTACTTGAGTTATTTTCATTATTGGAGTTTAATATACTGCGGACATTTAATTCAAGTGGTATATCAGCAAATTCATCACTTGGATCACTTGGCTCATTTGGCTCATTTGGCTCATTTGGCTCATTGGGCTCATTGGGCTCAGGGTCAGGGTTAATCAAACGCATAGCGGTTTTGTAGAAACAAGCAGCTTGATGGATACCAATTGTTCGAACTCCATAAGGATATAAGAAAGCCAATAATAAATTATACTCTTCTAAAGTTAAAGTTCCATGGCAAGTTGTATTTGCACAATCTTGAAGAATTTTGGCAACAGCTGCGGAATCTAAAGTATCTAAAACTTTTACATCTATTTTTTCCTCACAAACTGGAAGAGTACTAGTAAAGCAAACAAATCCAGTGCATTGACGCTCCGTGTAATTGTGTAAATTACTAGTATTCACGAGAATTGCTTTTCCATCAGTAGTTTTTGCAACTAATAAATAAGAAGATGTTGTAGTAGAGCCATCATATGTTTTTCGCACAGTAACTGGAATACCACAATGGGATGAATGGGTAGAATCATTTGGAACTAAATAAGCAATTTCACTAAGACGTTGGAAAATATCTTGGTTTAATTCTAAAACACCCCTCATACAATCAAATTTTGCCAATTCAATTTGTAAATTACATACTTCTCGAGTCAAACGATTTATAATATTTGCACAATTGCTCATCTTTATATTATATAATATGAAAAAAATTTTATTGCAATTCTAAATATTTCATTATTTAATACTCTAAATCTTTATATACAACTACTTAAAAAAATATAAATAATTATTATTAAAATGATTAATATACTAAAATTTCTATTTAATATATATTTTGAGCTAAAATATCGTTTATTATATTATTTTACTAAATGTGAAAATAACATAATTGATATTCAAAATGGATTTTTAATTCATAAAAATACAAAAGAATTAAAAGAAATTAATATTTTTAATTTTATTAAAAAAATTGGGCATAAAATCATAATTTATACAGATGAATTAGAAAATGAACATATATTAGACATTGGATTTAAATGGAATAAAAAAAATTATAGAATTCAATTTTACCTAGATTCCAGCAAAGATCTAATTATTTTTCCATTTTTTAGTCTAAATGATATAAAAATGAAAATAAATAATCAAATTATGATGGTAGATGATGATTTTGGAGATATAGAAAAAAATATGGAAAGAAATAAAATTATAAATCAATATAGTGGTCCAGTAGGAGATTTTTACGAATCAAAAAATCTTGGAATTCACATTTCAAATTTATATTCACTAAAATACAACGATTTTTTATTTAGAGATGTGCGATTAAAAATGGAAGACCTATTTTTGAATGAATATAAAATAGACACTGATAATCAGAATAAAGTATTCCAATTTAAGAGAAATTTAGATGAAACAAAGATAAATAAATATAATACTAATGAGGATTATATTTTAAAAACATATGATAAATTTAATTTAGACTGGAAGAAAATAATAATTGGTATATTTACTTGGATTTTTAGTAAAAAGAAGATTGAATAATTTTTTTCTATAGACTATATATAATGCAAAATAATTATTCAGGAGTGAATCAATCATATTACAATGCACCAGTAAAAAATGTAGCCGTTAAAAATCAACAGGCATCTTATCTAGGAAATAATGCTTATCTTTTAAGCATCAATACACCTGCCCCAGTTAGTTATGAAATGGGTAATGGAGTTTATGGTAATTATGATGGAATAAAATTAATTGCTAATAATCATAATTATTGGAAAGCTGAACCAGCAAACACACCTCTTATTAAAAGTGATTATTTATTTGTTCCACAGGGAACTCCTCTTCCTTTAAAGAATGAGATGATTTATTCTCAAATTCCAAAGGATAGTATGTTTGTATTTTCGCATAATAGAGCAAGTCCTCAATGTAAATCTACTTATTCTACATCAACTGGGCAAGTATGCACAACAACTGATCAGCAGACATATATTGGGGCAAAACGCGGAAATAATAAGAATTATGTTGATGATGGTTTCTAGGTTGGACAAATTCCAATTTCTTGGCAGCCATTTGTTGCAATAAAATCTCCAATAGACGATAAAATACTCGGTAATGTTTGATTTACTGTTGTATAACAAATACTCTTTGCATCATCTGGTAATAGATTACATATATTATCAAATTCATTTTGCACAAATCCCATGACTTTTTCATTATGGAAAACTAAATCATCAATTTTATGTGTGATGAATTGGCATGAATCACATTCAAGACCTTCAAGAACTTCATGATCTTCATGATTTGTGACATTTGTAGAATTGTGCTCAAAATGATCATTTATGGTGTGATTTGATAAAGTTGGTGCTGCTATAGTAGCAGCTGCTAAAAAAGAGCTAAGTAAAAAAATTTGAAGCATTCTTCCTAAATTGCTCATCCTATATTCTTAGATGAGATTAAATATACATCATTTTTCTTCCTATATCTGAAAATTCGCTAGATTTTGATTTATCAGATAAAAGTTTTTTCAATAATCCATCATTCATAATAAGAGGAAATGATATATTTTTAAATTCATTATCTATTGATGTATATTTCGCCATATTTAGTTTGAGTAAAATAGTTTCTAAACATCTCCTTAAACTTCTTACTCCTTCTTCTTCTGTATATTCAAGAATTATTTTGCGTAATATTTCATCTGGAAAAACGACATCATTTAGATCCATTCCTATATTATCCACTAAATCTTTAAGAATATAATTTTTAGCAATATTAATTTTATCATCACATGAAAAACCTTTTAAATTTATACGTATTAAACGATCTTTTAAAATCGGATTAATTGCTGATTCATCATTATAAGAAAATACAAAAAGACATCTCGATAAATCCAAATCAATCCCAGAAAAATATTTATCACTGAACGCAGAATTTTGGGTTTGGTCAGTCAAATGTGTTAGAACTCCAATAATTTCATCACCATGTTTCGTTCCACTTACTTTATCCAATTCATCAAAAAATATAATAGGATTCATTACTTTGGATTCCATTAAAATATTGGCAATGCGACCCCATGTAGATCCCTCATATGTATAACCATGACCCTCTAATATTGTACTGTCAGTTGCACCACCTAGGGCAATCATATGAAATGGGCGGTTAAGTGCTTTAGAAATTCCATATCGAACGAGAGATGTTTTACCAATTCCAGGAGGACCCTGCAATGCAATTACATTCCCCATAGACTTTGGGTTAGAGATCCATTGGCAAACTGTTTGCATAATTTTATTCTTCGCATCTGTATGACCGAATGTACTAGAATTCATATCGTCTGAAACTTTAGATACGAAACTTTCAATCTTATCTTTTGGATCATTTTTACTAACAGGCAAATTAATATATTTACCAAAGGGTATTTTGAGGATTCCTTCTAACCAACGATTTAATTTAAAATACTCAGGATCTGAAGGTTCCATCATTTCTATCTGAAGAAGTTTTTGCATTATGTTATTTTTGACCGCAAGATTCACAGGAATTTTTAGTATTCTAAATCTCTCTGGCTCCTCATTAAACTCATATTTTTCCAATTCTTTCTCTAATTTAAATAATAATTGCTTCTCAGTTTTGGAAATTTTTTTCCAGTATTTTAGTTCTTCTTCCGTAAATTTCTCGAAATATTCTTTCTTTATTTTATCATCTTTGTCAGAATTTATATCGTATTCAATTATAAAATTATCATTTTCATCATAATATCCACCATATTTTTTAATACTTTTTTTCTTCTCTTCATCTGAAATAGAAGTAGCGGTCTGTTTTACTAATTTCCTTTTTGCAACAAGTTTTGATTTTTTGGGAGATTTCTGATTTAATATTGATGATATTTCATTAATATCTAGATTTATTATAATATCATTATCCTTTTCTTTTTTCCCCATATTTTTTTTAATGGAGGAAAAGTTATTTATTTTCGCTTTTTTTATTACATCTAAAGATTCCATAATTCTCTTTTTACTTCGAGTTATGATTTCATTATTTTCTTCCATTTTTATTCTTACCTATATTTTTTGTAAAAATTTACCTTAAATTAAATTTCAAAAAAAATGAAAAAAATGAAAAAAATGAAAAAAATATTTACTATTCTCTTAAACGATTTAAAGGATTTTTCATTATAAAAGTAATCTTCATTATAATAATATGTCTAAACTACTTCAAGAATTAGCAGATGTTTCAGATGTTTATGATATTTCAGAGGTTAAATTTGGGCTTTTAAATCCAGAAGCTCTGAAAAAAGCATCTGTATGTCATGTAATTGTACCTGAAACATATGAAGGTTCGGAACCTAAAGAAAATGGATTATTTGATACGAGGATGGGTGTTATTGAAAGAGGAAGAATCTGCCCAACTGATGAATATGATCATACTATTACTCCTGGATATTTTGGACACATTGAATTACCATTGCCCGTTTATTGGGTTCAACATATGGATACTATTTCTAAATTATTAAGATGTGTTTGTATCAGATGTGCGAATGTTTTATTTGATAAGTCAAATCCAGCAATTATGAAAGAATTAAAGAAGAGAAATGGAGCAGCTGCTTTTAAATGGGTAAGTGATTTATGTTCAAAAGCATCAAATAAAAAATGTGCTTTTAATGGTGGATGTAATGCTATCCAACCCCATATTTATCGAAAAGTTATTGCTGAAAAAATGAAGACAAATGATGTGATTAGTACGGTTCATATTGAAGCTGAATATAATACGGATGCATTCAAAGATGCATCTGAAAAGAAAATGAAATTTGTACTTCCAGTGGAGCATATTTTGAATATTTTTAAGAGAATTACGAATGAAAACTCCGTTTTGTTGGGTTTTGACCCAGTTGATGCGAGACCAGAATGGATGATTTGCACAGTTGTTCCTGTTTCTCCCCCTGCTGTGCGTCCAAGTGTTCGCCAGGATAATAATCAAAGAGCTGAGGATGATTTGACTTCTAAATTTGCCGATATTATTAAATCAACAATTACTTTGAAGCGTGAAATTGAAAAATCTCTCAAAAAAAGCACTGATGCAGACCGTGAAGCATCAAACAGACTTATTGAAGGTGCCCGTTCTTCTGTTCAATATCATATTGCAACACTTGTTGATAATGAATCCAAAAATATTCCTGTTTCAACGAGAAGAAGTGGTCAGCCATTGAAAATGATTCGTCAAAGAATTCGAAGCAAAGATGGGCGGATTCGTTCAAATATTATGGGAAAACGCGTGGATTTTTCAGGAAGAACTGTTGTTGATGTGGATCCCAATATTAGCATTGATGAATATGGTGTTCCAGAAAAGATTGCCATGAATTTGACAATTCCGGAAACGGTGACGAAATATAACAAAACAAGATTATATAAATATGTGCGCAATGGACCTCATGTTCATCCAGGGGCGCGCCAAATTATCAAAATGAATTATGATGAAAATGGTATAGCCCATCAAGAAAATATTTTCCTACAACATATTGACCGTGAGTCTATTATTCTGGAAGAGGGTGATGTAGTTGATCGCCACTTAATCGATGGAGATATTGGATTATTTAATAGGCAACCAACTTTGCATAGAATGAATATGATGGCACATAAGGTAAAGGTTATGACTGGAAAGACATTCCGATTAAATGTTTATGCTACACCTGCATATAATGCAGATTTTGATGGTGATGAAATGAATACTCATATTCCTCAGAATATTGAGACATCGAATGAATTATTTGAATTGGCGGCGGTTCCAACGCAAATCATAAAACCGGCAACAAGTACTCCAATTATTGAAGTGAAAGAAGATACATTAACAGCAGCATATTTGATTACATTGCCTCATATTCGTATATCAAAACGTGAATTCAGTAATTTACTTATGACAAATCATCATTTTACTGGGATTTTTCCAAAACCTCAGGAAGATGGATATTGGCGTGGTCAAGATTTATTTTCATTATTTTTGCCTGATATTAGTTTTAAGAAAAATAATAATAATTATGACCATAACCCAATACCAGATAATACAGTAATTGTTGAAAATGGTGTATTCAAACAGGGTATTTTGGATAAGACAATTATTGGTCATACTCTTATTCAGATGATTTATGATTCATTTGGTGCAAATGCTGTCAAAGATTTTCTGGATAACAACCAGCGAATGTTGAATAGATGGATGGTTGGACATGGTTTTACAATTGGTATTAGTGATTGTATCCCAACACAAGAGGATATTGGAAAAATCAAGGAATTATCGAATACGAAAATCAAAGATGTTAATTCTCTAATCAAAGAGGCAAATATTGGCATATTTAAGCCTAATTTTGACAATAAGTTTATTAAATTAAATTTGGAGACAGATATTAAGGAAAATTTGGAAGGAGTGAAATATGATTTTCAGAAATATATTCGCAAGAATTTGAATAATTCAAATTCGATTTATGTGACAATGACTGCAGGTTCCAAGGGAACTATAGGTAATATTTTTCAAATCAGAGGTTCAGTTGGACAACAATTAGTTGCAGGTGAAAGAATTAATTTTGGATATGATAGACGAACTTTACCATTATTTTCCAAGGATGATTATGGGGCAAGAAGTCGCGGTTATATTGCCAATTGTTTTTTCAATGGATTGGACCCAATTGATTTCTTTTTCCATCAAATGGGTGGCAGAGAAGGCAGTATTGATACAGCTATTAAGTCAGTTAGTGGTGACACTGAAGTGGTCATTATGGAGAATGATAAGCCACAATATGTGAAAATTGGTGATTGGATTGATATGGAAATGTCGAATAATTGGCGTGAAATTGAGAGAAAGCCTCAATTAGAGCAAGAATTACTAAATTTGAAGAAGAAGACATTTATTTCAACTACGGATGAAAATGGGAAAGTATCTTGGGGAGAAGTGACGGCAATTACACGTCATGACCCAGGTCAGGGAATGTTCCGAATTACTACTTCGAGTGGCAGAGAGGTGAAAGTTGTAGAGAGTAAATCTTTGATTATTTGGGATTCAGAAATGAACCGGTTAAAAGAGGTGAATACATCTAATATTAAGAAAGGTGATTTATTACCTGTTACTGTAGAATTGCCATTATTTGGTAAAAACCGAGTGGAAGAAGAAGATGACGAAGATGATGAAGAGAGTGGAAAATTTATTGCGAATCATTTGGGAACATTAAGTCAAATTCCGAATTATATTTTGAATGAATCAAGAAGCTTTCTGCGAGGATTTTTGAAAGCTTATTATGAGAAATATGGAAAAGTTGTTGATAATAAGATTTTATTACGGCGAATTGATGGTCTTGAAATGTTGTTGAGTTATTTTGGAATTTTTACGGAAATTTCTAGGTGGAATTTGATTATTCAGGGGATTTTTGCTTATAAATTCGGTACTATTTTCGGAATGAATGAGATTCAAGTTGATAAATCAAGTAAATGGGTACAAAAGAATAATATTATTCTTGACCCCATTACAAGAATTGAAAGATTGAATGTTGCAGATTATCCAAAAGTTTATGATATTACTGTACCTTCAACTCTGAATTTTGGGTTAGCAAATGGTCTTCAAGTTAGGGATACGGCTGAATCTGGATATATTCAGAGGAGATTGGTGAAAGCTCTTGAGGATTTGTGTGTGAAATATGGTGGAACAGTGCGCAATGGTATAAATAATATTGTGCAATTTGCATATGGGGATGATGGTATTGATCCTTGCAAACTCAATAAGCAGGATTTGAAGTTGGTGGAATACAATAATCAGGAAATGGAGAAGAAATATTTGATTACTGAGAGTGATATGAGCACTTTAAAATCAATTATGACTGCTGGGGCTTTTAAAGATTTGGCAACTTATTTGCAGAGCAAACCACGTGATGAATTTGAGAATTTGATGGCGATTCGTGAGAAATCAAGAACGCTTTATTTCAAAAATATGAATGTGATGAGCACAACTGTTTTTAGTCCTGTTTCTTTTCCTAGAACGATCAAAAATGCACATGATATGTTCAAACTTCAACTTTGCAATAAGACGGATTTAACACCACAATATATGATGAAATGTTTGGATGATTTGGATGCTGAATTACGAAAATACTTGCCGGAATTTTCTTTATACATGTTTCATGCATTGTTGTATAGTCATTTGAGTGTAAAAGTCTGTATTATGGAATACAAATTTAATAAAGCAGTATTTAAATTTATTGTGGATACAATCCGTGAAAAATATTTAGGATCATTGGTACAGCCTGGTGAAATGGTGGGAGTCATTGGGGCTCAATCTATGGGAGAACCATTAACCCAGATGTCAGTCCCTTCAGATACAAAAATTATTATTCAACATCAAGGAAGAGTAAAAAAGATATGTATTGGTGAATTTATAGATGATCAGATTAAAAACAACAATGGTAAAATATCACGTGATCAAACAGGCAAACATATAATTATGGAAATTGATGACAAAGTTAAAATATTGTCTGTTTCCGAAAATGAAAAGACGGCTTGGAAGGAAATTAGTAAGGTTAGCAGACATCCTGTAAATGGACGCTTGATGAAAGTATGGACACGAAGTGGGCGAATGACTCGGGCAACTTTGTCACATTCATTTTTGAAGAGAACTGAACGTGGAATTGTGCCTATAGAAGGTAGTAATTTGAAGGTGGGAGATCGTATCCCAGTTTCAAATGTCATTCCAATAGTAGATGACAAGATGGTAATGGAAGTAAAGATTGGAGATATGAAAGTGCCCATGGATTTTGACTTTGGATATTTGTGGGGATCTTATATTTCAAAGATGAATATTGAAATTGATAGTAAAGTTCTGGAATACTTCAGTAAATGGCAAAATATCCCAGATATATTCTTTCAGAGTAATCTTGAATTTATTAAGGGTGTTTTGAGTTCATTTGTTGATAATGACGGTATTATTGATGGAAACAAAAAAACTCTACGTTTTTGTTCAAAAAATCGCGAATATTTAAGTGAAATTGGTTTATTAATGAATTATGTGGGTATTTTCGGTATTTTGGGAGAGAATGATGCTCGTATTAAGACATTATCCATTAGCCGTAAATATGCGAGAGTAATTCAGGATAAGCTCCAGTTGAAATCAATGGGGAAGAAGACTGGAATTGAAGAAATTGTGAGATATAATCAGCGTGAGGAAATCCACGATTTGGCTGAGTATGTAGATAAGCTACCTGAAGTAGGTAACTTGGTTGCAGATATTGGTAAATTGATGAGATTACCGGACCATAGCCGTATTTATGGACGCTGGAGAATGAAAGAAAGCATTGGAAGGCGAACATTGGGGAAATATTTGGAGAATTTCAGGACAGATAAAAGTAAGATTACTGAGGAAATTGAGGAAAAATTGGTATTATTAGAACAGGCATATAATGCTGACGTGTTATGGGATGAAATTACAAAGATTGATTTATATGATGGAGAGGATGATGAATATGTATATGATTTTACGATTCCTGGAACGGAGAGTTTTATGGTAGATGATGGAATTTATGTGCATAATACTTTGAATAGTGTGGAATGGAATACAGAAATTGTTATTAATGAGGATGGAAAATTAATGAAAAAGAGGATTGGTGAGTGGATTGATGAAAGAATTGCTACTGCGAAAGTGGATAACCTAGAATATCATGAAAAGGATACGGTGTTAGAGTATGTTCGAGATAAGAAGGTTCGTATTGAGGCTTGTACCAAAGAAGGAAAAATTATTTGGGACGAAGTAGAGGCTGTAACACGACATCCAGTACATAATAAGGATGGAAGCAAAACATTGCTGAAGATAACTACTCTTGGTGGAAGAGTTGTAGTGGCAACGAAAGCAAAGAGTTTTTTGAAAAGGGTAAAGAATGAGATAGTGGGTATAGATGGGGATAGTATTAGAGTTGGAGATTATTTGCCGATTTTTCTTGGAGGAGAAAATAAGGATGCATATAAGACAGTTCCTGATGTTGAATTATCATTTGGTAAGGTTATTTTGAATCGAGATGATATGGCAAATATTTTAGAGAAAATAGGTGGAGAAGAAGATAGAAAGATTTTGGTGAATATTTTGAATGAAGATGTTGTATATGATAAGATTGTGAAAATTGAAGAAGTTGTATCTGAACATCCTTGGGTATATGATTTGACAGTAAAACAAACCAGAAATTTCAATATTGCGAATGGATTATGTATGAGGGATACATTCCATAATGCTGGTACAGGTTCAGTTGTGACAACAGCAGGTGTTCCCAGAATCAAGGAAATTATTAATGTTTCAAAAACTATTAAAACACCGATTATGGAGGTATATTTGAAGCCTCAATTTACGGAGACAATTGATAAGGCTAAATCAATTTCAAACCAAATAGAATTTACGAAATTACACGATATTGTTGAAAAAACAATGATTATTTATGAACATTCTGATGTGGTTATGGAAAAAACGGAGGATATGGAATTTATCCAAATTTACCAAGAATTTGCGGAAATTATGGGTGTATCACAGTGTCCGGATGATGAATTAAGCCATTGGGTTTTAAGAATTATTTTTGATAAGGAAAAGATGATGAATAAAAATATTTATTTATCAGATATTCAAGAAGTTATTGCAAGAAATAGTGTGGAAGATGATATTCAATGCACATTTTCCGATGATAATGCCAAAGAATTAATGATGCGTATTCGAGTAAGAGAGGATAGTTATGATGGAGACTATTTATCATTCTTACAAGAATTGGAGAAGATTTTGATGGGAATTACGATTCAGGGAATTCCAAATATTGAAAAAGTTATTCCTCAAATGATGAAGAAATTAACTTATAATGTTGATGGAAGTTATAGTCAAACAACAGAGTGGTATTTAATGACAATTGGTGTGAATTTGGTGGATGTATTGATGAATGAGAATGTTGATTCTACGAGGACTTTGAGTAATGATATTAATGAAATTACGGAGATTTTTGGAATTGAGGCGACAAGGATGATTATTTTAAGAGAATTGTTGAAAATGCCGGATTATCCGGTTAATTACCGACATATTAGCTTGTTGGGCGATATTATGACGCACAGGGGTGTGATCATGAAGATTGAGAGACATGGTATTAATCGGTCAGGTGAAAGAGGACCCATTGCGAAGGCAACATTTGAAGAGAGTTTGGAAATTCTGGTGAAAGCATCAACATTTGGTGAAAAGGATAAGATGGGTGGTGTAAGTGCGAATATTATGTTTGGGCAATTGCCGAAGGTGGGGACGAATTCATTTGAGTTATTATTTGACGAAGGAAAATATATTACTGAGCTTAAATCAATCCGAGATAAAGAACAGAATCAAAAGAAACCAGTACAATTGGGTGCAATAATGGAGGATGTTGAAAGTGAATTACATGAATATGGTGGAGATATGGGAGAAATGATTGATGATGCATTTGAATTCACTGTGGATCCTACTAAGAATCCTGAGAAAAAAATGACACCGCACGCTTTCCTGTAGAACCATATGACTAGATAAATTGAAAAAATTTATAATATCTATAAAATTTTATGAATTTACTATTCATAAAATCTATAAAAATAAGAGGGGGGAACTTCTGCAAAAAAGTGAAAGTTATTTTCGCAAGTTTTTATTAGAAAATCAAAAAATAATAATGACTTCTATATGGGATTACATTAATTCCGATACAAAACTAGTAGATTATCTGCAAACATGTGACAAAAATAGTCTATGTGCATATCACATTCATTTTAATATTACAATATTACAATGGTTGTTGTGGTATATTGGTTCTGGTATTCGGGCATACACCATAAAGAAAAAAAATAATCTCAGTCGCAAAGATTGGGCTTTTTTGAAAATAGAAGTAATCAAGAACTCTCTTACAAAAGTTCTTTGGAAAAAGTTGGTGCATACTCCAACTGGTTTCAATGAAAAATGTTCAACTATTCACTTCTTCACTAGAAATGCATATACTGTTGATAATACACATCTAGCAATGATTAATAATTGGCTAGATGAATGTAATGGACGATTTAAATATGCCTATATAAAAGATGAATACGGATATAAGCCTGGTGAATATGTGAATTTTCACAGAGTTCGCCAGGAAAAATTCCGAAAATATATCAAACCAAAAGTAGATTGTTTAACAAATATATACCACAAATTAGAAAATAAAATAAAAAGCTTGTGGGAGAATAATAACTTGGATTTTTTTGATTGGCTCAAAGAAATTACATCTGATCCACCGAATTTGAGTGAAAATGAGGCATATATTGATGCATCTAAAATAAGAATTCGAATATTAGAAGCCGCTAAGGCGCGCATTGAATCACATTTACTCCATGATAAATTATTCGGTGGAGATGAATTGAGTAAAATTGAAAAGTTAGAGGAAAGCCGGGGTCATGGACTCTCACAAATGACGAACCATTTGTGGATTGTAAATATGTATATGATTATATTGCTTAATACAGAAGAAGGGAAACTTTTAGCTGAATATATGCAAAAGATTTGATTATGTTTTATGTAGGTTATGTAGGTTGAAATTATTATAAAAAATTGAAATAAATTGATATTAGGATTTTTAGAATACTAATATCAAAATGGCAATTATTCCAGACAACACAATTCTTGAAACTTCTTATGAATTATCAGATTCTGAAATTGAATCTGTTACTTTCGGAGAAAATATTGTGATTTCCGGGAATTATATATTTGCACGTTCTCAACGAATTCGCGAATTGGATATCCCAAGTGGAACCATTTTGTCAGGATACGGAATATTTTATTATTCCAGCGGACTACAAAATTTGAAAATTGGTGACAATGTCACTCTTAGTGGCAGCTATTTATTCCAGAATTGTTTGAATTTGGAATCTATTATGATTGGTAATTCAACAACTATTTCTGGACATTCTTGTTTTAGTTGTTTAAGTGGTCTTCAAAGACTCCAATTTGCACCTTATATGATATTTTCTGGCTATTATCTTTTCGCTGAATGTGAGAATATTCAGGAAGTAATTATTCCGGACAATTGTGTGATAAATGGCGATTTTTTCTTTAAAAAATGCAGTCGATTGGAGCGCATTGTGATTGGGAATAATGTGGTTATTCAAGGAAGTCAATGTTTTCGTGATTGTTGTGGTATTAAGTCAATTACGATTGGCAACAATGTAACCATTTCTGGACTTAAATTTCTAGATGGTTGTTTTACAAATCAAAATGTAGAAATGACAATTGGAAGTGGTTATATTGGATATCCAATTCATATTCCAATGCCAATTCTTCCTGTCGAAAAATTTTCGGATGCTAAAGAAAAATTACGCTATAAAACAAAAAAATGTGCAATTTCACTGGATAAATTCCAGGATGATTCAGATGTAATTATTTTGCGATGTGGGCATGTTTTTTTATTGGAACCATTACAACAGTGGTTGGGAATAAGAAAGTTTTGCCCGTGTTGCAGACAAAATATTTAGATTAAGTTTGAAAAATATTTTCTTTATTATATTATAAAAATGTCTTTGAACCTGACAAATAACTTCCCTGCGCGAACTACACCAGGTCTCTTTACAGGCGGCTCTGGTAATGCTAACAACAATGGATGGGGTGCCCAAGGTCATATTGGCTATGGAAACAACAATGGATATGGTGCTATACACGTTGGACGTGATGCTGGCTGGAATGGGCAAGGTTCCAATAGTATTGGAATCAGTGCTGGATTCAAATTTAGGTAAATTTTATTTTATATTATAAATATTTTATAATATAATAATTCTAAGAATGGATGAAAAGAAAGATGACTTATCAACTTGAAAACAGATAATATAAAAATTGATTAAAATTAATTTTATTATAATAATAGATTAACAATGGATTTACAAAAAAATACTGAAAGTTCTGGTGAAGAACAAATTACAATTTTTCGAAATGAATTTCTACCAAATTTCCAAATGATTTCTTATATGGATTTTACTAATTTCACACAACTGGTAAAATTTACTAAAAATTCGTTTGAAAATGCGGTGTTACTTCGAGAAATTATTTTTCCGCCAAATGTGAATACAATTGATGGATTCAAAAATTGTTCCAATCTTGTATCTTTAGATTTTTCCAATTGTTTGCATTTGGAAAGATTTGAAAACCATGCATTTGAATATGGACTGTCACTTCAAGAAATTATTTTTCCACCAAATCTTAAAATAATTAGTGGATTTAAAGTTTGCACAAGTCTTGTATCCCTTAATTTTTCAAATTGTTGTCAGTTAGAAAAATTTGATAAATATGCATTTTCATATGCGATATCACTTCAAAAAATTATTTTTCCGGCGAATATAAAAACAATTGATGGATTCAATTTTTGTACGAGTCTTGTATCCCTGGATTTTTCAAATTACTCTCAATTAGAAAAATTAGATGGATTTTATATGAATTTATCTCTGAAAAATATTGTTTTTCCACCAAATGTTAAAATGATTTCCGGATTTAATTATTGTACAAGTCTTGCCTCATTGAATTTTTCAAATTGTTTAAAATTGGAAAATTTTATTTACAATGCATTTGAAAATATATGGGCACTTCAAGATATTATTTTTCCTGAAAATGTTAAAACAATTGACGGATTTGCATATTGTACAAGTCTTGTATCTTTGGATTTATCAAATTATACACAATTAGAAAAAATTTTACATCGTGCTATGTATAATGCACAGTCAATTCAAAATATTATTTTTTCACCGAATGTGAAAATAATTTGTGGATTAAATAATTGCACAAGTCTTGTATCACTCGATTTTTCAAATTGTTCAGAATTAGAAATTTTAGATGGATTTAATATGGAAATATCACTTCAGAATATTACTTTTCCTCCTAATCTCAAAAAGATTGGAGGATTTCATGATTGCAGAAGTCTTATTTCTATCAATCTTTCAAATTGTTTGGAATTAGAAAAAATTGAAAATAATGCATTTTCTTATGCATGGTCACTTCAAAATATACAATTTGCACCCAATCTTAAAACAATTAATGGATTTAACATTTGCACAAGCCTTGTATCCTTAGATTTTTCCAATTGTAATCAGCTGGAAATATTTGAGAGTTATATATTTTTTGATGCATGGTCTCTTTGTAATATTCAATTTCCTGAAAATCTTAAAATAATTAAGAGTAATGCATTTGAAAATTGTACTAGTCTTATATCAATACAAATTCCAGCTTCAGTTGAAATGATTGAAGAAAATACATTTAACTTCTGTGATCAATTAGAGCAAGTAACTTTTGAAGGATTGACTATATTAGGAGAAGGCGCTTTTGATAATTGTCCAAACTTAGTAAGACAAATTTATTTACAAAATAGATATGTGGATTGTGTATTCGGCAAATATTCTGAATTAAAACAAAGTCTTAGATTTGAAAATATAGAATGTGGCATCTCATTACAAGAATTCGAAGATGACTCAGATATTGTTATTTTACGATGCGGACATGCTTTTCTTAAAGAAGCATTAGAAGAATGGACTAAAACACAGTGGATCTGTCCAGCTTGCAAACAGAGAATTTAAAAAATTGATTAAAATTTTTTAATATTTTATAACAGATAACACATTATGCAAACAAATATTGAAGAATTATTGTCTGAATCCGCAGAAACACTTGTAAATTTTGATTTAACAGGTAATCCGGTTCATGAAAAATTTGCTGAAATGATTAATCAAATCCCAGCAGATTCATTTAAAAATTTCACAAATCTTGTTAGATTGAATTTATCGAATTTTTTACAACTTGAAAAAATAGGATATGATACATTCAGAAATGCTTGGTCACTTCAGGAAATACATTTTTCATACAAATTAAAAGAAATAAAATCAGGTTCATTTCACAATTGCACAAGTCTTGTTACACTTGATTTTTCAAAATGTGAGGAACTTGAAATAATTAGTTTTGATACTTTCACAAATTCTTGGTCACTTGAGGAAATCAGATTTCCAAATCATGTAAAAGAAATAAGGTCTGGAGCATTTCACAATTGTACCAAACTTGTAAGACTTGATTTTTCAAATTGTGAAGAACTTGAATTACTTGGATTTGATAGTTTTACAAATGCTTGGTCACTTCAAGAAATTCGATTTTCACCAAATTTGAAAGAAATAAGGTCTGGTTCATTTCAAAATTGTACTAATCTTGTCAGACTTGATTTTTCAAATTGTTATGAACTTGAAAAAATTGGTTATGACACTTTCAAAAATAATTGGTCACTTCAGGAAATTATATTTCCTTCAAATTTGAAGGAAATTTTGTCAGAATCATTTTGTAATTGCACGAGTCTTGTAACATTGAGAATTCCAGCTTCTGTAATTAAGATACAATCAGGTGTTTTTCATGGTTGTACTCAATTAAGAGAAGTAATTTTTGAAGGAAATACAAGAGTTGATGATGGAGCATTTCAAAATTGTCCAAATTTAATAACCCAAATATTTCCTCGTAAAATATACCCTGGTTTGTGTTATGGGAAGTATTCAGAACTCAAAGAAAGTATGAAATTTGAAAAAAGTGGTCGCTGTGGAATTACACAAGAAGGCTTTGAAGAAGACCCAGAAGTTCCTGATCCAGATATTGTTATTTTACCATGTGGGCATCCTTTCCGTGAAAAGCCATTATATCAATGGCTATTAAGGCAAGAAATTTGCCCGACTTGTAGAATAATATTGTAAAAATTGATTAAAAAATAGATTATAAAGTTTATTATTAAAAAATGCAGAAATACATTGAAGAAAAATTTTTGCAAGAAGACGCCGATTTTCAATCTCCTTGGAAAGGCTGGAGAAAATATCCAGACCCATTCACCAGACTTATTACAATTGAGCCATCACACTTTTCTGATGGATTTGAAAAAACTATTACAAAAATTGAATTTGGAGAGTTCTCAAATTGCTACAATCTTGTATCATTGGATTTGTCATGTTTATGTAATTTGAAGGAAATAGAAAATTCGACATTTCGAAATTCTTGGTCACTTCGGGAAATAAAATTCCCAGTGAATTTGGAACAGATTTCATCTGGATCATTTACAGATTGCACAAGTCTTGTTAAACTGGACCTGTCATATTTATTGAAGATTTTGGAAATTCATTGTGACCTATTTCAGAATTCTTGGGCACTCCAGGAAATTACTTTTCCACCAAATATCCGAAAAATTGGCACTCGCTCTTTTTTGAAATGCACAAGTCTTGTCAGATTGGATTTATCCAATTGTGAGAAACTAGAGGAGATTGGATATGATACATTTGTGTGTGCTTGGTCACTTCAAGAAATCATTTTTCCGCGGAATTTGAAAAGAATTTCAGCTGGGACTTTTTTAAATTGTACAAGCTTGACAAGACTTGATTTTTCCAATTGTGATCAATTTGAGGAATTTGGGAATAACAATTTTACAAATGCATATTCTCTGGAAGAAGTAATTTTCCCACCAAACTTACAAAAAATATATCACCATGCATTCCGTAATTGTACAAATCTTGTTAGACTGCGAATCCCTGCATCAGTGAAAGAAATAGAAATGAATACATTTAGTGGTTGCATAAATCTGGAAGAAGTTGTTTTTGAAAATATTGCTGGGATTGAAATACATGAGAATGCATTTCAAAATTGCCCACTTTTAGTAATATTACGTCCTGCAAAAAGGAATCCAAATTTTAGTTATGGGAAGTATTCTGATCTTAAAGCAAGTCTCCAATTTGGACAACAAGAAGCCAGCATTTGTGGCATTTCATTGGAAGAATTCGAAGAAGACTCAGATATTGTTGTTTTACCTTGTGGGCACGCCTACTTAGAAGAAGCATTCAATATGTGGATTTTAAGGCAGAAGATTTGCCCGACTTGCAAAATTGAATTATAGAAAAATTGATAAATTTTTCTTATGATTGTAATGTTATAAAACCAATAATGAGTCAAATTATTACAATTAAACCAGATACGGAAAAATTCCGCAAAAGAGAATATGAATATTCCAATTACGTGCAAATTAAATTTCCGAAGAAGCCGAAATTTACAAAAATTTCGTCTTCTTTCATGGAAAACAACCGTAAATTGTTATCCATTGATATCCCAAAAAATGTTAAAAAAATAAAAGAGGCAGCATTGAAAAATTGCGTTTTATTGGCGTTAGTCAAAATCCCAGCGAATCTCAAAAAACTCGGCAAGTCCGTTTTTGAAAATTGCCGGAGTCTAGTGGCAGTTGATTTATCAGCTTGCCGCTATCTTACAAAAATAAAAGCGCACACATTTGAAAATTGCTCAAAACTCAGAGGAATACAACTTCCAGAGAATACACAAAAAATTGCAACGGCTGCTTTCAAAAATTGCGAGTCATTGGAAGAAATTATTATTCCTCCCAATGTCCGCAAAATTGGGAATGAAGTATTCAGAAATTGTGCATGTCTTACGACATTGATTATCCCAAATAGTGTAAAACGAATTGGGAAATTATGTTTCCATGGTTGTATTGAGTTAATGGAAATTATTTTATCCGAAAATTTACAAGAAATTGGAGATTATGTATTCAAAAGTTGCATTCGTTTAAAGAATATCATTATTCCAAATTCAGTTACAAAAATTGGATTTGAATGTTTTGGAAATTGTATTGGATTGGAAACTGTTATTTTATCAAAAAATTTACCTGAATTACCAAACTATGTATTTGCAGGATGTCAAACTTTGAAGAATATTGATATTCATAGTGGTATCAAAAAACTTGGAGTTTTTGCATTTATTTCATGCGAGAGTTTGACAGAAGTAGTTATTCCGGTTCAGATTTGTAAGATTCCAAATGGATGTTTTCTAGGTTGCAAAAATCTCAGAAAAATTATTTTACCAAACACAATTACAAAAATTGGCTGGCAAGCATTTCGAAAATGTGAAGCATTGGAAGAAATTGAACTTCCTGAATCAATTGAAGAATTGATTGATGAATTTATTTTCATGGGATGCAAACGCCTTAAAAAAGTGAATATACCCAAAAAGATAAATATACTTCCAATAGGAATATTTTCAGGTTGCCGTAGTTTGGAATATATTTGTATTCCAGACAATATCGAATTTATTGGACAAAAGGCGTTCTTTGAATGCGTTAATCTTAAGAAAATTGATATTTCTGACAATGTGAATTATATTTGTCAAGAAGCTTTCAGAGGCTGCAAGCGTTTGAAAAAGATTGATTTGCCAATTGCTGTGAATGAAATTACAATGCGAATGTTTGCAGGTTGCACTAGTCTTACAAGAGTCTCCAATTTCAATCAAATTAAAAAGATTGGAGCTGGGGGCTTCTGGAATTGCAAAAATCTTCGCCAACCCGATTTCGTAAATTCGGAATTGGAAGTAATCAAAGATTCTGCATTCCAAGGCTGTCTCTTATTCAAAGAGATAATTTTACCGGAAACATTAGAGACAATTGGCAATGATGTTTTTATTAAATGCAGAGATTTGGAAATATTTGTTTATCCCATGAGTCTAGAAGGAACCCCACAGAATATTAGTCATCCAATTTTCTACGGATGTCCAAATTTGAAGAGAGTTTTTTTGAATGAGAATACACTGAATAGATTATTCAGAGTGGATTATGGAAATGCAAAATTAGCGTATATTAAATATATTGGTGAATTCAGCAAAATACAGAATGATTTGCAATTTGAAACAACTGAATGCGCTATTTCTTGCGATCCTTTCGATGATACGTCACAAGTAATTGTTCTACAATGTGGGCATGTATTTATGAAAGACAATGTCATTGAATTAATGGAATTTACGCATGTTTGCCCAAGTTGCAGATGCAGATTTTATTAGTAAAATCTTTTAGATTTTACTATATTTATAATAAAACTTTTTGTCAATAATTACACCGTCCGTGTTTGGGCTTAGCTATTTTACATCTTTGAGGCTCTGTGTTTGGGGGTTAGCCCCTTTTTGAAAGGGGCTAGCGGATGTGATACCACAAATTAAATGCCCATTTTTCTCCACGTTCCACAGGTAATGACCTATGACAACTGTCCTGACAAATCTCTTTCTTATTATAATTTTCAAAATAAACGATCCGTCCTTGTTTTGGCTCTATTTTAAGATTTAAATTTGGAAATTCTGTTTCACCTCCTCCATCTACATCATTAAGATAGGTTAAAACTGTAAATTTTCGATGAATAATATTTTCTGTTTTCATACGATCTGCACTTGGATCAATATGTACTTTATATTCTTCTCCAGGATTATAATGTATTACTTGAAAAAAAGGATCAAAATTCCGTCCTGGTTTTTTTATTAACAGGCTAATTTTTTTGAATATTTGGAATAATTCTGGGTCATCTAAATATTTCAGAAAATAACTACTCCCTGTCCGTATTTTCGATACTTTACTTTTGTCTCCTGTCCCAATTTGGGCGCGCTCCATTTTATCTTTACATTTATCAATAATTAATTGGCATTCTTGTGAAGTTAATATATTATCAATTGTAAAAATAAGGGGTTTTTTATGATATACTTTAAGTCGTTCATCTGTCATAATATAATGAATAAAAATCTATTCAATTTGCAAACGAACATATTTGACAATTTCATATAATGTGGTGCAATCAATCATATTGTAATAAATTAACTGGTCAATTCCAGGGAATTCAGAAAATTTAACATATTTATCTTGAACACCCCTGATAATTACCATATTTGCTTCCATACCATTCGTCATTTCATCATCCCAATCAGACTGAATATGACCCCTGCTTTTCAAAGCTTTTGCCACTGTTTTCAGTTTTGAATTCTTCAAAACACCACAGTGTTCTTTCAAAAATCCGGGACAATTGTCAAATAATTTCATCAAATCCTGCCAATTTAATGTGCCGCGAATTTGTAAAATATCTTTGAATTTACTGAAATGTCCCGGTTCTGCTTTTGACCAATGAATCAGTTGTAATTCTCTATTTTGAGAAATAGAACGCATTCTTGAAATCCAGTGTTTAATAATTCTTTTTTCTTCAGAATCCATTAATGAATCAACCATAAAATGTTCATAAATAAATTTTCCATTTGATTCATAACCCATTCCGATTAAATAAAGATGGGTGCGATAATTTGAGTCAAATGTAAATTCACATCCAGAAATATATTCGAAATCCACATAAATATTCATCTTATCTGAGGATTCTGCAATTGCAGGATGTTTTCGAATCATTTGAATTTCTGCTTCATTCGCTTCATCATCAACTCGAACATCATTCATAACTTCCATTAATCGCCTTTTCTTAGAATTTTTCACATTAGAAACATGTTCTTCAACAGACATTCTCTTCTCAGAAATAGCAATACTGTCTTCATGTGAAAATCCCGGGCGATCAGAAAATAGATCTTGCTGTTTTGCCAGAATCATCTTCACGCCACGCCAAGGATAATCCTCCTTATTTTTCATATTTGGGCGTAATTCTTTGCGAGATGGTAATAAAAGATCCCATGATTCACCATTTGAATGCATTTCTTTCAGCCAATTGAGTGCTTTACGCATTTCAACCGAGAAAATTTTTTCCTCAATTCTATCTTCAATTTTGATTTTGAAATTCATATCTTTGTTCAAATTGATTCTAGCAATATTTTGCTTTCCATCCAAAATAAGATTATCACCAATTTTCAGTCTGGGACCCAAAAGGAACACATTTGGCTGAAAAAAAGGTGTCTCAATTTCAGTGCGTTCAAAGAATAAATTTTCCAGAATCTTATTGTAAATAAATAATTGTGCAGAATATACCATCATTAATTTTTTTCTTGAAATAGTACCTGACTTGAGAAACTCAAGTGATGACATCTTAATATCAACTACAACATATAAAAAAGGAAAAACTTGTTTTCCTCCTCTAGAAAAGGAATCTCGTATTTCGTCAAATTCAGGATAAAATCCATCAAATAATTCAAAAAGTTTATCTGAACGAATCAACAAATCAGGAATACCATAAATTCCCAATTCTTTATCATTTAGGAATCCTTGGTAAATCACTTCAGTTCCCATTCTCATATGTCGAATAGTTTCATGAACACCGGATTCATTAAATCCATCCGGATACATTTTTCCAATATTCACAAATTTCATTTTCTTGAATTTTGGAATGAAAAAATTAATAATATATTTTTCAAATTCTTGACCTCTTTGCATAATATATTCCATATATGCATTTTCACTTTTATTATCCTTATGGAAACCAAATTTTTCACCATAAGTATTCAAATAATCAAGGATTGGATCATCCATAAAATAATTTCTGAACTTTGTGGCACTGAAATTAGGACTTTTTTTAGGAACATCACTAGAAGAGACATTGCTCCATACAGATTTAAAAATTCTTTTAAGCATTTTTAATATCTTAATAACTTAGTTTTAAATAAATCATTTTTTTGATTTTTTAATATGAATCATTTTCTTATTTCCAATTTGAAATTCATTATTGGAATTTGATGAATTTTCAACGCCAATAAATTTTTTAACTATATTAGGCATATCTTTTAACTTAAATAAATAATTATTCTGTTTTCCAACAATATTATAATTATTATCTTCTAATTTTGATTGATTAAACAGTATAATATAATCTCTATTTTTGTAAGGTGTAAAAACATAGAAACCATCCATATTCTTCTTTGTAATACGCTTTTCCAAAACTAAAATATTTATTCCAAGTGCTAATGCTAATAAAAATACATCAACCTCATTTGCAGGATATTCTTCATTCATAATAAATTCTTTTAATTGAGTTATCGTATTAATTGACTTATATTGAGTTTTTTTAGTATATTTAAAAATACTAATAATTCGATTAATTCCGTCCATTTCAGGATGAATATCCTTGAAATAATAATCATTATCAATTTCTTGCTTTGTAATATGCTCAATTTTACTAATTTCTAATCGTTTCAAATCCAATACATTTTTAATATCTGTATGAATCAAATGAATAATTCTTAAAATTGCATAATACAGTGAATTATAAATTTGATTATCATTATAAAATCGAAATTTATTTCCCAAAATTGACTTCCAATAAGAAGGTAAAAACATTAATTTTGTACTATCCAGTGTAAATCCCTGAGATTGAATCAAAAATTTATCGCGATTCACACCCTTATAATCTGGCTGTGTTGTTGAATACATATCTTCACTTCGTAAAATAAATTCCTTCTTTGGTTTATATAATTCTTCTACTTGTAAATTTAAATCTTTCGCCCCATTGATAATAATTTCATCATTGCGCTTTTCCAGAGATTTATTTATTAATTCATCCAATTTATCCTCCAATATTTCATCTCGTAATAAACGATTTCTTAAAATCTCATCTGATAGTCTTTCTATAAAAAAATCAAAAATATTTGTATTATCTTCCGGATTTTTCTCCAAAATAATTAATTTGCACTCACCATTTTGAAAATAACAATGAAAATTCTTATCACACTTCTTCTCTGTTGAACATGGTTTCCGTAAAGTTGGCTTAATATAATTTTCAATTGAAAATGGTAATTTTGCCAGTTGAACAGTAAATAATTTACATATTTTCGCCAAAAGTGTCTTCATATATTCTCTTTTTAAAGCAATTGGCATTTCTTTATCATTAATTAATTGATATATTTTATTTTTATCAGTGCTTTTTTGAAGATTTCGTGCAAGTTCCATTCTTAAACGGTCATAGGATTCCTGAATATATATAATATACAAAGTTGTTTTAGCTCTTTCATCCAATGTCTTATTTCCTTTCGCTAAATAATTATTTACATTATAATAATATTTATCAGAAGCCTCTACTAATTTATTATAACTAGAAGATTCTTCTTGAACAGGAATAATAGAATTATCTGCCAAATGAATTGCTATAATTTTATTTGATGAATTTTTATAAACTTTTTTAGGTTGATATGGCAAATTATATTTATCAGATATTACGTCATAGAATTTTATGCTTTCTGCTAATTTTTTAGGCTTCCAATTCTCTATTATATTTAATTCCAGTATTTCTCCCTGAGGTTCAATTGGAAGTAGAAATCCATTTTCACTAAGAAGGGCATATGTTTTATTATAAGAGTCTTTTATTTGACCAATAACATTTATTTTATCCATTAATTCATTTGCTCTAATCGGAGGTTGCAAATCATAGTATTTATTACCTAAAGATATTTTCCTTATTTTTTCCCAATTCACAATATCTTTCATCATACAATTAGTAAGTGCTAAATTCATTATTTGAGTTATAGCTGGGTAATTTGATGGAAAAAATGTAACTGGCGGTTTTAATGTTCCATTTTGATTTATAACATAAAAAATAGGCTCATAATATCGACCATCTGTAAAAAATATGACTGATTTACGTTTTTCATTATAAAAATGATTTACTTTAAAACCTTTTGGACATAATAATGAACGGGAAGTCATTATAAAAATATTAACACCATCTTTATCTAAAATATTGGGTCTTTGTAGAAAATCCCATAAATACTCTTCAGTAATTTTTTGTGTATCAGACATCATATATTTCTTAAAATTTTCAAAAGGATCTTCCTTTTTATTATCAAATAAGATTGCTAATTCACCTTCATTTAAACTATTAAATAAACGCCTTGTTAATTTCGTTTCAAACAAATATTTCTTTAAAACAGTCAAAGACATTGGTTGTATTGTATCCATTAGTCCAGCAACTGCCTGCAAAAAAGATTGGTTAATATCATCTTTTACACCATAGCGTAAATAACAGCTTTTATTTGACTCCATTTTACCAGTGTCACAACTAGATTTAAATAATTTTGCCAAATTAATGGGGAGAAGACCATATCTACCTTTTATAAGAGGCATTTTATCTCTCCCCATAATATATTCTTTGCTTTCACCTTCTACTTTTGCATCCACATTTTTCCCCAAACATTTCATATATTTGGAATAACCTTTTGCCTTTGGATTATCCATCGGCTTCCTATAGCAACAAGGCATGCATAAATGATTCGGATGGTTGCTATCATCTATAAAACCTAAGAAGGGATAAAATTTACTATCTTCAACTATTCTTAGCCAAGTAATTCTATTTTCTTTCAAACAACTGGGACATTTTGCAGTTAAACAATTTCCTTTTCTGGAAATTTTACGAGGTATAATATCATCTTTAATCAAATCATATAAGATTGGGATTTCCTCATAGGGACACCAAACTTGGGCGCACATATACCAATTTTGGCGGTCAGGAGAAGAACCATATTGGACTGCATTGGCATAAGATTTTGGGTCTATTTTTGGATTTTCAGCTGGATTAAATCGAGTGACAAGAGGCTGCCTTTCTTGAGGCTGACATTGTCTGGCAAAATTATCGAATTTTGGGTCAGATCGAAAACGGAAAACAGGATTATCATATTTCTGTAATCGACGAAGAGCATAAAATTCATCTTCACAAAAATCTACACACACATCTTTCTTGGTATCTTTTTTCTCACATTGCATTCGAATATTTCGGTCAATTTCTTCATCTGTTGCCAAATATTTTTGGCGATTAAAATCAAATTTATTATTTTTATTTAAATTATTCTCTTCTTCTTCATCATTATTCGCATTTGCAGTAATACCAGAATTAATATATTCATCATTTCCGTAAATATTTCCTAACGTATTATTATAATTATAATTTAAGTATGCTTTATTTTCAGTATTTATATTCTCATTTATAATGGAATCATTTGAATTATCTTGTATTTTCTCTAATTCATTTGAAAATACATTCTTCATTTCCGACTTTTTCAGGAATTTGGACTGATTGAAAAAAATATTCAGAAATTTTGCAATAAAAACACTTGCATTTGTTAATTGATTAACATTTTTACAACTATTGAAATGAATTTTACCATGTTTTATCTTTATTTCAACCCCAGTCTGACGAGCACCCTTCACACTTTGACTTCCCATAAATCCATATTTTCTCTCCCAATTCTGAAATACACGGATCGCTTCTTCAATTGGCTTACCTGAATAATAATTTTCATGTAATAATTGGATAATATTTTTTCTTGGAATAGTTGGATTTTGCATTATTGTTTTATGAATAAACTCATATTCAATATTCATCTTACTGTAAAAAGAAACCCTCTTATATTTCATTAATAATTCATTTTTTTCATAGTTTTTTTTAGATAAAACTGGGCTGACAAATGGAGTGAAGTATTTATTTATAAATTGGTTCATTTCACGATAATTATAATTATCCGGAATATTAACACCATTAATTGCATCGATCAAAATCAATCGTGTTCTTCCATGAAATTCAATCAAATTTTTAGTTTCGTCAAATGTAACATCTGGCTCTAATAGTTTCACATTTGGTGGAATTTTTTGCTGGCGAAATCGATAATCAATTTGGTTAATTCTAGAAATTAATTTGCCAATGTCTTTCAATGCATTATATACATCATGTAAGCTAGCACGCTGTTTTTCTTTGAACGCAATTCTAATTTCCATGTTTCCATTTCGGTAAATATTAATAGTGGCATATTTTGGTTCATCATCAAGTGTATAAATATACCTCTTTATTGTTAGCCCTCGAACACTATACTGGATTTCTTTTATAACATGTTCAGTTGAATCCTTTACTTTCTTCATAGATGATATCCAATTTTTCATCTGTTTTTCTGATATAATTTTATTATCTACTAATGGCTTATAAAAAATATATTTTGGTGCTGCCCATTCTATATCTTTATAACGCATAAATGGAGTTTTTTCATCTAATGAAAATAAATTAAAAATTTTGAGAAGATCGATAAATTCATGTTCATATGGATTAGTAATATGTAATAATACTTGAATTATTTTACAACCATTAAAAAAAGATTGATCAATTGGTATTTTTTCCACAAATTGAATTAGCCTATCTTCGGCTTTTGTAATCGTTCTTGATTTTTCCCATTCTTTGAGAAAAATAGATTTATCATAGTCAATTTCTCCAACAGGGAAATATTTCTGGAAATAACTGTCAATTAATATTTTATCTAATTTCTGACCCTTACTTTTTAAATATTCAAGGTCATCTTCCAACATATTCATATATATTTCCCTATTCTCAAATTTAAGTCCATCTGTTGCATCAAATAGTGTTTGATCCATAATAATTTTATTCAATTGCTCTTTTTCTAGTGATAATTTAGGATCTGGTGCAATATTTTGTTGTAAAATTGAGGGGCTTATATTTGTCCAAGTTGGTCCAAGTATTTGAAAAGTTTTATTCTTCATTTGCACCCATAATTCCTGATTTTTCTCCGGTAATAAGTCTTTTTCTGTACTCAAGAATACGAATATTTTTTTACGGATATTTTGTATTGTATCATCAACATATATACCATGATAAATAAATTTTATTACTTTTGTGCGATTTTTTACGATATACTCATAATTTGATTTAAATTGTTCCTTAAGAATTGAATAATCTTTTTCACTTATTTTTTCACCATTTTCTAAATGAGTCAAAATTATTTTTATTTCTTTTTCCTGATTTCCAACAAAAATATATGTTACTTTTTCTTTAGACGATTTACTCTAACAATTTTAAATATTTCATTTTCATATATTTCAGAAGAACCACAAATATTAGATGTCATCTAATATTTATTTATAAAAAAATTATCCATAATGAATTATCGATTTGTAGGTGTGTCAGTAATTCGAACACCACAATAAGTATGAGGAGAACTATTGAAGTCAATTTCATCATAAATTCCAATCTTTGATGCTTCACGAAGTAAAAATTCAAAATTATCCCAGAACTCTTTTGTATGTCCTACGCTCAATGTCATAATATGTGCCATTTCGTGTAAAGCAACAAACATTATTACATTCTTTTTGACAATACGATTTTGTCCATCTTTAGAACGCAAACAAAGAACAATTTTTTCACCTTTATTGATACTATAAGATGTATTTTTACTAGTTGGGTCATTTTCTACAATTGCTTCTGGGTCAAATTTTGATACCATGCGAATAATTCTTTCATCTCTGGGATATTTTTTTTCTAATACATCGCATAATTTTTGTAAATTATGTCTAACATAAGCTAAAGTATTTGCTGCTAATTCTTTATATTTTAAATCATAAACTAAATATTTATTATTATCGAAATTGGAAACAACATAATTAATATTTCGACGATAATTGTGAATGACAAGTAGAACTATTAGAAGAATAACTATTCCAGATAAAACATAAGTTAGAATCATAGTTTATATTTATTATAATATATTAAAATGAGAATAAAAGAAATTAATTTTTTTTACATTAACTGCAAAAAAGATGTAGAAAAGAATAAGAAAATAATAGAACAATGGGAAAAATGTTGTGATAATTATGGTGATAATATTCCTTTGAATCGAAGAGATGCTGTACATTATTTAGACTATTCAATAGGATATTATGAAAGTGAATATGTAATGCCAGAAATGCAGAGTAAAATAGCAGGACAAATTTCAAATATAGCCGTATATAAATCTCACACTAATCTTTGGAAATATATTTTTGATAATCAACTACAATATTCAATTATTTTTGAGGATGATGCAATTATTCCAGAGAATTTTTTAGTAGAATTGGAAAAGATTTTAGTGAATACTCCAGAAAACTGGGATATTCTTTTTTTTGGAATATTACGAATGATGGCACAAAAAACAAAAAATCCAAATTTTCATCGTATTCTAAATAAAAAAGGCTATAATAATGGATTACATTGCTATATGGTTAATAGAGATTCTACAAAAAGATTACTTCAACTTATAACAAAAGTTGGTGCAATTAATCAAATTGATATTTTATTAAGAGATCAAGCACATGTTTTTCAATTTTTTATTTACAAAGACCTATTAATAAAACAAAATATTGACTATTTTGAATCCACAAGATTGGGAAGATTTGTAAAAGATGATCTTAAAAAGAATTTTGATGAAATTAACCTCATTTGCGAAGTTGAAACGCTAAAATAATTAATACAATTAATATAAATGGAAATATGTATTTCCAGAAAAATGGATTAAAAGTTGTAGGTTGTATTGGTTCATAAAGTTTTATATTTCCATTAAATCCTTCAATAATATTACTATCATTTTTAAATAAAATTCTTTCATAAGGAATTTCTTGTGCGAGAAGTTCTTGATTAGATAGAGATGTATTGGAGCGCACTAATTTTAGAATATTTGTATAAAATGATTTACGGAATTCTTCATTTGGATATTTATAACTAACATTTCTAGCATTTATTTCTGCTAAATAACATTTAAAATCTTTATTAATTAAAATATCGTATCCTAATATTTTGAAACATTTTTGTTTAACTGCTGGACATTGTAAATGATCTAATGCGGACTTCATAGTTTCTCTAGCAATTTTAACAAATTGTGGAATAATTTTATCTTCCCAAGTTTTTTTACCATATTTATCTATAAAATCCTCTGGCGTATAGAAGACATTATCTTCTGAATTTTCACCACTCAGGACTATATCATTATCAATTGTATCTGGGCGAAATTGTTTATTTGCAGTATAGATAAATCCTTTTCTACCTAGATAGGCAGCTTGATATTCAGAATTCTGTAAATAGACAACATAAACACGAAAATGAAATTTTTTATCATTAAATAAGAGTGGATTATCAATATATTCTTGAATAATCCAAGCATCATAATCTGGAAAATTTCCAAGATGTTGTATTAATTCTAAATGATTACGCACAATGGCAACTCCATTTCTTGACAATGAATTTTCTGGTTTTAGGATAAATTTTTTAGTTCCTTCGAAGAGTGATTGGATAGTATCAATATTTTCGCGACGAAATGATGCCGTCATAGGGATATACTCAGGGCGAGTTTTATAATATTTAAGATGATTCTCATATTGCATTTTTTTATTGCCTAAAATATCAACTTCTTGTAATTGATTAACTATTTCACATTTTTTTGTGCTCGGATGATTTCGTTTTCCATAGCTAATATCACAATAATATATTTTCGAGGTAGTTTCATCGTCATCACCAATTTCTTTAAAACCAGATTTTTGGAATTCTTCGCGGATAAGTTCCGGGAAATATGGATTTTTATTGATAAAAGACATACTCTTTTATCATTTTGGAAGAAAATTATTTTGGCATATATACAATTGGTTCATAGGTTAGTTCATTTCGTTCTTTCTCTAATTTTGTCAGTTTTATAGAATCTAATACTTCTTTTAATATTGAAATAGGCGGAGAAGGAAGCATTGGTTCTGCATAAATTAATTTACCCCCAGGAACCATAAGTTTAAGTTCTATATTTTCCGGGAAATATTCTGGATATTTTTTTAATAATGCATCGCGATATTTTTTTGGAATCACTCCTTCTTTCATACTTTGTGGTGGCATAACATAGGCTAGAAGAACTAGAGGATGCACAGGCTCACCCTCTTCTAATTTGACTTCTTCATAATATTTGGGATTCTTCTGGAGAAAAGTAGCTAAGTCAGAAGGTAATGGTGCGGCAACTGCATGATAATTGAGGGTCCAAGATAGCCCAGTTCCATAATAATAGCGGATATTGAAGAGGAGAATATCAAGATAATTTTTACAAATTGCGGCAATATTTTCGGGAGTTGATAGTTCATTCCAGAAATACTCGTAATATTTATTTTTGAATTCTTGGAAAGATTTATAGTTATATAGATAATCATATTGTTTGACAAAATCGGCGTGTAAAATGTGGTCTTGATTGGTGTATAATTTATGCTCCAATGAGGGAGGTTTATTATTTTTTTGGAAAGAAGGACGAGATATTTTCTTTTCTATTCTATATTTTATTTCTGATATTTTTTCTTCTTCAATTTTAGCTAAGCGATTTATAATTGCGGCGAAATTTTGCTGATTAATATAGGCTTGTCCATTTCTGAAATAAATAAGTCGGAAATTGGGATTATATTTTCTCTGGAATCGATAAATACTGAGAGGAGTGCGCATATTATCCTCCTTGTATTTGAGGAAAAAAATGGGTTTTGCAAAATCATTTCCTTCTATAAAACTCATAAAAACATAGTCTATTAGGAAATCCTTTTTCTGTTTTTCGCGCTGATTGGAATTGACTGGAGCGGTTTTTTGTTTGAATTGTGCTACCAATTTCTTTTCTGCATTTGAAAGTTTTAATTTTCCACCAATTTGTGGTCCATCATAAAAATCATATAAAGAATCAATAAATCGTTTTATATCTAAATAGGCATATTCTTGTTCGGCTGGATATAAATCTTGTAAAGCAATCGAATTTGCAACACTTTGCATAATATAAATTGATTTACTAGGGAATCTGAGAGAAAGGAGGATTGCATCTCCATCACCAGAAATAATCACGAATTTTTCATTTGGGGCTGCATCTATTTCTTCTATAATTTTTAGATATTTATGTTCAGCTTCACCAGGAACATTACTACCATCAAATACAACCGCAATTTTACCAAATTTACCTGCTTTTACTATTTTCGTAAATTCTTTATTTAATAAGGTCATAAGAGTTGTTCCTGGTGTAACTCTATTTTTGTCATATGTAGCACCTGTTATATATTTTGTAGGTTCATATTTTTTAAAAAGATTATCTTTATAAACATTCATATAACGGCGCTCTCTTTGTTGCACCATTTTGGCTAAAGGTGGTGGTCCATCAATCGCTATATAAAGTAGTTTGGATGGTTTGCAAACTTTATTGACGAGCTCTAATGTATTCTTAATGACTAATTTTACTAACTCTTTTTCATAAGAAGAGGTTTCTTTGTTTTTAGAAAAATTATAAACAACATCTTTTGGAAAAGAGGCAATTGTATTATAAATAAATGCATTGAAATCAATGAAAAGATAGTCTATTTTTATATTTGGATGTGGTGCTGGAAGATGAATAGAAGGATATTTTTTAAGAATTTCGCGGAGTAATCCTGAAACACCCATAATAATAGTATAGATTTTTATTAGAAAATAACTTAAAGATTTATGAAAATTTTTATATTTAAGTATTCAATATGGTAGAATGCTCTAATTTTTGGAAATATCTAAATTTTCTAGATATAGTATTTCTCGAAAGATTCAGTTTCATTATCACATTTCTTATCAAACTAGACCAACCGAAATATATAGATAATTTTATAAAAAGTGAAGTTTCTTAGATTTTTTCAAATTACAAAAAAAGACCACTTACCACTCTCCTCATAATAGAATATGATAGATGTGAGTGTTCATCTGGAATTTGTTTTGACATCAAAATTTCTAAGAATCCAAGCATCTTGATTTTTTTTACAAAATGAGATTCAAATTGGATATCTATACAACTTGGCTCCAATTCAATTTGAAAAGGTTTGCATCTACTTTGTCGCAATTTCAATGAAATCTCTTGATTTCTCAAAAAATTCTGAAATAGAAATCCAGAAAACATTAGTGATTTTCTAGAATTTGGGAAAGCTTCCATGAATTTTGTGATAATTTCAGTGAATTGTTTTGTTGTAAAAACAACATCGTTGCATTGATTTTTCAAAATATTGTGAAAATGCAAAAAAAATTCACGAGGATGAATATTTTTTGCAATAAGATAATTGAATGACAAATTGAAAAATTGTTCAATTGGAATGATCGGGTTCTCAGAAATGAGGTTCAAAAAGAGATTTCCAAATTTAGTATATTTTGGATTCTTTTGAAACACAGCTTTAACTGGATATCCAATACCATTTGGATTCAAAATACTAGGAAGGTCTCTTCCATTTGACTCAAGATATATTGGAAAACCAACTGAATCGAAAGTCAAAGAAGAAAAAACATCTGGGCGGTCAGTTCTTCGATAAACACTACGTATTTGTCGAAGAAGAACCTTATTCAAATCGTCACACATGAATCGATAATTCCATGGTTCATTGACCAATAGGCATATTGCAGCCCATGGTATTTTACTGGAATCAGAACACAAAGTTGTATACTGATATTCAGTGAAATCATCAGAATCACGATCATATTCATCACAACCTGATTTATGGACTACATATGCATCTACCATAATGTTGATACATTCTATGATTGAAATATGCATACCATGTTTGTAAAATGGAACAAGACAATCAAGAATATATAAAATGAATTTTGGTTGTTCAAGAAGAGACTCAAAATTCCAATAATATGAATCTTCGATTTTCAATTCTTTTATCCATTCTATCAATGTATTTCTTGGATGTCTGAACCAATCTTTTGGTTGTCGACTGGGAGTAATAGTAATACTAGATTTATGTTTAATATAAACCTCCCGTGTCCAATAAGGATGCAGAAATTGAGTAATCTCAGAAGAGTCAATAAATTTTAATTTACACATAAATGTTATTAGTTAAAAAATTTATATTTTTTTACCATCATTTTTTGTATAAAATAATACCCCAAATATTCGCGTTTAATAGAATAAAATGAAAAAGTCAGTTTTTTAAGCAACACGTATTTTAAGTGCCTATTTATAAAAATATTTAGTGAATGATCACTGTAACAAGCATAAATAAAAGATAATCCGTTTGAGAATCAATTTTAAAAAAATGAATGGTGAATATCTATTGCATTTAATAGTAAGAATTTTATATTCATGCTGATATACTTTATCTGTCCAATAAGAATGAATTATTTTAGCAACTTGTAAAAGTGATTTACTTAATTTTAATAAAAATTGATGGTAAATTTTTATTAAACTAAAGTATATAACGAAATGTCAGAAAGTCCCATCTCCCCTTGTATAACAGTTGATGGAGTTTATTGTTATGGCTGTGATAAATATGATATCCCATGTTCTAACATTGGCTGCAAAAATGTTTGTGTGATCAGTCTTGAATATGACAAATCTCAGGGATACAATTGTGTGGAATATTCGGGTTCATGTTTCGGCACCGGTACTGAATTTTCAATACTGTCTTGTGAATGTTTTGCACCTGTTTGCATTGAGTGCATTGAAAATACTGATTGGGGCAATTGCAAAATATGTGGACAAAAAGATGTCCACATTGAAACAATCCCCAAAAATGATATCATGGAGAATCACGATTTTAGGTACTATCCTAATCTAAGTGATTCCAAGGAAAAGTGGATGATGATGCACCAGGATTGTTATTATTTCATCCAGGAAAATTTCCCTAATGGGGATTACCCCAATTTTCGGGATTGGTTTTTAAACAAAACCGGAAAAAGAATCGATATTGAGGAAATGAATACGAGGCAGACATGCAGGATGGTGCATCAGTACAAACTACATATGGCAAAAAGATTTTTTGCTTCGAGTTCTTTGTACATTTTTCAATATTCACATGAGCTTTGGTTCAAACAATTATCTGAGAAATCAGATTCACTGTGTCAGTTCTATGCAATCAATTCCTTTTTACCCAAAAAACATGGGAAAGTTTATCCCTTTTTTGGACTGACTGCGAAAGTTGTTAAAAAGCTGATGCAGAAAACCCAGAAACAAAGGGATTTATCACATTTTTTTATGAGACTGTGTGCACGATATTTTCAAAAGCGTCTTCAGTTTTGAAAATGTTTTATACCAAAAATTTGCATATCATTTTTGAAAATTGAGAGCATTTTATAAAAAGGCTGGCATTTGAACTTATCTTTTCAATATCCAGAATATGTTTATCACAACCGAATTATAAATAAATCCTAAGGAGGATTATTTCACAATTGGTAAAAAATTGAATTTAAAATTAAGTCATTTATATGATTAATATACCAATAAAGATGGAAATTTTAAGAGATAAACCGAAAAAATATTCAAACAAACATGATTTCGTATTTCAGGCAGTGGAATGGATTGGCGAAGACATTATGTCAGATGAAATTGATGATAATGACAGCCAACCAGAACAAATGCAAGAAGATGGTAAATATAAAGTCGTGGTCTATGGAATAACGCAGCACTCCGAGAGTGTCGCCGTTATTTTGGAAGATTACGAGCCCTATTTCTATATAAGAGTCCCCTATGAATTACAGGGCAAATTTACGAAAAAAATGTTGAATTCACTGCACTCCGAAATAAAATTCAAAGTGTGGTCGAAAACAATTGATTACAAGGATTCCATTGTTGCAAAAGAAATTCTTGAGCGCAAGGAATTCTATGGATTTACAAATGATAAACCAATACAGTTTATCCGATTTCGTTTCAAAAGTATAGGAGCCATGCGTTCCTATTCCCGTCTTTTTCAGGAACCGTTAAAAGTGGGTACAATTCATTCAAAGCCACTCTATTATCAATTATACGAAAGTAATATTGACCCATTATTGAGGCTTTGTCATATTCAAAGTGTTCTTCCAGTGGGTTGGATAAAACTTCCCGCTGGAAAATATGATGTTGTGCCAAAAACCGGCAAAGAATACCGTACTCAATATGAATTTCGCGCAAATTGGCGCATAATTGAGCCAGTGAATATCCCCGATATTGGACCCATGGTGGTCGCCAGTTTTGATATTGAATGTGTCAGTGAAGACGGAAGCTTTCCAAAAGCGGACCGCCCGAATGACTGTATTATTCAAATTGGAACTACTTGTCACTATCACGGGAAAAAGGACTGCTTCTTGCGCCATATTATTACATTGGGAAAATCCGATGAAATTGATGGAGCAATGGTGGAATCCTATGAAACTGAAGAAGAGGTCTTATTGGCTTGGACAAATTTTATCCAGCGATTGGACCCTGATGTGATCACTGGATACAATATTTGGGGGTTTGATATGAAATACATGTTTGAACGCGCCCAATTATTGGGTATCCAGGATGCATTTTGCCAATTAGGTAGAAATAAGGAAAAGACTTCTGACCTTGTGGAGAAAAGTCTTCAGAGTAGTGCTCTAGGACAAAACTTTTTCTATATATTGGAAATGGAGGGACGTATTCAATTTGACATAATGAAAGTCGTTCAACGTGATTACAAACTTGATATGTACAAATTGGATTTCGTCGCCGAATATTTCCTAGGCTCCAACAAGGTTGATCTGGGACCCAAAGAATTATTTGCCAAATACAAAGCAGGTGGTTCCCAAAATATCAAAGATATTGCCGTATATTGCATACAAGATTGTGAGCTTTGTAATCGATTAACCAATAAATTGGAAATCCTTACGAATAATGTTGGTATGGGCAATGTTTGCCATGTGCCGCTTTATTGGCTCTTCTTGCGTGGTCAAGGCGTGAAAATTTATTCCCTGGTTGCCCGTCAGGCGCGATTGGAAGGATTTTTGCTGAAACTCCAGAGGAAGGGCAAAGATGAGGATAAAGGATATGAAGGTGCTGTTGTTTTAGTGGCAACACCTGGTATTTATATGACACCGATTAGTGTTCTGGACTACGCATCCCTATATCCCAGCAGTATGATTAGTGAAAATATTAGTCATGACAGCATCATATTCTACAAAGTTTATGATAACAGTGGGAATATCGTGAATATGCAAAATGAGAAGCCTGGGTGGTATAGTTTGCCTGAATACAGAGCGAATGACGACCCTAGTTCAACGAAAAAATTGGACAAATACTTCAAAGAAATGGGGTATAAGACCAATTATATAGAATCCGTCAATTATGAAGGTTACTATGAGGATTTAACCAAGAAATTGGATGAAGACGATTATGAATACGAAAAAACGGCGGCTGGGAAGAAAATTCTTGGCAAAACGCTGTGTTGTTTCGTGGATAAAGGCGAACAGAAATCTGTTATCCCACGAATTCTGCAGGATTTATTATGGGCAAGAAGGGTCACCCGAGCTTCGGCGTTCTATAAAGTATTTCACATGAAAGATGGACGCCAAATTGACGGTGATTTCCTGAAAAAGCCTGATGAAGACCCGGAATATTACCATATTGCGGAATACAAACAGAAAGCCATGAAATTATTGAAAAAAGATGTCGTCAAATATGAGGACAAATACAATGAATTCCAGCAGAAAGTGTTGGATGGCTTGCAATTAGCCTACAAGGTTACTGCCAACTCTCTGTATGGACAGGTTGGTGCGCCAACTTCGCCCATTTATTTTAAGGAATTGGCGAGCAGCACGACTGCAACAGGGCGCAAAATGCTCCAGATTGCAAAAGATAGTGCTGAAACAAAATATCCAGGAGCCGTTGCCGTATACGGTGATTCAGTGACTGGAGATACACCATTATTATTGCGAGATAAGGATGGTATGGTTGTTATTAAAACAATTGAAGAATTATCACAAGAATGGACTGCTTATGATGAATTTAAGGCTGGAGAATCTAACCGAAGAGAAAAACAACAGGCTCCCTGTGATTTGGAAATTTGGGTGAAAGATAAATGGGCTAAAATTCATCGTGTTATTAGACACAAAACTCAAAAGAGAATTTACAGAGTAAATACTCATCAGGGTTGTGTGGATGTGACAGAGGACCATTCATTGATAAACCAAAATGGTGCAATTATCAAAGCTGGTGAATGTGTTATTGGAGAAACTGCGCTTATGCATGGATTTCCGGTGGAATTTCCCGAAATTGATTCGCATAAATTTGTTCCTATATCTTGGGACTTTTCATCCCCTATTCCGGACCATATTTTGAATGCACCGCTGGAAATACGTAAGTTTTTCTTTAGGGTGATATGCAAGTATGATCTTGAAAATTTTGAAATAAAAGTTTGGGGAAAAATAGCTGCACAAGGAGTATATTACCTTGCAAAAAGTCTAGGATATTCTGAAATATATGTGGAAAATTATGTTGAAAATACGAATTTTTACTACATAAGGAATGGATTTTTCGCTGAAAACCCAAATATTATCAAAAAAATTATTGATTTGGGGCTATGTGACGAAGATACATTCGTTTATGATATTGAGACATCGGTGGGATTATTTAATTCCGGTGTTGGCTCAATTACAGTGAAAAATACAGACTCAGTTTTCTTATCTTTCCACAAGTATTGGGAGAATGAGCTAGGTTTGCGCCTTGAAGGCGTAGATGCGTTGAAAAAGTCGATTGAATTGGCGATGGAATGTGGTGATTATATTACTGGACTTTTGAAGAAACCTCAGGAGTTGGAGTATGAGAAAACATTTTACCCATTTATTCAGTTGGCGAAGAAGCGCTATGTTGCCAATAAATATGAGCATGACCCCCATAAATTCAAAGAGAATAGTATGGGTATTGTGCTGAAAAGGCGAGATAATTGTCAGCTGACGAAAATTATTTATGGCGGTATTATTAAAATTATTTTGAACGATCGAGATATTAAGAAAGCCGAACGCTTTTTCAAGGATAAAGTTAATGAATTATTGACTGGTTCCGCGGATATGTCGGATTTGGTTATTACAAAAACTCTTCGTGCCGAATACGCGAATCGGGCGAGCATTGCTCATGCCGCATTGGCGGACAGAATGGCACAAAGGGATCCTGGAAATAAGCCTCAATCAAATGATCGTATTCCTTTTGTTTTCATACAGAAAGACGTGAAGAAAGGCGAAAAAGTTTTGCAGGGTGATAAGGTGGAACATCCACAATATATCAAAGAAAACCCTGGGAAATGTAAGCCGGACTTCATGTATTATTTAGAACATCAGATCAAGGCGCCCTGTGTGCAATTATTTGCTCTTGAATTGGAGCAATTGGATGGCTATAAGGCGAACTGGATGGATGAGAAAATACTGGATAAGTTAAAAGAGAAAGGGAAAAACGAGAAGGAGATTGAGGACAAAAGAATTGCTCTTCGAGAGGCAGAAGCCGAAAAGTTATTAATTGGAGAAATTGTGCAAACCTACGAAAATAAATTGAGTGGGACGCAATTGATAACCAATTTTTTCACGAAGAGGGATAAAGATGATTTAGCCAATGAATTCATGGCACTTAAACCAGTCAAGAAAAAATTGGAGCCAATTGGAATTGAAACGATTAAAAAGAAAGTCGAAGAAAAAAACGAGGAACCCCAAGATTTCCGAGATGAAATATTGAATGTGGATGACAAAGTTTTGAAAAGATTGGCGAAAATAAAAGCCGAGAAGAAGACTGCGGCAACTACAGCGAAAAAGCCGGTGGCAACTCCTAGAAAAAAATCTCTTAAAGATTCATGAATTGGAATAAACCACAGAATTTTTCTAAATTTTTTTATATTATATTTGGGAATAATTCTATACAGGATGGAGTGCATATGCCTCTATTTTCTGTGCAAAATGAACCAAAAATTCATTATAGTGAAATTTTCCCAAATAAACAGAAAATTGATAAATATTATACGTTTATAATTGTTGATCCTGATGCACCCACTGGACCCCATATTCACCAGTGTATTTATAATATTCCAGGCGATAAAGTTCAAAAAGGAACAGTATTACTTCCGTATTATCCACCAACGCCGCCAAAGGGGAGCGGGGAACACCGTTATTTTTGCATTTTGTATGAACAAACTGTGAAGATAATGAAACCACCGGTTGTGAATAAAGATAAGAGAGCATATAAAAAATTTATTGATTTCACGAAAAAAATTGGGACAAAAATAATCCCAATTGCGAGCAAATATTTTATTTGCACATACGAAGGTCTCCAAAAGTAAAGTGTATCTCTAATGCAGAGAGGCGATATAAAAAACTTAGTTCCTATCTTTATTTTTAATTATTGATAATAAATTATTAACAATTATTTATGAATAATAAATTTTTATTTGGGATTGCAACTGCTTCACATCAGATTGAAGGGAATAATTATTTGAATAATTGGTGGGATTGGGAAATCAAAAGGAATCTAGAAAGATCCGGCATAGCATGTAATTCATTTGTAGAGTATGAAAAAGACATTGATTTAGTGAAAGCTCTTGGCTGTAATTCCTACCGCTTTTCGCTGGAGTGGAGCCGGATTTATTTAGATGAGTATAGAATAGACCAAGAAGCTATAGGAGTATATAAAAAAATGGTTAGCTATTGTTTGAAGAACAATATTGAACCAATTATTACGCTCCATCATTTTACAAGACCGCTTTGGTTTGATTCCAAATTTGGTGGATTACATAGCACAATGTTTATATATCATTTTTCAAAATATGTGAAAACAGTTTGTAAAGAATTTGGCAAGGATATTCGCTATTGGATAACATTTAATGAGCCAATGTTGGAGTGTGTACATGGATATTTGAGAGGAACGCGCCCACCTGGGAGAAAAGGTGATTTTGAAAATATGTATTATGCCATTGAGAATATTATTGATTCACATTGTGTTGCATACGCAATTATTAAAAAGTACAATAAGAGCGCAATGGTTAGTATATCGAAAAATATGGTAGATTTTGAGAAACAATATCACTATGATTTAGTCAAATCCACAATTGAAGAACAAATTATTGAGAATTTTAATTATTGTGTATTGGATGCTTTTTACAAAGGAGTTCTGAATTTTGGGATAGGAATGCTGGGATTTGGTTTTAAAAGGATTCGAAAAGATAATTCCTGGCTTGGAAAATTGGACTTTTTGGGTGTGAATCATTATAATGTTGGTTATGTTTCAATAAGCTGGAATTTAGATAATCCTGTAGATGTAAAATGCACACTAAAGAAAAGTATTTACAATAAAAATGCCATGAAATGGGACATAAAGCCGGATTCAATGAAGTGTGTATTGGACGGGCTACGGATGCGCTATGGTAAAATAAAAATGATGATTACGGAGTCTGGAAGTGCAGAATTCAATGCTAAAATAAATGGAAACAATTTTCAAAAAGAGATAATTGACACGCATTTCCAGTCAGTCATCAAATACCAAAAGAAATATCATACAATATTGGGGTATATGAGTTGGACTTTATGTGACAATTACGAGTGGGAAGATGGATATAAACCAAAATTTGGCTTATACACTATGAGTTATAAGAATGGAAAACGGATTTGTCTATTGAAAGATTCAGGTGAATATTATAGGAAAGCTATTGAAAATGCTAAAAAATAAACTTTTCTGAGCTAAAATAAGCTAGAGTGACCAAAAATTTTTGATTTTTGAACTGAAATATAAAAAATTATTAAATAATTTTTTAATATTCTTATCATTCTGCAGCTCTTATACTTAATTTGTGTGAAGTATTTGCTTTTAAATTTATATTTATATCATTTGTTGTTATTTTTCCATTATAATTTTCTGGTGCTCTGAATAAATCTACTCTAGAATCACAGCTATGACCATAAAATGGAGAACCACTATGTAATCCAGGAGACATTTGACGTCTTGTTAATATAATTCTTAGCTCGCCTGAATAATATTCTGTTCCAGCAACATATTTAGTAAAAGTTCTTCTATTTTCATCTGCTTCTTTACTTGAATTTAATATATATTTTAATAATGGTTTAAGAGCAGGATATTCTAGTAATAGTTCTCTAGGTATAGCTTGTATATCTACTCCTTCCGCTGTTTTTATTTTAATTCTTGTTTTAAAACTTTCAACATCAAATTTTAAGTCAGATGCAAATAAATCTAATCTTACTTCTCTTCTATTTTTTGTAACAGTAATTTTATTTTCATTTGATGTATTCCAAAAAGCTTTAATAAATAAAGCCATATTATGATATTGTTCCCAAGATGTAAAACCAAAATCATTTACAGTTTTTCTAAATAATATTTCTGCTTTTAGATTTCTATTAATTGCACCTAGATTTCCTTGAGAAGCTTTTATTGCTGGTTTTAATGTATTATTCATTAAAAAATTAGAAACATTATTTCCAGAAGAATTTATTAGAGATTTAAAATCAGCGTATAATTTATTAAAATTTTTCTTAGAAGTAATACTTTGCGGAGGATTTGGTAAAGATAAAAATTCTATAACTTTTGGATTAATTCTTAATTGAATTTGTGAATGTGCAGCTTTTGCAAGTTTTATTATTTGACTTGTATGTCGATTTAATAGGTCTATATTTACATTTTTATTTAATAATATAAATTCATCTCCTCTATCCTTTTCAAAAAATAAATCTGTATAAATAGGTAATAATCTATCAAATACTATCCTTGTTAAACCAGTTAAATCAATCGCATTTTGACCTTGAAATTCAAATCTAAATGGACCATCTAAATTAGTATCCATAATTTTTTTATATAAGGGCATAAAACTAGGACATGATTTATTAGCAGAATTACTTTTAGGTTCGAGTAATTTTTTACCTATTTCTATTACTGTTGTTCCATTGTTCATATAAAAAGTTAAACCCGAATTATTAGCAGAAACTGAAGCAGATGAATTTGAAGAAACTATTGAAAAATTTAATTCCCATATTTTAGCGGTTTTGTCGTAGGAGCCAGTTGCCAAAAGGGGTGCCGTTGGGTGGAACGCAACAGAATAAACAAGGTTGCTGTGCCCTGCCAGAGTTGCCACACAAGTCGCTGCCGAGCCGTCGGCTGAAAAGCGCCACAACTTCACGGTATTGTCGGCGGAGCCAGTTGCCAAAAGGGGCGCCGTTGGGTAGAACGCAACAGACAAAACACTGTTGCTGTGCCCCTCCAGAGTTGCCACACAAGACGCTGCCGATCCGTCGGCTGAAAAGCGCCACAACTTTGCAGTGTTGTCGAAAGAGCCAGTTGCCAAAAGGGGCAAAGTTGGGTGGAACGCAACAGACAAAACACTTCTGCTGTGCCCCTCCAGAGTTGCCACACAAGTCGCTGCCGATCCGTCGGCTGAAAAGCGCCACAACTTCGCGGTGTTGTCCCAGGAGCCAGTTGCCAAAAGGGGCGCCGTTGGGTGGAACGCAACAGAATTAACACCGTGGCTGTGCCCCTCCAGAGTTGCCACACAAGTCGCTGCCGAGCCGTCTTCTGAAAAGCGCCACAACTTCGCGGTCTCGTCGGCGGAGCCAGTTGCCAAAAGGGGCGCCGTTGGGTGGAAAGCAACAGAACAAATAATGCTGCTGTGCCCCGCCAGAGTTGCCACACAAGACGCTGCCGAGCCGTCGGCTGAAAAGCGCCACAACTTCGCAGTGAAGTCGTGGGAGCCAGTTGCCAAAAGGAGCGCCGTTGGGTGGAACGCAACAGACCAAACAGTGCTCCAGTGCCCCGCCAGAGTTGCCACACAATACGCTGCCGAGCCGTCGGCTGAAAAGCGCCACAACTTCGCGGTCTCGTCGCTGGAGCCAGTTGCCAAAAGGGGCGCCGTTGGGTGGAACGCAACAGAACAAACAAAGTTGCTGTGCTCCGCCAGAGTACTCTTTAATATTACAATTTGTGACATATATAATATATAATATATTAAATATCAAAACATAAAACTGAAGATTATAAGTTATTAGCAGATATATGAATGAGAGGATGGTTATAAACCAAAATTTGGCTTATACACAATGAGTTATAAGAATGGAAAACGGGTTTATAAATTGAAAGATTCAGGTGAATATTATAGACATGCTATTGAAAATTCTAAATTATGCACCACTAGTAGGCGGGTTATATATTAGGTCACTCTTTAATTGTTGTTCCCCATCATTATGCTGAGTGAGTAAAATGCTTACATTATCGTAAGCCTGACCAAGATCGGCGCCAGTAACTGTCAATTTGCGCCATAGTATTTTATTGAAGAAGAACATAAGAGTTGGTATAGATGCGATCCCAAATGCGTCACTTATGCGGGGGAATCGGTCCACATTGATTTCAATAATAAGGATTTTATTTGCGTAGAATTTCTCCATATCCAGCAATTGTGGATTAAATATATTACAGGGTGTGCACCATAATGCAGAAAAATAGAGTATAACAACTCGTGGGTCTTTATCTACAATTTTTTTTATTTCTTCCAGTGTTCCAATATTTGTTATCATTAACGTATATTAATATTTTAATTTTGTCTCTATTATAAATTTTAATTCTTGCACCAGTCTTTTATATTTAGAAGATTCTTCATTCTGATTCGTAAAAAGACTATCTAAATGATTTGTGAAAATCACGTATTGATCACCTGGTAAATTTATTTTATCTACAGTGAATTCAATTGTATCACGATATATATTCAATAATACTTCAATAATTCTATTAATATCATCAATTTCCCAGCGCTTTCCATTGTAAATTTCGATATGATTTAAATTGGAAATTCGAATATTTTGGAATTGGATACGTTTTGGATTAAAATGGTAATCTTGTATAAATTGGAGCATTCCAGAGATGGGTTCTTTAATAATATTTTTTATATGTTTATGATTAATTCGCCTGAATTTTTCCAATCCAAATGGAAACAGGTATTTTTCTCCAAATAGATTTGCATATGTTATTTTTAAAAATTTATTTTCAGCTTCCAAATTTTCCAATTCTTTATCATACATTTTAATTAATTCTTTATATCTTTCTCTTAATTTACATGCTTGTTCCATATGTCTATTACGAGCACTATTTGAGCTAAATACTTCATTGCAATATACACAATTTGAGTGTATTAGCAGGGGATTATAAATTTTATATGTGGGAATTTCTGGAATATTAGTTACAATTGGAATATTTTGTTTTTCAATAAGAAATGGATTGCAAGAATTTTTTCTTTGAGTGTGATGTAAATAATTGTGTTTATGCATAAAAATTTTACCACATTTCTCGCACTTATATTCTTTCATTTTTCGGGATATCTAGTATAATTTAGGATTTAAATTATCATTTTTAGACAAATTGCAACGTGTGCATATATATTCCGTGTGTTCGCCTACATTAGCACGATCTAATATCCAGTAATGATCACATTTAAAATAAATAATTTCTTCGATTTTATTTATTCTTTCTTGGAGAGTACCCATTATTTTTTTTACAGAAGCGAGTTCGCTTCGTAGTTTTTGGAGTTGTTGAATTTCTTTTTCAGCCATTTTATAAGAAAAGTAATCTTTATCAAAATTATTCATTTTTTATTAGGAAAAAAATGAATAATTTTCACTAAGATTAATTAAGAAATAAAATGACAGAAATAAATTACAAAGATACAATCAATCTTAAAAAAGACTCCAAATTAGTATGTCTAGTGAATCATGGTCAATTTGGACTACAAAATATTGGAAATACCTGTTTTATGAATACAGCACTCCAATGTTTAAGTGCAATTGATATTTTTAGTGCATACTTTTTAAGTGATCAATATTTAAGTGATATTAACAAAAAGCCTCAATCGGAATTTGTGAGAGCTTATGATCGTTTTTTGAAGAATGCTTGGGAAGAAAATGATTGTATTATTAGTCCAAAATTATTAAAAGAAACTTTAGGAAAATTTTACGATCCATATTCAGGATTTAGACAGAATGATGCCGCTGAATGTTTTAACAAAATTATTGAATTATTACATGAGGGGTTATCATTTGCAGTTTCAATTGAATTTGCAATTAAAAAAGATAGAAGTTTAACTGATATTGAAAAAATGGAAGAAGCATCTGTAGCTTGTACCAAAATGCACTTTGGAAGAAATTACAGTATTCCAGTGAAACTATTTTATGGACAATTCCAAAATCGTATAATTTGCATTGAATGTAAAACAGTATCGATGTATTATGAACCATTTTCAATGATTAATTTACCGATTTGTGAGAAAACAAATACATTATCTGATTGCATTGACAAATATACATCATTTGAAATAATGGATGGAAAAAATAAATATTGTTGTGAGAAATGTAAAAAAGAAACAATTGGTAAGAAGAAAATAATGGTATGGAAATTACCAAATATACTTGTATTCTCTTTGAATCGATTTTCAGGAAGTCGTAAAATTGAAAAATACATTGATTTTCCAATAAATAAAGTAATTTTCAATAATTTAGTTCAAAATGAAAATTCCAAAAATACGGTATATGATTTAGTGTCTGTAGCAAATCATTCTGGAGGACTCAGTGGAGGACATTATTGGGCGAATGTAAAAGGAACAAATGGAAAATGGTATATTTGTAATGATGATAATTGTTCAGAAATAACAAATCAGAGTACAATTGTATCCAATTCAGCCTATTTTTTGGTTTATAGAAAGAGAAGTATTTCAGCAGAAATTGTCTTATCTTCTTAAATATAATTATCTTAATATAAAATAATGGATAATTTTAAAAAAAATTTGCAAAATACTTTATTTTCAAATAAAACATTATTTATAAAAAATAATAAACGAGGTAATTCAAATAATTTACAAAATAATTTACACAATAATGAAAATTATATGAATATAATATTTTATATAATAATATTAATTATTTCGGTAATTATATGTTATTTAACTGTTATGACTGCAAAATATTTAACAACAAAATGTGATAAAAAGATTTCTTGGATAAATTATATTTTAAGATTTAGATATAATGATGTTTGTTATATATTAAATAAGCCATCTACTCCTCATGTTATAAATAAAGTACATATGATGAAACCTGAATCAAAACCACTAGTAGCTCCTACAAAATCATCTGGAAAAATTCCTACTCCAATAACTGAACCTTCTAGACCAGTTCATGAAGTTAAAAAGAATACTTCCTTTCCATTATTTGGAAAAAAAGAAGTATTCCATATTGCTAATCAAGATTATACATATGAACAAGCCAAATGTAAATGTGAAAGTTATAATGCTGAATTAGCTACTTATCAACAGATGGTAGATGCATATAATGATGGTGCAGAATGGTGTTCTTATGGATGGTGCAAGGGTCAAAAGGCTTATTATCCTACACAGAAATGTAATTGGCAAAAGAAGACTCCAGAGGAACAAATAAAATGTGGAAATCCGGGATTAAATGGTGGATTTTTTGCTGATCCATTACTTAAATTTGGAGTGAATTGTTATGGTAAAAAACCAAAGGGTAAAATAACAAAATTAAAGGATCCAGTTTGTCAATCAAGTAGTTATTGTGAATTACCCCAAAATTTTGGGGCAAGTAATAAATTAGAAACTGATGAAATTTCACCTTTTAATAGTGATAAATGGAATAATTAAGTGTAATTTGGTATATTTTGAATTTTTATATATTTTCTAATATATAAAAATGTGTGGTATAATTGGTTTTATTGGAAACAAGAATTGCTATCCTTATCTTATTTTGGGACTTAAGCTTTTACAAAATAGGGGATATGATAGTGCTGGAATAAGTGTAATTTCAGAAAATAGGGTTCATACTTTAAAATATGCATCTACAAATGAGATGGATTCAATTAAAAATTTAGAAGAAAATATTGGAAAACTTCCGTCAGCTACTTTTGGTATAGCACATACACGATGGGCAACTCATGGTAGGAAAACAGATGAAAATGCACATCCTCATCTATCTATGGATGGCACAGTATCAGTTGTTCATAATGGAATTATTGAGAATTATTTGGAGCTAAAGGATTTTTTGATAAAAAAAGGGTATAAATTCTCCAGTCAAACAGATACAGAAGTTATATCACAAATGTTACAGTATTTTTTGAATGAATATAATAATGATTTATTTGTAAGTTTGGATAATCTTTGTAATACTTTAAATGGAACATGGGCTTGTTTAATACAAAGCAGTAGGTTTCCAAATACACTAATTGCATTGAAAAATGGCAGCCCATTATTATTTGCTAGGAATAAGAATGGATATTTTTTTACTTCGGAAATATCTGGATTTCAGAATGAAGTAAATGACTATATTATTATAAAGGATAAGGTATATTATGTAGTTGATTATGCTGAAGATAAAATTCTTACAAAACACATTAAACATGGACTGGATTTTGACGAATTTTCCCAATCACAAAAAATGCATACAATTGATAAACAACTTATTGATTTATCGCCACATCCTTACCCTCATTGGATGATTAAGGAAATATATGACCAAATAGAGAGTAGCAAAAGAGCAACAAATAATGGAGGGCGATTAGAAGGTGATTTACAAATAAAACTTGGCGGATTGAATCAACAACGAGATAAGCTATTGAGATATAAGAGGATTTGTATGCTAGCGTGTGGAACATCTTATCATGCTGGATTATTTGGAAGCATTGTATTTGCAATGTTCCAAATGCTGGAATCCGTAAAGGTATGTGATGCCAGTGAATTTTATGAATATAATTATGAGCCTAGTACGCTTTATATTGTGCTTTCCCAATCAGGAGAGACAAAAGATGTTCATAGGGCAATGGAAATAATTAAATCCAAAAATGGAACAATTCTATCCGTTGTGAATGTTGTTGAGTCATTGATAGCAAGAGAGGCATTATGTGGAGTCTATGTGAATGCTGGAAGTGAAAAAGCGGTTGCATCTACGAAAAGTTTTACTAATCAAGTAATTGTTTTGGTGTTAATAGCAATGTGGTGGTATAAGAATCACCCTGAATTATGGGATGATAAGAAGGATGCCTTATTTAAGAAACTCCGGGATGATTTACTTGAATTATCAGATTGTATTGAGCGCACAATTCGACAAAATATAGACATTTCCAAGAATATAGCAGAAAAATTAGCTGGACATAACCATATTTTCTGCTTAGGGCGTGGATTATTGTTTCCAATTGCGTTAGAAGCCGCTTTGAAAATAAAGGAAATATCTTATATTCATGCAGAGGGATTTTGCGGGGGAGCCCTAAAGCATGGACCATTTGCATTAATTGAAGAAGGCACACCCATTTTAATTATTTCCAATAATGATGAACATGGAAAGCGTATGGAGAGTGCAGCAGAAGAAGTTTTATGCAGAGGGGCACATACGATTCTTTTAACAAATGACGAAAAATGCTATAAGCCAAGTATTTATAAGGACGCCATATTTGTGCCAAAGTTGAAAGTTTTGTCACCCATTTTGAGCATTGTTCCAATGCAATTGTTGGCATATCATATTGGAATTTTGAAGAATATTACAGTGGACCAGCCAAAGTCATTAGCAAAAGTGGTAACAGTTGATGGATAGAATATTCTAATATATTTATCAATTAATATTGATAAATATAATTTTTTTAAATTTAAAAAATAAAATATAAAAAAGAATTTTTATATTTGTTATAAATACCGGAATGACGGAATATTTAGAACCCTTACTTCAGCCAAACGAAAATCGCCATGTCTTATTTCCTATACAATATCCACTGCTATATAAACAGTACAAAGATGCAACTGCCACATTTTGGCGCCCTGAAGAAATTGATCTTTCAAAAGATAAAAATGATTGGGAAAAATTGAGCAGAAATGAACGTAGATTTATCAAATATGTTCTTGCATTTTTTGCAGCAAGTGACGGCATTGTAATGGAAAATTTGGTAGAGCGATTTATGAGTGAAATTCAGCTTCCAGAGGCGAGGGCTTTTTATTCTTATCAGATATTTATTGAACAAATCCACAGTGAGACTTATAGCCTATTGATTGATACATATGTGGATGATGCAGCCGAGAAAAATATGCTTTTCCAGGCGGTCCAGACGGTCCCTGTTGTAGGGAAAAAGGCAGAATGGGCGATGAAATGGATTGGATGTCTGGACTCCTGTTTTTCCAAAAGATTAATTGCATTTGCGGCAGTAGAGGGAATATTTTTCAGTGGCAGTTTTTGTGCAATTTTTTGGCTGAGGAAGAGATCACTGATGCCAGGACTGACGTTTTCGAATGAATTGATTAGCCGAGATGAGGGCATGCATACGGACTTTGCAGTCTCATTATACCACATGATTGAGAATAAATTGGAGGAATCTGAAGTGTTTGCATTAATAGATGAAGCGCTGACAATAGAGAAGGAATTTATTATTGATGCGCTACCATGCTCACTAATTGGAATGAATGCTAGCTTAATGAGTCAATATTTAGAATTTGTTGCAGATCGGTTATTACTCCAATTGGGATATCGCAAGAAATACGGGACTGCAAACCCATTTGAGTTTATGGAGCTGATTAGTTTGCGTCCAAAAATGAATTTTTTTGAAGGACGCGTGGGTGAATACAAGAAAGCGGATGAAGGTGAATCAATGGAAATTACGGAAGATTTCTGAAAAAATTGATAGTAAAATTTTTGTGTTTTTTTATGAATTACCTTCTGAAATTGAAATTAATAAATGCCATCCGTTTTAAAAAAATCCAGTGCCACCGTGATTTATGGCACAATCAAAAAAATGGGAACACAGCCCTTCTTGAAAAATTTAAGTTTTACATCAGAAAATTTTACTATATACAAAAAAAACCAAATGGGAAATTCTCTCATTTTTAAAAAATCTATCGGTGGAAATCCCGATATCTTTGGACCTCATCATGAATGTGGTGCTTGTGGTGGTGGTGGTTGTTCTAGATGCAGTTGAAAAATTTTATATCCATATAATATTATATGGAATTATTTTCAATATCAAGAGAATCCTGCCAAAAATTTAAAAAAAAAAAGAACCCAAGTTATAAAAAAATTATACTAAAAAATAAACAAAAATTTATTGGCAAATTAACAATTCAATATTTAGCAATGAGATATTTTATTGATCATTTATGTTTTGCAAATGATTATACTGATTTTATAATATTTGATGATTTTCCTTATTTAAAATCAGTTGATGATGAAAGCACATTATTTTTATTAAAACTTAATAAAATATATGAATTAAAAAAAAGATATACATTTTTTATTCCAATTACATCTGATAAATTTAAAAATGATAAGGTATGCCTTATTTTTAATAAAAATGCAAATTTAGATAATTTAATTTTATATGCTTTCTTATTATCAATTATTAAATATAAAAATACTTATAAAAATATTTATATAACTGATAAAGACATTAACATATTGGATAGTATAATGTTTGCTCATGAATATTTATTTGAAAAAGAAGAAAATAGATGGAAAATTTTTAATGGATATTTGCGAAATAATATATACGATTCTGTTATAAAAGATGCTGGAAAAAATCTTACAAGAGATAATTTGGAAAAATCAATAGATATATATTTTAATAAATTAAAGAAAAATGACCCAAAATATTTGCCAACAATTGAAAAAGAATTTGATTTATTATTTAATTCATTCCTTGACAAAATTAAAAGTATTCAAAAAATGGCTGCATATAAAAAATTTCATGCGGATTGTATGAAAACAGTTGCGCCATATTTTTTTCCAATAAAAGAATATTTTGGGAAAGAACGAAATATCCAATATGAGTGTTTTAATAAATTGGTTCAAGACTTTGAAAAAGAATATCTTGGGGGGGGAACTGCCGTTCCCCCCTTACCCCCCCATGCCTATTTATAAAATTTATAATATTGGGAATTGGTATGGAATAAAATTTCCCCAAATAATCGCCACATTATTGCAAAATTATTTATTAATATTTT
>Ga0194116_10000578_pt1 | contig 62292 bp, 49 predicted proteins | sample TA2MahsurfametaG_4_FD_148617 | JGI IMG/M metagenome (GOLD analysis project Ga0194116, IMG submission 148617) | Freshwater microbial communities from Lake Tanganyika, Tanzania - TA2015008 Mahale S9 surface | ecosystem: Environmental > Aquatic > Freshwater > Lake | place: Tanzania: Lake...
CCTACGACATCGTGTTCCATCCGCCCACGCCCGGAGCCGACGGCAAGGTGCGTCCCGGTTCCTTCACGGTGTTCCACAACGGGGTGCTGGTGCAGGACCACATCCCCGTCCAGGGCGATGCCTCGGTCGCGGCCAAGTTCTCCGGGGCCACGCCCACGGGACCGCTGCTCCTCCAGGACCATGGCAATCCGGTGCGCTACCGGAACATCTGGCTGCGCAAGCTGGACTGACCCGGGTGGAGGGCCCCGCCCGGGGCGATAACGGCCGCCGCCGCGGCGAGGTTGCCCTTGTTGAGCGCCGGGGCCGTTGACAGATTGGATTCCATGAACCCCCCGAATTGGATCCGGTCCGCACCGGTCTCCGCCGACGTCGATCCCCGCACCGATCCCCGTCCCGCTCTCCGTCCATGGATGGGATTCCGGATGGACTCCCTGCTCCGGATCGCCGTGCGCGCGGGCGTCCTGGTGACCCGGGGTGTCGCCTGCCTCCTGCTGCTCGCCGTCGGGTTGTCCGCGGCGGAACCCCGTCCCCTGAGGGCGCTCCTCGTGTGCGGCGGGTGCTGCCACGACTACCCGATCCAGAAGGACCTGCTGAAGCGCGGCATCGAGGCCCGCGCCCGCGTCGTCATCGACACGGTGCAGCAGGGGGGCACGTCCAAGGAGAGCCGCATCCCCCTGTATGAGAATCCGAATTGGGCCAAGGGCTACGACGTGGTGATCCATGACGAGTGCTTCGGCGCGGTCGCCGACACCAACTGGATCGCCCGGATCCTCGCACCCCATCGGGCCGGTCTGCCCGGGGTGAACCTCCACTGCGCCGTCCACAGCTACCGGGCCGCCCCGGGCGAATTGTGGCAGGAATACCTCGGCCTGCGCTCCATGAAGCACGGCAAGGCGACCCCCATCCGGATCCGCACCATCGCTCCCAGGCACCCGATCCTCCGGGATCTCGGATGGAGCGGGTGGACCACGGGCAACGAGGAACTCTACAACAACGTGAAGGTCTTCTCGACGGCGACCCTGCTGCAACGGGGTGCCCAGGCGGAGGACGACTACGCCGTCACCTGGGTCAACCGGTACGGATCGACCCGGGTCTTCAGCACGTCGCTGGGCCACTTCAACGAGACGGTCGGCGACGATCGCTACCTCGACCTGGTGACGCGTGGCCTGCTGTGGGCCTGCGACCGGCTGGATGCCCGGCACCTGAAGCCAAGGCCCGGTGCGCCCATGAGGGCTACGGCTCCGGCGGCCGCCCCCACCCCGGGGGCGGCCGGCACGACACCGAAGGAGTAGCCGCCCCGGGGAGACCTGCGGGTTCGGTGGGGCCCGACGCCCGGCCCGGCCCGGCCCAGCCCGACGTGCCGCAATCGATCCGCCCCGACGCAATCCGGGGCTCAGGGTGCGAGTCCGTGGGTCCGGAACCAGTCGATGGCCTCCGACATGGCCTGTCGTGGGGGGGTCTGCGGCAGGCCGAGTTCCCGGATGGCCTTGGCCGGGCTGAACCACATCTTGTACTTCGCCATCCGCACCCCCGCCAGCGGGGCCTTCGGGGGCTTGCCCGTCCAGCGGGCGATCCATTCGTCCACGTAGGCCGCGCCGAGGGCCACCGCATGCGGCACGCGGAATCCGGGGGCCGGCAGGCCTGTCAACTCCGACAGGGTGTCCAGTGCCTGCTTCATGGTCCAGTTGCCCTCCGCGTGGCCGAGGATGTAGCGCTCGCCGACACGCCCGCGCTCGGCGGCCAGCACGTGGCCCTCGGCCACGTCCCGGACATGGACCCAGTTGAGCCCGGTGTCGAGGTAGGCCGGCATCTTGCGTTTCAGGAAATCGACCAGGACCTGCCCGGTGGGGGTGGGCTTGACGTCCCTCGGCCCGACGGGCGCGCTGGGATGCACCAGCACGATGGGCAGGCCCGCGGACGCCAACTCCCGGGCCACGACCTCCGCCCGCCACTTGGAGAGCTTGTAGGGGTTGGACATCTGCGCCTCGTCCACCGGGGTGGACTCGTCGGTCGGTCGGGTCACGCCGTCGGGCCCCGGCCTGGGCAGGCCGATGCAGCCGACGGTGCTCGTGTACACGATGCGCGAACATCCGGCCTGGTGCGCGGCGGTGAGCAGGTCCCGCGTGCCGTCCACGTTGGCCCGGAACATCGGGGCATAGTCCGCCAGCCACAGCGCGTAGCTCGCGGCGACGTGGAAGCACCAGTCGCATCCGTCCATGGCACGGGCGAGGGCGGGCACGCCGTCGGTCAGATCGCCCCGGACGGTCTCGAACCCGGTGCCCGCCAGGCCGCGCAAGTCGGCCCCGGGGCGCAACAGGGCCCGGACCGAGTGACCCCGTGCCACGAGCGCATGGACGAGGTTGGCCCCGATGAAGCCCGAGGCCCCGGTGACGAAGCAGCGCATGGCGGCAGGCGGGCGCGGATTCCCTTCAGGATCCCTTGGGGGGACCCCGGGCTCACTTGGCCCAGAAGTCGATCACGAAGACATCGGCGACCAGCGGTCGCACGAGCTTGCCGAACTCCTGGTGGTCGGGATGCACCAGGTAGGCGTCCCGGTCCTTCTCGGAGGTGAAGGTGAGGATCCAGCCATGGGTGCAGCCCTTGTTCAGGTTCTCCGGGCTGTTGTTGGTGCCGGCCTCCAGGGCGGCGATCTGCGGGATCTTCGACTTCAGGGCGCGGAAGGCCGTCTCGACCTTCTTGATGTCCGCCGGGGTGGCGGAGTCCTTGAACTTGAAGGCGACAACGTGGCGGAGTGGGCCGTGGTTCTTTGAGGAGGATGCGGTGTCGGACATGGCGGGGAGGGTGAGTGCGAACAGGAGCGCCCCGATCAACAGGAGGGATTTCATACGAAGGTCGGGTGGAAGACTGGAACCGCGCCACGCGCGGGACAAGTGCGGATCGGGCGCGTTCTCACGGGGCCTTGAACCGCGCGCCGAGGCCCGCGCCAGAGCCGATGGCCACCCCACGCCGGTTGGCGGCCAGGCGGGTGCAGATCTTGAAAACCGTCTCGGCCGCATCGGCCCGACCCAGCGCCGAGGCCAGCGCCTCCGCCCCGAAGGACTCGCCCGGGTGGGCCGCCAGATGCGCCACGACCCGCCGCTGCAGGTCCAGCACCCCGGCGGCGGCCTTCTTGCCGGCCTCCACGCCCGGCTGGTGGTAGGCGTTGATGTTCACCAGCGAGGCGTAGAGCCCCACGGCCCGCTCGAAGAGCGCGATCAGCACCCCCACGGTGAAGGCCGAGGCGTCGGGCACGGTGAGGGTCAGGCTCGGGCGCCCCGAATCGTGCAGGGCCGATCGCGTGCCCAGGAAGAATCCGCCGAGGAAATCGCCGCTGGTGGCCCCCGGTTCCACCTCGAGGCTGTCGCCCTCGCGGTCCTTCAGCACCTCGATGAACACGGCGAAGAAGTTGGCGACACCGTCGCGCAGTTGCTGCACATAGGCATGCTGGTCGGTCGAACCCTTGTTGCCGTAGACCGCCAGGCCTTGATGGACGACCCGGCCGTCGAGGTCCAGCTCTTTGCCCAGCGACTCCATCACGAGCTGCTGCAGGTATCTCGAGAAGAGTTCGAAGCGATCCTTGTAGGGCAGCACCACCATGTCCTTGGCGCCACGTCCCTCCCCGAGGAAATACCACATCAACGCGAGCTGGGCGGCTGGGTTGTCACGGGCGACCGGGTGGCGGGTGGCCACGTCGCAGGCCTTGGCCCCGGCGAGCAGTCCCCGGATGTCCAACCCTTGCAGCGCGGCGGGCAGGAGGCCCACGGCGCTGAGCTCGCTGGTGCGTCCGCCGACCCAGTCCCACATCGGGAACGTGCGCAGCCAGCCGTCGGCGATGGCCGTCCGGTGCAGGGCGCTTGCCGCCCCGGTGACCGCCACCGCGTGCGCGGCGAAGCGCAGGCCGGCCCGCCCGTAGGCGGCCCGGGCCTCGAGCATGCCGTTGCGGGTCTCCGGGGTGCCGCCGGACTTCGAGATCACCAGCACCAGCGTGCGCCCGAGGTTTCCGTCCAGGGCCGCCAGCACCTGGTCCATGCCGTCGGGGTCGGTGTTGTCGAAGAAGTACGGGCGGAGCCGGTCCGTCGCGGGATGGCCCAGCGCCTTGGCGACGAATTGCGGGCCGAGTGCCGAGCCGCCGATCCCGATCACCAGGAGGTTCTGGAAGGCCCCGGACTCCCCGGCCAACGCCCCGGAATGCACCTGCCCGGTGAACTCGGCGATGGCCGCGAGGGTCTCCTCGATGGCCCGGGTGATTTCGGGCTGTGGTGCCAGCGCCGGGTTGCGCAGCCAGTAGTGGCCCACCATGCGTTGCTCGTCCGGGTTGGCGATCGCCCCCCGTTCCAGCGCCTCCATGTCGGCCATCGCCTTCCGGATCGGCCGTTCCATCTTGGCGGGGAAGTCGTCCGGGAAAGGCACCCGGCTGATGTCCAGGGCCAGTCCGATGGACGGGCAGTCCAGGTGGTGGCGTTGGAAGCGGGACCAGAGGGTTTCAGGGTTGGCGCTCATCGCAGGCCGGACGCTAGGAATTGCACCGGTCCTGCCAAGGAGCAAATGCCCCGGATGGGCTCCCGGTGTGCGCCGGGGAGGGTGCCCCGGGGAGGTTCAGGCGGGCGCCGGTGCGCCGGCGCCCGCACAACATTCTCTTAACAAAAGGCGGGAGGAAGGTTATCGGTGACCGACCCGGATGTTGCTGCGCCAACGCCAATTGCTGAACAAGATCCACGCCCTCTCCGATGCGGCGTTGTTCGGAGGCGTGTTCTGGATGGCCCATTTCATCCGCTCGCTGCCCCAGCTGGATCCCGACGCGGTGATCGGCGGCTTCGGTAAGTACCAGTGGTTGCTGCTCGTCGTGGTGCCCTTCACGCCGCCGCTCTTGGAGCTGCAGGGCTTCTACCACCGGCCCATTCTCGCCTCCCGTCGTCAGTCGCTGGCCCAGATCCTCCGCGGTGCCGCCTGGGTTTCCCTGGCGATCATCGTGGCGATGTTCTTCACCAAGCAGGAGGTCGCCCGGGGCGTGGTTTCCCTGTTCCTCCCGATGGTGGTCTGCGCCATGGTCCTCAAGGAGGAGACCCTGCGCCTTTGGGCGCGGTCCCGGTTGGCGGGCCAGGAGGCCCGGAGGCGGGTCATCCTCATCGGCGGCGACCGCGAGATGAGCCGCCTGGACGAGACCCTCAAACACAGCGCGCGGGGCGAGGTGTCCGTGGCCGCCCGGCTGGATCCGGGCCAGTTCTCCATCGCGGTGCTGACCGACCTGTTGCATGCCCACGCGGCCAACGCGGTGCTCGTGGCGCCGAAGCAGTTCCTCTTCGGCCAGATCGAGAAGATCATCCAGGTGTGCGAGCTGGAGGGGGTCGAGGTGTGGCTGCACGCCGACTTCTTCCAGACCCGGGTCTCGCAGACCACCGTCGACGAGCTGGCAGGCCATCCGGTGCTCGTCTTCCGGACGGGACCCGATCAGACTTGGCAGTCCATGGCCAAGGGTGTGATCGACTTCTTCGGGTCCATGGTGCTGCTCCTGGCGACCTCGCCCCTGTTCCTCGTGGCGGCGCTGGCCGTGCGGCTGTCGTCGCCGGGCCCGGTGTTCTTCCGACAGCGGCGGGCCGGGCTCAACGGCCACCCGTTCACGATGCTCAAGTTCCGCACCATGGTGACCAACGCCGAGCAGTTGAAGCACGAGCTGGCCAAGCTCAACGAGATGAGCGGCCCGGTGTTCAAGGTCACCAACGATCCCCGGGTCACCCCCATCGGCAGCTTCCTGCGCAAGTGGTCGGTCGACGAGTTGCCGCAGCTCTGGAACGTGTTCCGCGGCGAGATGAGCCTCGTCGGTCCCCGCCCGCTGCCGGTCGACGAGGTGGCCCGCTTCGACGACATGGCCCACCGGCGCCGGCTCAGCGTGAAGCCCGGCCTGACCTGCCTGTGGCAGGTGAGCGGACGCAACAACGTCACCGATTTCAAGGAGTGGGTGCGGCTCGACCTCCACTACATCGACAACTGGTCCCTCTGGCTCGACCTCAAGATCCTCCTGCGGACCGTGCCTGCCGTGTTCTCCGGCGCCGGCGCCAAGTAGACCCGCCGGTGGACGCCAAGGCTCCGCCCGAGGAGCCACGGGACCCTTTCCCTCGGCGGGTTTGCGGGCTTGTGCGGGCGGGATGCAGGGCCTAGCCTGTCCAACAAGTGAACGGAAATCCTATGGAGACTTCGATACTGGCGTTTGTGGGTGGCACCGAGATCATGTGGATCGCCATCGTGGTTCTGGTGCTCTTCGGCGCCAAGAAGGTCCCCGAGCTGATGAAGGGCGTGGGCACCGGCATCCGTGAGTTCAAGAAGGCCTCGAAGGACGTGCAGGACGAGGTGCAGCGGGTGATGGACGAGCCCGAGCGCCCGGCGACCCCGGCCGCGCCGGTTCGCCCGGCCTCCGACACGGTGTCCCACGGCCACAAGGCCTGAGCGGCCACACCGGGCGTACCGGGTGCACCGGCCGGAACGGGTGCAAGCGTGCCGCCGGGGGCTTCCTTGCCTGTCCCCCACTTTATGCCCTCGGGCGGCTGGAACCGGTGGCTTGGCGTCGGCTCCAACCCTAACGATCCCCCACACAAGCGGTTCCCCTGACATCGATTCCGTGATCCGGTCCCTTCGCTCGTTGCCCGAAAGGCGCCGGAACCCTCCAACCGACCGCGCATGGCTGAAGATCCCGAGTACACGCTGGCTCCTTCGCTGCCCCCCGACCCCGATCCGGAGGATCTCGGCGGCGGTCCCATCAAGACGTTCCTCGAGCACCTCGAGGACCTCCGTTGGACCCTGATCAAGTGCGCCATCGCGGTGTTCCTCGGCTTCGTGCTCTGCCTCAGCGGCAGCAACGTCGTCATCCAGTTCCTCAAATGGCCGCTCTCGGTGGCCGAGGGCATGCGCCAGTCCAAGGACGGCCGTGTCGTCCTCATGCTGGGCACCAATGTGCTCACGCGCATGAAGCCCGTGGACAGCGGATTGCCCTCGTTGGACACCAACCGCGACACCGTGTTCCGGCTGGCTCCGACGCTTGTGGGCACCAACTGGGTGTTGGGCTTCCAGCAGGACACCAACCCACCGGCCAGCGCCACGCGAACCTTCGACGTCCAGCTCAAGACCCTCGGGCCAGTCACCGCGTTCAGCGTGGTGATGCAGATCGCCATGTTCGGCGGCATCACCGTGTCGATCCCCTTCGTGCTGTTCTTCATCGCGCAATTCGTCCTGCCGGCGTTGCATCAGCACGAGAAATCCTTGCTCTTCAAGGTCAGCGGTTGGGCCACCTTCCTGTTCCTCCTGGGCGTGGCCTTCTGCTACTTCGTGCTGCTGGTCATCTGCCTGAGCACCACCGTGAGCTTCTCCAACTGGCTGGGCTTCGCGGCCGACGAATGGAAGGCCGACGAGTACATCAGCTTCGTCTGCTGGTTCATGCTGGGCATGGGCATCGCCTTCCAGTTGCCCCTGGTCCTGCTGACGCTGGTCAAGATCGGCATCCTCGACGCGGCGAAGCTATCCAGGTTCCGGTCCTACTGGGTGGTGGCGGGCCTCCTGATCGCGGCCCTCATCACCCCCGACGGCAACCCGCTGAACATGGTCCTCTTGTTCCTGCCGCTGCACCTGCTCTATGAGATCAGCCTGGTGATCGCCTGGTGGTGGGGGCGCAAGGCCGCCAAGGCGGAGTCCCCGGAGGCCCCTTCGGACCCGGCTTGAAAAAATGAGACCCGCCGGATCGAAGTCCGCGCTTGCACCCCTCCGGTCCGCCGATAACCTCTGCCCACCTTTTCCATCCCTATGCGTTCCTCCCTCCAGCCGGTGAGTCTCCTTGTGACCGTGGCCGCGGTGCTCGTCGGGTGCACCAGCGCCGAGCAGAAGCTTGGCCGCGGCCTCGACAACCTGTCCGAGCCGTTCCGCCTCGGTGAACTGCAGCGCAGCTACGAGCAGGGGGCCCTGTTCGGAGGCACCCACGGTGGCACCGTGGGCGTGGTCCGCGGGGTCAATCGGACCATCGGCCGCACGGTCGTGGGCGCGGTGGAGGTCCTGAGTTTCCCCATCCCGAGCGAGCCTTACATCAAGCCTGACTCCAAGGTGTATCCCGACAGCTACAAGCCCGGCGGCCTCGGCAAGTCGACGACGCTCGCCACCGACAACTCCCTCGGGTTCGAGTCGTCGGACGTCGCACCGCTGATCCCGGGCAGCCGGTTCCGCGTCATCGACTGACGATTGACGGACCAAAGGCCCCGGGGGCCAGATTCGGTGGCTGAACCCGGGACCCATCCAGCGTCGTTCATCCGCGCTCCCGCAGATTTTGCCGGAGCGCTTGGTTCATGCCCCTGGTCCGATCCTCACCCTGCAAGGTCAACCTGCTGCTGAATATCCTCGGGCGGCGGGCTGACGGTTTCCATGATCTGGAGACCCTGTTCCTTCCGGTGCCGCTCTGCGACGAGTTGAGCCTCGAGCGGGTTCCTGATCCCGGGGTCCGGCTCACGTGCGACCATCCGGACCTGCCCACCGACGGCAACAATCTGGTCGTGCGTGCCGCCGAGCGGTTCCTGGCCGAGTGCGATGGCGCGGACAAGGGGGTGCGCATTCATCTGTCCAAGCGGGTACCCCTGGCCGCCGGATTGGGCGGTGGAAGTTCCAACGCGGCCCAAACCCTGGTGGGACTCAATGAGTTGCTGGGTCACCCCCTCGCACCTGAGGCCCTCGACCGGATCGCGGCAACCCTGGGCTCGGACGTGAATTTCTTCCTGCAGGACCAACCGGCGCGTGCCACCGGCCGGGGCGAGCGGGTGGATCCGGTGCCGGCCTTCGAGTCGCTCCGAGGGTGCGGCATGATCCTGTATCATCCGGGGTTTGGCATCTCCACGGCCTGGGCGTATTCCGAACTCGCGCATCATCCGGAGGCCTTGAAGGGTCGACCGGGCCGGGTTGGCGAGCTCGAGCAGGCCCTGCGGACGGGTGACCTCGGCCGTGCCGGGTCGTTGCTTTACAATTCGCTTGAGGCGCCGGCGCTGGGGAAATACCCGGTGCTGGGGCTTTACCAGCGGATCTTCCGGGACTGTGGTGCCTGGGCGTCGCTGATGTCGGGCAGCGGTTCCACCACCTTCGCCCTGTTTCCGGACGAGGGGACGGCGCAGGCCGCGGTCGGACCCTTCGAGGCCTGGTTTGGCTCGGCCGGGTGGATGCGGGTGGTCCGGCTGTAGCCACCTGCCACGGCCAGCCGCTCCCCTGTGCGGGTTGTGCGGTTGTGCCCGACGACCGGTGGGTCGAGGCGTTTTGCTCGCTTTGGAAGCGTCCGATGTGGCCGAATGACCGCGTTTTTGAACTCTCTTCCCTTCCATGATCCGCCTTGATGGCAAGACCGCCTTGGTGACCGGCGCCGGATCCGGCATCGGCCAGTGCATCGCAGAAACCTTCGCCCTTGCCGGGGCGAGGGTGCTGGTCGCCGAACTCCGCGCCGAGGCAGGGGAGGTCACTGTGGACCGGATCCGTCAGGCGGGCGGCCAGGCCGAGGCGGTGGCGGTCGACGTGACCAGCGAGGCCGACCTCGCGGCGGCCGCGGCCCGTCACCCCGGGGTGGACATCCTTGTCTGCAACGCCGGCATCGGCCACGTGGGGACCCTCCTGACGACCACCGGCGCCGACTTCGATCGGGTCATGGCCGTCAACGTCCGGGGCGTGTTCAACACGATGAAGGCATGGTTGCCAGGGATGGTGGCCCGGAGGTCCGGTTCGGTGGTCAACCTCGCATCCACCGCCGGCTTGGAAGGTCTGGTGGACCGGTTCGCCTACAGCGTCAGCAAGCATGCCGTGGTGGGGATCACCCGATCAGCCGCCCTCGACCATGCCCGGAGCGGGGTCCGCATCAACTGCCTCTGTCCGGGCCGGATCGAGACCCCGTTCGTCCGGGCCCGGATCGCCGAGTATCCGGATCCGGCGGCTGCCGCCCGTGAAATGGCATCGACCCAGGCCATGGGCCGCATGGGTCAGCCTCAGGAAGTCGCCAATGCCGCCTTGTTCCTCGCCTCAGACGCCGCCGCCTTTCTGACCGGCGTGGCCCTGCCGGTCGACGGAGGCTGGACCGCCGGGATGTTTCCGAAGGTCTGAAGCGGCGCCCGACTCCCGACGCCTGCTTCGAGCCTTTTCTCACCGGAAACGATCTTTGATTCGTTCTCGTTACCGATAAATATCACTTAGGTTCGACGACGAGCCTGTCCCCAATGGCAAGCCTGTCCCCAATGGCAAGCCTGTCCCTTGGGTTGGGGCGGAAAGCGGTGGCCAAGCGGGGCGGGGCGGGGCAGCCTATCCCCGGTCATGGCGCTGCTCGAGATTGAGAATCTCTTGAAAACCTACCGGACTCCGGACGGACGGAGGCTTTCGGTGGTGGACGTGCCGGAGTTTCGACTCGAGGCCGGCGAGCAGGTGGCCTTGAGCGGGCCCAGCGGGACAGGCAAGACCACGTTCCTGAACCTCATCGCGGGCATCCTGACGCCCGATTCCGGGCAGGTCCGGCTCGATGGCCGGGACCTGGCAGCGCTTTCCGAACCGGAGCGCGACCGCCAACGGGCCTCGGTGGTCGGGTACATCTTCCAGACCTTCAACCTGCTCCAGGGGTTCACCTGCCTGGAGAACGTTCTGCTCGGGATGTCCTTCGGTCCGGGGGCGGACCGTGGCCGGGCGCGGGGGTTGCTCGAGCGGGTGGGCCTGGGTGACCGGTTGGACTATTTCCCCCGGCAACTCTCGACGGGCCAGCAGCAGCGGGTCGCTGTGGCCCGGGCCCTGGCCAACCGACCGAAGCTGGTCCTGGCCGACGAGCCCACCGGCAACCTCGACCCCGGACATGCCGCCCAGGCGATGGACCTGATCCGCGGCCTGTGCTTGGAACAGGGTTCGGCGCTGCTCCTGGTGAGCCATGACCCGTCGGTCCTCGGACGCTTCCCCCGGTGCGAGTCGCTCGCCCGGCTCAATCGGGCATCCCGCACGGAGGTGCAGCCATGACGCTCTGGCTGCTGGTCCGCCGAAGCCTGCGGCAACATCTGCTCTCGACGGTGGTCACGGCCCTGTCGTTGGCCCTGGCCGGAGGCCTTCTGATGTCCGTCTGGGTGGTCAAGCGCCAGGCCAGGGCGACCTTCACCGGCCAGACCGGGGCCTGGGACGCCGTCCTCGGCGCGCGCGGGGCCAAGCTGCAACTGGTGCTCAATGCCCTGTTCCACCTCGAGGCGTCGGCCGGCAATGTCCTGTTCGCCGACTACCAGCTGGTGGCTTCGAACCGGGCCGTGGCTCTGGCGATCCCGATCGCGGTGGGCGACAATTATCTCGGCTACCGCATCGTCGGGACGCTGACCAACCTGTTCACCGATGCCGAGGCCGCGCCGGGCCGTCGTTTCCGCCTCCGGGAGGGCGGGCGATGGTTCGAGGACGGCTACCGGGAGGCGGTGGTCGGCTCCTTTGTCGCCCAGCGGCTGGGTCTCAAGCCCGGGGACACCTTCAAGCCCTACCACGGGCTGAACTTCAATCCCAAGGAGCAGCACGACGACGAGTATGTGGTCACCGGGGTGCTCGAGCCGTCCAACACGCCGGCCGACCGGGTGCTCTGGATCCCCCTGGCGGGCCTGCAGAACATGTCCGGCCACGCCGCGGCGACGGCCACCGACGTCAGCGCGGTGCTGGTGAAGCTTCGGAGCCCGCTGGCCGGCCAGCAACTGGATCTGCTCTACAACAAGCAGGGCGACCGCTTGACCCTGGCCTGGCCCCTCGGGGCCGTGCTGGCGCAGCTCTTCGACAAGATGGGCTGGTTCGACCAGGTGCTGGAACTGGTGGCCTACCTGGTCGCGCTGGTGGCCGCCGGGTCCGTGTTGGCCAGCATCTACAACTCGCTGAGCGCCCGCCGGCGTGACCTCGCCATCCTGCGGGCCCTCGGGGCCCGGCGCACGACGGTGTTCGCCTCGATCGTCCTGGAGGCCGCCGCGGTGGCGGCCCTCGGCATGGTGATGGCCTGGGGCTTCTATGCCGGGATCCTGACCGCGGTGTCGGCGGTCATCCGGGCGCAGACGGGCGTGGTGCTCGATCCCTGGGCCTGGGATCCGGTCCTGGTCGTCGCGCCGCTGGCGCTGGTGGGCCTGGGCGCCGTGGCCGGGGTCCTGCCGGCCTTCAAGGCCTATGCGACCCCGGTGGCCGAGAACCTCGCCCCGCCATCTTGAGAACCTGTCCGGCCGGACACGCTCCGGGCGCTTCCCCGGCCGGTCCCCCGGTCCCGCTGGTGTCCCAGGGCAAAACCGCAGAATCCCGAAGCAAGGAATGGACAGGCGGCCCGGGGTGTCGGTAAATCCCCTCGTCCCACGTCCCACTTGGCAGTCCACAGAACGAACACACGTACCCCCCTATGAGCAACGGAAACAACGAGGGCATCGCCCCCAATGCAAAACGGCTGCTGTTTGCAGGCTTCATGGCGATCCTGGCCGCCGGCATCGGCTTCGGAATCCGCGGTGGCATCCTCGCCAACTGGGCGGCCGATTTCGGGTTCACCGCCGCCCAGCTCGGTGAGATCGGCGGCGCCGGGTTCACGGGCTTCTGCTTCGGCATCATCATCGGCGGTGTCGTCGTCGACAAGATCGGCTACGGCAAGCTGGTGGTGGCGGCCTTCCTCTTCCATGTGCTCTCGGCCTTCGTGACCTTCGCGGCGACGAAGGGTCAGGCGCAGACGGCGGCCTACACCTACCTGTATTGGGGCACCTTCATCTTCGCCCTGGCCAACGGCACCCTCGAGGCGGTGGCCAATCCGCTGGTCGCCACGCTGTTCCCGAAGGACCGCACCCATTATCTGAACATCCTGCACGCCAGCTGGCCTGCTGGCTTGGTGTTGGGTGGTCTGGTCGGCTGGTTCCTCGGCGAGGGACCCGATGCCATGAGCTGGAAGATCCAGCTGGCCCTGTTCCTCGTCCCGACGGTCCTCTACGGGGTCCTGTTCATGGGCCAGAGCTTCCCGAAGTCCGAAGCCTCGGCCAAGGGCCTGAGCATCGGCGAGATGCTCAAGGATGTCGGCGTGCTGGGCGCTGCCGTCGCCTGCTACCTGCTGGTGCTGTTCTTCCAGAACGCCCTCCAGCTTTCGCCGGCGGTGTCCTATGTCGCCGGTGCGGTGATCCTCGGGGGCGTCGCCGTGATGACCGGGTTCTCCATCGGGGCCTGGCTGCTCTTCGTGCTCTTCGTCACCCACGCCCTGGTCGGTGCGGTCGAGTTGGGCACCGACGGGTGGATCCAGAACATCACCGGCAACATCCTCACCCCCAAGGAAGGCAAGATCCTCTTCGTCTACACCTCGATGTTCATGTTCGCCCTGCGCTTCTGTGCCCATTTCATCGAGAAGAACCTCAAGATTTCGCCGGTCGGCCTGCTCTTCATCTGCGCGGCGCTCGCCTTCGTCGGGCTCAACCTCGTCAGCGGCATCACCACCTTCGCCGGGGCCATCCTCGCGCTGTCGGTCTACGCCTTCGGCAAGACCTTCTTCTGGCCGACGATGCTCGCCGTGGTCAGCGACCGGTTCCCGCGCACCGGTGCCATTGCGATCTCCATCATGGGCGGCATCGGCATGATGTCGGCCGGTCTGCTTGGGTCGGCCGGCCTCGGCTACGCTAAGGATCGCTTCGCCGGCGAGGCGCTGCAGAAGAAGGACGCGGCGATCTACGCCGTCTACAAGGCCGAGAAGCCCAGCACCTTCCTGTTCCTCGCCCCGGCCAACGGTCTGGATGGCACCAAGCTGTCCCTGGCCCAGACCTCCACGAACAAGACCGCCGAACAGAAGGTCGTGGTCGAGGCGAGCATCGAGGGTGACCGACAGACCCTCAAGGCCGACGCCTTCATCCCGGCCACCATGGCGGCGATCTACCTGCTGCTCTTCCTCTACTTCAAGGCGATCGGCGGCTACCGGCCGGTGACCATCGCCGAGGGCGGGGCCGCCAAGGCCTGAGGTCCCCACGGCGACACGGCGACACGGCGACGCGGGCGGTTTCCGGAGACGGGGCCGCCCGCGTTTCGTTGAAGGTCCCGGCCTGGGACCGCAAGTGCCGAATCCTCGGGCCTGCTCCCGCCCCGAGCCCGCCTTCGACCCCGGCGCGCCCAGGCGCCGTGCGCCAGAACTGACGGTTACCCGTTGGTGCCCTCACTCAGGTCCCCCAGAGGTCCCCCAGCCTCCATTCCCCGGGTTGCATCCCGCCCCCGCTCCATCGATCCTCTCCCCATGTCGCTTCAGGTGAACTTGCGCCTCCTCGAGAAGGGGATCCTCCACCTCGACGGGGACATCCCCGCCTCCGAATTGGCCCCCGAGTTCCATGATGAGCTCATGCGGTTGGTCCACCCGGTGGAGTACGACCTGGAGGTCGAGCGGCAGCCCGACGGCCTGCTGGTGACCGGCACCCTCCGCACGCATGTGGATTGCGAATGCGCCCGGTGCCTGAAGCCGTTCGTCCTGCCGATCCGGGTGGACGACCTGTCCCGGTTGGCCTTGCTCGAGGCGGTTGACGGCGGGGACGCCGACGAGGTCCTGCCGGTCGACGGGGATTTTGCGGACTTGACCCCCGTGGTCCGGGAGGACATTTTGCTCGCCCTGCCAACGAATCCGTTGTGCAGTCCTAACTGCCGTGGGCTCGCGCCGAAGGGCGTGGCCCGCGGATCTCAAGTGAGGGAGCAGGCTGGGCCAAACACGGCGTGGAGTGCCCTCGACAAGCTGAAACTGTAACCGAACCGAACATGGGCGTCCCCAAACGCAAACCGTCGCGCAGCCGCCAACGCATGCGCCGAGCCTACAACAGTGTCCTCACCCTGCCGAAGCTGGCCTCCTGCACCCAGTGCGGCGCTCCGTCGCTGCCCCACCGGGTCTGCCCCGAGTGTGGTTTCTACAACGGCCGCCAGGTGATCACCGTCGGCGCCGCCGCCTGAGCTTTCCCCACGCGCCGTGTCCGTTCCCCGACGGACCGGCGCGTTTTGCTTATGCGCCTGGCAGTGGACGTCATGGGCGGCGACCACGGTCCGGAGGAACTCCTCCAGGGCGTGAAGCTGGGGTTGGCGGCCGAGCCGTCGATCTCCTGCCTGCACGTGGTCGGTCCCCCGGATGAACTGGGTGCCCTGCTTGGGCGGATCGGTTGCACCGACCCCCGGGTCCGGATCCATCCGGCGTCCGAGGTGCTGACCATGGACGACAAGCCCGTCCAGGGCCTCCGGCGCAAGAAGGACAGCTCGATCCTCCGGGCGGTTGAACTGGTGCGCGACGGGCTGGCCGACGCGGTCATCTCCTCGGGCAACACCGGGGGCATCGTGGCGGCGGCGACGATCCGCCTTCGGACGCTCGAGGGCATCGAGCGTCCCACCATCGCCTGCATCATGCCCTCCAAGTCGGGGGCCTGGGTGCTGGTCGACGGCGGGGCCAACCCGGAGTGCACGCCGGAGAACCTGCTCCAGTTCGGGGTGATGGGATCGGTCTATTCCCGGGCCATGCTGGGCCGGCAGCACCCCCGCGTGGGCGTGCTGAGCAATGGCAGCGAGGAGTCCAAGGGCACCGACCTGACCCGGGCGGCCGTCGCGCTCATCCGCGTCTCCGGCCTCCACGCCACGGGCTACTGCGAGGGGTATGACCTGTTCATGGACGGGGTCGATGTGTGCGTCTGCGACGGTTTCGTCGGCAACATCGTGCTCAAGTCGGCCGAGAGCCTCGGCAAGGCCGTCGGCGCCATGCTCCGCGAGGAGCTCAATGCCAACCCGTGGCGACAGCTCGGCGCGGCCATCGCCCGCGGGGGCTTGCGGAGGATCCGGTCCCGGATGAACCCGGAGGACTACGGCGGGGCGCCACTCCTGGGCGTCTGCGGGTGCGTGCTCAAGATCCACGGCGGGGCCAAGCGTTCCAATGTCCGCCACGCCATGGGCCAGGCCGTCCGCTACGTGGCGGCGGATCTCAACCGTGCGCTGGTGGATGCCATCGCGTCGGCCACCTCGGCCGTGTCCGCCGCCGCCCATGCCGCCGCCCCCGCCCAGCCCCCAGGATCCCCTTGAACCACCCCCGAACCCAACGCGCGCCGCTCCGCTCCGCCTCCATCGCAGGACTCGGGTCCTACGTGCCGGCGCGGGTGATGACCAACGCCGACTTGGAGCGCATGGTGGAGACCTCCGACGAGTGGATCACCACCCGCACGGGCATCCGGGAACGGCGCATCGCCGGGCCGGCCGAGGCGACCTCCGACCTCGCCCTCGAGGCGGCCCGCCGGGCGATGGCCGATGCCGGGGTCGCTCCGGAGGACATCGACCTCATCATCGTCGCCACCATCACGCCGGACATGCCGTTCCCGAGCACCGCCTGCCTCGTGCAGCAGAAGCTGGGCGCGCACCGGGCGGCCGCCTTCGACCTCGAAGCCGCCTGCAGCGGGTTCGTCTACGCCCTGGACATCGGTGCGAGGTTCGTCGAGTCCGGGGCCCATGACACGGTGCTGATCATCGGCGCCGAGAAGATGAGCTCGGTGGTCGACTGGACCGACCGCAACACCTGCGTGCTCTTCGGCGACGGTGCCGGGGCGGCCGTGCTGCGGCATCGGCCCGGCGCGAGGGGCCTGCTCACGGCCACGCTGGGATCCGATGGGTCGAAGGCCGGCCTGCTGGAGCTGCCCGGCGGGGGCAGCGCCTGCCCGGCGACGGCCGAATCGGTCGCCGGTCGCCGGCATTTCCTGCGCATGGACGGCAAGGAGACCTTCAAGAACGCGGTCCAGGCGATGGTGTCCGCCTCCAACGAGGTGCTGCAGCGCTGCGGGGTGTCCATCGGCGAGGTCCGCTGCGTGATTCCGCACCAGGCCAACCTGCGCATCCTCAGCGCGGTGGGCGAGCGCCTGGGCGCGACCGACGAGCAGGTCTTCGTCAACGTCGACCGCTACGGCAACACCAGTGCGGCCAGCGTGGGCATCGCCCTCGACGAGGCGGTCCGCGGAGGACGCATCCGGCGGGGCGATCTGGTCCTGCTGGTCGTCTTCGGGGCGGGCCTCACCTGGGGCGCGGCCCTGGTCGAGTGGTGAACCAGGGCCTCCGCCGGGGCGGCCCGATCCCATCAGACCGATCGCATCCGCTGCGTCCGGTTGGCCTCCTCGAGGCGTCGGCGAAGGGATTCCCTCCGGACCGGATCGGGCTCGAGGCGGTCGAGGTCCCAGGTGTCGGCGAAGACCCGTCCGCGATCCAGGCCCAGGCCGTGTGCGAGGGCGGCCTCGAGGGTCTCCGGTCGTGGCGGCGCGAACTGCCCGCGTGCCGCCAGCCACTCCAGCGCGCCATTGCCTGCCCGGGTCGGGATCAGCGACACGGTCTGTGCGCCGCAGTCGAAGGCGAAGTCGATGGACCGGCAGGCCCACTCCAGCGCCTCCGCCTCGTCGAGGAAGGGCGGGCGCACCAGCACGAACACCCTCAGGTCCATCCCGTGGTTTCGGGTCCATTCCGCCGCCCTTCGGAATCCGCCGAGATCGACGCCCTTGTTCAGGCGCTCCAGCACCCCGGGATGGGCCGTCTCGAGGCCCAGGGCCAGCTCGAGGGTGGTGCCGGCTCCCAGCGCCTCCCGGAACGGCAGCACGGTCGTGTCGCGGACGAGCCCGGGGTGACACTCGACGACGAGGCGCCCGAAGTCCCGTGCCTGCCGGGCGATTCCGGGCAGGTCCTCGCGGGGGATCGCGCGGTGGTCGAAGAACGATCCGGCATTGTAGAGCTTGAGCCACCGCGGCGGCTCCGACGCTCGCAACCGGTCCTCCTCGCGGGCGATGCGGACCTGCGCCGGCACGGCCCCCAAAGGCACGGTCTCTTCGAGGGTGTGTCGCCACAGGTCGCACATCAGGCACCGCCATGGACACTCCCGGTTGGTGAGGAACACCGTGAGGATCCGGGCCTGGCCGCCCAACGGATCGGGTTCCGTCTCCCGCAGCCAGTGCGACGGACGCCACGGGTCGAGCCCGACGGTCCGGTCGATGCCCGTGCGGCGGGCGAGGATCCAGGCGTCGCGTCCGGCCCGGGTATCAGGGTAGGGGTCGGTTTCCGATGGCGCCGGCTCAGGGTTCAATCGGCGGGCATCAAAGCCGGCCGAGGCCCCCGGAGGAAGGGCTTTCCGGTCCGGGCGGCCCGGAAGTTCGGCCGCAACTTTTCCGTCCGGTCGCTGTTGCAGGAGGGTCGTTTCGCATGTCGTACACGCCGCTGAAATCCGTCCTCCACCAGGCGGGGCTCCTGACGCCCGCCCAGTTCGACCAGTGGTCGGAGGCCTGGCGGCGTTCGGTCGAGGGGGGCGGCACCGAGCCCCGGCTGGCATTCTTCGCCCGTGAATCCGGGCTCACCGAAGAGGCCTTCCTCCAGAGACTGGCCTCCGCCCTGTCCCTCGAGCACGTCGACCTTCCCAAGCTCAGCATCGCCGCCGAGGTGCGCAAGCGCATCAGCACCAAGGTCGCCTTCCAGTTCTCGATCATCCCCTTCACCGACGAGGGCGGCCTGTTGGCCGTCGCCGTGGCCGACCCGTTCGACGCGGCGATGCTGGCCAGCGTGCAGTTCGACGTCGTCGGACCGGTCCGCTACGCCCTGGCTCCCAGGGCCGAGATCGAGAAGGCCCTCAAGAAGTACTACGGCGTCGGTGCCGAGACCCTCGACGAGATGGCCGAGGAGGACGACGCCATCGAGCTTGAGATCGACGGCGGGCGCGAGATCACCGGCGACGACCAGGACGCCAGCGTCATCAAGTTCGTCAACCAGGTCATCTGGGAGGCCTTCAAGGACCGCGCCACTGACATCCATTTCGAGCCCTCCGAGGACGAGCTGCGCATCCGCTACCGCATCGACGGCATCCTGCACCAGACGCCCCTGCCGCCGCAGATCAAGCGCTACCAGGCGGCGTTGATCTCGCGCATCAAGGTGATGGCCGGCATGAACATCGCCGAGAAGCGCCTGCCGCAGGACGGCCGCATAAACGTGCGCATCAAGGGCGAGGAGATCGACATCCGCGTGTCGACCGTGCCCACGGTGTGGGGCGAGTCGGTGTCGCTGCGCCTGCTGCTGCGCGGCAAGATCTTCTTCAGCCTCGAGAAGCTGGGCTTCGCGCCGCACGAGGACGCGTTGATCCGCGAGCTCATCGTCAAGCCGCACGGCATCATCTTGGTGACCGGGCCCACCGGTTCGGGCAAGTCCACATCCCTCTACGCGTTCCTCTCGACCATCAATTCGGTCACCAAGCGCATCATCACCATCGAGGAACCGGTCGAGTACGAGCTCAAGGGCATCAACCAGATCCCCGTGCGTTCCGACATCGGCCTGACCTTCGCCATGGGCCTGCGGCACATCCTCCGGCAAGACCCGAACGTGGTCATGGTCGGCGAGATCCGCGATACCGAGACGGCCGAGATCGCCATCCGGGCCTCGCTGACGGGTCACCTGGTCTTCAGCACCCTGCACACCAACGACGCGGCCAGCGCCTTCACCCGCCTGATCGACATGGGCATCGAGCCGTTCCTGGTCGCCTCGTCGGTCGAGGCCATCATGGCCCAGCGCCTGGTGCGCACCATCTGCCCGAGCTGCTCCAGGCCCCAGAAGATCGACCGCGACTACCTCATCAAGGCCGGGTTTCCCGAGGACGAGATCGATTCCACGGTCTTCCGCAAGGGTGTCGGCTGCGAGGCCTGCCGCCAGTTGGGCTATCAGGGCCGCACGGGCATCCACGAGTTGCTGGTGGTCACCGAGGCCATCCGTCCGCTGGTGATGAACCGGGCCTCGGCGGCCACCCTCGGTGAGGTGGCCCGACGGCAGGGCATGCGCACCCTGCGGCAAGACGGCTGGGTGAAGGTCAAGGCGGGCGTCACCACCGTGGAGGAGGTCCTGCGCGTGACGCAGACCGAGGAGCACGTCAAGAGCCTCGCCGGCGACTCCGGAGGGCTGGGCGGATGAGCATGGCCCCCACCACACCGCACGCCTGCAACGTGCTGTCGGTCGACGGGGACACCCGGCGGCTGCACCACTTTTCCGTCGGCAAGTCGGGCGTCACCCCCGCCGGCGGTTTAGAGGCCGGAACCGGCAAGCCGTTGCCGGCCAACCTCGTGGCGCGCGACTGGCGCCTGCTGGTGCGCTCCCGGCTCGACGTCGCCTGGATGCCCCCCGAGGCGGTGTTTCTCCGGGCCGTGCCGTTGCCGGCCTGCGCTCCGGAGGAGCTGGCCGGCATGATCGAGTTCCAGCTCGAGAAGCTCTCGCCGATGCCCCCGGCCCAGGTCGTCTGGACGGTCGAGAGCGTGCCTCACCCCGGCACGTCCTCCGCGAACCCGTCTTCCGCAAACCCGTCCTCCCAACATACGGCCGTCGTGACGATCGTCGCACGCAGTGTCGTGGAGGCCTTTGTCGACTCGCTCGAACAGGGGGGCTATCAGGCCGACCGCATCGAGTTGCCGGGGTTGCGTCGGCTGCTGGTGCGACCGGTCTCCGGCGACAGCCTGCGGGTGGTGCTGGAAGGGCCGGCCGACGGCCGCGTCGCCCTCATCGGGTGGTGGGTGTCGGGCGTCCTCCGGGAAGTCTCCCGGATCCGGCTGCCCGCCGAGGGGGCGGCCGACCACCTGACGGCCCATCTGCACGGGACGGCCTGGGCCGCCGAGATGGACGGCTGGCTGTCGGGCATTCCCGCAGTGACCCTGGTGGTCGAGGGTGCGGCCTCCGGCGCCGCGTCCGGACCCGCCGTAGGGTCCGCGGCATCTCCAGGGCTGGACGCGCGGACCGTCGCCCTCCGGGAGGCCCTCCGCGACTGGTCGAACCGGACCGTCGAGGTCGAGACGTCCGCCCCCGAGCCGGAGTTGGCCCGCCTGACGGCCGAGCACGCCTTGCGGCCGGTGACCGCCTCGCTCATCCCCGATGAGGTCCGCCAGCGCCAGCGGCGTCTGTATGTCGATTCGCTCTGGGTGAAGGGCCTGACCGCGCTGGCCATGACCTATCTGGCCGGGGTGCTCGTCTACCTGGCGGTGCTCACCTTCCGACAGTCGTCGGTCGACACCCTGCGCGACGAGACCCGGGCGATGGCCCTGCAGTACACCAACACCCTCCAGATCAAGGCCCGCGTGAAGGTGCTGCAGGAGCAGTTCGCCCTGCGTTTCGCCGCCCTCGACTGCTGGAACGCCGTGGTCGAGAAGCTGCCCGAGGCGCTCACCCTGGTTCAGTTCGATTTCAAGAACGGCCGCACCCTGGTCATCAACGGCAACGCCTCCGAGGCCGACCGGGGCGAGGTCACGCGCTTCAACGACCTGTTGCGGGCCGCAACCCTCGAGGGCAAGCCGCTCTTCTCCGAGGTCAAACCCGCGACCATGTCGCCGCGCGGCACCCTCCTGTCCTGGACCTTCGAGGCCGAGCTGCGGCGTGAGGAAGGAGCCGTGCCATGACCGGCTGGTTCGATCGCCTGAATCTCGCACCGACCGAGCGGCGCATGGCCATCGTGGGCCTTTGCATCGTGGGGCTCCTGCTCAACCACGTCCTCATCTGGCCCTACTTCGCCGAGTGGGATGTCACGTCCCGGGAGCGCACCAAGCTCGAGGGCCAGAAGCAAATCTACTTCAAGGAGGTCTCCCGGAAGGCCTCCTACGAGAAGCTGCTCAAGGAACTCGAAGGGGCCGGCGGGCAGGTGCTGCCCGAGGAGCAGGCCAACCGTGTGCAGCAGGGCATCACCTCCGCCGCCGCCACCAATGGCGTCAACCTCGGACGCGTGTCCCCGCAGGTGGCCTCCCTGCGCATGAGCGCCGTCAAGGACACCAACTTCTTCGATGAGCAGATCGTCATTGTCGACCTCACGGCCAAGGAGGAGAGCTTCGTGAACTTCCTCTACGCCCTCGGCTCCAGCGACTCGATGATCCGGGTCCGCGACATGGCCCGGCTCCGGGTCGACGGCACGGGCCAGAGCCTGGGTGCCTCGGTCACCTTCGTCGCCAGCTTCCAGAAGAAGCCGAAGGTACCGCCGTCGGGCGGTCCCGGCGCCACGAAGCCGCCTCCGGCCTCGCCGGTGTCCGCGGGAAACCGCGCCGCCAAGCCGGGCATGGCCAAGCCGGCGGCAGCCGGGCAGGGGTCCGGCGCGGCCAAGCCTTCGGCAACGTCCTCTTCCAACAACGCGGCGGCCTCGTCGCGCGTCCTCGGAACCAACGCGCCAACCCAGAAGTAACCGATCGTGAACACGCGCCCCATCCCCCTCGCGGTCGCCGCGGCCCTCGTCGCCGGCAGGCTCCTTGGTCAGGCCCCGGTCCCAGCGGCTCCCGCGACCCAACCGGTGGCCGGCCTCACGGCTCCCACCCTCCTGCCTGCCGCCAACGGCCAGGGAACCGCCTCCGCGGCCTATCCCGCCCAGGTCCAGGCGGCGCAGACTGCGCCCCCGGCCTTCCCGGCGTTCCCCGAGGTTCCCGTCCGGACACGCCGTTTGGCGACCAACGCCGCCGCCGCCAACCCGGGCACCGGCGGCGCCTCGTCCGCCGCCGCGCCGGCGGCGACCGTCTCGACCAATGCCCCGTCGGCGTTGCCGAGGGCGTTTCCGCGCCCATCGGCCCGGCCGGCAGCCCCGCCCGCTCCCCCTGCACCCGGGGCGACCGCCGGGGCGAAGCCTGCCGCAGCCGCAGGGGGCGCGGCGGGCGGTGCGGCCAAGGCGGGTCAACCCTCCGAGGAGGACCAGGCCATCAACGATGCGACGCTCAAGGCCCTGCGGGAGCGGGGCGGCACCAACCAACCGAGCGATTCCATCGTCTTCAAGGACCAGGATCTGAACGTCTTCCTCGACCAGGTGTATGGGCCGCTGGTCCGCCGGACCGTGCTTCGGGCCCAGGGTCTGCCGCAGGTGCGCATCAGCATCGACACCCAGACCACGCTGACCGAGAGCGAGGAGGTCCAGATGTGGGACACGGTGCTCGCGCTCAATGGCATCACGATGATCCCGCAGGGGGAGAAATTCGTGACGGCCGTGCCCGTCGCGCAGGCGTTGCAGGAGGGTGCCCGGTTCTCGAACATGCCCTCCGACCAGTATGCCGAGGCCAGCCAGTTCGTCACCCACGTCGTCACCCTCAAGCATGTGGCCATCGAGGAGGCCGTCCCGACGATCACGCCCTTCGCCAAGAACGCCAACGGCATCGTGGCCCTGGCAAGCACCAAGACCCTCGTGCTGCGCGACTACGCCATCAACGTGAAGCGCATGCTGGAGATCCTCGCCAAGATCGACATCGAGGTGGAGGAGGACTTCCAGCTCGAGGTGATTCCCATCAAGTACGGCAAGGTCGACGAGATCTACGCGACGCTGACCAGCGTCATCGGCGGCGGTGGCGTCAGCGGCACCCCGGGCGGTGGCGTCGGTGGGGTGGGCGGCATGGGCGGGATGGGAGGCATGGGTGTCGGTGGCATGACTGGCCGGCGCGGCGGCGTGGGTGGGATGGGAGGCATGGGGACCGGCTTCAACAACCAGTTCGGCGGGGCGGGACAGTTCGGTGGCGGGATGAACCAGTTCGGCGGCGGTGGCCGTTTCGGCGGTGGATCCCGCCTTGGGGCCCAACAGTTCCAGGGAGGGGCCGCCCAGGCCGGCGGAGCTGCCGTCAACACCGGGACCTTCCAGAACCGCTTCAACGCGATGGGCCGGGGCGGGGCGGGTCCAGGGTCCGGGTATGGGGGGCTCTCCGACCTGCTGCAGACCGTCAGCATCACGGCCGACACGCGATCCAATTCGCTGATCGTCTATGGCAACAAGAAGGACATCGCCAAGCTGCGCGAGGTGCTGGTCAAGGTCGACACGCTCCTCCCGCAGGTCCTCGTCGAGGCGATCATCATGGAGGTCAACCTCAGTTCCGGCTGGAACTACGGCGTCAGCGCGGCCCAACGTCCGGCGCAGTTCGGCGACAATGCCAACAACCGTGGCGGCGGGGTGGTGAACAATCCCTCGGGCGCGCCGCTGGGGACGGGCTCCGATTTCCTCCGGCAGCTGGGACGTTCCACCGGCGGGGCGGTCGGCACCAACGTGGTCAGCGGCATCCCGGCGACCTCGGGTTCCGGCCTCTCCTACTTCGCCCAGATCGGCCAGAACTGGGACATCGCCTTGAGCGCCATCGCGGCCGACAGCCGGGTCAACGTCATCCAGCGACCGAGGGTCATCACCTCGCATGCCACTCCGGGCAGCTTCTTTGTCGGCTCCGAGGTGCCCTTCGTCTCGGGCTCGTTCTTCGGCGGAGGAACCTTCGGCAACAGCCAGTCGATCACCCGCCAGCAGGTGGGTGTCGGCCTCAACGTCACCCCCTTCATCACCCCGGACAACCTGGTGGTCATGCAGATCGACCAGACGGTCGACAACCTCGGGGCGAACCTGGATCTCGGCAACGGCCTCAGCGCCCCGCAGACCCAGACCCGGTCGGCCAGCTCATTCGTCACGGTGCGCGACAAGGATGCGGTGCTGCTGGGCGGCTACATCACCACCAGCACCGACAAGCAGAAGTCGGGGGTGCCCCTTCTCAAGGACATCCCATATCTCGGGGCCGCCTTCTCGAAGCGCAGCCAGAACAATTCCCGGACGGAGCTCATGATCCTCATCCGTCCCAGCATCCTTGCCACCCCGGCCGACGCCGGCGAGGTGGCCGATCAGGAGCGCCAGCGGTTGCCGGGCGTGCGGGTTGCCGAGAAGGAGTTCGAGAACAACGAGAAGTCCGAGGCCCGCAAAGCCAAGCGCCAGCTCAAGGAAAAGTAATCCAGCCTCCCGCAGGCCGGCGGCTGCGGGTCCACCGTGGGCCCTTTTTCTGGAGCCACTCGAAGCCTTCGGGTGGCTCCCAAGGCTTTCCCGAGGTCTTTTTGGGGCGGCACTTCCGCGCGCGCGCAAGGTTCGGCTACCGTCCACTTCCAGCGGCTTCCGACTCGATGGTCATCGACCCGACCGGATTCGGCGTGTGAAGGGCCCCGCCGTGGTGGTTCGATAACGATATCTATTGAGTCTCGCACAATAGAGTGACTCGTCCAGGACTTGCGGGTGGGGGAAACGGTTGTCACCGTAACACGCGAGCCTCAATAATTGCGGAGGTCGACAGCGCCGGGTCCTCCGCAACGCGCCGGCAATCCAGCTCCTCGCCCATTCGATCCTCCGACGCGTGTCCAAGGCCCACTACAAACGAGCCTGTCCCTCGAAGCCAAAGAGCTAAAAGCCAAAGAAAACTTCAAGAACGAGCCTGTCCCCTTACCGCCAGAGGGGGTAGGGGAAGGGGATCCAACGAGCCTGTCCCTCCACCGTCTGGGTTTTCCCGCCATCGGCGTTTTTTGGTCTTGGAACCGTGGAGGAGCCTTCGTCGGCCTGGGATCTCTGTGGCTCACCTTGGCTCATGGCCTGTCCCTGAACTCTCCGAAAAGCGGAGCATGCGAGCCTGTCCCCAAAGCACCGTTCCCCAACCACCCCTGGAGCATTTCTCAGGATCGGTCGGACCGCATTGGCAGTTGCCGGTTGGGGACAGGCTCCTCAGATTTCCCTGAGGTGAATCCCATCCTCCCTCCGACAGATGCTGCCACCCTCGATCGCCGCGGTTTTCTGGGACTCGCCAGCTCGATCCTGACGGCCGGGGCCGCTTTTGCAGCCGGTGCTGGCGCCGTGGGCGCTGTGGGACCGATGCGGCTCCAAGCCGCCTCCCCGGTGCCTTTGGAGCCCCGAATCCGCCTGGCCATCTCCTCGTATTCCTACTGGCACTTCCGGGATCCCAAGGTGTCCATCCATGAGGTCATCGAGCGGGCGGCCGCCCTCGGTGCCGAGGGGGTGGACATCCTTCATCGACAAATGGATCTGCCGGAAAAGGAGCCTTTGACCCCGCGCCACTTGGCGTATCTGGCCGACCTGAAGCGACATGCATTTCGCCATGGCATCGCCTTGGTCTGCCTGTCCATCCATCAGGATTTCGTCGATCCAGATGCCGCGGTGCGGGATCGACAGGTCGCCCACACGCTCAAGTGCGTCGAGATCGCCTCCGCGCTCGGGATCCCGTGTGTCCGGATCAACTCCGGTCGGTGGAACACCATCGGGTCCTTCGATAATCTCATGAAAGCCCGAGGTGAGGAACCGGTGCTCCCCGGGTTCACGGAGGACCAAGGATTCCAGTGGTGCATTGAGTGCCTCCAGCAATGCCTTCTGAGGGCTGCGGCGGCCGGAGTCACCCTGGCCGTCGAAAACCACTGGGGGTTGACACGGACGGTCGAGGGCATGCTCAGGATCGCATCGGCCATCGATTCCCCGTATTTCGGGCTTTTGATGGACACGGGAAATTTCCTCGAGAATCCCTACGATCGCCTCCGCCGGATAGCACCCCGGACGGTGATGGTCCAAGCCAAGGACTACCCTGGGGGTGGTGAATGGTACACGCTGGATCTCGATTACCGACGGATTGCGCAGATCCTGCGGGAGAATGGGTTCCAAGGTTGGGTTTCCCTTGAGATGGAAGGCAAGGAACCTGCCGAGACGGCGGTTCCGAAGAGTTTCAAGAAACTCCGCAAGGCCTTTGCACCCTGACGTCCTCGTCAGGGTGTTTTTCAGGAGAGCCGTGGGTCGTCTTGGGTTGGGCTCGCGTCCCTTTTCCGGGGCCTCCTTGCATTTGCCGATCCCGTGTCAGGAGCCTGTCCCCATGCGGGCCGGGAGCCTGTGCCCGTGCCTGATCTGGTGCCTCGCCTCCCGACGCGAACCTCTGCCCCCTTCGCATCGATGGCTCGCGGTCTGACAGCCAGCAGCCAAAACGCCGCCGAACCGACGAATGGCGAGCCTGTCCCCATGTCGTTGCCGCCGATCGGCAGCGGCAGGCGGCCAACTCCATTTTTTGAGGAGGCGCGGCTTCCATGAAGCTCGGGCCTGAGCGAGGGTTCCGGAGTGATCGGTTTGATTGCCGGAAGCAAGTCCCTGCCGTTTCTGTTTGCCCGTGAGGCCCGGCGAAGGGGGCAGTCGGTCGTCGCGGTTGGTTTCGAGGGTGAAACCGATCCGGCGCTCGCGTCCGAGGTGGACGCCCTAGAATGGGTTCGAGTTGGACAGTTGTCCCGGATGATCCGGGCGCTGACTTCCCGGGGTGTTCGAACCTGCGTCATGCTGGGCCAGATCGCACCGAGGAACCTTTTCGACATCAGGCCGGATCTCCGCGCCATGAACCTGCTGCTGAGGCTCAAGCACAAGAATGCCCACACGGTGTTCGGCGCCGTCGGGGACGAGTTGGCCAAGGACGGCATTGAGCTGGTCCCCGCCGTGCCTTGGCTGAGCCCTTGGATGCCCGGGGCGGGTTACCGCTCAGGAGCCGAACTGCCCGAGAGGTATCTTCCGGATATCCGGTATGCCTATGCGATCGCCAAGGAAACCGCCCGGCTCGAGATTGGTCAGACGGTGGTGGTCAAGGAGGGGACCACCCTCGCGGTGGAGGCATTCGAAGGAACCGATGCGTGCCTTGAGCGCGGCGGTCAACTCGCTGGCCGTTCGGGAGGGGGTGTCGCCGTCAAGTTGGCCAAGGCCGGGCATGATCTCAGATTCGACATCCCATGCCTTGGACCCCGCACCGTCCAGACCTGCGCGCGGAGTGGAATCCAGGTTTTGGGCTTCGAGGCCGGGATGACGTTGCTCATCGAGCTTGATGCCTTGGAGACCCTCGCTCGATCGTTGTCGGTTTCGCTGATATCGGTGGACGAAACCAACCTGTGAGTTGTCGGGGGGCCCGGTCGAGCGACCCAGGCTAGCGCCTCAACCCCGTCGGTGCCGGCTTTGCCCGGGAGGCCAGGTCGAAGTTGCTTTCGATGGTTTTCATCGCGAAACGGCCGAGGACATCGTCGAGCAGGTCGATCGAGGCATCCTGCCCTTCGATGTTGATCTCGTACCCCTCGGGTCGCGCCGAACGGTAGACGCTCATGGTCTCGCTGCCGAGGGTGAAGGAAAACCAGTGGCGTATGCTTTCGATAAGGGCGAACCCCCGGATCTGGACGTCTCCGAAGATTCGTGCTTCGCCGGTGATCTTGGCATTTCCGTACACCTTGGCACTCCCATACACCATGGCGTCTCCGAAGACCTTGGCGGACCCGAAGACCTGGGCCGTACCACCGACCTGCGCCGTCCCGCACACCTGGGCGGTACCGTGGATGAATCCGCTGCCGAAGACCCGCGCGTCCTCGTAAACCCGAGACTGCCCGGCGATCTGTGCATCACCAAAAACCCGGCACATGCCGTAGGCTCTGCCATCGGCGTAGACCAGCGCATTTCCGGAGACGTGTGCGTCCTCGTAAACCTAAGCGTCTCCGTAAACACGGGCGTTCCCGTAGATACGGCAATTCCCGAAGACGAGGGCGTCGCCGCTGACCTTGGCGTCGTCTGAAACCTGGGCTCCTTCGAAGACGTTGGGCAAGGGGCTTTGCGCGGATGACGATTTTCTCGGTGACCCTATGGACTTGTTGAGCCTCCGCATCCGGCAGGATCCGGCAAGCATCGGTCGGAGGGGATCGAACCTTTGTCCCTCATGGTCCCTCGGTTGGGTGCTGTCGTGGCCCGGCGGCCAATCGACGCTCCATCCAGGTCGGGGACTCCGCAGGGCCGCTCTCCGACCTGACCACCTGAGCCCGGACCCTGAAACCGGTGGGCAGACCCGGTCTCTGGACCCAAGGGACAAGAGGGACAAGAGAGGGACAAGGGACAGGCTTCGTGATTTGCGAACAAGGGACAGGCTCTGCCTCTTGGGTTTTGGCAAGGAGAGGGAGGTGGGCGAAGCCTCGAAACCCGTTGAGACGGGCGCTCGTTCAACGACAAATGTTCTCCCCGGCGAAAATGATCCTCGTCGCAAAGACGCGGCCCAGGTTCCTGCGTCTCAAGGTCATGGGGACAGGCTAGAGGTCATGGGGACAGGCTAGAGGTCGTGGGGACAGGCTAGAGGTCGTGGGGACAGGCTAGGAACTTCGCGAAGGTCAGGGCACCAGGGATTGACGGTTTCAATGGCCGAATTGGGCGCCCACTCTCGGAGGCTTCGATGCACTCGGAGGGATCGACGCCATGATGTCCAAGCCCAGGTGTCGATCTGGGGATTCCAGCCTGGTCCTCGCCACCGATGGACAGGTGTCCCGGAATCCGTCCACCTTCAGGTTCACCGGATGCCTTCGGCGGGTCCAGGAATTCCCAATCCCTTGGACCCAATGTCGCGCCGGAATTGCATGCCTTCGAAGCAGATCCGTTCGCAGGCGGCGTAGGCTTCCCTCCTGGCTTCGAGCAGATCCTTCGCCCAGGCCGTCACTCCCAGCACCCGTCCGCCGGCTGTCATCACCTCGTTCATCTTCCGGGTGGTGCCCGCGTGGAATACCTGCAGGTTCTCCCGGTCCGCCAGATCGTCCAATCCGTGGATCGGAAGCCCTTTGGGGCCGGAACCAGGATAACCGGCTCCGGCGATCACCACGCAGACGCTGGTCCATGGCGACCAGCGCAACGGTGTCCTTTCGAGGGTTCCGTCGATGCTGGCACTCAATAGTTCGACGAGGTCGTTTTCAAGTCGGGTCAGGTACACCTGCGTTTCCGGATCGCCAAAACGGGCGTTGAATTCGAGGACCTTGGGACCTGATTCGGTCAGCATGACCCCCGGGTAGAGGATGCCGCGGAAGTCGATCCCCTCAGCCTCGCAGCCCGCCAGCCAAGGATCGAGGATAGATCGGCCGATCCTCTCGAGTTCCGAGCCGCCGATGAAGGGCGCCGGTGAGTAGGCACCCATGCCTCCGGTGTTCAGCCCAAGGTCGTTGTCGAAGATCCTCTTGTGGTCCTGGGCCGTCGGGAAGAGTAGGGCCGTCCGGCCGTCGCACAAGGCATGGAGGGAGATCTCCATCCCCTCGAGCAGTTCCTGGATCACGATGCGCGAACCGGCCTCGCCGAACGCGCCGCCGACGAGGATCTCCTCGATCGCCTGATGCGCCTCCGGGACCGAGTGGGTCAACAGGACTCCCTTTCCAAGGGCCAGACCGTCGGCCTTGACCGCACATCGGCCACCCAGGTCGCTGGCGAAGCTGCGCGCTTGGGACGCGTCGCCGAAGACCCCCGAACGCGCGCTGGGGATGCCGTGCCGCATCATGAAATGCTGCGAAAAGGCCTTGGAAGCCTCGAACCGCGCCGCGTTGCGGTTGGGACCCCAGATCCGCAGTCCCGATGCCTGGAACAGATCGACGATTCCCAGCGCGAGCGGATTGTCGGGACCAACGACCGTGAGATCGATCCGGTGACGCATCGCATGGTCGCGAAGCGCCTCGAGCGAATCGGCCGGGATGGGCAGGTTGGTCGCCGGGTTCCCGGAACGCAGGTGAACGGCGCAGGTCCCGGCATTCCCCGGGGCGCACGCCAATTCCACGACATGGGGTGAAGCGGCAAGCTTCCAGACCAGCGCGTGCTCTCTCCCACCCGACCCGACGACCAGAACCTTCATTGGCGCGGCCAGTCAAACAGCCGATGGGCTCATGAGGAAGCCGATTTGGAGGGTCCTTCCGGATCCTGAAGACGCCCGTAGGCGGAGGCGGATCCGCGAAGGCGCGAGCTTGCCGACGATTCGATCTGGAGTGTCCGGGGATCCTCAGGTTCGGCAGGCCCGCAGACTGAAGCAAACCTCACCTTCCCGGCCTCGGCCCGGTGGCGACTCTCCGATTCCGCCGGAGGGCCTCTGGGGGGTGTTGGAACCCTCCCGGGGCCTCGACCCGGGGCGTTCGAGTCGATGGAAGGGTTGCCGCAATCCGAGCCGACGGGCCGTGGATTCGACGAAGTCCCGCGTTCCGATCACGGCTCCGTTGCTGAAGATCGAGATTCGATGCATCAACTGTGCAACCCTGCCATGGGGGACGGAATCGGGTCGCCCCGCGGTTCGGATCGATGTCCCCGTGGGAGCAAGGATGGCGTTGGAGTCCGGGGTCGGCGCAAGGGATTGGACGACCTTTTTCCCCGCGAGCCCCAGGCGCCCATGGGCATCCTCGAGGAAGGCCTTCCGGTAGCGTCCGAAGGCCTGTCTGGCCTCCGATATCGTGCCCTCCAGGAGGGCCATCATCGCACGGTAGCCTGCGAGGGCGTCGACGTTTCCGTTCACCGCCCCGCCACAGCCGCTCCAACGGTAGGCCGCCGGGTGGGAAACCAGGCCGGCGCGGACCGGATTCAGGTCGATGTAGGCGGCGACGGTTGAAAGGGCGCGTCCCCCGGGCCCGATGAGCACGCTCTTGAAGCGCTCCTCCCAGAGCGTGCCGTGTCTTCCCTGCCGCAGGTTGTGCCACTGGCTGAAGCGTTGCTTGAGTTCCTTGAGGAACTGGCTGATGTCCCCCATCCGCCTCCAGAGGCGCTGTCGCAGCGCCTCGCGCTCCACCGGACCGGCACGGGAGAGAAGCTCGCCGATCACGCGGGTGCGCTCCGGCGAATGGATGGCCGCGATGCGTTCGATCAACTCGTCATCGTCCGGCGGATCATCCGGGCGCTTGGGAACCTCCACCAGCAGGTGGAAATGGTTGCCCATGACGCAGTGGGTGAGGATTCGCACGCCGCAGAATCTGGCGTATCCCCGGAGGAGCCGGCAGAAATGCTCCTTTTCGGTGTCACCTAACACCAGTCGCCGGTCGACCACCCGTGAGATGCAGTGGTAGAGGCCGTTGCTGGCCTCCGGAGAGGCCTTGATTCGTCGGGTTCGCATGATGGAATGGACACAGCTCCATCAAAGGATTCGTCGAGCGACGCCGGATTCTCCCCGAAAAACAGCCTGTCCCCTCCGTTTTTTTTGGCGCGGGGACAGGCTGCTTGGCTATCGTGGGCCGATGAGATTCACCCGCCGCTCCGCCCTGACGGCTGCCGCTTCGGTGGCGGCGGCCTCGCTATCCGTCCGCCTGGGTGCCGCCGACGGGGCGGCCGGTTCCAAGGGCCGGATCCGTCATTCGGTGTGCAAGTGGTGCTATCCGAAGGTGTCGGTGGAGGAGTTGGCGGTCGCCGGCAAGGCGATGGGACTGCAGTCGATCGAGCTGCTGGGCCCGGGTGATTGGGACACCGTCAGGAGGCACGGGCTGACCTGCGCGATCACAAGCAACCCGGTGAAGAATGGCCTCGGCGGAATCACCAAGGGCTTCAACCGTCTGGAGCACCATGACACGCTCGTTTCGGCCTACGAGGAGTGGATCCCCCTTGCCGCCAAGGCCGGCCTGAGAAATGTCATCTGCTTCTCGGGAAATCGGGCGGGGATGGACGATGCGCTCGGTCTCCAGAACTGCGCCGTGGGCCTCAAGCGCCTGATGGGTCTCTGCGAGAGGCACGACGTCACGCTGGTCATGGAGTTGCTCAACTCGAGGGTCGATCACGCGGACTACATGTGCGACAAGTCGGCTTGGGGCGTGGCCCTGTGCCGGGAGGTGGGATCCGGTTCCTTCAAGCTGCTCTATGACATCTACCATATGCAGATCATGGAGGGCGATGTCATCGCGACGATCCGCAGGCATCATGGGTTCTTCGCCCACTACCACACGGGAGGCGTTCCCGGCCGGCATGAGATCGACGAAACCCAGGAGTTGAATTATCCGGCGATCCTGCGGGCGATCGCCGACATCAGGTATCAGGGCTTCGTCGCCCAGGAGTTCATCCCGGCGCGCCCGGATGCCTTGGGTTCCCTCCGGCAGGCCGTGCGTCTGTGCGATGTCTGACGCGGCGCGCCCCCGGGGATCCGCAGGCCGAACCTGGGGGATGCACTCCGTCAGGCCACCGTCGATCCGGCGATCCGGCGAGGGGCGATGGAGGGAACAAAGGCAGGGTCAGAGCAGGTGCCCCATCCGGTCGCGTTTGGTCTTGAGGTAGCCCTCGTTTTCGGGATTGGGGGCAACTCGGATCGGCAATTGTTCGATGATCTCCAGGCCGTGCCCCTGAAGACCCACCACCTTCTTTGGGTTGTTGGTCAGCAGGCGGATCCGTTTCACCCCAAGGTCCGAGAGCATCTGTGCCCCGAACCCGTAATCCCTCAGATCCATCGGAAATCCCAGTTGAAGGTTGGCATCCACCGTGTCGAGACCCTGCTCCTGGAGCTTGTAGGCGCGGATCTTTGCGCCGAGCCCGATGCCTCGCCCTTCCTGCCTCATGTAGAGGATGACGCCGCGACCTTCCTGCTGGATGCGTTCCATCGCCGCGTGCAATTGAGGGCCACAGTCGCATCTCCGCGAGCCGAAGACATCGCCTGTGAGGCATTCACTGTGGACCCGCACCATCACCCCTTTGCGCCCCGAGACATCCCCCTTGACCAACGCCAGGTGCTCGGCCCCGTCGACTTTCGACGCGTAGAGATGCAGCATGAAGTCACCATAGTCGGTGGGCATCCGGATCGACTCGATGCGTTCGACGAGCCTCTCGGAGGCCCTCCGGAACTCGATCAGCGAGGCGATGGAGCAGATCTTCAACCGGTGCTTCCGGGCGAATGTGATCAACTGCGGCAGACGGGCCATCGAGCCGTCGTCGTTCATGATCTCGCAGATCACCCCGGCCGGTTTCAGTCCGGCCAGGGTCGCCAGATCGACGGCCGCCTCCGTATGTCCCGCCCGACGAAGCACCCCGCCCGCCTTCGACCTGAGGGGGAAGACGTGTCCGGGTTGGATCAGGTCGGCCGGCGTGGCCGTCGGGTCGACCATCACGCGGATCGTCCGAGAGCGGTCCGCGGCGCTGATGCCCGTGCTGACGCCCTTGGCGGCATCGACGCTGACCTGGAAATCGGTCTTATAGGCGTCCCGGTTCCTGGCCACCATCTGCTCGATTCCCAGTTGCTTGAGCCGGTCCTCGACGGTCGGCACGCAGATCAATCCCCGGCCGTGTTTGGCCATGAAGTTGATCGCCTGCGGGGTCACCTTCTCGGCGGCCATCACCAGGTCGCCCTCGTTTTCGCGGTCCTCGTCGTCGACCACGACCACCATCCGCCCCCGTCGGATGTCTCCGAGAACCGCCGGGATGGGGTGGAAGGGAACTGCCCTCTTCACCGGGATCGCGGTGACGGGGACTCTGGCCGGAGAGGTCCGAAGGGCTCGTCTCGTCGGCGGGGAAACCTTGGATGGCACGGCGAAAGCGGGATGGATCACTCGAGGCCGAGAAGCCGACGTCCCTCGGCCGTGATCATGCTCTGGTGCCAGGGTGGGTCCCAGACGATCTCCACCGAAGCGTCCTCGACCCCGGGCAGCGTGAGGATCTTCTGCTGGGCGTCTCCGGCGATGGTTGCGCCCATGCCGCATCCCGGGGCGGTCAGGGTCATCTTCACGAAGATCTTCTTGGTTCCTGCGGGGAGCGGTTCGATCCCCAGATCGTACACCAGGCCGAGGTCGACGATGTTGACAGGGATCTCGGGATCGTAGCAGGTGCGCAGCGTGTCCCAGACGGCTTTTTCATCGATATCGCCCGGGGTGGAGGTCCCGGTGACCGGGGCGGCCGGGGTGATTCCGAGGGCGTCGGCGTCCTTTGAGGCCACCCGGAACAGGCCGCCCATGGCGTGAACGGTGTAGGATCCGCCCAGGGTTTGGGTGATGTCCACCTCGGTTCCGGCCGGGAGAGTGACGGTGTTGCCCGCGGGGATCTGGACCGCATCGCAGTCTCGGGAAAGCACAACGGTGCTGACGGCATTCATGGCGGGTCGAAACTAGCGCGGAGTCTGCGAAAGAGAAGTCAAAGGTCGTTCCGGCGCGCCATGGTCTGGCGCGGCGGCGAGGGAACGACCGAGGACTGGGTAACCCTCGGAGTTGGGGACAGGCTCGTTTTGGCCGTGGTCTGGACATCTGGTTCAGCCGTCGGTCGAGGGTGCCCCCTCGGGGCGATCCTGGGGCGCGTGCTTCCGGGACATGGAATGGAGCCAGCCAAGAGAGCCAAGAGGGACAGGCTCCGCACCCCACGGATACCCGCACCGAAGTCCGCAGACCGATGTCCGGCACAATTGTCCGGGCAGGAATCCGAGGAATCCGGGGACAGGCTCGAGGCACGGGTTCGGGGCTCGAGAAGGAGGTAGCCCGATGATCCGGGCCCGCATTCGAGGGACAGGCTCCCTCTGTCAGCATCGTTCCGAAACCCGCAGAAAGTTGCCGGACTGAACTCTACGCTTTTTCCGTGTCCATGAGGACGTTTTCTTCCGGAATCAGCGCCAGCGTTTCTTCCTTCTTCAAACTGGGGCCAAGAGCCTTCCAAGCCCGGCAGGCCTACTCAAGATCCGCGTCGACAATCAAAAAGCCGATACCGCATCGATGATCCGTCGAGTTTCTGGGAAAGTTGGATTTCAAACCGGCAGGTTTCGTTGGTTTTCAAACCGTCGCTGACATCCCTGGGCAGGGCCTCGATGGGCATTCCTAGGGGAGACTTCCCGGGGATAGGCCAAGAGATCCACGCTTGGGGACAGGCTCCGAGACCGCCTCCGAGACCGCCGGAATCCCGGGTTGGCCTGGACGCCTGGTCTGGGAGGTGGCAGGTGGTGGCGGTGACGGACGCGGTGGCCGTGGGAAGTGTTTTGACGGCGGAGGGGCGCCTGGTGGAGCTCAACTTCCAATGCGAAAGTCTTTGACAGTTCGGCCCGTTCGTCCGATCAACCTCGGCAGCCGCGGGCGATCGCGGCGCTCATCCAGAGTGGCGGAGGGAACGGCCCAGTGAAGCCACGGCAACCGGTGAAGCCTCCGTGCTTCGCGTCCAGGTGCCAAATCCGGTCGAGGTCGTAGGACTTCGGCAAAGATGAGAAGAGTCGACTCCTCCAGAGCTTCACCCTTCTCGTTTCGCGAGGAGGGTTCCATTTCGGGCCACCTCGCCAGCCGGATGCGCGCCGGGACCACGCCTCGGGAAGCTTATCGATTATGAGTCAGAGCAACGGATACATGAAGGCACTCAAGTGCCGGGAGTGCGGCCGGGAGTATCCTTTGGGCGCCACCCACGTCTGCGAGTTCGACTTCGGCCCGCTCGAGGTGGCCTACGATTACGAGCGCATCCGGCAGGGCCTGACGCGCGAGAAGATCTGCTCCCGCCCCCAGACCATGTGGCGGTACCGCGAACTGCTCCCGATCGCCGGGGAGCCGACCGTTGGCGCCAAGGTGGGTTACACTCCGCTGGTGAAGGCCGACCGGTTGGCTACCCGGCTAGGGATCCGCGAGCTGTGGGTCAAGAACGACGCGGTGAATTATCCCACGCTTTCCTTCAAGGACCGCGTCGTGAGCGTCGCGTTGAGCCGGTCGGTGGAGCTGGGATTCAAGACGGTCGCCTGTGCCTCGACGGGCAACCTGGCCAATTCGGTCGCGGCCAATGCGGCGGCCTCCGGCCTGCACTGCTACGTGTTCATCCCGTCGGACCTCGAGCAGGGAAAGGTCGTCAATTCGCTGGTCTACGGGGCCAATGTGGTCGGCATCCGGGGCCACTACGACGAGGTCAACCGCTTGTGCGCCGAGATCGCCGGCAAGTACGGGTGGGCCTTCGTCAACGTCAACATGCGGCCCTACTACGCCGAGGGCTCCAAAAGCATGGGGTTCGAGATCCAGGAACAGCTCGGCTGGAGGATCCCCGAGCATACGGTGGTCTGCATGGCCTCGGGCTCGCTGTTGACCAAGATCCACAAGAGCTATCAGGAGTTCTCCAAGCTGGGACTGGTCCCGAACCGGTCCTGGAAGATCCATGGCGCCCAGGCCACCGGCTGCTCTCCGATCACCACGGCCCAGAAAGCCGGTCTCGATTTCTTCAAGCCGGTGAAACCCAACACCATCGCCAAGTCCCTCGCCATCGGGACCCCGGCCGACGGGTTCTACGCCCTCAAGGTGATGAAGGAGACCGGTGGCCATGGCGAGGATGTCAGCGACGACGAAATCCGCGAGGGCATCCGCCTGCTCGCCGAGACCGAGGGCATCTTCGCGGAGACGGCCGGCGGGGTCACCGTGGGGGTCGCCAAGAAGCTCATCGCCCAGGGGAGGATCCCGGCCGACTCCAGCGCGGTCCTGTGCATCACCGGCAATGGGCTCAAGACGCTCGAGGCCATGCTGGGCCACTGCGGGGAAGCCCGGGTCATCAAGCCCAGCCTCCGGGAGTTCGAGACCCTGCTGGATTCCGACCGGGCGGATCTGGTTGCCCCCCGTTGAAGTTAGGCGGGGGCGGGCGCCTCTGGGGTGGCACGGTGAATCCAGATCCGGAGCGGCGATCCGATCAGGTCCGCCGATCCATCACCTCCCCTACATGTCCCCAAGGTACAGATGCCGGTTGCGCCAGAGATAGGTTGCGCCGCTGTAGAGGGTCAGGGTCACCGCGAGCCATTGCGTGGCCTGCTCGAGGGTCCCGATCCAGGGTCTGCCCAGGAGGGCGAAGGAGACCACGAGGTGCCCGGCATCGCCCCACTCGGGGAGGCTCATGGCCAGCAGCGTCACAAGAATGGTCGTGATCTGGGAGATGGTCTTGTGCTTGCCCAACCGTTCGGCGGCCAGCACAACCTGCTTCGAGGCCGCCAGCAACCGGAGCCCGGTGATCGCCAGCTCCCGGCCCACGATGACGGCGACCATCCAGGCCTCGATCCGGTGCAGTTCGATGAAGGCGATGAAGGCCGAGCAGGTGAGGATCTTGTCGGCCAGCGGATCCATGAGTGCGCCGAAGTCGGTGATCAGTTTCCGTTCGCGGGCGATCTTCCCGTCGAGGTAGTCGGTGAGGCTCGCCAGACCGAAGAGCACCAAGGCGCAGGACCGGTTTCCCGGGAACTGGGCGAAGACCGCCACCCAGAACAGGCCCGTGAGGGCGAATCGGGAGACGGTCAATCGGTTCGGGAGGTTCATGAGCCCTTCCTGGGTCGGCGGGTGGGAGTGAGGGACGGCCTTCAGGGCCGCTGGGTCGACCTGGGGAGATTACGGACCGTCTCCAGGAGGGTGTCCACCTCCTCCTCGGACCCGATGGTGATCCGCAGGAACGCCTCGAGGCCGGGCGAGGCGAACCATCGCACGAGGATCTTCCGCTGCCGAAGGGCCTCCAGCCACTGGCGGGCCGGCGGTCCCGGGGGACGTACGAGGAGGAAATTCGTCTGGGACGGCAGGACCTGCCAGCCCAGCCCGGCCAGTTCCCGGCCGAGCCTGGCCCGGGAGGCGATGATGCGCCGGAAATTCCTCCGGTAATGGGGCAGGTCCCCCAAGGTGGCCAAGGCCGCCACCTGTCCGAGTCCATTGACGTTGTAGCTGTCCCGGATCCGGTGCAGGGCGGCGATCAGTTCGGCATGACCCACCCAGTAACCGACCCTCTGGAAGCACAGGGAATAGGCCTTGGAAAAGGTGCGCGAGACGAGGACATGGGGATGTTTCAGGCAAAGTTCGAGGGCGTTTTCCTCGGCGAAGTCCACGTAGGCCTCATCCAACACGACCACGCCCTTCATGGCGGCGCAGAGCGCATCCAGTTCCCGGGAGGGGTATCCGCGCCCGCTCGGTGCGTTCGGGGTGGTCACGAAGGTCAGGGCCGCGCGGAAGTCCCACAGACCCCCGGACTGAAGGTTCGCGACCGACGGCAGGCCGAAGTCCGGCAACAGGGGCACCGGGTGGGTGATGGCCCCGTGGGTCTCGGAAAGGACCGGATACAGCGAGTAGCTGGGAGACAGGTACTGCACCCGGTTCCGGGAGGCCGTGTCGTTTGGAGTCATCCCGGGGGCGGACGGTTCCACGAAGGCCCGGACCCCCAGGGCCAGCAATTCATCCGAACCATTGCCGACGATGATCTGATCCGGAGAACAGCCGTGAAGGCGGGCCAGTCGCTCCCGGAGGGGTTGGGCTGTCGGATCGGGATAGAGGCGCAGTCGCCCGTCCACGGCCGAAGCCACCGCCGACAACACCTTTGGGGAAGGTGGGTAGGGGTTCTCGTTGGTGTTGAGTTTGATCAGGCCCTTCACCATGGGTTGCTCCCCCGGAACGTAGGCGTGCAACCGCCGGACCAGGGGGCGGACCAGATGGACAGGGGACCCGTTTCGCGGGGAGGAGGCTTTCGGCACGGCGTGGGCGGTGGGTCGGTGGTCAATTGAGGACAGGCCGGGTGGGTCGGGAGTGTCCCGGGCCGGATGTCCTGTCCAAGGGGTCCGCCCGGCCGGGGACAGGCTCTTAGCATTCGGTTCGTCCCGACCAAAGGACAAACTTGCGATCCCTGCGGCCTGGTGGACGGCAAGAATTGCCTGCCGGGATGGAATCCACCGTCCGGCGGGTCGAACCGACGGGACCCGTTGATGGGGACAGGCTGTGCGGTGAGCTGGATGGCGGGTTGTTGGGGGCCTCGAGGGGACAGGCTGTGTTCTTGGGGTGGGGGCGTGGGGACAGGCTGTTTGCGGGGCCTTGGGGGGCCGGGTTGGAAGATCCCCTGGATGAACTGGGAGTCGCGCGAAAGGGCAGGGAACGACCGTTGGCGACACGGGACCGTGGGCGAAGCGAAGGGACAGGCTTCAACGATTGGGCTCCAACGATTGGGGGGGGCGCCAACCACGAAGACGCGGCGCTTGCCTCGCCGGGGGGTGGACGTAGCTTTACGCGACCTGCTCCGGCGGGTCCGTTCATCCATGACCCTCGAGTCCTTGTCGCAGCATCCCGATTCCTTCGTCCACCGCCACATCGGTCCCCGGCCCGGGGAATGGGATGAGATGGCCCGGGCCTGCGGGCATCCGTCGCTGGATGCCCTGGTCGAGGCCGCCGTGCCCTCCGCAATCCGCCGGGCCGACGGGCTGGTCCTGCCCGGGCCGTTGGGCGAGGCCGCCGCCTTGGCCCGGCTCCGGTCGATCGCCTCGAGGAACCGGGTGTTCAAGTCGTACATCGGACTAGGCTACCACAACACGATCACCCCGCCGGTGATCCAGCGGAACATCCTCGAGAATCCCGGCTGGTACACCCAGTACACGCCCTACCAGGCGGAGATCTCGCAGGGACGCCTGGAGGGCTTGCTGAACTTCCAGACCCTGGTCTGCGACCTGACCGGGATGGACATCGCCAATGCGTCGCTGCTGGACGAGGCTACGGCCTGTGCGGAGGCGATGACCCTGTGCCGCCGGGTGAAGGAGGCCGATGCCCAGCGGAACACCTTCTGGATCGACTCGGATTGCCACCCCCAGAACATCGACCTGGTCCGGACCCGGGCCGAGGCGCTCGGGTTGCAGGTCGTCGTGGGCGACCGGAACCATCCGGCCTTCGGGCCCGAGGTGTTCGGCGCCTTGGTCCAGTACCCGGGGAGTTCCGGCGGGGTTTGGGATCCTTCGGCCCTGGTCGAGGCCGCCCATCAGGCTGGCGCGCTTGTCGTCCTCGCGGCCGATCTCCTCGCGTTGACCCTGCTCAAGACCCCGGGCGATTGGGGAGCCGATGTCGCCGTCGGCAGCGCGCAACGCTTCGGCGTGCCGCTCGGCTTCGGGGGGCCGCACGCCGCCTTCTTCGCCACCCGTGACGCCTTCAAGCGGTCCATGCCGGGACGCCTCGTGGGCGTCTCCAAGGATTCCCGGGGTCGGACGGCGCTCCGGCTCTCGCTCGGCACCCGCGAGCAACACATCCGGCGCGAGAAGGCCACCTCGAACATCTGCACGGCCCAGGCGCTCCTGGCCAACATGGCGATGGCCTACGCGGCCTACCACGGGGCGGAGGGGTTGAGGGCCATCGCAGCGAGGATCCACGGGTTGACCGGGCTGCTCGCGGCTGGCTTGCGCCGCCTCGGCCTGGTCACCGTCAACGCCGGGTTTTTCGACACGCTCACGGTGGAGGTGCCGGATGCGGCCGCGGTCCACCACGCGTCCGAATCGCTGGGGATCAACCTGCGGCGGATCAGTGCCACGCACGTCGGCGTGAGCCTCGACGAGACCGCGGGGCCTGAGGATGTCCAGAGGATCCTCACCGCCTTCCACCTGGGCCAGACCCCGCCGTTCACGCTGGGCGACCTGGAGATCGTCGTGCCGGTCCTCCCCCGGCGGACCAGCCCCTTCCTGACCCACCCGGTCTTCCGTCGGCATCGCAGCGAGACCGAGATGCTGCGCTACCTCCGGCGGCTGGAGGTCAAGGACCTGTCGCTCTGCCACAGCATGATCCCGCTGGGCTCGTGCACGATGAAGCTCAATGCCTCGGCCGAGATGTTTCCGGTCAGCTGGCCCGAGTTCGGCGCGATCCACCCGTTCGCGCCGCTGTCCCAGACCCGGGGGTACCAGCAGCTCTTCGAGGAACTGGAGGCGTGGCTGGCCTCGTGCACCGGCTTCGCCGGCGTCTCGCTGCAGCCCAACAGCGGTTCCCAGGGCGAGTACGCCGGCCTGCTCCTCGTGCGCGCCTGGCACCGCAGCCGTGGCGAGGGCCATCGCAACGTGTGTCTCATCCCGACCAGCGCCCACGGCACCAACCCGGCCTCCGCCGTGATGGCCGGCATGACGGTGGTCCCGGTGGCTTGCGACGCCGACGGCAACATCGATGTCGCGGACATCCGCCAGAAGATCGCCCTCCACGGTCCGGACCTCGCGGCGCTCATGATCACCTACCCCAGCACCCACGGCGTGTTCGAGGTGGCGGTGAAGGACATCTGCCAGTGGGTCCATGAGGCCGGCGGCCAGGTGTACATGGACGGCGCCAACATGAACGCCCAGGTGGGGTTGACCTCGCCCGGGGCGCTGGGAGCCGATGTCTGCCACCTCAACCTCCACAAGACCTTCTGCATTCCCCACGGCGGCGGCGGACCGGGCGTCGGCCCGGTCTGCGTCGCGGCCCATCTGGTGGATTTCCTGCCCGGCCACGCCGTCGTGAACCTGGGCGGCGAGGACCCCATCGGGGCGGTCAGCGCGGCCCCGTGGGGAAGCGCCTCCATCTGCACGATCCCGTGGATGTACCTGCAGATGATGGGGGCCGAGGGTCTGACCGCCGCCACCCGGGTGGCCATCCTCAACGCCAACTACATCGCCCAGCGCCTGGAGCCCTATTTCCCGACGCTCTACCGGGCCAACGGGTGCGTGGCCCACGAGTGCATCCTCGACCTGCGCCAGTTCAAGAAGGTGACCGCCGAGGACGTCGCCAAGCGCCTCATGGATTACGGCTTCCACGCGCCCACGCTCAGCTGGCCGGTGGCCGGCACCCTGATGGTCGAGCCCACCGAGTCGGAGCCGCGTGCCGAGTTGGACCGCTTCTGCGAGGCGATGATCTCCATCCACGCCGAGATCCTCGAGGTCGAGTCGGGCCAGGTGGATGCCCGGAGCAACCTGCTCAAGAATGCGCCCCATACCGCCGACCAGATCGCCTCCGAGACCTGGGATCGGTCCTACAGCCGGGATCGGGCGGCCTTTCCGGTGGCCGGTCTGCGGGAGTTCAAGTTCTGGCCCGCCTCGGGTCGCGTCGACAACGTGTTCGGGGACCGCAACCTCGTGTGCTCCTGCGTGGGCATGGAGGCCTATTCGGGTCACGCCCCGACGGCCTCCTGAAAACGGGGGTTGGCCCCAACGGGAGGGGGGCGACAGAAGGTCTCCGGGGTCCGCCACCGGGACCCCTTTGGGGAGCTTCCGTGCTGTCCGCAACGAGTCGTTGGGGGCTGAACCCCGGGCTGAACCCGGGGCTGACCGGGACACATCGGTGGACCGATGCATGGCCGTACCCCCAAGTGGGCCCGAATTGGGGCAACGAACTTGGGCAATGATTTCGGGGACCGTTTTCGGGGAACGAACGTACGTACCTGCAGCCCAGACCGGTGAACTCCTGCCCTGGAAAGCGGGCGTTTGGTTGTGGTTGAGCCGTATGGATCCGCTGGGGGAGCGGTGCGTTGGCCGGGGGGCCGGGGGATGTGCTGGGAAATGGTGCGCGATACAGGGTTCGAACCTGTGACCCCTACCGTGTCAAGGTAATGCTCTACCACTGAGCTAACCGCGCAACCGCTCGGAGCGGCGAGAAGCTAGGTTCCATGGCGGAACCTGCAAGGTTTTTGTTGGTCCATTCCCGGGCCGACCGATCGCGCTGCGGATGCGTGAGGGCTCCCAGAGTTGAGGCTCTGCGGGACCTCGGGGCGGGGGGAGGCGGTCGTTCCGGGACCTCCCGGAGGATTGGTCCCCGGCGTGGGGGGACTGCGACGTCACGTCGCGGGATTTGCATGGCGGCCTTCGGGGGGAGGCGTAGCCTTCGGCCCATGTTGGCGGCGTTGTCCGGATTGGTTGCGGGGCTTCTCCATGTGCTGGCCGGGCCGGACCATCTGGCGGCGGTGGCCCCGCTCGCGGTGAAGAGCCATCGCCGCGCCTGGTTCGCCGGGGTGCGCTGGGGAATCGGCCACTCGGCCGGCGTCGTGGCGATCGGCATCCTGGCCATCCTGTTCCGCTCCGCGATCCCGGTGGCGGGGGTCTCGTCGATGAGCGAGCGCCTGGTTGGCGTGCTGTTGATCGCCATGGGGTTCTGGATGGTGCGGCAGGCCCTGCGCGTGGAGGTCCACGCGCACGAGCACCTGCACGACGGCAGCCGCCATGGGCATGTCCACTTCCACGGTCCGGGTCATTCGCACGTGGTGGGGGGTGCCGGTGACGAGGTCGACCCGCACGGGGCCGGTCACGGTCATGGGCATGCGGCCCTCGGGATCGGCGTGCTGCATGGGTTGGCGGGGAGTTCCCATTTCCTGGGCGTCCTTCCCTCGCTGGGCTTCACGCGTCTGGCCGATTCCATCGCCTATCTCCTGGCCTTCGGCGTGGGCACCGTGCTGGCCATGGCCGGCTTCTCGGCCTTGCTCGGGCGTCTGGCGGAGCGCTGGGCGGGACGGGCCCGTCGCGGTTACCGCGGCCTGTTGTGGGCCTGCTCGGCGGTGGCGTTCGGCGTCGGCGGATGGTGGTTGATTGCCGGTGGGGCCTGATGGCCGGGAGGAGATCGCCCATGGCCTCTGGAGGTCCGCCAGTCTACCGCGGGAGGATCGCCCCGTCCCCGACGGGTCACCTGCACCTCGGGCATGCCCGCACCTTCTGGATCGCCCATGGCCGGGCCGAGTCCCACGGGGGGGTGTTGGTGCTGCGCAACGAGGACCTCGACGGCGACCGGGTCCGCCGGGAGTTCGTCGAGGCCTTCTTCGAGGACCTGCGCTGGTTTGGCATCCGCTGGCAGGAGGGGCCGGACTGCGGCGGACCCCATGGCCCCTACTCGCAATCGGAGCGTAGGGCGGTCCACCAGGAGGCCTTCGAGCGGTTGCGGGCGGCCGGTCAGGTCTACCCGTGTGTCTGTTCGCGCAAGGACATCCAGGCGGCGGTCCGGGCGCCCCATGCCGCCGACGACGAGCCTCTCTACCCCGGCACCTGCCGCTGCCGTCCGGTTGACGCGGTTTTGGCAGGCCGGCCGGTGTCGTGGCGCTTCCGGGTGCCCGACGGGGAGGTCCTCACGTGGAACGACGGCGGGCAGGGCTCGCAGGCCAGGATCGCGGGACGGGACTTCGGCGACTTCGTGGTCGTGCGGCCGGATGGGGTTCCCAGCTACCAGCTGGCCTGTGTGGTCGACGACCATGCCATGGGCATCACCGAGGTGGTGCGGGGAGCCGACCTGCTCGTGAGCACGGCCCGCCAGATCCTGCTTTACCGGGCCCTGGGTTGGGCTCCCCCGGCGTTCTTCCACTGCCCGCTCCTGTCCGATGCGCAGGGGGTGCGCCTGTCCAAGCGGCATGCGGCCCTGAGCCTGCGGACGTTGCGGGACACGGGAGCCCATCCGTCGGAGCTGCGGGCGGCCTGGTGAGTCCGGCCGGTGAGTCCTGCCGCACACGGGAGTGGGGCGGACAGGCTGGGGAGGGTTCGGGTGCGACCGGTTTGCCCCTGGTTTCGGCTCACGGTTTGCCCAGCCGGAAGAACCGCAGGTTCTCGGTCGGTTGTGGCAGGGCCACGTTCTGGCCGGCCTCCGCGCGGATCGTCTCGTCGGATGGCAGCCACGGCGTCACGAGCGACTTGCTTTCCTGCAGCTCGAACCCGACGGCCGTGACCGGCCAGCTCAGCCGGATCTCCCCGGCCACGCCCCCGACGTCGAGTCTCGGCGCGGCGGCCGAGGACGGCCTCAGCAGCCCGGACAACTGCAGCGCGAAGCGCAGGTCGGAGCTGTCGGCGGCGAACTGGTGCACTTCCACCGCGAGCACGTTCGTGCCCGGGCGGAGCCACTTGGGATCGACCGAGGCCTCGTACACCGTGGTTTCGTCGCTGCCGCCGACGCTTGAGTTGGCCCGGGTGGCCGACGTGAGCGTCCCGGTCGGCAGGTTGCTGCGGAAGATCTCGGTGCCGTTGAGGTACACGGCCGCGCCGTCGTCCCGGATCAGCCCGAGGTTCACCGAGAGGAACCGGGTGGGGTCGTCCACCGAGAAACCGTGGCGGAACCAGGTCGTCATGTGCTTGGCGGAGGCGGAAGGTCCGAATCGCACGGTCGTGACGATGTTGTCGTCCCCGTAACCGAGCGGGGCCGCACCCCGGATCCAGGCGCTGTCATTGAACCCCGCCGATCTCCAGAGGGTTCCGGCCAGGTCGCCGGTGTCGTAGTAGCGCCATTGCGCTCCCAGGGGCACCAGGGCGACCTGGGCGAGGTCTCCCGGTTGGGAGGCCTCCAGGTTCGCTCCTTCGACCGATCCGCTGATCGTCAGGGGATTCGAGAACCCGGACGGACTGAAGATGTAGCCTTCGCCGATGGCCTTGAGGGTGTAGGTGCCGCGGGAAAGCCCGGCCAGGGTGTAGGATCCGTCGCTGACCGTGTAGGTCTGCTGGGTGTTGGACACCTCGACCCGGATCCCGGGCACGGGTTTGCCGCCCTCGAGGACTCGGCCCGAGATGCGGAATGTCGTGGGGTTGCCGATGCGCACCAGGACTGCGGTCGATCCCTCGCCACCCTTCATGTCGCTGACGGTGCACCGCACCGAGTACTCACGGGCCGTGCTCCAGGAGCGGCTGACCCGGTCGGTGTTGGCGGCCACGATGCTGTTGTCCCCGAAGTCCCAGGAGTAGGCCAGGGCGTCCCCGTCGGGATCCGAGGCCGTCGCCGTGAAGGTGACCGGGGCTCCGCTGAAGGTCGAGGTGGCGCTGGCGGACAGGGTGACCGTGGGTGGCTGGTTGTTGGTGAAACGGCCGAGGTTCACCTGGAGGTCGAGCGACTCGGGCACGGTGCCGCCCTTGGCCAGCGGGGTGATGTGGATGCCGGCCGCGCGGTCGGAGAAGGTGCGTCCGATGAGCAGTGCCGAGTCGTTCTTGCCGTCGGGCGACCCGGGCGTGACGTCCAGCAGGAGCGACGGCTGGTTTTCCGAGCGGGCCCATCGCAGCCCGACCCCGTCCATGAGGGCCGGGCGGTCGTTGAACCGCTGGCGGAACTCGAGCCAGTAGTTGGTCCGCGTGTTCCGCGCGATCCTCACGGCCCGGGTCGTGGCGGCGTTGGTCGCATCGTGGGCGAAGAGCCGGTAGGTGCCCGAGGCGGTCACGATGCGGACCTGGCTGGTGGGCAGCCAGTCGAGGAAGTTCTTGTAGCGGGCGTTGAAATGGCGGCGGCCGGCCGTGGCGTTGCCCATCGTGTCGAAGCTGTCCCCATACTCCACATTGCTTCCGGGGCCGATGATGCTCTGGCCTCCGGTGTCCCAGGAGTTGGCGTGGGCGAGGCCGAAGTTGTGGCCCAGTTCGTGCGAGGCGGTCCCGCCGGCCGCGTCGAAGGAGGCCCGGATCCAGGAACCGGGGGTGCCTACGTAGGCCAGACCCGCCCAGTTGAACCCCGGGACGGCCCCGACGCAGATGAGGTCGAAGTCGAAGGACGCCGTGTTGAATCCGGCCGCACGGGCCGCGTTCCGGGCATCGGTCCGCAGCACCGACGGGTCGGAGGCGCCATAGACGGCGGCGGTCTTGGGCATCCGGAGGGTTGCCGTCATGGCACTGCCCCCGCCCAGCGGACGGAACGTCGTCCTGCCGAAACTTTGCTCGAGGTAGAACGAGGCGATGCCGTTGAGCATGTTCGTCCCGGCCGCATCGCCGAGGGGCGCTCCGGCGAGGTCGCTGAAATCGCAGCGGATCATCAGCAGGCGCTTGAGGCCCTCGGTGTAGGCCGACTTCGGGCGGAACACGCCGTCGGCATCGGTGCCGTTGCCTTGGTCGAGGGCCGCCAGGAGGAGCCGCCCGTTGTAGTTCTCGGTGTGCGCCGCGCTGCACAGCCACGCCGGGTGCCCCCCGGCATCGACCGGCACCTCCTCGGCGAAGGCGGTGACCGGTTCATTCGACACCGCGCAGAGCGCGTCCTTGGCCGGGATCGCGGCGCGCGCGGCCTCGTCCGGGTCCAGGATTCGCACGGCGTTGGGGTCGAGCGCGAAGAGGTTCCCGAGGGCGATGCCATGCAGCGGGATGCCGCTCAGGGTCGGGCGGAGGAGCGCCGGTCCGTAGGTGTGGGCCCGCCAGGCGCGGTCCCCGATGGACACCGTCCGGTACACCGGCTCGAACGGTCCGGTGTGACCTGGGGAAGGGATGGCGGCCAGCACCCCGAAATCGCCGCGGCCGTCCACCGGTTCCTCCAGGTGGGCGATCATCGATGCCGGCAACGCCTCGCGAAGGCCTCCCGGCAGCGCCAGTTCGAGGGCCCGTCGGGGGTCGGACGGGATGAGTTCCTCGAGTTCCCGTCGCCGCTGGCGGGCCAGTTCGAGGCCCTCGGCCTCCAGGCCCCGTCGGGCGTCGGGGGATGATTCGGCGAGATAGCGTCGGGTCCAACCGGCGAACCGGGCAAAGGCCGGCTCCGGCACCGAGTCCGACCACCGGCTGGCCCGGGAGGCCGGCACTTGGGGCGACGTGGGTCGCGGCGGCGGCAACTGCCGGGCAGCGGTGGCGCCGGTCGTCGACGTCGGACCCGGCGTCCGATGGGCGGTGAGGGGTGCCGCCGATCGTTGCGCCGATCCCGGGCGGGTTGAGGCATCCGTCCGCCGGGCCGGCGAGTCCGAACCGGCAGGGGGCCTCGGGGGTGAGCCCGGCCGAAAGGCTCCGAGCCAGCTTCCTCCGATGGCGATGGCAACCAGCAACGGGCCGATGACGCGTCGGTTCATGGTGGAACGGATTATGCAACCTCCGTGCCATAACTCCCACCCCAATCCCATTCCCCAAGGGACAGGCTCATCCAAAGGGGCGGTGGATCAGGGAGGAGCAAAAAGTCGACTGAAAGAATGGGCGTTTGGATGGAATCGGGTTGGGTTGCTGGAACTCTGGCAAAAACGGCCGAAAAATGGGGAGCAATAAAACTACATCAATGCAGTTGACATACATGAGATTTAGTTTCAGCCTCATCCCGGCATGAGCACGCAAGCCAGCGCCGGGGGTCCGGAACGGGACGGTTCCCGCGATCCCCAGGTGGACCGGATCGCCGTCGATGATCCGTCGGAGTGGATCGACACCCTCAACCCTTGGATCGCTTCCCTTCGCTTCGGGGTGATCCAGTTGGTGGTGCACGAGGGCCGGGTCGTGCAGATGGAGCGGACCGAGAAGGTTCGCCTGTCGGGTGCGGCCGGGAACAAGGGAACGAAGGGGGACGCATGAGCTTGGCGCGATGCATGAACCTGGCGCGATGGTTCCAGGCCGTCGCCGGGTCGGCGCTCATCCTATGGGGTTCGTGGTTCGGGGCGGCCGGCGCCCAGGCCAAGGATGTCCAGTTGCTGAATGTCAGCTACGACCCGACCCGCGAATTCTACGCCGAGTACAACGAGTGGTTTGGCCAGTACTGGAAGGCCAAGACCGGCGACGGCGTGAAGGTCACCCAGTCGCACGGCGGCTCCGGCAAACAGGCGCGCTCGGTCATCGACGGGTTGCGGGCCGACGTGGTCACGCTGGCCCTGTCGTACGACATCGATGCCATCGCCAAGAAGCCGACCCTGGTGTCGCCCGACTGGCAGAAGCGCCTGCCCGAGAACAGCAGCCCCTACACGAGCCTGATCGTGTTCCTGGTCCGAAAGGGCAACCCCAAGGCCATCCGCGACTGGTCCGACCTCGTCCGCCCCGGCGTGGGCGTGATCACGGCCAATCCCAAGACTGGCGGCGGGGCGCGTTGGAACTTCCTGGCCGCCTACGGGTATGCCCTGAAGCAGGCCGGGGGCGACGAGGCCAAGGCGGTGGAGTTCGTCCGCCGGCTCTATGCCAACGTGCCGGTGCTCGATTCCGGGGCCCGTGGCTCCACGGTCACCTTCATCGAGCGGGGCGTGGGCGACGTGCTCATCACCTGGGAGAACGAGGCGCTGCTGGCCCAGCGTGAGTCGACCTCGGCCGGACTCGAGCGCGTGGTGCCCTCGGTGAGCATCCTGGCCGAACCCCCGGTCAGCTGGGTCGACGGGGGCGTCCAGCGCAAGGGCACCGCCGAGGTGGCCCAGGCGTACCTGCAGCAACTCTACAGCGAGGCGGCCCAGCGGCTGGCGGCCAAGCACTTCTACCGGCCTCGCAATGCCGCCGTCGCCGCCGAATTCGCCGCGCAGTTCCCCAAGGTGGACCTCTTCACCATCGATGAGGTCTTCGGCGGCTGGGCCAAGGCCCAGAAGCGCCACTTTGCCGAGGGGGGCACCTTCGATGTCATCACCCGCAAGGACGGAACCGCCGCCAGCGCCACCCCATGAATGTCGCCACCTCCATCCCGCCGGCCGAGAGGGCCGTCGCTTCCGAATACCTGCCCGTCTTCGCGGCCGCTGACCGACGGGGCGTCCCACCGATCCCGACCGGGGCCCCGGCCGTCGCCCCGGCCCGCCGCACGGTCCGCTCGATTGCCAAGGTGCTCGAGCCGTTGGAGCGGTGGGCCCGCGACTCGCGCCGGCTGGTCGGGATTTCCCATGCTCCCGTCCAGATCGGCGGAGAAGGGTATTCCCTGCCCAGATACCTCTACGTCGGCCGCAAGGGCGGGGGAGACCTGCAGCGCATCGGGATCTTTGCGACCCTGCATGGCGACGAGCCCGAGGGGGTCCTCGCGCTGGGCAGGTTCCTCCAGACGCTGGAAGACCATCCCGAGATCGCCGAAGGCTACGCGGTGTTCCTCTATCCGCTGTGCAACCCCACGGGGTATCAGGACGGCACACGACACAACCGCGCCGGCGTGGACCTGAACCGCGAGTTCTGGAAGCAGTCGCCCCACCCCGAGGTGCGCTTCCTGGAGTCCGAGATCTGGATGCAGGCCTTCGACGGGATCATCACCCTGCACAGCGACGACACGAGCCAGGGACTGTACGGCTTCGTGAAGGGCAGCGTGCTCTCCGAGCACTTGCTCCAACCGGCGCTGCTCGAGGCGGGTCGGTACCTGCCGCGCAACCATGGGGCGGTGATCGACGGGTTCGATGCCCGCTCCGGCATCATCCACAACGGGTACCCCGGCATGCTGCAATCCATCCCGGGCATGTCGCGCCCGCCCTTCGAGATCACGCTCGAGACCCCCCAGCGCGCCCCGCTGCACCGGCAGGTCGACGCCCTGGTGGCCGCCCTGCAGACCATCCTGGTCGAGTACCGCTACCTCCAGGCCATCGCCCAGAACATCTGAGTTCCGATTCTTGGCCGACCCCTTCCCGGGGAGGCCCCGCCCCACCCCGAGACCCACCGGACCCCCGGAGGCATTGCCCATGAAATCCAACCGTCCATGTCTCCTGCAGTCCTTCGTCCATCGACCGCACCCCGTTCCGGAGGAGCGGCCTTCACCCTGATCGAACTCCTGGTGGTGATCGCCATCATCGCGATCCTTGCCGGGATGCTCCTGCCCGCCCTGTCCCGGGCCAAATCCACCGCCAAGCGCGTGCAGTGCCTGAGCAATGTCCGGCAGATCGGCAGCGGCTACCTGCTCTATCTCCAGGACAATCAGGATCGCTATCCCAACCATGTCACGGAGCGCACGGCGCCTTCCGGGACTCCCGACACCTTCGAGGCGCGGGCTCCCTATTCGTATCGGCAGGTGCTCATTCCCTTCCTCGGCGGGGCCACAAATGTGTTCCGCTGCCCCAACGGTCCAAAATGGGAGCCGCCGAAGCCCGGGGCCTGGTTCACCACCGACTACGGCAACAACCACAACGAGGCCAATCTGGACAACGCGTCCCAACAGGCATGGTTCCTCGCCCATCCGGACTTCGGGTTCAACGAGACGACCCCGCCGTCGTCGTTTCGACAGCCGGCCCAATTCATCGTGCTGGGGGATGCCGGGCGGGCCAACGGCTCGCCGTCCCGTGGAGGAATGTATCCTCAACCGTGGGCTTTCGATGATGTCGCCTCCGCCCAGCAGCAGGCGCAGATGCTCGGACGCCATCCCGGTCAGTTGGCCAACATCACCTACGCCGATGGCCATGCCGAGGCCGTGAAGACCAACCGGACGTGGCGATCTTACGCCGACAACGACTGGCAGCGACAGGGAGGCACTCCCTGACCGATGTGGGACACGAGCCGAGGGCTCCACCGATGTCCTCGACACCACGGCGGTTCCCGAGACCGTCGGTCACATGCCCCGGAAGAGACCGCTGTGGTTGCGGCTGACCTCCAGCACCTCGGGGCAGTCGCGCAGTCGGATCCGCGGGCGGCCGTCGCCGTCGCGGATGACCTTCGCGATGGCGCGGAGATTCACCACGGTGCTGCGGTGGATCTGCCAGAACACCTCGCTGTCGAGTTCCTCCACAAGCTCCTTGATGGGCTTGCGGATCAGGGCCTCCTGCGTGGCGGTCCGTACCCGGGTGTACTTCTCGTCGGCCATGAAGAAGAGGACGTCCTCCACCGGGATGAGCTGCAGCCCGTTGCCCGCGGTGGCCTGGATCCAGCGCAGGCGCGGCCGGGTCGGCAGGCTGAGTTCGCCGGCCAGGCGCTGGAGGAGCCCCTGCAGGGCCGGGGTGTGGATGGCCAACGGTGGCGACGCAGGCGGGGCAGCCTGGTTTGCCTCGTCCGGGTGGCCGGCTGGACCAACGACGGAAGGATCGACTGCCGCAGCCGTTTCACGGCCGGACTCCGACGCGGTGCGCCGCTGGTGGATCCGCTCGCGGACACGGTCCACGGTGCGGGCCAGGCGCTCGCGCTCGGCGGGCTTGAGCAGGTAGTCCACGGCGCCCTGCTCGAAGGCGTCGATGGCGTACTGGTCGTGGGCGGTGACGAAGACGACCTCGCACCCGGGCCAATCGGCATGGGCAATCCCCGCCTCCGCATAGGTCGGCAGCTGAGCGATTTCCCGCGCCGCCTCGATGCCGGTGAGGCCGGGCATGAAGATCCTCGAGGCCCGATCGCCCGACAAAGCGGTTGCGACCAACGGACGGTTTCGCGGGATGAACGGCATCCCGGACGGATGAACCCCGGGCGGTGCGCCGTCGGAGATGCGGTCCCGCCCCCGGGCGAGGTGGGCCTGCTCTGGGGGGGAGTCGGCCGACTCAACCGAGGGGGAGGGACCTGTCCGCTCAGGCTCTCAGGGGGTTTTCCTGGCCTGTAGCGTCAGCTTGATCTCCTGGATCCGGGGCGTGGCCTCGGGCGTCAGGGTCAGGAACACCTCCAGGCTCTGCCGCTCGCCGATCAGGCGGAAGCGCCCGCGGAGGCGGTTCTCGGGCACCAGCGGCTCGCGGTCGCGGATTGGTCCCATCTGCTCGAGCAGGGCGCGGGTCTCGCGGCGCCAGGTTTCCAGGCTGTGGTCCAGGAACACATTGGGGGCCAGGGCCGCATGCAGGGCCTCGGGCCTCCAGTCGCCGGTCAGCAGGGTGGCCAGTTCCTCGGCGCGGCGGAAGAGCGTGGGATGGCCTTCGGCCGGCCGGGCCGGAATCCTCGCCTCGTTGACCAGCAGCTCCATCGCCTTGTGGTTGGCCGCGCTCATCGGTGCGTAGGTGCGGTTGGCGAAGGCGATGAGGGCGATGCCGTGGTCGGGCAGGAAACGGAACTCGCTGCCGAAGCCGGGCAGGCCGCCGGCATGGCGCACCCAGAGGACGCCGCGCTGGTCCTGGTTCCAGCTCAATCCGGCGCTGTAGCCCGCCACGCGGGCCACCGGCCTGCCTGCCGCATCCTGAAGGTCCTGCAGCACCGAGATCACCTCCCACGGCCGGTGCATCTCGCGCCGCGTCGAGCGCCGCAGCGGACCCGTGTCGGCCTCCTCCCTGGGCGGCCAGGCGTCGAGGTGGAAGGCCGCGTACCGGGCGAAATCCTCGAGGGTGGTGATCAGCCCGCCCATGGCACCCCAGCTGCCGTCGCCCAGCATCGGCTCCGCCTTCCAGCGCTCGTCTTCCCAGCGGTATCCGAGTGCCAGCCGGTCGGCGGGGACCTTGTCCCAGGCATACGTCGAGTTCGTCATGCCCAGGGGCTGGAGGATCCGGCGCGTGATGTAGGCCTGGTACGGTTCGCGCGCCACGCGGGTGATCACCCGGCCCAGCACGGCGTAGCCGAGGTTGCTGTACTCCCAGCGGGTGCCCGTCGGCGAGGCGGGCGTCAGGCCGCGGGCCACCAGCGCGTCGAGCTGGGCGTCGGTCTCGGCCAGCTTGCGGTCGCCCCAGGGGTCATCCTGCGGGAAGCCTGCCGACATGCGCAGCAGGTGCCGCAGGGTGGGGGGAGGGGAGTCCGTCGTGGCCGGCCGGGCCTTGCGGAACTCCGGCAGGTGCTTCGACACGGGATCCTCGAGCGACAGGCGGCCCTCGTCCCGCAACCGCAGGATGGCCGCCGCCGTGAGGCTCTTGCTCATCGAGGCGATGCGGAATCGCGTGTCCGGCGTGACCGCCCGGACGGGCTCGACGCCCGCCAGGCCTGAGGCCCGCACATGCACGAGGCGTCCATCGACCACGAGGCCCCAGACATGACCCGGGATGTGGTTGGAGACCGCGTGCTCCGCGTACAGCGCGTCGAGCCTCGGCAGCAGGTCCTTGAGTCGCTGGAGGCGGGCCGAGGTGCCCCAGGCCGGATCCGGGGTCTGGGCCCGGGTGGGCGTGAGGGTGAGGGTGAGTGCGCCGAACCAACCCAGCCAGCCGATGAGGAGCCCCCCGCGTGTCATGTGGGGGAGGATGCCCCTCCGGTCGCGCCCCGGGCCAATCGATTCTCCGCGCGGCCTGAATACGCCGGGATCGAACTCCGTTTTGACTTTGGGCCCCGGCCGGCAAGGGTAGGCTCGAAACCGTTCGCATGATGCGTCTCCATCCAGGGTGGGTTGTCGGGCTTCGGGCGTGGCTGCGTGGCGTCGCTTCGGGTCTTCGGGCGTCCACGGCGGCACTGGCCATGGTCCTGTCCGCTGTCCACCTGGCCTCGTCCGCCCATGCCGCCGACGGGGCCGCAGGGATCGAGGGGGCCGGCTCGGTCGACTTCTTCGAGAACCGCATCCGGCCCGTGCTGGCCGAGCGCTGCGACGAGTGCCACGGGGCCCGGGCCGACGCGATGAAGGGCGGGCTGCGGCTCGACTCCCGGGCCGGATGGGCCAAGGGCGGCGCCTCGGGCTCGCCGGCGATCGTGCCGGGCCAGCCCGGGCAGAGCCTGCTCATCCAGGTCGTGAAGGGGCTCTCGACCGACGTGAAGGCGATGCCGCCCAAAGGGGGGGCATTGACCCCGGGCCAGATCGCCGACCTCGAGGCGTGGATCCTCGCCGGCGCGAACGATCCCCGCGGGTCCGCGCCCGGGGCCCCGGCGGCCTCGAAGGCGTCGCCCGCCGAACTGGCCGCGCGGCATTGGGCCTTCCAGCCGGTCCGTCCGACGGCCACGCCGCCCGTCCGGAAGGCCTCGTGGGTCCGCACCGGCATGGACGCCTTCATCCTGGCCGCCCTCGAGGCCAAGGGCCTGTCCCCCACCCCGGAGGCCGACCGCCGGACGCTGCTCCGGCGGGTCACCCACGACCTGACCGGGCTGCCGCCCACGCCCGAGGAGATGGACGCCTTCCTCAAGGACCGGTCGCCCGGGGCCTACGACCGGGTGGTGGATCGGCTGCTCGCCTCGGGCGCCTATGGTGAGCGCTGGGGCCGGCACTGGCTCGACGTGGCGCGCTATGCCGACAGCAAGGGCTACGTCTTCGAGGAGGAGCGTCGCTACCCCTACAGCCACACTTACCGGGACTGGGTGGTGGAGGCCTTCAACCGGGACCTGCCCTACGACCGGTTCCTGGTCGAACAGCTCGCCGGCGACCAGGTGGCCACCGAGACCGACCGCAAGCCGCTGGCCGCGATGGGCTTCCTGACCCTCGGGCGCCGGTTCCTCAACAACCAGGCGGACATCATCGACGACCGGATCGACGTCGTGACGCGCGGCCTCATGGGCCTGACCGTGCAGTGCGCACGCTGCCACGACCACAAGTTCGACCCGATCCCGACGGCCGACTACTACTCGCTCTACGGCCTCTTCTCCAACAGCCACGAGCCCGACCCCAAGCCGCTGGTGGGGGAGAACCCCGACCGCCAGCAGGCCGCCGACTACGACCGGGAGCTGGCCCGCCGGCGCAAGGAACTGGAGGACTACCGTGCCGAGCAGACGGCCGTGGTGCTCCAGAGGCTGCGCACCCGCGTGGGCGACTACCTGCTCGCGGCCCATGAGGGCGCGGGCCTCGACGGTGGGGCGCAGGAGGGTCTGGCCCGGCAGCGCAGCCTGGATCCCGGGCTGGTCTCGGCCTGGAGGACGCGCCTCGAGGCGCTCAAGAAGGCCCCGCATCCGGTCTTCGCGCCGTGGTTCGCCTGGGCGGCCCTGGGGACCAACAAATTCCCCGGCCGGGCCCCGGCGATCGCCGCCGAGGTGGCCACGGGCCGTTGGCAGGGACAGGCCCTCAACGCCCGGCTGGTCGAGGGCCTCAAGGGGGCATCGCCCACCAACCTCGCCGAGGTGGCCATCCGGTACGGCCGTCTGCTGAGCGAGGTGGACGCCGAGTGGAAGACGGCGGTGGCCGCGGCGAAGACCGACGGCAACCCCGGGCCGACGGCCCTGCCCGACGCCGCGGCCGAGGAACTGCGCCAGGTGCTCCACGCCGCCGACGGTCCGATCCAGGGGGCGCTGGCCGGCATCGACCGCTTCTTCGACACGCCGGTGGCCCAGAAGAGCCGGGCGCTGCGCCGCAAGGTCGACGAACTGGACGCCACGCACCCGGGCGCACCACTGCGGGCCATGGCCCTCCTCGACAACGCCACGATCACCGAGCCCGTGATCTTCAAGCGGGGCAACCCGGGCAACCATGGACCGAAGGTGCCCCGCCAGCAGTTGGGCATCGTCGCCGGTCCCGATCGCAAGCCCTTCAGCCAAGGCAGTGGCCGCCTCGAGTTCGCCCGGTCGGTGGCCTCGCCCGACAATCCCCTGACGGCCCGCGTCATGGTCAACCGCGTCTGGATGCAGCATTTCGGCACGCCGCTGGTCAAGACCCCCAGCGATTTCGGCGTGCGCACCGAGCCCCCGAGCCACCCGGCCCTGCTCGACCACCTGGCCAGCCAGTGGATCCGGCAGGGCTGGTCGATGAAGGCCCTCCACCGGGAGATGCTCCTGTCGGCGACCTACCGGATGGCCAGCGATCCCGAGGCGGCCGGACTGTCGCGCAAGGCGCTGGCCCGGGCGACGGCGGCCGATCCGGCCAACACGCTCTTCTGGCGCATGAACCGCAAGCGCACCGACTTCGAGGCCATGCGCGACGGCCTCCTGAGCGTCTGCGGGAACCTCGATCCCAAGGTGGGCGGGCTCGCCGTCGCCATCCACGACACCGACCAGCCCGCCCCGAGGCGGACGCTCTACGGCTTCATCGACCGCCAGAACCTCCCCGGCATCCTGCGGTCCTTCGACTTCGCCAGCCCGGACACCTCGTCGGCGGGCCGCTTCCAGACCACCGTGCCCCAGCAGGCCCTCTTCTGGCTCAACAGCGCCTTCGTGGCCGAGCAGGCCCGGGCCCTGCTCCGGCGACCGGACGTGGCCTCGCTGCCCGGGGACGACCGGGTGAAGCGCCTGTACGCGCTGGTCTTCCAGCGCGCCCCGACGCGCCGGGAACTGGCGGCCGCCCGCGGGTTCTTGCCGCAGGCTCACCCGCCAGCGAAGACCGCCGGGATTTCCACCGCCGGGGCCGCAGCCGCGCCGGGCGTCGACGCTCCGGCCCCCGCCCCGACGGAGGGCGATGCCGGCAGGCGCAGGGGCAAATCCGCATCGAAGGCCCCGCCGAAGCCGCCCGAACCCCTCGGCCCATGGGAGCAGTACGCCCAGGTGCTGCTGGCGGCCAACGAGTTCAGCTTCATCGACTGAGCCTCTTGCCCCAGCGACCTCTCGCGTGAATGCCGAAGCCGCCATCCCGGAGATACCCCTGCCGCACCGGCACCGCGTGCGGGCGGCCGAGGGATGGCTGATGCTCGGCGACGCCGTCGAGGCGCTGGCCGAGCTCGACCGGCTGCCCGACGGGTTCCGCCAGCGACGGGAGGTCTTGAGCCTCCACTGGGCCGCCTGCACGGCCTTGAAACGCTGGGACGAGGCCTGGTCGGTCGCCAATGCCCAGTGGACGCTCCATCCCGAGGTGGTCGAAAGCTGGGTCCACCGGTCCTACGCCGCCCGGCGGCACAGCGGCGGCTCGGTGGCCAAGGCCTTTGGGCTGCTGGAGCCGGCTCTCGAGTCGTTCCCGGGCGAGCCAATCCTGCACTACAACCTCGCCTGCTACCTCGCCCAGATGGGGCGGCTCGAGGAGGCCTGGCTGAGGTTCCGCGGCGCGCTCGAGGTGGGCGACGCCATCGAGTTCCGAACTATGGGCCTGGCCGACGAGGACCTCCGGCCCATCTGGCCGCGCATCGCGACCATGAGCTGACGGCCGCCCCGTTCACGGACGGGTCCACGGCCTGGTTGGCCACGGCGGTTTTTCGGGCCACCCTCGGGCGCGTGACGATCGAGATCCTCAACACCGGCTCGGAGCTCCTGCTGGGTCGCATCCTCAACACCCACCAGCAATGGCTGTGTGCGCGGCTGACCCAGGCGGGGTACCCGGTGACCCGCCAGGTGCTGGTGTCGGACCGGAGCGACGACATCCAGCAGGCGGTGCGCGAGGCGCTGGGCCGCGCCGACCTGGTGATCACCACCGGCGGCCTCGGGCCCACCTGCGACGACATCACCCGGGAGCGCATCGCCGAGCTGCTGGACCGCCCGCTGGAGTTCGACGCGTCGGTGAGCCAGTCCGTCCAGGCCTTCTTCCGCTCGCGCGGCCGACCGGTGCCGCCGCGCACCCGGGTGGAGGCGATGGTGCCGAAGGGGGCGGTGGTGCTGCCCAATGGTCACGGCACCGCGCCCGGCCTGCGTCTGGGGGTCGCCCCGAATCCGTTCCGCCCCGGGGGCGGTCCGTCGTGGCTGGTGATGCTGCCCGGCCCGCCCCGGGAGCTGCGGCCGATGTTCGACGACCAGGTGCTCCCGTGGATCGCCAGCGAGTTCCCGCTGGAGGGCGGCTTCGCCTGCCGCACGCTCAAGACCTCCGGGATCGGCGAGTCCAACATGGAGGAGCTGATCTCCGGGCCGCTGCGCCACCTCACCGATCGGGGGATGGACCTGGGGTTCTGTGCCCGGGTGGGCGAGGTCGATGTGCGGTTCGTCGCCCGGGGCGCCGACGCGTCGTCGGTGGTCGCCGAGGCCGAGTCCATCACGCGACGGCTGGCCGGGGACGCGGTCTTCGGCGAGCAGGACGAGGTGCTCGAGGGGGTCCTGGTGCGCGAGCTGACCCGCCGGCGGCAGACCCTTGCGCTGGCGGAGAGCTGCACGGGTGGCCACATCGCCCACCGCCTCACCAACGTACCCGGGGCCTCGGCGGTTTTCCTGGCCGGCTACGTGACCTATGCCAACACCGCCAAGGTGCGCACGCTGGGGGTGCGGGAGGAAACCCTTCGGGAGTCCGGGGCGGTCAGCGAGGCCGTGGCGCGTCAGATGGCCGAGGGGGCCCGGGCGGTGTCCGGGGCCGACTGGGCGCTGTCGGTGACAGGCATCGCCGGCCCCTCGGGCGGCACCCCGGACAAGCCCGTCGGCACGGTCTGGATGGCCCTGGCCGGGCCTGCGGGCACCGAGGCCGTCCAACGGCTGAACCGCTTCGACCGCGAGACCTTCAAGTTCACGACCGGTCAGCAGGCCATGCACCTGCTATTCCAGCATCTGAACCGCGCCGAATCCTGAAACAGGGGTCCCGACTGGTCCCGGGTTCTGCCAAGGCCCGGGTTCTGCCGCATCCGGCAACGGTGCCCCCGGCGGACCGACTGTGCCCACCTTCCCATCAAGGCCCGTGGGCGCGTCCAAGACGAGCCCGGCCGGCGGCTGCTTGCATTTGCATCGGCATGTCCGTTTTCCAGCGCATCGAGGTGGTCGATTCCCACACCGGCGGCGAACCGACCCGGGTCGTGATCTCCGGAGGCCCTGATCTCGGCGGGGGCCCGCTGGCCGACCGGGCACGCCGCCTGCGGGACCATTGGGATTCCTTCCGCTCGGCCGTGGTGAACGAACCGCGAGGCTCCGACGTGCTCGTCGGCGCCGTGCTGGTCCCGCCGCACGCGCCGGGGTGCGACCTCGGGGTGATCTTCTTCAACAACGTGGGCGCCTTGGGCATGTGTGGGCACGGCACCATCGGGCTGATGGCCACGCTGGCCCACCTCGGGCGGGCCCGGCCCGGCACCCACCGGATCGACACGCCTGTCGGCCCCGTGTCGGCGACGCTCCATGCCGACGGTCAGGTGTCCGTGGCCAACGTGGCCTCCTACCGGCTCCGGGCCTCGGTCGTGGTGCCGGTGCCCGGGATCGGGGAAGTCGTCGGGGACGTGGCCTGGGGTGGGAACTGGTTCTTCCTGGTCCGCTCGCCGGCCTGGGAACTGACCCTGGCGAACGTCGAGAGCCTGACCGACGCCTCGTGGAGGATCCGTCAGGCGGTCAACGCGCAGGGGTTCCCGGAGGTCGATCATGTCGAGCTGTTCGGTCCGCCGGGTCGCGGGGGGCACTCGCGCAACTTCGTGCTCTGTCCCGGCAAGGCCTACGACCGCTCGCCCTGCGGCACCGGCACCAGCGCCAAGCTGGCCTGCCTGGCCGCCGACGGGAAGCTGGTCGAGGGACAGGAGTGGATCCAGGAAGGCATCCTCGGCACCTCCTTCCGGGCCGGGTTCCGATGGGAGGATCGCGCCTTGGGCCGCATCCTGCCGGTGATCACCGGCAGCGCCCATGTCACGGCCGAGGCCACCCTGCTGCTGGCCCCCGATGATCCGTTCCGCTGGGGGATCCGGCCGGGCGCAGGCGGCGAGGGTCCACCCCGGGAAATCGCGCCGGCGACGGTGAAAACTGGTTGAAGCCGGCGGCGGCAGGTCGAACGATCTGTCCTCGCGTATGTCGAAACCAGCGCTCGGGCGCGGCTTGGCCAGTCTGCTGCAGGAGGAAACCGGACGGGGTGCCGTGAAGGCACCTGGTCTGGTCGTGGCGAAGACGCCTCCGGCCGACGGGTCCGATCCGGTGGGCATCGCCGAAACGGCGGTTCCGGCCGTGCCTGCCCAGGGGTCGGCGCCCCCGATGGTCCTCGAACCGTCCGAGGTTCTGGCCGCCACGGCTTCGGCCCCGGCCCCGGCCCAGGGTAGGGCGGGGGAGGCGGGTTCTGAGGCGGTTCCCTCCGACCCCGGAGTTGGCGCGCAGATGCCCGGGAGTGCCGGGATCGCCGGGAGTGCCGGGATCGCGGAGCCTCTGGCTCGACTCGTGTCGGAGGAGACCACCGTCGAGTCCATCGCGCCGTCGCCCGCGCCTTCGGCGGCAACACCTTCCCCGGCGACGTCCCCGCTCGCGACGCCCGGGTCGGATCGTGGGGTGCGACCGGCCGCGGGAGCTCCCCCGGCGGGGCAACCGGCGCCCATCGCGGCGGTGGGATCCGGGGCCGCTCAACCGATTCCAGCCTTGGCGTCGGCCTCGGCGCCCGCGCCTGCGCCAGCGTCTGCGCCAGCGCCGGCGTCTGCGTCTGCGTCGTTGCCGGGCTGGACGGTGCCGGCGCTGGTCGCCGGCGACCTGGTGGTGGTCTTGAGCGCCATCCTCTGGGCCCAGTGGGGTCAGGGCTGGGCGCGCTGGCCGTGGATTGCGGCCCTGTTTGCCGCCGGATGCTCCCAGGCGCTGGTGGCCCTGTTCCTGACCCGCCCCGGTGGCGCTTCGGCGGCGCGTCCCTTCGCTCCCCGGTCTCCGTTGGCACCCGGACCCGCCCCGGGCATCCGTGTGCGCTTCGTCGAGGGGCAAATTCCGGGACGTCGCGGAGATCGTCGCTGAAGCGGAACTGCCGGGACTGCCGGACCCGTCGACCCGTGGTCAGGCCTCGGGCCGGGCTAATTCATCGTGTTGGTGCGCCACTGCGGCGTGATCGCCCAGAGGTTGATCGGCGAGAGCGACCTCCGGTAGCGCAGGTAGCGGGTGGACCCGTCGGCGAAGGAGAAGTTCGACCCGCCGTTGGCCGAGCCGCCACGGTCCGACCGCACCGTGCTGTTGTGCACCGCATGGTTGAGCACCTCGTTGTCGTTGCCCAGGTTGCCCTCCATGAGGTCCATGAAGAAGTGCCCGATGGGGTAGAGCTTCTCGCCATACAGAATGGTCTCGGAGGGTTCGGTGATCACGCTCTCGGAGATGGTGCGGCCCATGATGGACCCCATGTTGAAGGCCTCGCCCGCGCTGGTCATCTGCCGCTCGAGCGCGTCGTTCCAACCGTTGATGATGTAGGTGCGCGGTGCCGAGTCGGCCACGAGGTTGGTCCGGGTCTCGGCCGTGGCCGGCTTGTTCTTGCCTGCCGATCCCACGTCGCTGGGGCAGACGAGGATCTGAGCCGCCCGGAAGGTCGGCCAGAGACGCTCGCACCACCGGGGTCCCACGTTCCGTTCGGGGTACAGGCCTTGGTTCTCGCCCGTGTAGAGCGCGGTCGCGATGCCGAGTTGGCGCAGGTTGTTCACGCAGGAGATCTTCTTGGCGCTCTCCTTGGCCCGGGCCAGGGCCGGCAGGAGCATGCCCGCCAGGATGGCGATGATGGCGATGACCACCAGCAGTTCGATGAGGGTGAAGGCGGCTCGGGCGCCGGTCGGGCGCGCCATGGGGCGGTCGGGAATCATGGGCAACGGGTCGGGCAGATGGATTGGGGGATCGAAGCACGACCGGGTGGCATGGGTCGACCCGGTGTCGGTGATTTTACGGAATTGGCAAATTCCCGGAGTTGGCGGTTTTTTTTGAGGGGCGGGCACGTCGGGATCGCCGCCGGTGCCCGGAGATTCCGTCGAATGCCCCCCGGGGTGGAAAACGTCTCCTCCCTCCATGGATCGCAAGACTTGGGGAATCCTTCTGCTCGTGGCGGCCGGCGTGGCGGTCCCGATGTACCGGCTGACCGACTGGTTCAGCCGCAAGGCTATTCAAGTGAGCGTGTCCTTCCGCCCGCTGCGGCAGGCCGATCCTGGCGCCGCGCTGCCGGTCGTCGTGGGCCTCGATCAGGACTATGAGCTGAGTTCCCTGGTGGTCTCGGAGGTCCCGCCCGAGAAGACCAACGCCA